>OBLW0100000242.1_pt1 | contig 46721 bp, 36 predicted proteins | sample 1520161 | NCBI WGS metagenome assembly OBLW01 (sample SAMEA3539309, study PRJEB22396) | soil metagenome | biome: tundra; feature: field; material: soil | place: USA | collected 2010-05 | depth 0.15 m
TCTCGGTGGTGTCGAAGAAGCGCGACAGATATTCCAGGGGATGCATTTTGCGGTGCTGCATTCCCGAGGGGTAAAAAACTCCCTCCCAGTCTTTATAAGACCAGCCAGCCGTGCCGAAGCGGACGTTATTCGGATGAGTCTGAGGCAAGCGGACTTGTGCTGTGGATCCCATGATTGGAACCGCAGACGGAGGGCAGGCCAAGAGTAGCACACACCCCTCCTCGGGAAGGAATCCCAAAGTGAAGTACTCCGGCTATTGCGGCGGAGTTCCCCGCGCCGACAGAGCCTGATTCAGCTGGCTGGCCAACTGGTCGGCCTGTTCGTTGGAGATCTCGATCTGTCCGTCCAGCACAACGCTCAAACCACCCACACCCAAGTCCTGAAATTTGGCGCTTTGGATTCGGGCGGAGTTCTGCAATGCGGGAGGAAGTGTAATCTTGAAATCTGATCCGGCTCGCGCCGCTGAAAGAACTGACTGGGCGACCTTTTCGCGCAAGTCTTCGCCCAGTGATCCGGAACGCAGTGATTCCCCCAACATGCCAGATGCGTCGACCCGCCCCAACGCGGTCACGATCTTCAAGGTGTTTGCCTTTTCCACGGCCGCGGTCAGCTTGATCTCAACGGTTCCGTCCCCTTCCGCCAGTTCGTTGGAGATTTGCTGACCAAACGACCGAGTACACATCCAACGCTCAAAGTGCAACCGCACCACGAGGCGACCAGCGGGCGTCGCGGGCGTGAGCCTTGCCTGCTGAATCGTGACTCGCTGTCCGCAGCTTTCAGACGTGTCGAGTTGGGCTCGCAAGAGGTCCGTAATGTTCTGTTGCAGTTCTGACAGATCCGAGGTCAGTTCGAGCTTGAAGGTGCGCTGGCCGCCCTGCGACGCGATCTGCGAAAGCCTGCCGGAAACAGTGATCGCCATGGTGCGGTTTTCAATGTTGACCGGGCTCTTTACTTGCGGAAGAGTGAAGGCCAGATCCTGCCCACTGGCCAGCGTGATGCTTATTTCCCTTCCGAGCGCGAGTTGTTGGTCGGAGAAGTCGGTCAGCGCTTTATCGAGACTCTCGGCGTGCGCCGCAACCTCGGGTGCAGGTGCCTTCAGATCCAAACTTTGATCCAACCTCTTCCCTTCTTGCTCAAGGCCGGAGTCCGTTTTGGCCAGTCTCTTGACGATATCTTTCAGTCCGGCCTTTTGCGCGGCGGAGAATCCCTCCTGGAACTTCTTGCTGCCACTCCTCGCCTTCTCCAGCGCCTGGTCCAAACCGTCTCGACGCGGAGATTCCGCCACCCCGTTCTGCTTGCGCACCTGTTGCAGAAGAGCTTGCAATTCGGCTTGCGCAGCCTGCGTGTATTTCACCAGGGCCTGAAATTCAGATATCTGTTGACTGGTTGCCTGCATCGCCAGAGCCAGGTGAAAGTCCTTGAGACTGTCCTTTTCATCGACTCCGGTCGGCCGGCTGATTCCGGACATGCCGCCTCCTCCCGTTCCCCCTCCGCCGTGGCGCTGGGCATTCGCCGCAGCAGGCCACGCCAGTAGGGCAGATCCCAGAATCAAAGCGTTGATAGCAGAGAAGGAAATCCCTTGTCGAAGCATTACTCAAATCTCCAGACAAATCAGCGGTAAGGGTTGTAGCGAAACTGCCAGTATTAGGAAGAGCACCCGGACCGCACGTCAATCGGGCCAAACCCGGCGACCTGACCAAACTGGCGATGAGCATCTAGATTGGCTCACACGATGGAAAAAAGCCACAAGCTTTACAGTTCTTTGCAAAGGAGAAGGATTTCGCCTTCCAGAGCCTGGTTCATGGTGCTGACCGCTGGGTCGTCAGGCCGCCCTCACTCCAGCGACAGCACCACCCAGTACACACCCGTGGGATACGTGTCAGTGCGCCCGTAGCAGGCGCCGATGGAGAAGTTGTGCAGCGTGCGACTGGCAATGGCGTGGGCGGCGCCGCTGGGGAGGGTTTCGGGACGCAGGCTGGTGTAGGTGAGCACGGTAAAGCGTTCGGCGAGCTTGCGCATGGGGGCGGTTCCGAGTTTGTCGGCTTGTGCCATGGAGCAGGCAGCGTCGTCGGCCACGAGCAGGTCGCGGCGTTGCAGTTCGGGCTGGCTGGCGCCGCGACGCGTCTGGTTCACGGCGGCCGCGATGCGGTCTTTCACCTCGGCGGGAGAGTAGCTGGGGAGGGCATGGCCGAAGTCCTGGACAATGTAAAGGCGGTCGCCGTTGCGAATCACGCCCATTCCGACCACGTTATAGGCTGGGTTGAGCAGGTTCGCGCGATGTGGGGGGGAGAGCATGAGATGTTCGTGTCCGTGCTCGGCGTCGTAATCGAGCGCGACGTTTTCTCCCTCTTGATCGAGCTGGAGTTGAGTTGTCGCTGCCAGACGAATGGGGAGGGAGGGCTCGCCGTCAAACTGATGTGAAAGTTGCCGCGCTGCCAGCATGGCTTGCGCGTGAATGCGGGCGGCCTGAGAAAGTCCGGGATCGAGCGTCAGCGGCGGAGCGCCTGCCTGCTTTCGCGACTGGTTGGCTAACGCAAGCAGCTGCTCTTCGGTCTGAGATTCGTAATCGGGAAACGGGATGTCGTGAGCTTTCGCGGCTACGGGCTTCAGTGTGGCTTGCTGGGCCGGCTGGCTTGACGTTCCAGGGCCGTCGGCCGGGGAAGCCATCAAGCGAGTCGCGGGCTGTACGGTCGCGGCGCCCGTGCTGAGCAGGAACGCCAACAATAGTCTGGGGGCTCTATGCATCCAGTTTGGCCCACTCAACGAGATCCTGGGAGGGATCGATTCACTCAGCCAATTCCGGCTGAGGTTGGTGCAAGGCGCAAACTTTGCGGCTGGTGCTAGGCTAGGGGTTGGGTGCGAGGTCGAGAAGTTACCAGTGACTATTGAACTAGGGATCAGTGGGGGCATTGGCCTATTGTTTGGCTGCCTGCTTGCTTGGCTGGCGCTGCGTTCGCGCACGGCTGCGCTTCAGGCCCGGTTGTCGTTGACGGAGAAGGAATTAGCGGCTGTAAAGGCCGATTTGGCGCGGCTTTTGGAGGATCAGCGGGAACTGGTGGAGAGCCGGGCGCGACTGGAGTCGGCGCTGGAATCGGAACGAAAGACCAGCAACGAAAAGATCGAATTGCTGGCGAAAAGTGGGGATCGTGCCGCTGCAGACTTGCAGAATGCGTTCAAAGCACTCGCCGCCGACGCGCTCAAGAGCAACAATTCTTCTTTCCTGCAGATCGCGCAGGAGACTCTGAAGCGATTTCAGAGCGAGGCGCAGGGGGATCTCGACGCGCGGCAGAAAGCGGTCGCCGATCTCGTCACGCCCGTACGCGAGTCGCTGAGCAAGGTGGACGCGCAGATTCAGCAGATGGAAATCGCGCGGGGCGAGGCGTACGGCGATCTGAAGGCGCAGGTTCAATCGCTGATTACGACGCAGAAAGAATTGCAATCGGAAACCGGCAATCTGGTGCGCGCATTGCGGACTCCGAATGTGCGCGGGCGCTGGGGAGAAATCCAGTTGCGCCGGGTGGTGGAGATTGCGGGCATGTTGCCCTATTGCGACTTTGCCGAACAGGAAACGGTGACCGGCGAGAGCGGACGGCTGCGTCCCGATCTGGTGGTGAAACTGCCGGGTGGCAAGCAAGTGGTGGTCGATGCGAAGACTCCGCTGCAAGCGTTTCTCGACGCCTTCGAAACCACCGATGAAGAAACGCGGCGGACGTGCCTGGCGAATCACGCGCGTCAGGTGCGCGATCACATCAACATTCTGAGCGGGAAGAAATATTGGGAGCAGTTCGAAGCGACGCCCGAGTTCGTGGTGATGTTCCTGCCGGGCGAGACATTTTTCAGCGCCGCGCTGGAGCAGGATACCGGGCTGATCGAACACGGAGTTCTGAACAGAGTGATTCCGGCATCGCCGACGACCCTGATCGCGCTGCTGAAAGCGGTTGCCTATGGATGGAATCAGGACAAGCTCGCGCGCAACGCGCAACAGATCAGCGATCTTGGCAAAGAACTGCACGACCGCTTGCGAAAGCTGGCCGGGCACATCACCGGAGTCGGGACCAACCTGGACCGCGCGGTCGAAGCCTACAACCAGGCGGTGGGATCGCTGGAAAACCGAGTGCTGGTCTCGGCGCGTAAGTTCGCGGAGCTGGGGGCAGCGGTGGCGGAAGATATTCCGGAACTGGAGCCGATCGAGACGACGGCCCGAGCGCTGTCGTTCGAGTGGGACGACGACGACACCCTGCCCGAACCGGCGAGGAAAGACGGACGGAAAGCAGGCTAGCGACTACGGCAGGCGATTCTCCTTCAGAAATTTCCAAGCATTCGCGTTGATCTCATCCGCCCGCGCGTAATAGTTGTGGTCGTGATTGGGCAGCTCCACATAGTGAACTTGAAACCCTGACTTGAGCAGAAGATCGCGGGTTTTGCGTACACTCTCGACGGAAAAGAACTGGTCGTGGTCGCCGATGTAGATCGCAATGGGAGTCTTGCGCTGCGCCCGGTCAACGATGCCGACATAATCCTCTGCGATGCGATTGGCATGAACCGCTACCGCCGCAAAGTATTGCGACTCGAACATGGCTCCGTCGAAAGCCAGATAGCCTCCCATGGAATTGCCAAACAGATAGACGCGCTGCGCGTCGATGCCGACGAAGTGCCTGGCGTCCTCGACTACGCAGCAAAAAACACGGGGGGCGGCGTCCTCGAACTTGGGGTCACGGGGCAACTCCGGAGCGAGTAGAACGATTTTCTGTTTCTCGGCAAACCGCTGCCACGCGTCGACCATGTTTCCAGCCTGGTCTCCCGCCCCGTGCAGCAGCATCACAGCAGGTAGAGGATGATCTTTGTCGGGCGAGTAATAGAGGTAGGCCTGCTCCGGGACACCGCAACGGGCGGTGCCGGAGTTCACGGCGTGCATAGCCGGCGGCAGCATAACGAAGACAAACAGCAGGATGCTTGCGCGAGTGAACATCAAGTTCCTCATTTTCTTTCCCCAACATCCCGTAGCCGATGTGGATCATCATATTCGGAGGAGCCCCCCGAATCCATCAAACGAACTGGGCGCCTTAAACCTAACAGTCTCAAGGAAGAGCAGATATGCAATCCCACAGAAACATCCCAAAATACATAGATAGCGTTTGAAAATACATCTATAATTTCGGAAGTGGTTTTATCTACGGGACTTAGCGTTCCCGGAAGGGGGCTCGACGTGGCAGCGAAGTTGCTACTCATTAAGGATCGGTGGGAAGTCCCTCCCGCCTCCACAGCCCCCTGAGGGGCCAGTGCCGAAGCCCATGAATCGCGAAAGCCAAGCTCGCTTTATCGCAGTCCTACTGTTCTTGCTGACGGTGGCTGCGGTGGTATTTGCCGGCTTCAATCTGCAGAAGGAACGTGATTCTGCTGTCCCGGACGACGGCGTCTGGTGGGTCGAGCACAACGGGCGTTTGGTCGCCGATCGAGTCGATCCGAACGGCCCGGGCGCAAAAGCAGGCATCAAAGCCGACGACCAACTGTTTTCCGTAAACGGACAGGAGATCAAGAGTACACCAGGGTTGGTTCGCCAACTCTACAATACGGGCGTCTGGTCGAAAGCGACGTACTCGCTGATCCGACAGTCGGTGACGCTGGATTCCAACGTCATTCTGGTACCCGCCGATCGCTCGCTGAACAATTGGCTGCGGCTGATCGCGATGATCTACCTGGGGATCGGCATCTACGTTTTGCTGCGGCGCTGGACCGCCCCGGGCTCCACGCACTTCTACATTTTCTGCCTGGTGTCGTTCATTGCGTATTCGTTCAAGTACACCGGCAAGCTGAACGACTTTGATTGGACGATCTACTGGAGCAATATCGTTGCCTGGGTCTTGCAGCCGGCGTTGTTCTTGCACTTCGTCCTCACATTCCCCGAGAAGCGACAATTTGTTCGACAGCATCCCTGGCTACTCGCCTTGGCGTATCTGCCGGGAGCTGTGCTGCTGGGGAGGCATGTGATCGCCCTACGGCTCGCACAGGCGAGCGGGCATTTGCGCTGGGATATGGACCGCCAGGAAATGGCATACGGCGCCGTCCTGTTCGTGGCCGCGGCAGCGGTGCTCTGGTATAGCTACCGCCTCGCCAGCACGACGATTTTGCGCCAGCAACTGAAGTGGGTGACGCGCGGAACCATCCTGGCAATTGTTCCCTACACACTGTTCTATGTGCTTCCGTACTTGATGGGATCGCTGCCGGGCACGGGCATGAAGTTGTCGGTGCTGTCGCTGGGATTGCTGCCGCTCACCTTTGGCTACGCCATCTTCCGCTACCGCCTGATGGACGTGGATCTGATCTTCAAGCGCGGTGTGGTTTACACCTTGGCCGCTGCTGCGGTAGTGGGAATGTATTTTGCGCTGGTGGCGGGAGTGGCAACGCTAGTCCAGATGCGGCAGCCTGGCACAGGACCAGTGGGATTGATTCTCGCCGTGGTCGTAACCGCGCTTCTGTTTGACCCGGTGCGTAAATGGATTCAGGACCGCGTCGACCAATTCTTCTATCGCGCGGTGTATGACTACCGCCGAACGCTGCTTGAGTTCGGCCGGGAGTTGGGTTCCGAGACCGATCTGAACGCGCTGCTGTCCTCGGTCCTGGACCGCCTGTCGCGCACCCTGGCGGTGGACCGAATCTCAATTTTCTTGCGTGCAGGCGATGAGGGTGATCAATTCGTGGTTGCCAAATCCATCGGTATGAGTCCGGTGGGCAGGCTTGACCTGAGCTTCCTGAGCACGCCCCGGCCAGAGCCCGCTGGCCACATGTTCTTCGAAAACACGCACCAGGTGCCGCGCGAGACCGTGGGATCGCAGGATGCCATCGCGCGCCTGGACCTGAACTATTACATTCCCTGCCGCGCCCAGCAGAAGGCGGTGGCCGTGCTCGGCCTGGGAAAAACCACCAAGGGCGACTACCTCTCCAGCGAAGACATCGAACTGCTGGAAACGCTTGGCGGATATCTGGGCATCGCCATCCAGAACGGCCGCCTGTACGCTTCGCTGCAACAGAAGGTAGCGGAGTACGAGCGACTGAAGGACTTCAACGAGAACATCGTGGAGTCCATCAATGTGGGGATCATGGCGCTCGACATGGAAGACCGGATCGAGAGCTGGAACGCACAGATGGAAGTGATGTACGCGATGCCGCGCTGGCAGACGCTAACGCAGCCCGTACGCAGCATCTTTCCTGCGGAATTCGTGGAGGAGTTCTACCGCATCCGGCAGAACGCAGGCATCAACAACCTGTACAAGTTCCGGTTGCAGACTCCAGCGGGGGAAACGCGCACCGTCAACGTGGCGATCGCGCCGCTGGTGACGCGCAAGTTCCAGGTGATTGGGCGACTGGTCATCATGGACGACATCACCGAACGCGTGGAACTCGAAGGCCAGCTTTCCCAGGCCGACAAACTTTCTTCGATCGGTCTGCTGGCCGCCGGAGTGGCGCACGAGGTCAACACGCCTCTCGCCGTGATTTCGTCTTACACCCAGATGCTCGCCAAGCAACTGCAGGGCGATCCGCAGAAGTCGGGACTGCTCGAGAAGATCACGCGCCAAACTTTCCGGGCATCGGAGATCGTCAACAACCTGCTGAATTTCTCGCGCACCAGCGGCACCGAGTTCGCCGACGTCGATATCAACAAAGTCATCACCGACACGCTCGCGCTTCTGGAGCATCAGTTCAAAATTGCCAAGGTGCAGGTGAACTCCGAGTTAACCCCGGGAATTTCCGCCATTCAAGGCAATCCGGGAAGACTGCAACAAGTCTTCCTGAACCTGTTTCTCAACGCCAAGGACGCGATGCCCGGTGGGGGAAAGCTGAACGTTGCGACCACCAATGGCGACATGATCAGCGTGCGCGTTTCGGACACGGGATCGGGCATCGCACCGGAACATATTCAGCGCATTTACGATCCATTTTTCACTACGAAGACCGCTCCCAAGGAAGGCCAAAATCGTGGAACCGGCCTGGGACTGTCGGTTACCTACGGCATTATTCAGGAGCATGCCGGCAAGATTCGCGTGGAAAGCGATCCGGGATCCGGGACCACGTTCGCCCTGGATTTCCCCCTGAGCAGGAAGGCAGTACATGTCTGAAGCAGCAGTCATAACGCGCGGCACGATGAACGGCAATCCGTCATCGGCAGGTTCGGTACTCATCATTGACGATGAGGCCGAGATTCGCGAATCTTTGCAGACTCTGCTCGAAATGGAAGGATTCGCGGTCGATACCGCGGTCACCGGCGAAGACGGCCTCGCTCAAATGGCCGATCGCCCCTATGATCTCGTGCTGCTCGATCTGACTCTGCCCGGCCGCAACGGGATGGAGATTCTCTCCGAGATTCGGTCGCATGACTCGCGACTGCCCGTCATCATGATCACCGCGTATGGCACAGTGGAAAATGCCGTGCGGGCGATGCAGTCGGGCGCAGCGAATTTCGTTCAGAAGCCGTGGGACAACGAAAAACTTCTTGCCGACGTTCGCGCCGCGGTGGGATGGCGCCGGGCGGAAGAAGAGAATGTCCAGCTCAAGCGCGCTCTTAAGCAGCGCTACAACTTCGAAAACATCGTGGGCAAGAGCGAGCCCATGCTGAAGATATTTGACCTGGTCGCGCAGGTGGCAAATAGCCGATCCACCGTGCTGTTGCAGGGCGAAAGCGGCACGGGCAAGGAAGTCATTGCCAAGGCCGTGCACCTGAACTCTCCTCGGCGCGACAAACCGTTCGTTCCGGTCAACACCGGGTCCATGCCCACCGACCTGCTGGAGTCCACGCTTTTCGGCCACGTGAAGGGTGCGTTTACCAGCGCCATTGCTTCGAAAAAAGGTTTGTTCGAAGTGGCGGATAAAGGCACGCTGTTCCTGGACGAAATCGCGACCATGGGACTGGAGACGCAGGCCAAGATTCTGCGCGTGCTGCAGGACCGCCGGTTCATGCATTTGGGCGGAATTCAGGAGATCCAAGTCGACGTTCGCATTATCGCCGCCACTAATATTGACTTGCGGCAGATGGTACGCGAGGGCCGCTTTCGAGAAGACTTGTTCTATCGCCTGAACGTAATCACCGTGGAGCTTCCGCCGCTACGCCAACGCAAGGAAGACATTCCGCTGCTGGTGGAATTCTTCCTGAAGAAATATGCCGAGGAGAACGCACGGCCGGTTGCGCGCATCACTCCGGAAGCCCTGCGTCCGCTGATGGCCTACTCGTGGCCGGGCAATGTGCGCGAACTCGAAAATGTCATTGAACGCGCCGTCGTACTCTCGTCGGGGCCGGAGATCAGCATGGACCTGCTTCCCGACTCCATGATGGGACGCGGCTCCTCGCTCACGATGCATGACCCGCCGTCCGACGCGACGCTGTTCGAAATCGTCGAAGACGTGGAACGCCGCGTCATCACCGACATGCTCGAGCGCTGCAACTGGAACCAGACGGAAGCTGCCGAGCGCTTCCACGTCCCGCTGTCGACGCTGAATCAGAAGATTCGGCGGCTGAATATCGAGATTAAGAAGAAGGGGCGAGGGTAGGAAGCGGTTCTCAGGTTTCAGGTTTCAGTTTTCAGTTCTCAGTTTCTGGTTCCCAGCCAACCCGTTCATCCAGTTTCATCGGGCCGTTACCAAGCAGAGCGAGATCTTTGGTTCATGCTGGCAGCTCACGGCTGATAGCTGGCGGCGATCTCTGTTATAGTTCGGACAAGCCGCCGCATTTGCGAACTCACGCGACGCCCCGGCCTTCCGAATCGCATGGAACTGACCTCGCCCACGGAGTTTGCCAAGCAGAAAGTCCAGGCGGTTCAGGAATACACCTTGCTGGCCGCGCAGTCGGTGGGCAACCTGTTTCGCAAGCCTCTTTATTTCGCGGACATGGTCCGGCAGGCCGATCTGATCGGCGTAGGATCGCTGCCCATCGTGGTACTGACTGGTTTCTTTACCGGCGGGGTGCTCGCTCTACAGACAGCGAACACGCTGCAGCGCTTCGGCTCCATCACCCTGATCGGACAACTGGTTTCGACCTCCATGGTCCGCGAATTGGGCCCGGTGCTCACGGGCCTGATGGTCGCGGGACGCAATGCATCCGGCATGGCCAGCGAATTAGGATCCATGGTGGTTACCGAGCAGATCGATGCCATGCGGGCGCTCGGTACCGATCCCATGAAGAAACTGGTGACACCGCGGGTCACCGCGACCGTCTTCATGCTGTTCTTCCTCAGCGTTATTTCCGATCTGGTCGGACTGGCCGGCGGACTCATGGTGGCCAAGCTATTCCTCAGTCTCGATGCCCGTCAGTACTGGAGCAATGCCTGGCAGGTGCTCGTTCTTCAGGATGTCTTCATGGGACTGTTCAAACCAGTCTTATTCGGCTTCATCATCGCGACGGTCGGCTGTTACTACGGCATGACCGCGCGCGGCGGCACGCAAGGCGTTGGCCGGGCCACGACGCAGGCGGTGGTGGCCGCTTCCGTGTTTATCCTGGTCACCGACTTCTTTGTCACGAAGCTGTTGATCTCTTTGCTCTCGTACAAGTAATCGCATGTCCACACCGACCTTACCCATCGAGCGCGCAAATGCCGTCAGCGAGCGGCCGTCGGGCTCCGCCATCGTGTTCGAAGATGTGCACCTGTCGTTTGAAGAGAATGAGGTTCTGCGGGGCGTGTCGTTCCATCTCCCTTTCGGAGAAACCAAGGCTCTGTTTGGGGTCGCGGGATCGGGCAAGAGCACGATTCTGAAACTCGCGCTCGGGCTGCTGGCGCCAGACTCGGGGCGCATTACCGTGCTGGGCAACGAAGTCACGCAAATGCGCGAGCAGGATCTGTTATCCATGCGCAGCAAGCTCGGCATGGTTTTTCAGGAGAGCGCCTTATTCGACTCGCTCACGGTGCGGGAAAACGTCGCTTTCCAGTTGATGGAAAAGCACGGCATCTACGACGACTCGATCGACGCGCGAGTCCGCGAGGCGCTTCGTTTTGTCGAGTTGGAACACACTCTCGACAAGTTCCCCTCCGAACTCTCGGGAGGCATGCGCCGCCGCGTCGCGATCGCTCGCGCCATCATTACTCAGCCCGAACTCCTGCTCTACGATTCGCCTACGGGAGGGCTCGATCCGGTCACTTCCAACACCATTGTGGAATTAATCATGAAGCAGCGCGACGTTTCCCGCACCAGTTCCCTACTGGTCACGCACCGCCTGCAAGACGCCTTCACCATGGCCACGCATCAATTCGATCCGCAGACCGGTCTACTGCGGGTTTTGCCCCGCGGCCAGTATTGCGACGTACCCATGAGTTTTCTGATCCTGCGCGATGGCAAAGTCATCTTCGACGGGGACATCCGCGACCTGACCCGGACCAAAGACGAGTACATCAAGGAATACATCTCATAACATTGAGAGATTCGGTCATTGAGTCATTGGGTGATTGAACGCCGGCGGGTTCTGGCTCCATTTGCCCAATCGCTCAATCGCTCAATGACCCAATGACTCTTCTCACTTGCCCGCCATCGCCTTCTCCACGTCCGCCGCTTTGGACGGCGCGGCCGCGCTCAGCTTGATCAGCTTTCCGTCGGCATCAACCAGGTAGTCGTCTTCAATACGCACTCCGATATTCTCTTCTGGAATGTAAATTCCGGGCTCAATCGTAAACGCCGCTCCCGGCCCCAGCGGAACTTTGTAGTCCCCGGGATCGTGCACGTTCAATCCGATGTAGTGGCCCAGCCCGTGAATAAAATATTGATCGAGGGACTGCCCGTGCAGATCCTTGCCATGGGACTTGATGTACTCCTTCGCCACCTTGTTGAGCGAATCGTCGGAGCCACCAGTGAGCATCGATTTGCCTGACTGGAACGCCGCCATAGCGGCTTCCTGTGCGCCCAGAACGATGTCATAAATCTCGCGCTGCCGCGCCGTGAAGTGGCCGTTCACGGGAAGCGTACGAGTAATATCGGCGGCGTACATCGAGTATTCTCCGGCCGCATCGATCACCACGACATCGCCGGCCTTCATCGTGTTAGTGTTTTCTGAATAATGGAGCACGGTGGAGTTGTGCCCCGATCCCACGATGGGCGCGTACGAAGGACGCTCGCAGCCTCGTTTGCCCCACTCGTACTGCAGGAGTGCGGAGATTTCGTATTCGGTGACATTCGGCTTGACTGATTTCATCGCGGCCAAGTGCGCGGCTACCGAAGCGTCCACGGCTTTGCGGATCAGGGCCGCCTCGCCCGCGTCCTTAAACGTCCGCAGCGAAGACAGCATCGGCTTCACGTCCTGAAAGAACAGGAACGCATTCGTGCGCTTCAGGAAGGTCAAGGGCTCGGCGCTGGCCGAGGTTTCCCCTTGCGAAGCAACATCCGTATAGACGACTGGTCGTCCTCCGGCAATCACTTTCGACAGCTCATCGGGCAACTTCCCCATGTCTGCCACCCGGTCGAAGCCGGTTAACTTCGAAGCGTCCGGATTTTCCGCTCCCAGCTTTGGCCCGGTAAATTTCTCCATCCGCAGATTGTGAGGGGGAAGGAAAAGAACCTCGGTGTATGGGCGAGCCGGAGTGTCATCCTTGGCTTCGACGGCGGGGGCGATGAGCAAAGCTATGCCCGGCTCGGTCACGCCCGAAAGATAATAGAAATTGTCGTCCTGCCGAAACCCGTATTCCGAATCTGTGGCCTCCAGCGGCGCGAACAGGACAACAACTCCTCCCGTCTTCTTGGCCAGGGCTTCGCGGCGAGCGTGATAGTCCGCGTTGGGTTGTCGCTCGAGGGCGTTGGCCAACGAGCAGACGAATACCAGGCAAGACAGAGAAAGGAGAAACTTCCGCATCGACGAGCCTCGCTTAGGAATTTTTTTCCGAATCACGCGGCAGCTACTTCGGCGCCGTGGCCAGGTCCTTCCCCGCCTGAATGAAGGACGCTACATTGCTCTTATCGATCAGCTCCGAACCAGTGTCCACAAAACTTGGAATCGGCGCAAAGCCGTCCTTGGACCAATCCTTGTCCAATGTGGCCGGCTTGTGGTGATACAGATTGTCCAGCATCTGCATACCGACAAAGGCCATGCTGTAGGGTTTCTGGGCGATGGTAGCTGCAATCATGCCCTTCTGAATCCAGTCGAGAGTCTCCTGGTCGGTATCCATCGCGATCACGACTTTGCCGGTCACGTGATAGCTGTTGAGCACGCCCGCCACTTCTTTGCCGGATTGTGCTTCCAGACAAACGAAGGCATCGACTTTATCGCGCTCTTTGCCGACGATCTGGGTCGCCGTATCGAATGCGATGCGCGGATCGCCCTGGATATCGACCACGCGAGTGATCTTGATCTCCGGAGTCTTGGCCAGCGCCTCTTTGTAGCCGCGCAACCTTTCCTGCAGATTCGATTGGTCGGGCATGGTGAAGACCACCACGTTGCCTTTGCCTTTCAGTTCCTGCGACAAGCGCTGTCCGCCGGTGAAGCCTGCCTGATAATTATTGGTTCCAATGAAGAACAGCCGCTTGCTGGACGGAGCATCCGAGTCAATCGTGATGACGGGGACGCCGGCAGCCACGGCCTTATCGATGCTGTCTTTGAGCAGTGCGGGATCGGTCACAGCCAGTAAAATGCCAGTCGCTTTCTTCTGTACCGCCTGATCCAGAGCGTCACGCTCGGCCTTGGGGTCGTAGTTTTGCGGCCCGCTGAACTCGGAGCGCACTTTCATCTGCGTCGCTGCGTTCGAGAATCCTGCACCGGCGGCCTTCCAATAAGGGACTTGCAGATTTGCCGAGACGAGAACAAAGAATTCGTCGGAGTCGTGGGCGGCTCCGCAACTCAGGATCGATACCGACAGGATTGCGAGGGCGGCGGAGTGGAAAATCCTACGCGAGAGGAGCATCGCATCCTCCTTTCGAACATTCTCATTCCGGACAATCAAGGCTTGCCGGATAGGAACCTTCAGCGACTGGATTGTAAACGAGCAGTCAACCGAAGGCCAGAACTCAGCGGAGAGCTTTGTCGAGAAGACCTGAAATCACCGCTTCATCGACCTCGCCAGAAGAGTTGTAGCGCGCGGCGCCCGAGGCATCGAGCACCACCACATGGGGGATGTAGCCGCGGAAATATTTTTCCTTGAGTTCCTTCTGCGCCGGAGCAAGGCGATGGTCAATGTCAACAATCACAAATTGGACCCGCCCTTTGTATTTTTCATACAGGCTCACCGTCCGCCGGGCTTGCCGCTTGGAGTTGAAACAGCCCTCGCCGAACATGATCACGTAAGCGGGCTTGCCCGAAACGAACCCGGCATCCATATTGTCGCCGGTGATGAGCGGTCCATCCTGGCTGTCGCTGGTGTAGTCGAGTTTGGGATTCAGCTTCAGATTTTCTCCGGCAAAAGCGGACACCGTCAGCAGAAGAACCGCAATCATTGAGATGACAAGTTGCTTCATACGCACTCCCTTAGAGGAATCCGAGCGCCTGCAGAACCAAACCACCTCTGCCTCCTGCATGAGACCGTCCGCAGGCGGAAAAGTTACACTACGCACGGCCGCGCCGCCGAACGTTAGGACATCTGCCCCGATTCCGAACATTGTCTTTCCCGTTACCTCAATGTACATTTGTTGGCGCTTGGGCGGCGTAGTGTCAGTCGAGCCCTCCTCAAGAAAGCTCTGGCCAGGGAGAGTGCTGTGTCTTTTCGTCGATGGTTTACGATCTGTCTATCCATACTAGTCAGTGTTTCGGCAATCGCCAGTGCTGACGATCTTCATTGCCACGCCGTCCCCGCCCACGAACCCTTACCGGCGGAGAAGGCCTACCTCGACGGCAATACAAGCCAGGCGGAAACCCTCTATCGCGAGGCGCTCGCCAAATCGCCGCATGACGTCGCTCTGACCACCGGCCTAGTGCGTTCGCTGCTGCGCGAACAGAAAGTTGGGGACGCCGCCGCCACTATCGACGCCGAAGTCGCCCTGGCGCCGACCTCTGTCCCGCTGCTCACGGTTTCGGGAGAGGTGCGATACCGTCAAGGCAAGATTGCCGAAGCAGCTGGGATTGCCGACCAAGCGTTCCGAGCTGATCCCTGCAATGCGCGCCTGTATCTCCTCCGTGCTCGCATTCTGCGCCTCAATTCCATGTATGCTTCCGAGCGCCGCGCCATCGGCATTGCCCACGCTCTCGATCCGTCCGACATGGATATCCGCCGTACATGGCTCGGAACTCTCCCGCTGACGCAACGCATCGATGAACAGAAACAGATTCTCAGCACATCCAACGGCATGGACGCCGAAGAGCGCGCCCGCGCGGAGAAGGGGCTCTCGTTCCTGGTCAACCGGGCGAGCAATCTGGACCAAACCTGCCACGTAGCTTCTCCCACCGGCTCCGCGGAACTCCCCTTCGTCCCGATCATGTCGGAAGGAAACAGCAGGCGAATTCAGACGTGGGGCCTGCGCGTTGCTTTCAATAACAATCAGACGATCCTGGGCGTCGATACGGGAGCTTCAGGGCTGCTCATCAACCGCGCCATCGCGGAACGAGCGGGACTGAAACCCATGGCCAGATTCCAGATTGGCGGCGTCGGGGACCAGGGACTACAAGGCGGGTACGTCGCCCATGTCGATTCCATCCGCGTAGGTTCCCTTGAATTTCGCGACTGCATCGTGGAAGTCACCGATCGCAAAGACATTCTGAGTATGGACGGGCTGATCGGTACGGACGTGTTCAGCAACTATCTGATCACTCTTGATTTCCCGATGCGCAAGTTCCTGCTCTCGCCACTTCCACCGCGCCCGACCGACGCCGGTGTCGCCCCCGTCACGCTGAACACGGAGTCTGGAGACCCGGGTGCCAGTTCCAGCAGTTCTGCATCGGGTCCGTCTGCCAAGGTGCAAGACCGTTTCATAAGTCCCGCCATGAAAAACTACGTAGCGTTCTTTCGCTCGGGACACGACGTAATCATTCCCGCGCGCCTCAACGGGAAAGCTGAGCGCCTGTTCATTGTGGACACAGGGGCGTTCAGCACCAGCATCTCGCCAGAAACCGCCCGGGAAGTCACGAAAGTTTCGGGCAATGCTCCGGGCGCCGTCCGGGGCTTGAGCGGCGATGTTGCCAAGGTGCAATTCAGCGAGGCCGTGCTGTTCCAGTTCGGCGGCATCCAGCAGCAGAATAATGACTTGTATTCTTTTGACACCACCAACCTGAGCCGGTACGCCGGCATGGAGATCTCAGGTTTGCTGGGCAGCACGGTTCTCCGCCAGCTCACCATCTCCATCGACTACCGCGATGGGCTAATCAAGTTCGACTACGATGCCCGTCACGGGAACCACGATTTCTAGGGAAAATGCGCGGCCGCCGGAGAACAGGCACGCGATGGACACGAACCAGAGATGCACTTACAATGACTACACACCAACGGGAAAGGGCTTGGTGTGCGTAGTCGTCTTCCTCGACGCTTTTCCAAAGCGGCCCTGCAGCAACGACATCAATCCCGTGTACCAATATCCCACGACAAACAACAACAGGAACGGGACCGTAATGTAGTTTTCGTTGTCCACGGCGTAGTAGACCGTGGCCGCGAAGTACGTGCCGATGACCAATTCCAGCCAGGGCACCCAGCCCAGCCGTTTGCGGTACTTGGTGGCGCCCACTTTGTCCAGCCTGGAGACGACGCTGTACTTGGGGGTTCGTGCGAACGCGCTTTCCTTGCCGATCAGGGCCTCGATCACGGCTTTTGTATTCGTAATCGTCAGCCCGATTCCCAACGCCATCAGAAATGGCAGATACAACAGCGCCCGCGGCCAGCTTCGGGGAAACAGTTCGCGCTGCGAGACTAGATAAAAGCTTGAAATCGAGAACGTCGACGCCATGAACAGCGGCAAATCGATATACAGCATCTGAAACCAGCCCTGGTAGAAGCGAATGACCATGGCCGGCAGCAGCAGCACCGACAGCATAATCATCAGCGGATAGCTGATATTTGCGGTCAGGTGATACCAAGCCTCGATCTTGGTATGCAGTGGAGCATCGCTCTTCAAAACTCGCGGAAGAATCTTTTTTCCGGTCTGGATCAGCCCCTTTGCCCAGCGCGCTTGCTGCGTCTTGAACGCAGTCATCTCCACCGGCAGTTCGGCGGGACATTCCACGTCCTGCAGGTAGATGAATTTCCAGCCTTTGAGCTGGGCGCGATACGACAAATCAGTATCTTCGGTCAGGGTGTCGTGCTGCCAGCCTCCGGCTTCGTCGATCGCGGCGCGCCGCCACATGCCCGCGGTGCCGTTGAAGTTGAAAAACAGTCCGGTGCGCGCGCGGCCGGAGTGCTCGAGCACAAAGTGCCCATCCAGAAGGATGGCCTCGACCTCGGTGAGGAACGAATAATGGCGGTTGATGTGGGTCCAGCGGGTCTGCACCATGCCGATCTTTGGGTCGGTAAAGTGATGGATGACGCGCATCAGAAAGTCTTCGGGCGGTGTGAAGTCCGCGTCAAAAATGGCAACGAACTCGCCCTTCGCCGTGTTCAACCCTTCCGCCAGCGCGCCGGCCTTGTATCCCTCGCGATTCGTGCGGTGATGGTAGCTGATGGGATTGCCCAGCGCCGCGTAACGCTCGACCAGGCCGCGAGCCACCTCGACGGTTTCGTCGGTCGAATCGTCGAGCACCTGAATGTCGAGCTTCTCCTTGGGATATTTCAGCTTACAGATCGACTCCAGAAGCCGCTCCACCACGTACTGCTCGTTGAAAATGGGCAATTGTACGGTCACGCGGGGAAGGGCTTCGAAATACGCGGCTGGCTCAGTGGTGCCATTCTTCCTGTGCTTGTAGTACAGATACACGAGCACGTAGCGGTGCATTCCGTAACCTGCCAGGAGAATCAGAACGATGAAATAGGGTACGAGCAACGCCACGTCAAAGGCGTTGGCATGGTAGAGTCCACGAAATGTAGTGTCCAGAAAATGCTGACGGATGTAGGGCCCAATGCCCTTGGGGGCAGACCATGCGGCCAGCTGCGCACTCAGGATGAGATCAGAATTCAACAAGGCGTCCGGTGAAAGTTTCTATTTTACCGGATCGGCGCCCGGAGGAGTTCAGTGCCGAGCGTGACGGTGGTGGTGGTGCAAGTTGAGAGGAAGGTTCGTATCGGGTTGTGGGTTCAGGCATGCCATACCGTCACGCAGCGGCTGAAGCCAACACCAATTTTTCAGCACTTACAGCATCGCTGGAGCGATGCCCTGATACGAATCGGTTCTTCCCAAACCGTACCTTTGCCAGCGGGACGACCGACACCGCGATTCGAGGCAGCACCCACGCATTCCCTCATTGGGAGCTCTACTTTGCGGACTTCCATGCTAAGATGCAGCCACAATTTTCGTCGCACGGGAGGACCCTTGATACCCGACCGCTTCACCATCGTGTTCCTGATGACCGTATTCTTAGCGAGTTCTGCCAGCGCGCAGGATTCCGCGATTCTGGTTCCGCAGGTCTCCCGGACGGTTCCGGTGAGGACCGGCGCGCGAGCGCTATCTGCCGAGCGACCGATCGTCGTGCCTGATCCCCAGGCGCGACCGCGTCGAGATCCCTCTACGCCCCCAGCAAACACATGGAATCTGCTGGCCACCCTGCCGGGCACGATCATCCACGACCTTGTCTTCATCAGCGCTACGACTGGCTTCGCCGCCGCGGAAGGCGGACAGGTATGGAAGACCACAAACGCCGGCAAGACCTGGAAGATGGTCTTGAATGTCGGCTACCCGTATTACTTCTACGGCGTGGCGGCTCTGAGCGGAAAAATCATTGCGGTGACCGGCTTTCTCGACACAGCCACGAGCCAACCGGGGATCCTGCGCTGGTCCCAGGACGGTGGCACGACCTGGAGCGCGGACATCACGCTTACGACCAACAACGCTTGGCTGCAGCGCATTCGCTTCGCCAACGCTAAGAACGGCGTGATTCTCGACCTGGCGGACGGCAACGCGCAGTACACGACCGATGGCGGCGCCACAGCTTCCGACTGGACAACCGTCGTCAACAATCCCGATGGCGGCTGGTTCGGTCTACAGTTCAGCCTGCTGCCCAACCTTCATGCCCGCGCCTCCGGCGTCAACTTCTGCACAAGCTTGAATAGCGGCGCCCAGTGGAGCTGCGGCCCGTCGGTCGACTCGGTGTTCGATGGCCCCGTGCTCTTCCAGGGCGACACCTTCGGTTGGGTAGGCGGCGGAGAGATTTCTCCCGCCGTCGAAGGGTGGGTCCATGTCACCACCAACGGTGGAAAAACATGGAGCGCTCGCACTCTGGACGGCCCGTGGCCGATCCGGCAATTCGTTTTCATCACCAACAAGATGGGCTGGGCCGCTGGTGGCAATCTCTACACGGGTGTGGGCGGAATCTATTTCACCAGTGACGGTGGGCAAACCTGGTCCGTCGATGCCAACACCGGCGCCGAAATGGACGCCTGCGACAAGCGAACCCTGAAGGTCGGCCACCAGGTTTGGTGTGCTGGCTACGACGGGTCACTCAACGGAGTAATATACAGCTCCGTAACGCAGTAGCCTTTTGTCGAGCCAGCGACGGATCTCGTTTGGAATTTGATTGGAATTTAAAGAGGCTGGTGAGACTATTTGAATTTGAGAACAGTGAGGAGCCTCTGCATGAAATACCGGGTCGCAATGTGGGCGAGTGCGGGCTTTCTAGTTGCGGGCGGCTGGGCAGTCTATGCTTTCGCAACCACGGCTCCGGCGATGACCTTCGGCGACCCGATCATGAATCTCGTAGAGCTTACTTGCCCAATTGTGTTTGCAGGGATGCATTTCAACTTCGGCATTTCTTTGGGTTGGTCCCTCGTGGCCAATGCCGCTACGTATGCGCTGCTCGGTCTGATCGTGGAGACCGTGCGGCACCAACTCCATCCCGCAAAATAGTTCGATACGGCCCATTCACCTGCTTGCCCGGTTTTTCTCGCGGTTTGCGACGAATTGGCTTCCTCAGCTACAAATAGACCCACACATGGAATCCAGACCAGCGGTGGCTGCCAGCCGCGCAGACAGTGCCAGTCCGCTCGTGACCGCATGGGCGCGCATCCGGACTTCGCCGGGTTGGATCGTTGCGATCGCGCTGCTTCTACGCGCCGGCTGGATCGTCGTCGGCCACACCTACAAGTTCAAGAGCACGGATGACAACTTCGGCTTCGGCTGGGAAATGGGGCGGATCGGGGCGTCGCTGGCCTCGGGACACGGTTTCAGCAGTCCCTTTGGACCCGCGACCGGGCCCACCGCGTGGGAACCTCCGCTGTACCCGTACCTCACAGCGGGCGTGTTTCTGCTTTTCGGAATCTACTCCAAGGCGTCGGCATTCGTACTGCTGATGCTGAACAGCGTTTTCTCAGCGCTGACCTGCATTCCAATCTTTCTCATCGCGCGCCGGATGTTCTCGGAGAAGGTGGCGGTTGGCTCGGCTTGGGCATGGGCCCTGCTGCCCAACATCATTTTCTGGTGTACCCGAGCGATTTGGGAGACAAGTCTGGCGGCACTGCTGCTGACGACTATCGTCTGGCTGGCGCTCACTCTGGAAGAGCGAGACGGCTGGAGGCCTTGGGTTCAGTTCGGACTGCTGTGGGGTATCACGGCATTGAGCAGCACTTCCCTGTTGTCGTTCCTGCCGGCTGCGGGATTGTGGGCCTGGTACCGGCGCACCCGCCGGGGCAAGCGATCGTTCGCCGGCGTGGTGCTGGCGTCTGTCGTTTTCTTCGCCTGCATCACGCCCTGGCTGGTTCGTAACTATGAGATATTCGGCAAGTTCATTTTCATCCGCGACAATTTTGGCGCGGAACTTCGACTGGGCAACGGCAACGGCGCGGACGGAACGTTAATGCTTTATCTGGACGCGACCCACGATGTTTACGCAATGCGCCAGTTCCAGGCCATGGGCGAACTGCCCTACATCGCCATGCGAAAGCAACAAGCCCTCGACTACATACGAGCTGACTATGGAAGATTCGCCAAACTGTCGGTGAGGCGATTCGTATACTTCTGGGCCGGCTCGCCGAAAGACACGCAGCCGTGGTGGATGAGCGAGGCGAAGAACTCACTTTTCCTGGCTGCGTCGGTGCTGATGTTCTGGGGACTGGGGCGAGCCCTGCGCTTGCGCAAGCCGGGCGCGTGGCTGCTGTTGTGGCTGATCCTGCTGTATCCGGCGGTGTACTACTTCGTCTATTGCATCCCGCGCTACCGGCATCCGATTGAGCCGGAGATGGCGATCCTGGGAGTGTTTCTCCTGACTGAGGCGGGAAAGAGAACTATGGCTTCTGCTCCAGATCAATCTTCAGCACGTGAATCTGTTTGAGCTTCGTATCGAGAGTGCCATTGATCACCACCCGCCGGCCTTCGAAGCCGTGCACCAGGTCGGAGCGGTCGAGACGGTAAACGTCGTTCCCGGCCGACAGGACGAGATAACCACCGAGATGCTCGATGCAATACACCGAGCAAGTGTTCGAGGTGCCGCCCATCGACTTCGACTTGAGCATCTCCTGGTGAGAACGGGTGAGCGAGTGGACATTCAAAGCACACTGGCTGTCAGAGACTTCTCCGCGAAAGTCGCGGGAGTTCTGCCCATGGGCGGCGCAAGCCAGCACCAGCAGCACGGCCGCACCGCAAATCTGAAATCTAGTTGCGTTCATAGAGACTCCTGCCCTCGACTGCTTCACGGCAGCACCGTGAACTTCATGTGCATGCCTTCGTGATCCTCACTGCAAATCACCGTGCAGACCACTTCGTAAACGCCAGGTTCGTTGGGAGCGGTGAGGAGGAACTCCTGCTTCCCTGGCTTGAAGAGCAGATCCCAACCGTCCACCTTCGTACGGTCCTTGGCCCGCAGTAGGGTAAAGCCGTGAATCGAACCATCACGATTCCAGGATCTTCCCCGGTTGGCCGTCACCCGTAAAAGCAAGGGCTCCCCCGCCTTCACGGTGATCTCTGGCGTCCGCTGCCCGGAGATCTTGTAGCGGCTGTCGCTGTCGGCGGTAAACTCAATCACATGGGCTTGCGCGCTGGCACGAGGCAAATATACCAGCAGCGCGGAGCCCGCCACGATCCAGAACAACATACGACGAATTTTCGACGAAATTGTCATTGAGGTTGTTTTTGCGGTTACTGGGTCATATACAACAAGATCAAGCGCTTGTCTTCTGCGGTGAGGGTGGCCCGCACGCGCATGTGCTGCAGAATGGTTCCCATCACGCGGGGAGGAAATTTCTGAGGAGCGGCGTGGCAGCGGCCGCAGTTGGCGCGAAAGCGCTGCTCGCCTGCGACGCGCATGCTGTCAGCATCGCTCACATGCACCACGGGCGCACCAGCGGATGCGTCTTTCGCACTCGCAGGCGCTCCCGCGAAGACGAACGATTCGAGCGCTAGAGCGCACAGAAGCACCGTGACCCCAGTTTTCAGATGAAGAATCGGTTTCATGATTGCGGCCCCACGCGGCCCAGAGGAACGAGGAACCGGTACGCAATGCCAAAGCTCCACTGGTTGGCATTGCCTGCGGAACTGAATTGGCGACCATAGCTGGCGATTGCTTTCAGGCCATCGCGCAAGAAGTAGTTGACTCCAAAGTCCATCTCGCGGGTGTTCGCAGTAGGAAGATTGAGTTCAGCGGCGCCGTCCGGGCTGATCTCTCCGGTATAGAACTGCTGGGCACGCGCCACAACTTCGGTGCGGCGCATGGCCTTGTGCCAGCGCTGCATCTGGCTGAGCCGGTAGACTCCCTCAATCCAATATCCGCTGCCTTCAAACGAATGGGCGAGTTCCGCACGCAGATTCAACGGAGTCTTCTCCGGCTGCCACCCCATATGGAAGCCAAACGCGTTCTTGCGGTCGTCCTGCAGGGTTTTTTGCCATGAGCCACCGACTTCGAGTCGCGGGCCGGGGAAGAAGAGACCCATACGGCCTCCGACGTGACGCTCAGAATCCACACTGCCGATGCTAATGCTGGTAGCGGAAGCGTAGATGGCGTAGTTGAGGTTCGCTTTGGCGTTGAGGGGAAAACCACCGCGCAACATTGCTCCGTCGCTGGGAGCGGTGTTGAGGGGAAGAATCAGAGGATCCGGCTGCAAGGCGCGAATCCAGCAAGGATACAAGCGTTCGTTGAAGATTCCGAAGGGAGTGAGAAATCGCCCGGCTGTGATGGTGACGTAGGGGCTGGCGATGTAGTCGAGCTCGGCATAGTCAACATGCTTGGTAACCGGCCCGCCGTAAGGTCCACCGCCGGGTGGACGTTGAAACTGGCCCTCAAATGCGACTCTGGACTCAACCAGCCAGCGATCTCCGAGAGGCACGAGAAGAATCGGATTGAACTGAGTGTCGATTAGATTGTGCCCGCCGGTGACAAAATCGAAAGTGCCGGCGTTGCCGGTCAGGATGGGAACGGGTTTCTCGGTGTCGGCGGATTGGGCGGCGATCCCAGCCGGAGAAAGGAGTAGAAGCAGCAGCACGACGCCAGGCAGGGCAGTCCCCGGCCAGCGTCGAGACGCGGTATTTCTGCTCTGATACAGCAAAACAAACCCCAGTTAAGCTCTTGACGGGATTGTCTTTCAATCGCGATGGGAGGGGAACATCACGTCGGTAACTTTCGTATCCCCTAGTGCGGGAGTCGGTTTTTTGGTCTGAATTCTCACCAATTCACATCGCCCGCGTCTAACCCATTGAAACGGAGGGAATCATGAACCGTCATCGCCAACTGGCCACCTGGTCGGGAGCTGTGCTGGGAACCGTCTCTGCCCTGCTGATCCTTGCCCTGGGAGCGCATGCGTCCGACCACCGAGGCGCGCTGACCGAGGAATTCCATCAAACCTATGCGCTCACCGCCGATGGCCGGGTTGAACTCGACAACATCAACGGCGACGTGCGCATCTCCAGTTGGGACCGGAACGAAGTCAAAGTGGATGCGGTGAAATATGCCGACACGAAAGAGCGACTGGATGAGGCGAAGATCGAGATTGACTCCAGGACCAACGCCCTGTCGATTCGAACCAAGTATCCCAACCACGACCAGACATGGAATTGGGGCTCGCACAATAACCCTGCCAGTGTTGAATACACGCTGACCGTGCCGCGCACCGCCCGCCTGGACGAGATTAAGCTGATCAACGGCTCGCTCGACGTGAACGGGGTGAGCGGAGAGGTGAGCGCCTCGTGTATCAACGGCCGGCTGGAAGCGCACAATCTGGCGGGGCGCGCCCGCTTGTCGACGATCAACGGACACCTGGACGCGCGGTTTGACCAACTGGCGGGTCATTCGGTCGAGCTCAGCTCGGTGAATGGTTCGGTTGAGCTGACCATCCCTTCAGACTCGAAAGCGGAGCTTGAGGCCAGCACCGTTTCTGGCGGAATCAAGAATGATTTTGGGCTGCATGTGAACCATCACCAATTCGTAGGGCACGACCTGCGGGGGGAACTCGGCGCCGGCGGGACGCGCATCAAGCTGGAAAATGTGAATGGCAGAATTGAAATTCATCATGCGCAGGATGGCCGCGCGCTGAGCCCGGTAAAAGACTTGAGCGGCCGCGATAAGGACGACGATGATGACAGCAGCATCTAGCGATCGCGCATTTCGCGATCGTTCCTTGGAAATTAGTAGATCGTGTATCCCGGAAGCGGGGTGCGCAGATCGGGCTTCGAGGCCATGAGTAGTAGAGCGCCCTCGCGTTTGAACGCCCGCAGATCGTCGAGACTGTTAAACGACTTGGTCTTGTAATCGTCTGGAGTGGGCGTGTCATCGGGAATCCGAACCGCCTGCACATCTTCGAAAGCGTGCTTCTTGAGCAGTTCGATGTACTCGGCGGCGGACCGCACGTGGACCGGCACCTTCAACTTGTCGACCCATTGCAGGGAATACTGGTTGTCTTTGTAGAGATTGATCAGGATAAACACCCTGCCCCGCGGAGCCATCACGCGGAACAACTCCATCAACGAGCGATCCTGGTCGGGATAGTAATAGAACGATTCCACCGACAAAACCTTGTCGAAGAAGTTCTCTTCCCAGGGAATCTGTTGCGCCGAACCCCAGACGTAGAGAATATTCTCAAAATCCTTCGAGGCCTCACGAGCCTGGCGCACCATTTCGTCGGAAACATCGAGGCCGATGACCTGACCGAATCCCTCGGGACCTTCGCCGACAAGGCGTGCCAGCAGGCGCGTGGCCCATCCCGAACCGCAGCCGAGGTCGAGCACGCGCTCGCCGGGACGCAGATTCATCAGGCGAATCGTCTTCTCGGTGATGTCGAGATGATGGCGCTCCATCTTCTCGCCTTCACCCGAGGCGGCCCAGCGGTTGAATTCGTGTTGCAGCTTATCGTCGGGAGTTTGAGGTCTGTCGGGCATGGGCTTCCTTCGTGGACCTTCGCGTCTTGTGCTTCCGACTTAGATTCTATAACCACGAAGGACAGCAGGGAGCGCGAGGGGACGACGACTTGTGCTACAGTTTCCCTCTTCATGGCGACACACCCTCAGAATCCACAGCCGGACTCCGAACCCGGATCGCTCTACTGCCCAAACTGTGCGGAGGAGGTAACGGATCCGCTGACGTGCGGTGACTGCTCTTCTGTGATCTGCCGGCGTTGCGGCACGGCGCTGGAGTCGTCGGACGAACTGGGAATCGGATAATGGAATCTGCTCCAGTTCTTCCCGCCGATCAGTCTCCTTCGCCAGACACAAAGCCCACTCTGGTCCGCGGACTTGGGCTGCTCGATTCGGTACTGCTGCTGGTCAGCGGCATCATCGGATCATCGATTTTCCTGACTGCGAAAGATATTGCCGGGCCTCTGCCGCAGCCCGTTTTGTTTCTGCTGGTGTGGGTGCTGGGAGCGCTGATCTCGCTTTGCGCCTGCTTCGCGTTTGCCGAGTTGGGCTCGATGTTCCCGGACTCAGGCGGACAATACATCTACCTCCGCGAGGCCTACGGCGATCTGATCGCGTTTCTTTACGGCTGGATGCTGTTCAGCGTGGCCAACGGGGGAACAATCGCCGCCCTTTCGGTGGCATCCGCGGCCTATGTTGGACAGGTGTTTCCAGTTGTATCGCAGGATCACGTGGTGGTGGCATTCGCCGGCATCATCGTGACGCGCGCACATTTGCTGGGGCTGATACTGATTGCCCTTCTGACTTATGTGAATGTCGTCGGACTGCGGTGGGGTACGCTGCTACAGAACGTTTCGACGTGGACGAAGTTCACGGCGATGGCAGCATTCGTGGTTTTGGGATTTGCCATCGGCAAGGGCAACTGGTCTAACTTTCACGCGCACGGGGTCGGCCTGAGCATGGGGGTGGGACCTGCGCAGTTGATCTCGGCCCTGGGAGTGGGACTGATCGCGGTGTTCTGGGCATATGACGGATGGGTGTATATCACCTGGGTCGCCGGGGAGGTGAAGGAACCGCGGCGAAACGTTCCCTTGGCGATGGTGTTGGGCGTGCTCGCGGTGGGCGTGATTTACATCGCGATGAACCTGACTTACATGTACGCACTCCCGATGAAAGAGATCGCGGCGCACGAAACCATTGCTCACGCCGCCGCGGCGGTGTTGTTCTCGCCCCGAGCTGCGGTGTGGTTGTCGCTCATGATCGCGATTTCTTGTTTCAGCGCGGCGGCGACGTGCACCCTCTCGGGCGCGCGAGTGTATCTCGCCATGGCGCAGGATGGCGTTTTCTTCAAGTGCATGGCGGTCATCCATCCCAAGTGGCGGACGCCGGCTTTCAGCTTGATTGGGCAGGGAGTATGGGCAGCGGCCCTCACGCTCAGCGGACGCTATGACCAGCTTTACACCTATGTGATCTACGGCATGGTGCTTTCGTACACGCTGACGGTGATCGGAATGTTCCTGTTGCGCTGGAAGCGGCCGGAAATCCCGCGTCCTTATCGTTGCACGGGATATCCGTGGCTTCCCGCGATCTATGTGCTGATCGGCACCGCATGGACGTTGAACACGATCATCACCCGGCCTACCGAGGCATTCTGGGGAACCGCGATCGTGCTGATCGGCGTGCCGGGATATTTGTATTGGAAGCGCAGCAACCGGAAGACTGCCGCAGCGGAGTAACCAACGAGATTCAGTTTCGCCTTGGGCTCTGGCAACATCTTTTCCGCAACTTTCGGCTTGCTCCGCGCCCGTGGCAGTGTTATTCCTCTTCTTCTTGCTCGCGTACTTCTGACCCCGGGACACGCCATTGGCAGAATCCAATCCGAAGCAGCAAGCAGACAGCATCGGCTTTCTTGCACCCGGCGTTTCGATCGCCCAGGCGGAAGACCCAAACCGGCCGCGGCAGGTGATGGGATTCCGCGATCTCGTCTTGTTTTATGTGATCACCGGGATCAGCCTCCGCTGGATCGCGACTGCCGCAGCGGCGGGGCCGAGTTCCATTGTTATCTGGGTCGGAGCCTGGCTGTGCTTCTATACGCCCCTCGCGCTTTCGGTGCTCGAACTTTCGTCGCGCTATCCGAACGAGGGCGGGCTCTACGTTTGGAGCAAGCGCGCATTCGGGGACTTTTCCGGGTTCATGTCGGCGTGGACGTACTGGACCAGCAATCTGCCGTACTTCCCTGCCGTACTCTACTTCGCCGCCAGCAATGTGCTGTTCATGCGGCAGGCGAACTGGGAGCATCTTTCCGGCAATGCGACTTTCTATATTGTCTTTTCGGTGCTCACACTGGCCGCAGCCACACTGCTGAATGTCGTGGGGCTCGATGTGGGCAAGTGGCTGCATAACGTTGGCGCGATTGCCATGTGGATCCCGGTGGGCATCGTCATTGTGATGGGCTTTGTAGCGTGGCATCGCTATGGGTCGGCGACTTCATTCACTCTGCATTCCATGATTCCCAGCACTCACATCAACGACTTGATTTTCTGGTCGGTGCTCACGTTTGCGTTCGGCGGATGCGAGACTGCGTCGTTCATGGGGGAGGAAATCAAGAACGCGCGCCGCACGATTCCTCTGGCGCTGCTTTCTGGCGGGGTTACGGTCACGATCTGTTACATCCTCGGGACAATTTGCGTACTGCTGGCGCTGCCTTCGACTGAGGTCAACAGCCTGCAGGGACTGGTGCAGGCTGTGTCGAAAACCGCGACGCGCGTGGGATATCCGGGAGTATTGCCGCTAGCCGCGTTTCTGATTGCGCTGAGCAACATTGGCGCGGCGGGGGCTTACCTGGCGGCGGTGGCACGGCTTCCTTTCGTTGCCGGGCTGGATCGCTTTTTGCCGCCGGCGTTTGGGGCGCTACATCCGCGATGGAAGACACCCTGGGTCGCGTTGCTAACGCAGTTCCTTCTAGGGATCGTGTTCATTTTCCTGGGGCAGGCAGGCACGAGCGTGAAGGGCGCTTACGACGTTCTGGTCAGCATGGGCGTGATTACGTATTTCATTCCGTACTTATATTTGTTTGCGGCGATGATTAAGCTGCAGCGCGAACCGGCTGAGCCAGACGTCATTCGCGTTCCCGGCGGAACGACTGTCGCGAAACTGGTAGCGACCGTCGGATTTCTGACCACGGGGCTGACCATCGCGTTGTCGCTGATTCCGCAGCCGGATGAGCCCAACAAGCCGCTGGCGCTGTTCAAGGTGGTCGGAGGATGCGGGGCGCTGGTGCTGATTGGGGCGGGGATTTACTGGGTAGGAAAACGCCGGGCTGCGAGAACTAGGCACGCACAGCACGCACAGTAAGACTTGAACATGTGGGGACAGCCGCCCTCGGCTGTCCATCGAGCGAAGCTCGCTTTCCGTGCGGGTCCAGGCGCTCGCAACATCAAGAAAACCCCGCCGGGCTGCGCCCGGCGGACAGCCGAGGGCGGCCGTCCCCACATGAACCATCACACTGGAGTCGCGGTCTTCCTTGGAGGATTGAAGAACGGGAGGGGTGTCACCTTCACGTTCGTCTTGAGGCGCATCGCTTCGATCGTGATTTCCATCTGGAGCGAGGTTCCGGGCTTCGCGTACTCAGTCTCGACGCTGGCCAGCGCAATCAGCTTTTTCAGAATCGGCGACCAGCTTGTAGTGGTCACTTTGCCGGCCTGCTTGTCCCCCGAGTACACGGGGACGGCAACGCGCGAGGCCTGAGCCGGCGCTGCTGGAGTCAGGCCGTAGCGCTCGAAGAGTTGCTCGACATCGATCCAATCGACTTCCAGGCCCACGAGTTGCCGGGGCACGCCCTTCTTCGCATCTTGCTCCAGGGCGCGCTTGCCGATGAAGTTTTCCTTTTCGAGATGAACCATCTTGGCGAAGCCAAGTTCGTAAGGCGAGAACTTCTGCGACGGAATCAGCGCCTTCTTGGAACTGGTGTAGTCGACTTCGATCAGCAGCAATCCTGCTTCAACCCGGGAGACATCGAGTGCGAGCATGCCGGCGGCGTGCAGATCAAATTGCTTGCCTTTTTCCGCGAGTGCATCCCAGACCTTCACGGCGTCCGCCCAGGGCATCCAGATCTCATAGCCGAGATCACCGGTGTAACCGGTGCGTGAAATGTCGACGGGTACTCCGGCGATCTTGCCGCGAGTGACGCGGAAGTATTTCAGATTGGCGATATCGGCTTCCGCAACGGCCTTCAGCAGCTTGGCTGAGGTTGGACCCTGCAGTGCAAGTGCTGCCACCTGCTCGGAAATGTCCTCAATCTGCACATCCATATTGAGGCCGTTCTGGCGGAACCAGCGCAGGCTGGGGTCGGCAGCCGTCCAGCGATAGACGTTTTCTTCGAGACGAGAGATCGTGCCATCGTCGATGACCTTGCCCTCTTCATCGCACCAGCAGCAATAAATGACCTGGCCCACTTTGACCTTGTTGATGTCGCGGGTGATCACGCGGTTCACCAGCCGGGTCGCGTCCTTGCCGGTGATCAGATACTTGTAGAGCGGCGAAATGTCGATGAGGGCCGCCGCGTTGCGAATGGCGTTGTACTCGTGCTCGTGGTGAACTTCGTACACGCTCACGGTGTAGTATCCGGACCATTCGCGGTAGTTCAGGCTGTGGCACAGAGGGAACGTTCTCTCGTGAAATGCGGTTCCGATGGGCAAAGGGTTTCCTCGCTGCAGCGCTTTTCGATCGCGCTTACGGTGGTTGAAAATCGATAACCACGAAGGACGCGAAGCAGCACGAAGGAAAAACGCCGAAGTCGGATTATATGCACCTGCACGCATGCGGGCAACAGCGCAGACGAGTGACTTGTAGTCAGCCGAACGGCAAATATGCAGACAAATCGCTGGCTTCCGGATAGAATGGCGATTCGACTACGAGCTATTTATGCGCACGATTCTGCCATCTCTATGCGGCATTCTCCGCAGCTGGACGGTCCTTCCCAGCGGGCTCTGATCTTCTCTATCGCCTGCTTCCCTGCGCGAGTATCATTGCGTTTCCCAACACCCGAACGTGAAGGCTAGGAGCTAGAAGCGAATGGCTGGTTCAAATTCGTACGACGTAATCGTCATCGGCGGCGGCCATAACGGCCTGGTCAATGCGGCATATCTCCAGCGCGCGGGCAAAAAGGTGCTGGTGCTGGAACGGCGTCACGTGTTGGGGGGCGCAGCCTGCACGGAAGAGATTGTGCCGGGATTTAAGTTTTCGGTCTGCTCGTACGTGGTGTCGCTGCTGCGTCCGGAGATTATTCGCGACCTCGATCTTCCCCGCCATGGTCTGGAGATTCTTCCTCTGGACGGCACGTTTACGCCGATGCCCAGCGGCGATTATTTGTGGCGCGTGAACGATCATGGCAAGACACATCGCGAGATTGCGCGGCACTCCCGGGTGGACGCCGAAGCGTACGACGAATTTGGCAAGGCGATGCAAGCCATGTGCCGGTTCGTGAAGCCGATTCTCAGCATGGTGCCGCCGGACCCGACGACGCTGAATCCGCGCGAACTGATGAAGCTGTTGTTCATTGGACGGCGCTTTCAGGGCATGTCGAGTTACGACAAATACAACCAGGTACAGCTTATGACCATGAGCGCCATTGATTTCCTGGATCAATGGTTTGAGACCGACGTGCTCAAAGCAACCATGTCGGCATCCGGAATTATCGGAACGTTCCTGGGCGTGCGATCTCCGGGAACGGCCTACGTGCTGCTCCATCACTACATGGGGGAGATCGACGGAGCGTTCCGCGCTTGGGGATTTGCGCGTGGAGGGACGGGAGCGATTTCGAATGCGATTGCCGATGCCGCGCGCGAGGCTGGGGTGGAAATCCGCACCCAGTCAGGGATTTCGCAGATCATCATCAAGAATGGCAAGGCCAAGGGTGTCGTCCTCTCGAACGGTGATGAGCTTTATGCGGACGTGATTTCGTCCAGCGTCGATCCGAGGATGACATTCACGAAGTTCATTGAAGCCCAGCATCTGCCGGGAGATTTTCTGGAAGACGTGAACCGCTTCAAGTATCGCGGGTCTTCGGGCAAAGTGAACATGGCGCTGGATGCGCTGCCTGACTTCAAATGCATGCCGGGGCCGGGTGCGCATTTGCGTGGCGCAATTTCGATTTCACCTTCTGTTGAGTATATGGAGCGTGCGTATGACGATGCAAAGTACGGCAATTTCTCCAGGAAGCCATACATCGACATGGTCATTCCATCGCTGACCGACCCTTCGGTTGCGCCTCCGGGGAAGCATGTGCTGTCGTGCTTCGTGCAGTACGCTCCTTACAAACTGCGGCCCGGTCTCACCTGGGATGATCAGAAGGAAGCCTTCGGCGACACGGTGGTCAATACGATTGCCGAGTATGCACCGAACATCAAAGACATCATCCTTCACAAACAGGTCATCACTCCGCTCGATCTGGAACGCGAGTGGGGACTGAGCGAGGGCAACATTTTCCAGGGCGAACTCTCGCTGGAGCAACTCTTCTTTCTGCGTCCGGTGCCGGGCTGGGCACAGTACCGCACGCCGATCAAGAACCTTTACATGTGCGGCTCGGCGACGCACCCAGGCGGCGGCATCATGGGCGCTAACGGGCGCCTGGCGGCGCTGGAAATTCTGAAAGACATCAAGGGAGCGGCATAGCCATGGGCACGCAGCGCGACATCGTCATCATTGGCGGCGGCCACAACGGGCTGGTCACCGCGTTCTATCTGGCCAAGGCGGGGTACAAACCGCTCGTGCTCGAGCGGGGCGCGCAGGTCGGTGGGGCTGCGGTTACCGATGAGTTTCATCCCGGGTTTCGTTGCTCGACGTTGGCGCATACGGCGGGACCGATGCTGCCGAGCGTTGTGCGGGACATGCAACTGGAGAAGCATGGGCTCAAGTGGATCACACCGGAAGTTTGCGTAACTGCGCTTTCGCCCGATGGGCGGGCGCTTTCGCTGTATCAGGATGTGAGCAAGTCGGCGCAGGAGATTGCCGCGTTCTCGCAGAAAGATGCGGCAAAGTATCCGGAATTTGCGCAGTCGCTGGGGAAGATCAGCAGAGTCATTGGCGAGGCGCTGGCAACTACTCCACCGGATATCGATCATCCCAGCCGGGGCGATCTGTGGAGCATGCTGCAGACGGGACGTGCGATCCGCAAACTGGGCAAGAGAGACATGTTCCGGCTGCTGCGCTGGGGGCCGATGGCGGTGGCGGACCTGGCGTCCGAATATTTTGAAACGGAGTTACTGCGGGCAGTGATCGCGGCGCGCGGTGTTTTCGGCACATTTCTCGGACCGTGGTCGGCGGGCAGCGCGCTCGTGTTACTGATCCGCGCGGCGGGAGATCCTCATCCCGCGGGCTCGGCCTCGTTTGCTGCCGGAGGCATGGGCGCGGTCACACAGGCGATGGCATCGGCGGCCAAGGCTGCGGGCGTGGAGATTCGCACCGGAGCCGAGGTTGTTGAAATTCGCGTCCACAATGGAGTTGCGACTGGCGTTCTGCTCGCGACCGGGGAAGAGATTCCGGCGAAGGCGGTCATCTCCAATGCAGACCCGAAACGCACGCTGCTTAAGCTCACTGATCCCACGCATCTTTCGCCAGACTTTGTGCAGAAGTTGCAGCATTACCGGGGGAATGGCACGGTCGCGAAGGTGAACCTGGCGCTCTCCGGTCTGCCACAGTTTACGGCGATCAAGAATGGCGACGCGAGCGTGCTTAAAGGGCGCATCCACATTGGCAACGAGATCGATTATCTGGAGCGGGCTTTCGACGAATCGAAATACGGCAACTTCTCACGCCAACCGTATCTGGAAGCCACAATCCCGTCGCTGACCGATCCGACGCTTGCGCCCGAAGGCAAGCACGCAATGTCGATTTACATGCAATACGCGCCGTACAAGCTGAAGGGCGACTGGGAAGAGCAGCGCAAAGCGCTCGGCCAGACGGTGGTGCAGACCCTCGCGCAGTATGCGCCAAATCTGCCTGAACTGATTCTGACGCATCAGATCATCACGCCGCGCGATTTGGAAGAAAAGTACGGGCTAACCGGCGGGCAGATCTTCCATGGAGACCTGGCGCTCGATCAGTTCTTTACTATGCGGCCTCTGCTGGATTGGGCTCGGTACCGGACGCCGATTCAGAATCTGTATTTGTGTGGAAGTGGGACGCATCCGGGGGCAGGGCTGACCGGCGGCTCGGGCGCGAATGCGGCACGGGAGATACTGAAGGAGTTAAAGAAGTAGCGCTGGCGTCCTCGCCGGCTGTCGCGAGAGCGTCCCGCTCTCGCAGCAGCGGCGGCGGGACGCCGCCGCGACAGCCGCCGGGACGGCGGCGCTACTCATGAAGAATTCCGCCATCCTGCTGATCTCGTGTCCCGACCGCAAGGGTGAAGTTGCGACTATTGCCGACTTTGTCTACCGGCATAATGGGAACATTCTGCACGCCGATGAGCACGCCGACGAGGAGTCGGGATTGTTTCTGATGCGGGTCGAGTTCGATCCCAGGGACTTCGACGTCGATCTCGCGGATTTCGGCAAGTACTTCTCGCCTGTAGCAGAAGCCTTCAACATGAAGTGGCGACTAGCGCAGTCTTCGCAGCGGCAGCGCATGATCATTCTGGTTTCGAAGTACGACCATTGCCTGGTTGATCTACTTTATCGACATAAGAGCGGCGAACTGGCATGCGACATTCCTCTGATCATTTCCAATCACGCCGACAACCAGGCAATTGCCGACTTTTACAGGATTCCCTATGCAATTGTTCCGGTCACGAAGGACAACAAGAACCAAGCTGAGGCGAAGATTCAGGCGCTGATTGACGAGCAGAAACCGGATTTCATGGTGCTGGCTCGGTATATGCAGATTCTGTCGAACGAGTTCGTCAAACGGTATCAACAGCGGATTATCAATATTCACCATTCCTTCCTGCCAGCCTTCGTGGGCGCACGGCCCTATCATCAAGCGTTTGAGCGCGGGGTGAAGCTGATTGGCGCCACGAGCCACTATGTAACTGAAGTGCTCGACGACGGGCCCATCATCGAACAGGATGTGGTCCGGGTGTCGCACCGCGATACCGTCGAGGATCTGATCCGGAAAGGGCGCGACCTGGAAAAGGTGGTGCTCTCGCGTGCCGTGCGCTGGCATGTCGAGAACCGCGTTCTGTTGTATGGCAACAAGACTGTCGTCTTTTGAGCCGCAGCGTCCCTCAGGGGCTAAAGCCGGAGTTCTTCCGATCCTAGACGCGGCCCTGAAGGAAGGGCCGCTCTTCCACGGCGGTGCATTCACCTCGCGGTTCTTCCGCGGCCTCTTGAATCCGTGCCCCTCCCCAAGAGGCAAATCAACTATTCAAGAAACTGCGCTGCGCGGAAGTCCATGTACTTCCGGAACAGAACCCTTTCCCTGCGTGGGAGTGCCGCTCCGGTAGTAACTTGCACCGGAAGTAACTTTTCGTTTTTACTTAGACATCCAGTAAAGTTCGAGAAGGGAATTCTTGCTTTCGGGGGCACGTTTGGCCGAAGATCTTCGGTTTGAATTAGCCATTCTGGCGACCGTCCAGGGCTTCTACCAGAAGCTTATGCGGGACGCGCTCGGTGGGGACGTCCCTATTCCGAGCGGTCTCGACGAGGACGCGCTGCGCCATTCCGAGCGCGAACTTCCGACCACACTGTCGCGGATGTACCGCTGGCTGCACCTGCTGGATATGGCAATTACGCCGGCGATGGTGCGGCAAGCGCTGACTCCGGATACGGATTCTGAAGTCGCCGAGGCTCTGCTGCGGTATTTCGTGCGGCGCCGAGAGCCGAGCGATGTGAACCGCGACAAGACCGATCTGATCGCGACCTTCTTATACCGCCATCCGCGCGTGCCAGGACAGTGGGAGCAAACTGGCTATGGGCTTGACGGCGCACTGCCGCTCTCGCCCTTTGAAATTGCACTCATTGAAATCCTGGCCGACTCAGACGTACCCTCGCTGCCCGAAGAGCATGTGCAACTGCTGCGGCGTTTCGACCCTCTACGCGACGAAATCGCCCGCTTCCGGGACTTCAACACGCTGATTGATTCCGGCATTATTGGGCGGGTACGGGAACTGAAGCAGTGGCTGGACGCGTCGTTCTACCATCCCGGAGTGCTCGCAACGGTGTCGGCTTACAACGCGAATTTCGGCAAGAAGTTCGATGAATTGTTCGCCAAGGCGCTGGGAGAGATCAAAACCTTCGGACAGGCGCTGGAAGAAATGGGCGGAACGATTTTGACCACGGTCGATGGCGTGGAAGTCACCGTGGACCATGTGGCGGCGATTGAAGGGAAACAACTGCTGGAAGCGGACTACGGCAGCGCGTTTGAAAAGTTCCGCAGGGTTTCGAAGCTGAAGAAGGAACTGGACCGGCGGCCACCAATCCGGCGCTCCTTGCTCACGCCAGCCGCGCAGACATCGCGCTCAGCGGGGGGTGCTGGGGCGGCAACCAAAGCTGCGAAAGCGGCTGCGGCGAAGGCTCCAGTGCCGGTGCCCGTGTTCCAGCCGCCCGCCATTACCGCGCAGCAACTCTCGGCGGAGGAAGGCAAACTGCGGCGGGTGGAGGAATCGATTCGGGTGTTCGTGCGCGTAGCCGATCCGAAATACCGGCAGGTAGTGCCCATGCGCTTCTTCAATCTGACGCTGACCGCGCCAGAAGCCGACGCGTACAGCGCTCCGTTCCTGGAAGAAAAGAGTCTGCGCGCCGACGTGGCCCGCACCTTGATCCGGATGGTTTCAATTTCTGGCCGCATCAGCACCGAACTGGAAGAATTGAAGCGCAGCCAAAAGATGTCCTCTCTCTGGAAGATGCACGCCGATGCCGTGGTCGTGTTGCTGGACATGGCGAGCACATCCGTCGAGGATGCGGGCAGTGTCGAGAGGACGGCCGAGCAGAGCGGCGCGGGCGCAGCGGCGCGGGCAATTCACGAGTCCGCCCAAAAGCTGCGGAATCAGGCGGATGTCGCCGTGAAAACTCTCGCAAATGTGAGCTAGGCTCCTGCAGCGCCCCAAGATGGGATGGATGAAACCTAGCAGGCTGCTGAAAAACGCATTTCGGCGACTCCCAGCGAACCTCAGGCGCTAAAGCGCGGTTAAGTCTAAAGCACTTAGCGGCACGACTGAAGTCGTGCCCTTCCCGAAATCGGCTCGGAGCGGAGTTTTTCAGCAGCCTGCTAGGGCGTGCGTACCTTCCGGGCCACTTCGTCACCCAACAGCATGAAGTGTCCGACATTCCACGTGTAGAGCACATCGACTTCTGCCCTGAGGGCGCAGGCAGCTATCAATGCGTCGTACATAGTGCCGCCAGTAATTCCAATGGCTGCAAATCGTCGAATCGCGACCAGGTACTCTCTTGCCTCCAGAGCTACGATTGTCAGTCGATTCTCAAATACGCTTAGAGAGAGTAAAGCCTGTTCGGCGCTCAACCGTTGCTTCCCCGGATAGCGCGTCAACGTCGCATACACTTCAGCGAGATTATGAGCCGCACAGAACGCCGAAGATCGATTCGCCTTTGAAAGGGCTAAGAAGCTTGGTTGGTGATGTTCATGCTCTTCAAGAACCGCAGCCACAAGGACCGAGGTGTCGAAAAAGCGCTTCACCGAGGCCTCCTGCGTTTTTCGGGCGTGGCCTGGTCGGGCCGAATCGCGGACTGCTCGCGCTCCTCCCGGAGCCGGCGAATCGTTTCGTCTATGGATGCGGCGGAAACCGGTTGTCCGGTACGAAAGACCCAAATGCCTTCCTTCTCCCGCATCCCAGCGTTTCGGCGCACAGGGCGGAGAATGATTCGGTCTCCGGAACTCTCCAGGTCGAGAGAATCCCCCGCTGACAGTTGCAACTCGTCCCGGACGGGTTTGGGCAAAACGACACGGCCCGCTTTGTCCACAGTCAATGTGGTTACCATAATGCCATTATACCATGCCATTTTCCATTACCTCCTGGCATAGGTGCAGGAGGGCAATAAACAAAGACGGGCGATTTCGCCCGTCTTCGTGGCCGAAAGCTAATAGCTGACGGCTCAGTTGATATCGAACTGCTGCTGATGCACCGCCGGATCGCTCTTCACGATAATGGTGCGCTTCGTCATCTCTTCCATCTCGTTCAGCAGGCGGCCGTTGTTGGTCTTCAACTCCTTGGCCACGTCGGGATGCACGCGCAGCATGACGTCTTCGTGTTCGAGATGCTTGGCGATCTTCCGCATCTCGACGTAAATCTCGTTGCAAACGGTGGTGACGGATTTCACGTATCCGGTCGACTCGCAGTAGGGGCAAGGTGCGCCGATGGTGCGTTCGAGCGACTGCTTCACGCGCTTGCGGGTGATGGCGACGAGCCCAAAGTCGTTAAACTGCAGGGTCTTGGAGGGCGCGCGGTCGTGGCGAAGTTCTTCTTCCAGGGCCTGCATGACGCGCTGACGGTTGCGGCGCTCATCCATGTCGATGAAATCGATGATGATGATGCCGCCCAGATCGCGCAGCCGGATCTGGCGCACGATTTCCTTGATCGCGTCCACGTTGGTCTTGACGATGGTGTCTTCGAGACGCGCGGTCTTGCCGACATATTTGCCGGTGTTGATGTCGATCGCGACCAGCGCTTCGGTCTGGTTAATGACGATATAGCCGCCGCTCTTGAGCCAGACCTTTGACTTGAGAGCCTTGTTCATTTCTTCGGCGAGGCCGAATTGCTCGAATAGTGGCGTCTCTTTCGTGTAGAGCTTCACGCGCTTGACCATCGCGGGCTGGAAGCGGTTGAAGAAGCGCAAGACGCGCTCGTATTCCGGCTCGGTGTCAACCCAGATCACGCTGAAGTCGGAAGTGACCTGGTCGCGCAGGACACGCTCGACCACATTGAGATCGTGGTAGATCAGCGCGGGCGGTTTGGAACTTTCGGAGCGGTTTTTGATGTCCTGCCATAATCCCTTCAGGAAGCGGATGTCGGCGCGGAGTTCTTCTTCGCTGGCACTCTGCGCGGCGGTGCGGACGATGAAGCCGCCGTGACCGTTCTCGCGCTCGCTCATGATGATTCTTTTCAGGCGCTGGCGCTCTTCCTCGGAGGAAATCTTGCGGGAGACGCCGGTGTGGTTCACGGTGGGCATGTAAACCAGGAACCGTCCGGGCAGAGCGATGTGACTGGTGATGCGCGCGCCCTTCTTGCCGATGGGTTCCTTGGCGATCTGGACGAGAATTTCCTGGCCTTCTTTGAGCAGGTCGCTGATCAAAGGCACAGGGGCATTCTCGCGACGACGGAAACGGCGTCCGCCTCCGCCTCCACCACGGCGCTGGCGATCGCGCGGACCCCCTTGGCGGTCGCGGTCCTGGCCGGGACGTGGACGTTGGGTGCGCTGGGTATAACCCGCAGTCGCTGCGGGGGCGCGAACTTCCACGCGGGCATCGACAGTCCCATTGCCGCGGGCCTCGGCGTCGAGCAGGGCTTCCGCTTCGGCCTGAGCCTCTTCGAGCTCCAGATCCTCGCTGTCTTCCTCGCCTTCTGCAGGAGCAGCTTCCGAGGGATGGGCTTCGCCGGACTCAGCGATCGACGCCATGTGAATTTCGGACACAGCTTCGCGGGCATCGCCGTTCAGGTGCGCGGGTTGGCCCGCCGCCTGAGTCTCTTCTTCGAATTCGTCATAACCTTCGTCGGAAGAAGATTCGTAATGGACTGCGTCGGCTTCCTCTTCGTCGATGGTCTCTTCTTCCATCGTGCCGGGAGCGGCGAATACGGGAGCCTGCTGCTCGCGCGGCGAATGCATCGGCCGATCTGTATGCTCGGGGACGGCTACGGCTGGGTCGTTCTCTTCCTCTTCTTCGTGGATGTCCTCCTCTTCGACCGTAACGCTCGACTCGCCGGGCCAGCCGAGAGCGGGGACACTCGCCTCTTCCGGACGGCGGAATTCCTGATTCCAATCGGTTGAAGTCGAGGCCGCCTCTACGTGTTCGGTCTGCTCCTCGTGGGTTGGACGAATGTCTTCATGCTGCTCATGAAGAGGCTCGGATACCGACTCGGCAGCGGCGAAGATGGGTTCGTCCTCAGGGAATGTCGCCGCGAGAGGCGCTACGGGTTCAGAGGACGGGTTAAACGCGACTTCCGTGCTCGCTTGCCGCACCGGCAACTGCTGCACAGGCGGCTGCTGAGCCAAGCGTTGGTACTTGGAAATCGACTCGCCGGGCAGGAGCATGGGCTGGTATCCGGGAGGCGGCCCGGACGGATGGGATCTGCCGGAGTCCGCCGGGCGGGAGGGCCCAGGCTCGACAGGGCGCGCGAAACGTGACTCGGGTGCGCGTTCGGAAACCCGGTCTGGAGTCCGCTCGGGACCTCGATCCGGTCCTCGATCGCGACCGTCACTGCGGCCGTCGCGACGTCCACCACGCCGGCGGCGGCGCCCACGAAACGCTCCGCGTTCGCGGTTCTGCGAATCACCGCCTTGGTCCGGAACAGCGCCCGCCGACGCTGTTGTTTGTGCGTCTGACTGGCCTTCTGCCTCAACGAATCCCTGCTCCGATCCCAGTTCCAGATCGGTTTCTGACGGATCCGCAGCCTGGGACGCTTCGGTCATGCCCGGCGAGACCTCGGCACGAGCTGGCTGGCGCAAGTCCGGCACGCTGCGGGTTGCCGGGATGACGTCGGTCAGATCATCGTCGTGTTCTTCCAACTCCATGAAGTCGGAAACATAAAGGAAGGCGTCGCGCTCCAACCCGATGTCGACAAAAGCCGACTGCATGCCGGGGAGCACACGGGTCACGCGGCCTTTGTAGATGGATCCGGCCAGGGTGTATTCATTCTCGCGTTCCAAGTAGACTTCCGCGAGCAGATCGTCTTCCACCATCCCCACCTTGGTTTCGTGGGGAGTGGAAGAGACAAATAGTTCTTTGTTCATGCAACACTCCGGTCCCACCGGCTTGCGAGCAAGTCGGGCGGGCTTCACCGGGGTGGAGTCAGAAGAGGTGCGGGAGGATTGAGCGTCGCGATGCTGCCCCGAACAGGGGACGGACTGGGCTGGAGAGATCTTCTCTTCGCCGAGTCCGCTGCACAAGCTTGGGAATCTTTTGCACTTATCGCTTTAACTTCTGCCGGGGTTTGTGACCGCACTCTCAGACCCGAATTGGGTCGGGGGGCCGTTCCCTGCCCGGCTAACTGCTCAGCTTCAATCCTGCCCGGCCTTCTGCTGCCCAACTAGCCGGTGAAATGCCCCCTTTACGCGAGGGCGATCGATATATTTTTGGGCTGCGCCTGCGAGCACAGCAAAACTGCTTTCCTGCCGTTCTTCCCTGGTTCCTGAACCCGTTGCTTCTGAATCTTGTTCGTTCTAACTGGCTCGTCTTATTTCGCTCACCCAGCTAGTTCACGAAGCGGCGCATCCGAACATTCATAACCATCCCCAGCGCCAGGAACATGAACAACACAGAAGACCCACCATAACTCATCAGCGGCAGGGGTATTCCGGTGACCGGCATAAAGCCAACCACCATGCCGACATTGACCAGGATATGGAAGCTAAGCACAGCCACCACACCCATCACCACGAACGTCCCAGCGCGGTCGGGCGCTGTTTGCGCGTTCTGGGTCAAACGCATCAGCACAATGAAGTATAGCAGCAGAACCCCGAGAGCGCCTACGAATCCATGTTCCTCGGAGAAGGCGGCAAAAATGAAGTCCGTTTGCGGAACGGGGAGGAAAGCACCGTGTGTTTGCGAGCCCTTTCCGCCCCAAAGGCCCCCGGAACCCACGGCAATCTTGGATTGCTCAACTTGGTACCCCGAACCTTGGGGGTCCAATTCCGGATCGACGAAGCTGGTCAAGCGCTGCTTCTGATACGACTTCAGTACATGGACCTTGGGAATGAAGAAAACAGCCCCCACACCAATCGTCGCGAGCAGAGCAACCGCTAGCCCTTGCCTCCACTGCAGCCCTCCCAGAAATACGCCCATCGCCGCGATCGGAAGATAAGTAAGCGCGGTACCCAGGTCAGGCTGTTTGAGAACCATCAGCATGGGGATACCGACGATGGCCCCCGCCTTCATAAAATCAGCCCAGGAAAGCTCCCGTTCGCGCATGTCGGCGAAATACTTGGCGATCGCGAGAATCAGGATCAGCTTGACCCATTCCGAAGGTTGGAAATGGTTGCCGCCAGGCATTTTGATCCACCGTTTCGCTCCCAGATACTTTTGGCCGAAGACCAGTACCGCCATGAGAGACGCCACCGCGGTAATGTAAAACCAATGGATCTGGTCGAGCAGGACCTGGTAGTTGACCAGGCTGACCAGAAACATCGCACCCACGCCAGCCAGAACCCAGTAGACCTGTTTGACGTGGGCTCCGGCAAACTTGGTGTGCATGGTGGCGCTGTGGATCTCCATGACCCCGAGGGCGCAAATAATGAGGACGAAGACCAGGAGGAGCCAGTCGAAATCGCGGTATGAGACGTAACGTGCCATAGAACAGCTTCTAGCTTTTAGCTCCTAGCTCTTAGCTTTTCCGTTGAGGGATTGACCGCTCGGACGAATCCCAAGCATTAATTCATTCCCGGTGCGGCGATGGCTACTGCCAGCGACTTCTTCGGCAGGTCGAGAACGAACCGGCCACCTTGCAATGTTTCCTTGTGTCCGTCGGAATCGGGCTCGGTCCACAGGCCGCCGATGTCCACGGTTCCGTCGGTTTTCGGCTTCTCGACCATCTTCTGCGGGGTACGGCGCTGTTTGTCCACGTAGGCCTTGATCACCTGAGTCGCCAGGCGTGCCGCCAACTTGCCGTGCTCGCCGCCCTGGAACAATACACAGACCACAATATCGGGACTGCGGCGCGGCGTGAACCCTACGAACCAGCCGTTCTGAGCGAGATCTTCGCTGTTCTTGAATTTGGCGCGAGTAGTCAGCGATACTATCTGCGCCGAGCCCGTCTTGCCCGCAATATCGATCCCGGGAACGCCAGCTGAAGGAGCCGATCCTCCCGGCAGCAGAACCCGCGTCATTGCGTCGGTGATGAAGGTCCACCCATTTGGGTCAATCGGGACGTTCTTCACCTCCGTAACGTGCTCGGCCTCGACGTAGCCCGGCGGCATATCGGTTGGGTTGATGACGTGGGGCACAACCATGCGCCCGCCCATGGAAATGGCGCTGATGGCACGCAACAATTGCACGGGCGTAATGGCAACCGCACCCTGGCCGATACCGACCGAGATGGTTTCCCCCGCAAACCACTTCTGCTTGAAATTCTTGATCTTCCATTCTTCCGAAGGCATGACGCCGCTGACTTCGTTCGGGAGGTCGATCCCGGTCTTTTGGCCCAAGCCCAGGTCGGTCGCATACTTCGCGATGCGGTCGATGCCCAGCTTTTCCGCGAGGGTGTAGAAAAACACGTCGCAGGACGCGTAGATCGCTTTTTCTAGATCAACTTCGCCGTGGCCGCTTTTCACCCAGCAACCGAATCGGCGGCCGTAAAACTCAGCGCCTCCGGTGCAGTTCACATGGAGCGTCTGCGCAATATTTTCCTGCCAGCCGGCAACCGACATGATGATCTTGAACGTCGACCCGGGCGCGAGTTGCGCCTGAATGGCCTTGTTCATCAGCGGCTTGTCAGGGTCGGTCACCAGCTTGTTCCATTGATCGCGCGAAACGTGGACAGCGAAATCATTGGGGTCAAACGAGGGCCCGCTGACCATGGCGAGGATCTCGCCGGTGCGCGGGTCCATGGCGACGATGGCTCCATTCTTTCCCGCAAGAGCTTCTTCGGCGGCAATCTGCAAATCGATGTCTACCGTCAGCCGGAGTTGCTTGCCGGGGACGGCCTCGGTCTCGCCCAGCCGTCCTACTTCGCGGCCATGGCTGTCGACGAGCGCCTGGCGCGATCCGTTCTGACCCATGAGCAGCGTGTTGTACTGGCGTTCGACTCCGGAGATGCCGACTACGTCGCCCGAATTGTAGAGTTCAAACTGGGGCTGGTTCAGCATGTCTTCGCTGACCTCACCGACGTAGCCGATCAGGTGCGCCATGAACCCGTTGCGAGGATACAGGCGCCGGTGCGCCATGATCGTGTCGAGTTCCGGCAACTCGTTGCGATGCGCTTCGATGAACTGCAGCTCGTCGGGGGTGATGTCTTCTTTCAGGAAAATCGGCTGGTACTGCGGCATCGACGCAAAGTGACGAATGCGGGCGCGCACCTCGTTGGGATCGAGGTGAAGGCCCTGAGCAATGAGATCCGCATCACCAATCAGGTCGCGCGAGGAGTCGCGTAGCAGCAACGCAGAGAAGGACGGATAGTTGTCGACAATGGTGCGCCCTTCGCGATCGAGAATCTTGCCGCGAGGTGCGAGCACAGGCACGTTGCGAATGCGATTCTTCTCGGCTGCCGAGGCGTAATAGCCGCTCTCCATCACTTGCAGCTTCCAAAGTCCGTAAGCGAGCACCAGGAAGATGGCGAGGATGAAGTACTGCGCCGCCGTGAGGCGGAACTCGGAAACTTTTTCGTCGCGGCCGAACATCAGGCTTCGGGCTTCAGGCTTCCGGCTTCCGTCGTGTTCGACACACGTTCAGAAATCGATGCTGATGCCATTTTCCTCTCAGGAGTTAATCCCATTCTAAATCGGACCCCGAGCCAACGGAGTTTCTTCCAGTGACGAAGGTCATGGGCACTCGGAGGCATTCTGCCCCAAACCGGCCGAAAGCCCGAAGCCGAGAGCCGAGAACCGCTCATTACGTTCTCTGCTTGAACTTGTCGAGCAGGAAGAACAGAGCCACCCCGAGAAACGCGTTCGCGAGACCGGCCAGAATGCCGCGAGGCCAACTCCAGCTCTGGGTCATGTTGACCAATCCATGAGCAACGGTGAAGTAAACCGCAGAATGCACCAGATAGAACCCCAGAGTCACCAGCAGGCGGGCACCGGCATTTTCCACATCGAGCTTTACACCCAACGACGACGCTCCATAGCCGACCACCGTCTTGGCAATGCCGTAGATTCCGATCGGATTGTGGCCCAGCATGTCCTGCGCGAGGCCAATCGCAGCTCCGGTGAACAGTCCGGCAACGGGACTGCGGCGCGCCATTGCAAAAAAGATCGTCACCAGCAGGGGCAAATCAAAATAGACGGCAAACCGTGGAAATCGAAGTGGCAAGAACGCCTGCACAAAGAGGGCCAGCAAAGGAATGCCGATGGTGACCGGGATACTGAACCGGTAGACCTCGACCTGCTCGCCTGATGTGTAAGTGATCGGCACGCTATTGTGGGCTGCTCTCGCCCGAAGGCGGCTGTGGATTGTCCGCCGGGGCGGGTGGCTTGGCAGATTTTGGCGGCGTGCTCGCGGGCTTGGTTTGGGATGCGTCCGGCTTGGGTGCGGTTCCTGTGGCGCCGGCGGGGCCAGCGTTCCTCTGCGGGGTGGAAGTCCGATCCGCTGGCTTCCCGGATTGCCCTGCTGCTGGCGCGCCGGGAACACCGCTCGTGCCGGACGGATTCTTGGTCGCCGGAGATGCTGCTGTGCTAGTCGTGCCTGCGGGTTTACCTACAGTATTCGTAGAATCAGGCTTGGCCGTGTCCTTAGCGGCGCCCGCGGCGGGCGTAGCATCCGCAGCCGGCTTGTCGGGCACGGACGGCAGCCGTTGCGCCAGAATATCGGCGGCGCGCACGCGAACGCTCTCATCCGCCGTGGCCTGCCGTTCCTGCTTCTCGACCAGCACCAGCACTTCTTCCAGCTTGCTCAAGTTGGCGGCGGGCTTGACCTTGATATTCAGAAACAAGTCCTTGCCACTTCCAACATTAATTACGGTACCGACGGGCAGGCCCTTTGGGAAGATCTGGTCGCCCCCACTGGTCAGCACGATTTCACCGAGCGGAACTTGCTCGTCGCTCATCACGCGTTCCAGTACGACTTCGCCATTGGCGGTGCCGCGCAGCACCCCTTGCAGCCGCGTCTTCTCGAGCAAGGCGCCCACGCCACTGCTTTGATCGCTGATCAAGAGCACCTGCGAGACCGACGGATAAACCAGCAGAACTTTACCGACAATTCCATCGGAGGTCATGACCGCCATGTCGCGTTTGATGCCTGCGTTCTCCCCTTTATCGATATAGACAATGCGAGAGAGATCGCTGCCGCTGGAGCCGATCACCTGCGCTGCCACGGTCCGGGAGATGAACTGCTCCTTGAAGGCCAGCAGAGTTTGTAAGCGGCGCGCCTGCGCAGCGTCTTCGCTGAGCCGCACCTGGTCTAATCGCAGGTGCTCAATCTGATCCTTCAGTTGGCGGTTCTCGGCCCGGACTCCGCGCAGATAAAAATAGTTGTGCCAGAGATTGCCGCTGCTGTTCTGGGCCCAGACTAGAGCGCGCTCGAAAGGAGTGATCGCGCCAACCGTCCAGATACGGATGAGGCGGGTGTTCTCAGCATCGTTCCCGGTGCGTTTGACCTGCATCGCGAGCCCGAGCACTTGCAGAAACAAGACTCCTACAAGAATGACCAGGTTGCGGTAGCGGCCAATGACGGATTCCATAAGAAAACAGTTTCAAAGTTTCAAGGTTTCAGAGTTTCAATGTCCCAAGGAACCAACCGCCAGCTGCGATTTTGAAAAGTTGCTCGCAACCTCAGCACCTTGAAACCTTGAAACTCTGAAACCTACTCGATTGAGATTTTTCGGAGCAGCTTGAAATCGCTGAGCATCTTGCCGGTGCCCAGGACGACGCTGCACAGCGGGTCGTCGGCGATCGAAACCGGCAGTCCGGTTTCTTCGCGGATACGCTTGTCGAGGTTCTTGAGCAGCGCGCCGCCGCCGGTGAGAACAATGCCGCGGTCGCTGATGTCGGCCGAGAGTTCAGGAGGCGTCCGCTCGAGCGCGACGCGAATTGCGTTCATGATGGTGGAAACGCATTCGCTGAGAGCCTCGCGAATTTCGCCGTCGTCGACCGTGATTGTTTTCGGCACACCTTCGATCAGGTTGCGGCCCTTGATTTCCATGGTCATCGGCTTGTCGAGCTGGTGGGCGGAGCCGATCTCCATTTTGATCTGTTCGGCGGTGCGCTCGCCGATCAGCAAGTTGTATTTGCGCTTCAGATAGTTCATGACGGCTTCGTCCATCTGGTTGCCGGCCATGCGGACCGAACGCGAGTAGACAATGCCGCTCAAAGAAATGACTGCGATGTCGGTCGTGCCACCGCCGATGTCGACCACCATGTTGCCGCTGGGTTCGGTGATGGGAAGTCCTGCGCCGATGGCGGCGACCATGGCCTGTTCGACGAGATGTACTTCACTCGCCTTGGCGCGATAAGCGGAATCCATGACCGCGCGCTTTTCCACCTGAGTAATTTCCGAAGGCACACCAATCACAATGCGCGGATGCACCAGCATCTTGCGGTTGTGCGCCTTCTGAATGAAATAGTTCAGCATCTTCTCGGTGACTTTGAAGTCGGCGATCACGCCGTCTT
>OBLW0100000243.1_pt1 | contig 46532 bp, 36 predicted proteins | sample 1520161 | NCBI WGS metagenome assembly OBLW01 (sample SAMEA3539309, study PRJEB22396) | soil metagenome | biome: tundra; feature: field; material: soil | place: USA | collected 2010-05 | depth 0.15 m
TCAGCGTGAAGACCCTACAGAACTGGGAGCAGGACCGCCGCCGTCCAACCGGGCCAGCAGCTACGCTATTGAGGATCATCGCATACGAGCCACGGCTGGCCGTGAAGGTGATTCATCAGGCGTAACCCTGGCTCGCGATTGGGGTGTGTCCCCGCGCCGGTGAATGAGGAAGACGTCAGTCCTCCGATGGGGGGCTCCGCCCCCCAAGCCCCCGCCAACCAACAGCAGGCGGGCGCGAGCCGGCAGCGCGCGGACAAGGCTGTACGTTAGCGGCAGGTCCAGCATGGAAGACTCATCGATGACGATCAGCGGCTCGCTCGCCGGATCGACAACCCCCCGACCGGCGGCGCGCAAGAACGCTGCGATTGTGAATGCTTCCCGCCCGGTAGCCCCGCGCAGCCGTTGGGCCGCGCGCCCGCTGAGAGCCATTTGCAGAACGGGGACTCCGATCCGCTCCGCGACATCATGGACCAGCCGGAGTACCGTTGTTTTGCCGGTTCCCGCTCCGCCGGTAAGGACGCTGAGCGGATGATAGACCGCCATTTCCACGGCTCTATGCTGCGCAGGATTGAGCTGCATCCCGGTGTTGCTCCGATATCTCTCTATCGACGCCGCAACGATAGCGAAGAGGTTGTCTGAGAACATATTCCGCTCGGGCCCAGGCGTGCCGGCGAGCAACTCGCGAAAATAACCCGCAACAACGTTCTCCATCACGGCGGCGCCGACCGGCTGGTAACCGTGCGGAGCGGCGACGATAGCGTGTTCCCGCCGCGCGCGATCGATGGCGCCGATTGCACTCGACTCCCCGCAGCAGAGAGCCGCGGCGACATTGCCGACCAGCATGCCCACGCCCGTCAGCGTATGTTTGGCGTCGAGCCGCCGATACAGGCAGGCTTCCACCGCCGCGATGCTCCGGCGCGGAATCGTCGTCGGCCAGGCCCAGCGAGCGCGCCATGCGATCCACCTTTTCCCAGGCGGCGAAGGCCAGCATCCGGTAGGGATTCTCCAGCAGTTTCGCCAGCGTGCCGTGGGGCCAGACGGTTCGAATCTTGTTGGCCAGATGGAGATCAAAACCGTGGTGATCGAGAAACGCAACGATGGCGGCCTCCTCGGATACGGCACACCAGACCTCCACCAGCTTCCGACCGCATTCGGCAGAGACCACCCCGGTCAGTTTCTCCGCATCGCCTTGGCCCAACACTGCGCCGAGGTCCGGTCCGAACGCCTCCCACAATCGCCTGGCCGTGGCTTTTCCGATTCCGAGTCCGTTGAATGCCGGATGCCTCACCAGGAAGTCGACGACGAGCCGGCCGCTGGGCGCGACCAGGATCGCCTGTTCAACATAGATCTGGTCGCCGTATTTTGCATGGCGGCGGCATACGCCCTTCAGCGCCCAGACCTCACCTACGATGGGGACACGAAAAATGCTGCCGCGGCCAGCCACAAAGCGCGTACGCTTGCCCGCAACATCCTGTCCCAAGAAAATGGTGCCGCCAGAGCTGCCGGGGTAGACTGTCGAGATCGTCACGGTTACCGAGATGCTCACAGCAGCACTCGCTTGCCGGCCTTGATTACGAGTTCGTCAATGAATGCGCAACGGGCGAGTTCTTGCTCAGCCGCCGCCAGCCGTCTGCGCAGTTCCTCGTTTTCGGCCTTCACGGCCGCCAGTTGTTGCTCGAGTTGCAGGATGCGCCGGCCTTTCGCGTCCACCTGCCGCTGAGCGCGTGACAGGGCCAGTGGCTCGTCCGCCATGGGAGCGGGGCCGCCCACGAACTCCGCAAGCAGCCTTCTCACGCCGGAGTTGGCGTAGAAGACATTTCGGAGCACGCCGGCGGCTTCCGCGATGGCAGTGATGTTGGGCCGCCCGTCCTCCCGGGGAAGAGACTGGCCCGCCGCCCGAAGGCCCATCAGGTAGTTTCGCACCTTCGCCAGATTCTCTTCGCCGCGCTCCGGCCCGGATAATCGACTCATATCAAGCTTTCCCGGCGCCATCCACGAGGACCTCGCCATTCGCCTGGATGCGCCGGATCTCCTCTCGCAGGGAGGCGTTCTGTCGTTCGTAGATGGCCATTCGATCAGCCCGGTCTTTTTCTTGAAGAACCTGCCGGCCTATGCGGTTGATTTCCAGGGCAAGCAGCCGGTTCTGATCTTTGAGCCTCTCCACCTCGCCCCGAAGTTCCACGATTTTCTCTTCGCGTGCGTCACCGCCCAACGCCGGCCGGGGCCGTTTGCGTTTCAGGTCGTCGAAGCGTTCGTTGATTTCCGGGAACGCGAACTGCCCTCCCGGCAGCTTTCTCACGACCGTGTTGATATTGACGCCAGCTTCCAGCGCCAGCGTAGTCTTGCTCCATTTGAAGCCGGAGCCGACAACCACCGTGCGGCCGGTCTCCATCCGGTCCAGCGCCTCCAGCAGCTTGAGGCGCGTCTTGGCAGGCCGCTCCGCGTGGTAGCGCCGCGGGCCAGCCAACTTCTTGGCGCTTGCTCTCACGCCAGGCCCCGCAGGATTGTGGCGCCGACCGCATGAATATCCAGGAGGGCCCTTTGGTAAGGTTCCGCCTGCGGCTTCTGCTCCATCAGGTCTTCACAGTCGCGCTGGATCTTCTCCCAATACGGCTTGTGTTCCAGGGTGATAATCGAGTTCGCGCACGCGCCGGGATTGCAGCGCGTCAGGAGCGGGTGGCTACCCTGCGTGCAGAGCGCGGATTCCGGCCGGAACCAGCAGTAGTTGGACGCCGCGCACGGATACACGCGCTGGCCGGATTCCACCAGGTTGCGAACCATCTCCTTGCGCAGATGGCTGCCGGCCTCACCGCGAAAATCCTTCGGCAGCCGCCCATCGGCGATCGCTTCATCGATCTTCTTCTTCAGGTGACTGCCGCCCGGGCCTGCCAGGCGATCCGACCGCAGAGCCTTATCGAAACTCTCCACATAGAGTTTCTCTTCTTCCTCCACTAACAACGTCCACAGTTCGTGGTCGCTGCCGACGTAGTAGTCCGTCATCCACAGGGAGGCGTGCTTGAAGTGCTCTTGCAAGGCCAGCAGGTTCGTGGTGTCGTGCCTCGCGACGTGCCGCGCAAAGGTGCGGCGAAACATATGCGGGTGGATGTGGTAAGGACGGCCGAACGCATCCTTGACGCCCAACAGCGACAGAAAGCCTTTCAACCGGCGGGCGATCGATATGGCCACAAGCGGCTTGGGCGCGCGATCCCTCCAGATTGCAGGAGTCGGCTGCCATAAGTAGGGAGACTTTGCCTTACGCCGCACGCGCCGTAGCAGCCGCTCGAGGACTCTTACGGCCTTGGCGGAGACCGGCCCTCCCAGCCATTTTGCAGGCCTCCCGGCGGGTGCCCCCTGTATTTTGAACACGCGGCTGCGCAGCCACACCAAGTCCGGCTTTCCGCGCTCCTTCTGTATTTCGCAGCAACCCTGCCGCAGAGAGAGGATCTCACTGATTCGCATTCCGGTCGCGAATGCGATCAGCACAAAGCAGGCTGCTTGGAGATGGCCCAGTTCAATGTACAACTGGCGTATGCTGCCAATGCTGCCTTCGAATCGCGTGCCCTCCAATCCATACTTGGATGGCCCTAGGCCACGAAGATAACGGTTCGCCCGATACTCGAAATTGCACCCTGCCTTCCGAATCTTTTCGATGCCGTGGAGAGCATCGAACAAATAATCCGCAGCGCAATCCACATATTCGAGCGCCAGTCGAACCAATGGGCCGAGGACCTCGTCGGGAATAATCGCGGTTTGTCTTTCCGCTTCCGCAGCATGGCTGTGGCCCGCGATCTTACGCACGGCCGGCTTGCCCTCAAAGGGGTCTATCACCAGACCGTCCGTCATGACGTCCCGATACTGGAAGAGCTTCTGGAGTAGGTGAATCCGGCCGTACTTGGAACTCGCACTCAGATCCATTGCCAGAACATGTTCAATGTAATCGTCGCAGTGATGCGGCAGAACATCCTTGAAGCGGAGAACCGGATGCCGGCAGGCGAGGAGGTGCGCAATGAAAAACGTCATTCGCTGGAAGAGTTGCACGGCGGCGCTGGCTGCGAACGGCGCTTCGTCAACCGGATGCCACAGCAGCCCGTAGATGAACTGTTTCGAGGACTCGCACAGGCGCCGGAATCGTGGGTCGGTGAACCGCCCTCCACACGGCGTCAGGAACGCCCACCGGATCTGCTTGGTTGAGTAATGTGTGGACGGGTTCTGGTCTTCATTCGAAAAATCCCAGACATCATCGCGGAATCTGGAGACCTGAGACACTTCCGGATTGGCGCCCGCGCCAGGCGCTGGCGTCGCCTTCGCGGCGGAGATCGCCGCTCCTGACCGCTTCACGCCAGAACTCCCCTTCCAACGATCATCGGCTTCTGAGCGATCGCGTTTGCCTTCTCGGCCGCGGCTTTAATCTGTTGCGGCTGAAAGGCGGCGATGATCTCCGTGTCCATGATCCGCACGCTCTCGCCATACGCCGCCTCCCAGTCCTCCTGCTTCATTTCGGACTGGAAAGATAAGTACCGATCACGGGTAGCGATGACCTGCGGCAGGTCCTCCAGAAACCACAGACCATTCGGACAACTGAAACAAGCGTGAAAGGAGGTGCATGGCCGTCCCTTTTCCTCGCCCGGCTGTGGGGAGTCGTATGGGTTGCGGCACGAGCCAACGCCCGTGTCAAAGCGGCCGGATACAATCTTCCGCGCCTGAGCCGCCGGCAAGTTCAAGCGGCCCACGCCAGCCGCGCGCTTTTCCGGAATCGCCGTGACTTGCGCCAGCATCTTTTCCTGAGCTCGCTGGATCACCCGCGCATGAAACGGCTCGGTGATGCTGTTGACCAGGTATTTCACCGTCGTCGAAAGGCGCACATGCTGGAGAAACTGCTGAACTTTGCGGAGATTGCCACCGGTTTCCAGGTAAAGTTGCGTCGCCGCGGAGGGACGCAAGTGGGCCACGGTAAGGCGCGGCAGGCCGCGCTGCTCTACATACTCTTGAAAGTTGATTGAGAAACTGTCCCCGGAGGTCGTGCTTGGCGACACGATTCGGCGCCACAGTGGGCTGAGATAGAGAAACAACTTATTCCGCTCCGCCGGTTCTGCCCGCGATGCCAGGGGATCGGTGTACATCCGCACGAATCGAATGAGCTCGACTACGCCGGTCGGATTGCCCTGGCTGACACGATGGATCTGGCGCTGTTGTTTTCCTGCCCGAGGCTTGTCCCAGACGCAGTAAAAGAGGTTCTCATCCAACTCATGCGGCGTCAGGCAATCGCGCTCCAGGCCATAAAGCGAATACGCATTCATGCCCGTGCGCGCGGCAATCAGCGCCATGAAGGGGATAAGGCGTTGAGCGCTCGTGGGCACGTCGCCGGGTTGATAGCTTTCCCGGATCTGCTTGGCGTCGTGCGCGGCGGCGGCCAGAATCTTCTGAAACTCGGCTACCGGGAGCGCCAGGGATTCCGAGCGGTCACCGTCCGCGCCATCAAAGAGATGTCGGGGCGTCCGGAAGATTGGATCAAACTCGGCCCCGAAAGCGCGTTTGGCCCTCCGCAGGAAGCAGGAGGTGGTCATACATATGTTGGCAGCCGTCTTCCGCCAGAGTCTGCGCCGTGCAACCAGCCAGACCGCATACTCCTTCAACAAATCCGCGCTCAGATCTCGCGCTTCAAGCACATCGGGCATGCTTTTGGCCCGATGGTCGAGAAACGAGCAGAATATTCTCAGTACCCACGCTATGGCCAAAACCGTCTTCCGGCCGTGGCCCTGACTGGTACGTCATCCAGAACGTATTGGCGAGAATCCGGCCCAGCTTGGGACGCGACCCCAGGAAAGTCAGATTCACCAAGACCGGTCTCCCACCGGGCGGTTCGAATTCCTGCACCAGCGGCGCATCCGGGGTTCCATCCCGCGTCGGGCTATGCTTTCGAAGCATCTCGGTATCTACGGAATCCCACCGCCGCCCAGTGCCGCTTCGTTGCATGGGTCACTTTCCCAACAGCCGGTCCACAAAGCTGTTGTGCGTCTCGATCACGTCAGCCCGCATCCGCTCGGTGAGATGCAGATAACGTTCGGTCGTTGCCATGTGCGCATGACCAAGCTCCAGTTGGACGGTCTTGAGCGGGTTTGGAGCACCGATATCCTGTAAATAGGCCAGGCGCTCCACGGCGTGGGCGTGCCGAAGCAAATGCGGCCAGATGGACAGCCCCCGTCCGCTTGCAGTTGGTCGAGAACACCCTGTTGACTGCGGGCGTCTGCAACGCCTTTCCACTACGTCCCACAAACACACTCGAAGGGCCCTGGCCGCAGGCACGGCGCCGGCGCTCCATGTGGACATAGCGGTCAATCGAGCACAGCAGGCGAACCGGGAACAGCACCGCCCTCCGCTTCTGACCCTTGCCAGTGATCTTGATGGCGGCGGTCTCCCTCCCAATCGCCCCTGGGTCCTCTGGCAGGGCGTGCAGCGGTAGCGCGCACACCTCGGCACTGCGCATGCCGGTCAACCACATGGTCTCGGCAATCAGACGATCGCGCCACGACGGGAAGCTCTTGATGAACCGGCGGATGTCCTGCCGTGACGCAATCTCCAATTCTTCTCGGGCGTCTCGAAGCCGCAAGCTCGCTCCTGCCACAAACGCACTGTGCGGGGCGCTGAGACCAGTGTTTGCGCTGTGCGGGATTCGAACCTCCTCGACGTCGAAGGGCAATACCGCAATCCAGCCCTTCTTCAGGGCGAATCTGTAGAACTGGGTTACAAATAGGCATGAGTCCAAAACACCTCTCCCAAAACCGTCCCACCGGCGGAAGCGCCGCAGGATTCCCACTCCCGCCCGAAAAACTTCCGCTCAGGGTTCGCGAAGCCGCCGTGTACTTGGGTGTCAGCATCCAAACAGTGTATCTTTGGGTAGAGCGAAAGCAGATTCCCCATCTCCGCGTGATGGGCCGAAACATCCGATTTCTCAGATCGGATCTGGAGCCCTTCCGCGCAGCATTCAAACAGGAGGTGGGAATTGGCACGACCGAGTAGACACGATGGCTCCATATACCCGCGCAAGGATGGCAAGGTTTTATGGATGGTCTATCGAGACCGGAACGGAAGGCGTATCCGGGAATCAACGAACACGGAAGACTGGCAGGAGGCCCAGCGGAAATTGCGGGATCGCCTCCAGGCCAGGGACGACAGAATCCTCGATATCGTCCGGAGAGGAGAACAACTGCAATTTGCGGATTGGGTGGACTTTTTCCTGGAGAACTACTCCAAGCCTCCGATCCGCTCGGAAAAAACCCACGAAGCGAACGAGCGCGCCGGACGGCACCTCAAACAGGCATTCGGCCAGCGATCGGTCGCTGAGCTTACCGCAGATGACATTGAGCACTATCTTCGACGACGGCTTCAGGCTCGGGTTCAGATCACGACAACTGCCGGCGTTGTTGAAAAAGATGGCTTAAGCCGGCGACAGTCCATCAGGAATTGCGGGTGCTTCGCCGTATGCTGAACGTCGCGGTCCACAAGAAACTGCTGCCTGCCAACCCATGCTCCGGGGTGGAGTTCCCGGTCAAGGTGAAGAGGTTGTTTCGGCCTCACTACATGGGTTGGTCCGAGCAGCAGCGGATCGAGCTTCAAGCGCCGGAGTACTTGCGCAACATCATCCGCATCATCACCGAATCAGGGCTGCGCGTGTACAAGGAACTGATGCCGATGAAAAAGGAGCAGGTTGACCTGGAAAATGCGATGGTATGGATTCCCGATTCGAAGACCCCGAACGGAATCGCCGAGGTGCCGCTGACCGATCTGGCTCGCGAGGCGTTTCGCGAGCAGGTGCGAATCTCGGAACCTAGCGCATGGTTGTTCCCGAGCGACGGCAATCCGGAGGGCCATCAGAAGAGTGTGAAGACGGCCTGGCGTCTAACGTTGCGCAGGGCCAAGGCGCCGTACTTCCGGATATACGACCTTCGGTCGACCTACGCGACTCGCTTAAGCGCGGGCGGCGTAACAGACGAGTGGGTCACGCAATTGCTTCGGCAGGGAGATGCTAAGGTGTTTAAGAAGTACTCGCAGATGAAACTGCAGATGAAACGGGAGGCGCTGAAGAAGCTCAACCGGAAAGCCAACGAAGGCGGTCCGGGTTTTGACACGGAGAGGGCCAACTGATGGGGTTTTGTCACGGTTTTGCCACGGTCGGAGCTTTTTTGGCTCGATTTGGGCAGGCGCGACAGTTTCTAAATTCAGGAAGTGGTTTAAAATCAAAAGAGGTTCCCCTTCGGGCGGTTAGCTCAGCTGGTTAGAGCGCCTGCCTTACAAGCAGGAGGTCCGCGGTTCGAGCCCGCGACCGCCCACCATTCAACCCGTTTGTTTTCAGCAGGCCTTCAGCTTTCATAGCCGCCTAGAGTCGGCTCACCTGGCGGCCTGCTATGTTCCCGCACGGCGGGCGGCCCCGGTGGACCCGATGTCGGAACTGCGCCAGCACAACCCTGCGGAATTACTCACGTCCAATAATTTCGATCCAAACTCCTGTACTGCACCGCCTCGGCCAAATGCTTGGCGGAAACGTTGGGGGATTCGTCGAGATCGGCCACGGTGCGCGCCACTTTCAGAATGCGGTCATGGGCGCGGGCGGAGAGGCCCATGCGGCGGACGGCCATTTCAAGCGTGCGCTCGCCGGCCTCGTCCAATGCGCAGTGCTTGCGAATCATGCGCGAGGGAATCGCGGAGTTGTAATACCCTCTGGCCCCTTGCACCGCCCGGGCCCGTTCCACGCGCGCGCGGATCTCGGCTGAGGATTCCGACGCCGCATTTCCGCGCAGATCCTTATAAGGCACGGCGGGAACCTCCACGTGGATGTCGATGCGGTCCAGCAGCGGACCGCTGATCTTGCCCAAGTAGCGCTGGATGATGGCCGGGGTGCAGCGGCACTCGCGCGTGGAATCGCCATAGAAGCCGCAGGCACAGGGGTTCATGGCGGCTACCAGCATGAAGCGCGAGGGGAAACAAAGGGTCATGGCGGAGCGCGCGATGGTCACGGCGCCGTCTTCGAGCGGCTGCCGCAACATTTCGAGCACGTCCCTCGGGAACTCGGGGAACTCATCGAGGAAAAGCACCCCATTGTGGGCCAGGCTGACCTCGCCCGGCCGGGGCATGCCCGCGCCTCCGCCGATCAGGCCGGCGTCGGAAATGGTGTGGTGAGGCGAGCGGAAGGGCCGTGTGTGCAGTAGTCCAGTACCGTTGCCGAGTACGCCCGCGATGCTATGGACCTTGGTGGTTTCGATGGCTTCCGGGAAGGTGAGCGGCGGGAGGACGCCGGCGAAACGCTTGGCGAGCATGGTCTTGCCGGAGCCAGGCGGGCCGATCATCAAGACGTTATGCGAACCCGCTGCGGCCACTTCGAGCGCGCGCTTGGCCATGGTCTGCCCGCGCACGTCGCGGAAATCCGGCGCGGCTGGCGTGTCGGCGGCCTGACCGTTGACCCGCGGCGCCGTGGGCGTGAAATCCTCAGGCCGAGTGAGCAGCGCGACCACTTCGGCCAGGTGGCGCACCCCGTACACGCCGACGCCCTCCACCACAGCGGCCTCCGCCGCGTTCTCCGCCGGAACAATCAGGGTGGAAATGCCTTTGTCGCGCGCGCATACGGCGATGGAAAGCGCGCCACGCACCCCGCGCACGGCGCCATCGAGCGACAGTTCGCCGATGAAAATGTGACGGTCCAGGGCGCGCAATTCGCCCATGGCGCCGAGGATGCCAAGGGCCATGGGAAGATCGAACCCGGCGCCCTCCTTGCGCACGTTGGCCGGCGCCAGATTGATGGTGAACGCCTTATTCGGATAGCGAAATCCGGAGTTCATGATGGCGGACCGGATGCGCTCGCGGCTCTCCCGGACGGCCACGTCGGGCATGCCCACGGTGACCGAGTCGCGAGCGTTGCCGGAGGCGTACATATCGACTTCAACGTCGATCAGCCGGGCATCGATGCCGTAGATAGCGGCGCTTTGAGTTTTGAAGAGCGGCATGTCAGTGGAAGAGGCGTATCTAAATTGAGTGGGCCGACGAGGGAATAGTTCTCAAGAAAATATGGGGCGCCGGGCGCTTAGCGCTTTCCCCGAACCCGCGCGGCGAACTCCTTACGGAACTTTCGTACCTTGGGCGCGACCACGAAGGCGCAATAAGTCTGGTTCGGGTGGTTGGTGAAATACTGTTGATGATAGTCCTCGGCAGGGTAAAACGTGGTTGCCGGGCGCACCTCGGTGACGATGGGCAGCGAGTACGCGCGTTCGGCCGTCAGCCTGGAGATCGTGGCTTCGGCCGCGGCCTTCTGCGTGTCATCGCGATAGAAGACGACGGAGCGATACTGCGGCCCGGCATCGTTGCCTTGGCGGTCCCAGGAGGTCGGATCGTGAATGGCGAAGAAAACTTGCAGGATGTCTTCGTATGAAGCGGTGTTGGGGTCGAAAGTCACCTGGGATACTTCCACGTGTCCGCTGTCGCCACTGCAGACTTGTTCGTAGGTGGGATTGGCGACATGTCCGCCCATGTAGCCGGACACCACCTTCAGCACCCCTTCCATTTCCTGGTATACGGCTTCCAAACACCAGAAGCAGCCGCCGCCCAAGGTCGCTATTTGTTCAGTCGCCATTAGTATCTCCTCGCGCAAGCAGAATTCTCATTTTGCCATCTCGGGCAGGATGAATTATACATCCGACCGCCTCCGAGGGACCAACAAAGCGCTTGACTCGCCCTGCCATTTTGGTATCTATTAGTGAAGATGGAGCGCCAGGGGGCCCGCCTTGGCGCGAGCATGGAGGGGGAAGATGGGCCATATCGGACGCCGGTCGTTTCTCGGTTCACCAGTCGGGTTTATGGGAAGTGGATGGCTGGCCGCCGGCGGAATCCACGCCGCGGCGGCGGAATCTCCGCACACGCAAGTCCACGCGGCTTCCCTTATGGCCGAGTGCGCCAACCGCTTCCTGGCCGCGCTTGAGCCCGACCAGCGGGGCAAGGCCGTCATCCCCTTCGACAGCGACGAGCGCTTGACTTGGTACTACGTTCCGCATGATCGCAAGGGGCTGCCGCTGCGTGAGATGTCCCCTCACCAGAAGCTGCTTGCCGGCGCGCTGCTGAGCGCCGGATTGAGCCAGACCGGCTATATCAAAGCCGTCACCATCATGAGCCTCGACGAGGTGTTGCGGATCATGGAAAACGGGACCGGCCCGCGACGCGATCCGGAAGGATATTTCTTTTCCATCTTCGGGACTCCCTCCGACCAGGGCATCTGGGGCTACCGCGTAGAGGGCCACCACCTCAGCCAGAACTACACCCTGGTCGGCGGCAAGGTGGTGGACGGCCCGAGTTTCTTCGGTTCCAACCCGGCGGAAGTTCGCCAAGGCCCGCGCAAAGGGCTGCGCGTGCTGGCTGCCGAAGACGACCGCGGCATCGATATGATTCACACCCTGGACGAGCAGCAGCAGAAAGTGGCCGTTGTGAACCCGGTCGCCTACGCGGACATCCTGACCCAGGCTAGCCGCAAGGCCGCGCTTCAGGGCCAGCCGTCGGGTCTATCCGCGTCGAAGATGAACGCCCGGCAGTTCGATGCCCTCATGGCGCTGATGGAGGAATACGCCCGCAACGTCCCCGGCGAACTCGCCGAGGCGCGCATGGACCAGATCGCCAAGGCCGGCCGCAGCATCTACTTCGCATGGGCGGGCGGGATAAACCACGGCGACCCGCACTACTACCGCGTGCAGACGCCCTCGTTCCTGATTGAACTGGACGACACCCAGGACGCCGCCAACCACATCCACTCGGTGTGGCGCGACTTCACCGGCGACTTCGGCGTGGACCCGCTCCGGGAACATTACGAGGCCAGCCACCAGAAGGCATAGCGCACGGTCCTCGATCGGGAGCGCCCACGGCAAAAAGGATATTCGGAGTTTGATTGTTATAATCGTTCCTTACTGTTCCGGAATCCAACGAGGAAACGAACCAAGTGCGATCACTCTCCGCGCCGCTGGTGATTTGCCTTGCCTCGTCGTGGTTCGCGGCCGCGTGGGCCCAGTCGGCCACCAGCGGCGCTCTGAGTGGAACTGTCAAGGACGCTCGAAATGCCCCCATTGTGGGCGTCGCCGTTACGCTCACGAATCGAGCCACCAACCGGGCCCACAGCGCCGCCACCGACGGCGACGGCCGCTACCAGTTTTCGCTGCTGCCGCCCGGCGCTTACGACGTGAAGTTCTCGATGGCGGGCTTCAAGACCTCCGCCATGGAATCGGCGATCGTAAGCGTTTCCGAGGCCCCCTCGCTCGACGCTGTCCTGGAACCGGGGGACCCCTCCGGACGGGTGGCCTGCAAGTGTCAGTTCAACGCCTCCACTACCTCCTCCGGCATGCTTGTGGACGGGAAGACCATCACCTCCGTGCCGCTGACAACTCGCAACTTCACCAACGTGCTCGCCATGGCCTCGGGTTCCGCCGCCGGAGTAAATAATGCCGGAAGCCTAGGCCGCGGCACTCAGAGCGTCAACGTCAACGGGAATACCAGCTCGGGCGGCTTCACGCTGGACGGGGCCAACTCCCCCAGCGCGGTTCCTAATCCGGACACCATTGCGGAGGTCAAAATCCAGACCTCGCAATACGACGCCGGCTACGGAGCGCAGGTGCCCAGTACGAGTCTTATCACCAAGAGCGGAGCAAACGAGTTCCATGGCGACGGTTGGGAATTCGTGCGCAATAACATTTTCAACGCCAACACCTTCTTCCGCAACACCACGGGACAGTCCAAGCCCGATATGAAGCAGAACCAGTTCGGCGCAACCCTTGGGGGGCCTTTTCGCAGGAACCGTTTCTTCTTCTTTGTCTCCTATCAGGGCACGCGGCAGGCGAACGCTCTGGACCCCACCTCCACCTCCAACCCGATCCTGCCGCCCCTCACCACGGATCGTTCCGCCGCGACTCTGGCGGCGCAGTTCTGCCCCGCCAACCACCCGAACGATTCCCGATATCTCTCATTCGCCGGGGGCAAGCAGTTGGATTGCAACAACCAGTCCAGCCCTACGACCGCGCCCATAAACCCGGTGGCCCTGCAGCTTCTTCAGATGAAGAACCAGGACGGATCGTACTATATTCCGGTTCCGCAGACCATCCTCACTTCCGGCGGCAACGCCGGGTTGGGATTCTCCACGTTCAGCCTGCCCTCCACGTACAACGAGAACCAGTACCTCATCAACGCCGATTACGCGCTCTCGGGAAAGAACCTGCTCTCAGGCCGGTATTATGGCGCCAACTTTTCTCAGTACCGGAGCTTCGGCTCGCCATCAGGGTATCCGGGGCCGGCCACCGTTCCGGGCGATGGCACGCCCCAGCAACTGGAGGGAGGGGATCCCGTTGGGACCGTAAAGCTGACCAGCGTGCTCAGCCCGCGCAAAGTGAACGAAGCCCGCATGAGCTTCACGCGGAACAGCATGGTCGCCTGGGGCGCGAACACTCCGTCCGCCGCATCCATCGGGACGACTCCCGCGAACCGGTTTTTGCCGCAGCCGCCCGAGATGGACGTCCTGGGGCCGCTCGGCAGCTTTCGGCTTTTCGGAAATACCGGAAACGACTTCAACACCGTCACCGACGTATATTCCTTGTCGGACAGCATCTCCTGGGTTCGCGGCAAGCACACCGTGCGCACGGGCGTTGCCATGGTGACGCAGCAGTTGTCGCGGGAGGATACCGGGTCGGCCCGCGGCAAGATGACCTTCGAAACCTTCAGCGACTTCCTGCTGGGTCTCAGCGCCGCCGGCAACCTCAGCCCCGCCGGCCGCAGCAATATCGAGTCCATTCAAACGAACCAGGGCATGGGTCCGAACGGCGAGGTGCAGTACATATATCACGGCTGGTATGGCTCCGGGTTCACCCAGGACGATTATAAAGTCGCCTCGAACCTCATGCTCAACCTGGGCCTTCGCTGGGAGTATCTGGTTCCCGCCGCGGATACGCAGGGCACACTGGGGAACGTGTGGCCCTCGCTGCTGCGCCAGATGCCAATCCCGCCGGTCTCCGGCACGCTGATCGGAAACACGGTGGCTTCGAATTACAATCCCGACCTGGTGAATCCGTACACCGGAGAGCCGTTTGGCGCCGTGCCGGCAGGGGTTTACGTTCGTCCCGGCGCCACTGCGTATGAGAACAGCCCTCCTGTCGATAACCTCGCCCCGCGCCTCGGTTTTGCCTGGCAGCCTCTCGGCGCCCAGGGCCGGTTGGTGGTGCGCGGCGCCTACGGAGTGTTTTACCAATCGACGCCCATCAGCGGGACCAGCAACGGAACGCCTTTTTCTTCGGCTCCGCCGTTCGCGCAGGCTTTCAACAACGCCGATTCCAGCAACGGCTCCTCATCGTTCGCCAAACCCTTCCCCGATGCCACGTTGGGCTGGGTTCTCCGCACGCCGACGTCGCAGCTATCCGATAGAGTAGTAGGCCCGGATTTCGCCCTTCCAAGACTTCAGCAATGGAACGCCGGAGCGCAGGTTCGGTTGACCCAGGCGCTCTCGCTCGATATCGGGTATGTGGGCTCGCAAGGCGCCCGCCTGATGGCTTCCCGCGGATTGAATCAGCCCCTGCTGGCCACGCCGGCGAATCCGGTGAACTGCGGTTACGATGGCGTCGCCACGGATTGCATCACCACCAGCACGGCGGTCAACGCCCCGCTGCGCGTTCCCATCATGGGTGAAACGCCCACGGCCCTGACCACCACCGAATTCGACGGCGCATCTTCGTATCAAAGCCTCCAGGCGACCCTGCGCCGGCGCCTCTCCGGTGGACTGAGCTTTCAGCTTGCGTACACGCTATCTCGCGCCGAAAGCGCCACCAGTATGTACAACGATCAGACCCAACCATCGTTCGACTGGGGACGCTCATCCTTCGACCGTAAGAATCGTCTTAGCGCCAACTTCGATTACGCCTTGCCGGTCCCCGGCGGACTGGGGAAGAGCGCCGCTCTGCTGCTAAAGGGCTGGTCGGCGTCAGGCATCGTCGTCCTGCAGAGTGGGCCGCCGCTGACGCTCACCGACCCTTCCGGCGGAAGCGTGTACGGGAACGCGGGCACATCGACGGTGACTCTCTGTCCTGGCGCCACAGCCCGGAACCTGGTGACGTCCGGCGGCATTCAATCCCGGCTGAACCATTGGATCGAACCATCCGCCATCTGCTCCGCCCCGGCCGTCGGGGCCGATGGTTCGACGGGTTACGGCAACACGGGAATCGGCATCATCGACGCTCCGGGGCAGTTCAACGCGGACTTCTCGATCATCAAGACGACGGTGGTAGGCGGGATCCGCGAAACCGCAGTCCTGGCCTTTCGCGTGGAAATGTACAACGCCCTGAACCACCCGCAGTTCGCGGCGCCCGGCACGGCCGTGGGGAGCGCTACGTTCGGGGTGATCACGCAGACCTCGGTGGCGCCCCGAATGATCCAGTTCGGTCTGAAGTACCTGTTCTAAGCTCCGTTGGTCCTATCCGCGATATAATCGACGCTGTCCAGGATGTGAGGAAAGGAGTAAAACGTGTCCGATTCCGATTCCAGCCGGCGCGGGTTTCTGAAGTCTTCGCTGATCGCTCCGGCCCTACTGGCCGGCGGGCGGGCGGTTGGCGCGAACGATCGCATTAATGTAGGCCTGATCGGGCTCGGCGGCCGCGGCATGGATTCGCACTTGCCAGCCGTTCTGCACCGCGTGCGCGAGAAGAACGACGTCGAGGTGGTGGCGCTCTCGGAAGTTTACCAGGCGCGGCTCGACCGGGCGGCCACGCGGGCGCCCGACGCCAAGAAGTACGTTCATCATCAGGACCTCCTCAACCATCCGGGTCTGGACGCGGTGATGATTGCGACCCCCGACCACTGGCACGCTCCCATCACCCTGGCTGCGCTCGACAAGGGGCTGGACGTCTATTGCGAGAAGCCGATGACGCACACGCTCGAAGAAGCGCGCACGGTGCGCGACCGCGTACGCGAGAAGAAACGCGTCATGCAGGTCGGCGTTCAGGCTCTCTCCTGGGACCGGTGGCACAAGGTCCGCGACTTGGTTCGCGACGGAACGTTGGGCAAAGTGGTCGCGGTCCAGGGCACTTACAGCCGGAACAACCAGAACGGCGATTGGAACTGGCCCATCGACCGCGGCGCCGGACCGGACGCCGCGGGCGCTCTGCACATCGACTGGGAACAGTGGCTCGGCTCGGCCGCCAAACGTCCCTTCGACGCCGATCGCTTCTTCCGATTCCGCAAATACTGGGACTATTCGGGCGGCATCGCCACCGATCTGCACTACCACATCGTCGCGCCGTTCCAACTGGGGATCGAGAACGAACATCCCACGCGCGTAGTGGGAATGGGCGGGCTGTGGGTCTACAACGACGGCCGCGAGGTCCCGGATACCTTCCTGACAGCGGCCGATTATCCGGGCAAGTACTCGGTCACCATTCAATCCTCGCAACTGAACCAAGTCGGCCCGGCCATGTTGATCCGTGGAACGAAGGCCACCATGCACCTTGGTGACGAATGGGAAGGGCCGCAGGCGAACGTTACCACGGCGCGGATTGTGCCCGAGAGGCCCTTCCTCCGCGAGTTCCGCGCCAAGTGGAACCAGGACGAAATGGTGCTGGAGGGCTTCGGCAACGTCGGCGATCAGAGGCACTTCGACAACTTCTTCGATTGCGTTCGTTCGCGTGAAACGCCCAACTGCGACGCGGACATAGGTTACAAGGCGATGACGGCCATCGACCTGTCCGTGCGTTCGTACCGCGAGGCCAAGGTCTTCCTTTTCGACCCGAAGGTGGAGCGGATCGTCAACGCATAGGAGCGGGGCGCGTATGAGAATACACGTCGCTATATTGGCTGCGATGGCCGCGGCAGGGATCGAGGCTCAACAGGCCAACCCTTCCATGCTCGTGACCGCGGACTGGCTCGCCGGCCACCTGCGGGATGAATCGTTGGTGGTCCTCCACGTCGGCTCCGCGGCGGACTACCGGGCAGGGCACATTCCGGGAGCGCGCCTGGTGACTCTGGCGGATGTTTCGATCACGGACGCGACTGGCCTGAGGCTCGAAATGCCAACCGTGGACGCGCTCGCGGACGCCCTGGGGCGGCTCGGGATCACGGATGCCACGCGGGTCATCGTGTACGCCGGGACGGAGTCGGTGCAGTCGGCGACGCGCGTCTGCTTCACGCTGGATTACCTGGGGATGGGCGATCGGGCGTCGCTGCTCGATGGCGGGCTGGCCTTGTGGCGGGCGGAATCGAGACCGCTGAGCACCGAGGCGCCGCGGGTCGAGCCCCGGAAGTTCGTCGCGCATCCGGCGACCGAACGGATCGTGAGCGCCGATTGGGTGCGTGCGCATCTCGACGACCCCCAGGTGCAACTGCTGGACGCGCGGACGCCGGAGTTCTACAGTGGGGCGAATGCGGGAGGCATGCCGCGAGCAGGGCACATTCCCGGGGCGCGCAACGTACCGTACACCAGCGTGCTCGACGAAAACGGCACGATGAAGCCCTTGCCGGCCTTACGCGAGATCATGAATGCGGGCGGCAGCCACATGCCGGCGCTGACGGTCTCCTACTGCCACATTGGGCAGCAAGCTACGGTGCTGTATTTCGTGGCGCGCTACCTGGGGCTCGACGCACGGCTCTACGACGGCTCGTTTCAGGATTGGAGCAGACGGCCCGACCTGCCGGTGGATCTCGCGCCCCGCTGAGCGGCCCGGCGAACAACTCAGGCTGGCAGTAGACTACGGAATGGAGTAGGTGGACAGATGATCGAAGAAAGCATACCCGCAGTCCGGCGCAGGACGTTTGTGGGGGCGGTTTTCGGAGGTTTGGGCATCACGGGATTGAGCGCCGCGCCGCCCAAGCCCAAGGCCGGCTCCACGCCGATGCGGCCGTTCGGCAAGACCGGCGTGAAGTTGACCGTGATCGGCCATGCCGGAGCGCGCCTGGCGCTGCTCCGAACCAAGGAACGGGCCAGCGCCCAGGTGCGGCACGCGTACGATCTTGGCCTGAACTACTTCGATTGCGCGCATTCCTACTGGGATGGGCACTCCGAGGAGACTTATGGCGACGTCCTTCCACAATTCCGCAAGAACGTCTTCATCACCACCAAGTGCCTCAAGCGCACGAAAAAGGAAGCTGAGGACGAACTCCACCTTTCCCTGGCCAATATGAAGACCGATTACCTCGATCTGTGGCAGATGCACGATATCCAGGAGCAGAGCGATATCGACCGCATTTTCGGGCCGGCCGGCGCGATCGAGGCTTTCGAAGCCGCCAAAAAGGCGGGCAAGTGCCGCTTTATCGGCTTCACGGGCCACCATGACCCGAACGTACACGCGGCCATGCTCAAGGCTTACGACAAATGGGATTCGATCCTGATGCCGCTCCACGCCGCAGACCCCGCATACCTGAGTTTTGAGAAAATCGCCCTGCCGGCGGCGGTGGAGCGCGGTATCGGCATTCAGGGCATTAAGACCTTTGGCAACGCCTTCCTGCTACGGGTCCTGAATGCCGAGGAGTGCCTGAGCTACGTGTTGAGCCTGCCCATTTCATGCACTCCGGTGGGCTGCAGTACGATAGGCCAACTGGACGACGACGTAAGATTCGCCGAACGATTCAAACCGCTGACCGCGGAAGAGATGGAAGCGCTACGCACCCGCGCAGTAACCGCTGGGCCGGGCGGGGTGAAAGGTCCGGCGCTGGAATACTGGAAGCGGAATATCGGCGCCTCTTAGCCTTGACGATAACCCTCATGAAGCCTCCGACGCGCCGCTCCGCCCTGATGTTGGCCTTCGGATCTCCACTGCTGGCGCGCAAGGCGCCGGCGTTGAGCCGCGTCGACCTTTTCCGGCAGGGAGATGGCGGCGTCCACACATACCGCATTCCTTCCCTGATCGAGACCCGTAGCGGGACGCTTCTGGCGGTTGTGGATGCGCGGCACGACAGCCCGACCGATCTCCCCGCGCGGATTTCGCTGGCCATGCGCACCAGCCGCGATCGCGGCAAGACATGGTCCGCAGCCGCGATCATTCGCAGAGTGCCGGAGGGCGGCGTCGGAGACCCGTCGCTGTTGCTGGACCGCCAGAGCGGCCGGGTATGGTGCTTCCACGCCTACGGGCCGCCGGGCATTGGGTTTGACACCGCCAAAGCGGGCGCGCTTACGGGGGCCGGCACGTTGCAGGTCCACGCGATGTTCACCGACAACGACGGCGCCGCCTGGTCGGAACCGCTCGACCTGACGCCACAGCTTAAGGACCCCGCATGGCAAGCCATGTTTGCAACCTCCGGGACCAATATCCAGAGTGGCGCGCGGCGCTATTTGATTCCCGTGGTGGTGCGCGACGCCCAGGGCGTCGTATCTTCCAGGAACGCTTATAGCGACGACGCCGGCAAGACATGGAGAGTCGGCGCCGCAATTGGTCCGGAAACGGATGAAAGTCACTGTGTGGAACTCGCCGGCGGCGCGATCATGCAGAACATGAGAAACGGCAAGTCACGCGCCGTTGCGCTGTCAAACGACGGCGGCGTCACTTTTGGAGCCGTAACTCACGACGAAGCTTTGGTCGATCCGGGCTGCAATGCGGGAATTACTCGCTACCGTCGCGGGCAGCGAGATCTGCTCATATTTACCAACGCGGCCAGCGTGAGACGCCGGAATCTGTCCGTCAAACTGAGCGCCGACCGAGGCAAGACCTGGACGCCAGGCCGGACCATTCACTCCGGGCCGGCGGCATATTCCACTGTGATTGTGCTTCGCGACGGTTCCATAGCGGTGCTCTACGAGCGCGGCGACTCGTTCCCCGCCGAGAGGATCACGTTCACCCGCTTCAACTTAGACTGGGCGGAATCCAGCCAGCTAAGCTAGCGGGTCTGCGCGGGCCCGTCCCCGCGCAGACGCCCGCCAAACAGCGGATGGTGGTCGCGATCAGCCTGGACGGCTGGCTGGAGCGCTTATTGCACGACGGGCAACTTGGTCTGGTCGCCCGTATTCAGGCATTTCGGATGACCGAAGCCCGAGGCGCTTGCGCCGACGCCGCCGTTGCCGGCTGGACTCTGACCCGTACCGCCGGCGAGGTCGGAATTTGCCACGATGTCGTAAATGATGTTGTCGGGACGCGCTGCATCTCCGGACACGCCGCCAACGCCCGCCAAGTGATCCAAACTCAGGTAGTGCCGGGTGCGCCACGCGACGTCGTGATCCGTGCAGGAGGTGTCGCCGCTGACGCCAACACCGCCAACGATTACTCCTCCGGTGGTGTACAGTCCGAGGCCGCCACCGAATACGTTCACGCCTCCGGGTTTGCCTCCAACCATGGGATCCCTGACGGTTCCGTATTGACTCGACGGTCCTGCGTAAGCCACCGAAGGATCGACGGGATTGCTGAATTGGAGGCCAAACAGGCTGCCTCCGGATTGGACCGCGGTGAAGAGGTTGGCGGTCGACAGAGCCAGTCCTTTGGCCTGTCCCTTGCCATTGCCGAAGGATGAGTTGTCCAGGCTGAACGCGTTGGCGGTGTTGGCCTTCTGCGCCGAGATCACCCGGCTCCCCGGCCACTCGGCGCCGCGGTTGGCCCCCGAGAATGCGACGGCGCAGACGATGCCGTCGCGATCGACTATGGTCGCCCACATTTGATTTTCAAGGCCGCTGTTCTCATCCTTGAGCGCCTTGTTCAGCGCGCTTTGCAAGGCGGCGAAGTTGGGAAGCGTGGAGCAGCCGTTCATGCCGTTATAATCGTCACCTGGGGCGGCCATCGCTATACCCAGTGCGAGGATTCCACCCAGCAGGCCCAAACGAGTTACGTGGTTCAGGATTCGCGCGGTTCTCATAGGTAATGTCTCCTCCGATTGAGATCTGCCGTCACCCTACGGCAGGTGTGCAGGGACCAGTATAGTCCGGCTTTCGACGTTTCGAGTAGGGGTTGACCGCTCTCCGGTCCTGGTCAGCCGGTTTCGTTTGTGCGCAACGATACGTTACCCGAGCGGTCACTTAGACGGGTGGAAGAACAACTGTTGGAGCACGCCCGCCTGCTGGGCTTTGAGTGAACCGCCCGACCAGGCAGTCAGTACCCCGAAGTCGGGGACCTTTCCCCCGTTTTCGCCGACGCCCCAGTTCCACCAACCCCACGAGATGCCCTGCTGGCCATTGGTGAAGGCCGGACCTTCCGGAGCTTTGCCATTCACATAAGCGACGAAAGCGGCCGCCCACGCCTGCGAGTCTGGGGTTGCCAGCCAGTCGCCGCACTCACCGATGAAGATCGGCGCGATGCTCTCCTTTACAATGTAGCCCCACAACGAGTTCATCCGGTTAAGCCAGTTCGGGCCGTAGTCCGCCGGGACGTCGCTCACCTCCGCGGGATAGACGTGCGGCGAGTAGACGACCTTGCCGGCCGCCTTCAGGTTTACAGGCCAACGGGCCACTCCGCGGAGGTCGCCTTCATATGCGTGGGCCCGATAGTTCTGCACGCCCTCCGCAATGATCAGCGGCTTCGGGTCGATCGCGTGGATCGCGTTGCCGACCCGGATATACATTGATCGAATGTCGGTGTCGGAGTCCGGCACGCCATCATACCCACCCCAGGTGGTCAGCCCGGCGTGCGGCTCGTTAATCAGGTCGTAGCCCAAAACAGCGGGCTTTTCCTTCCACCGCGCCGCGAGGGTCAACCATGCTTGTTGAAAATCGGCATCGCTTATCGTGCCGGTGTTGCCTCCGCGGTCCGTTCCGTCCGATGCGCCCCCCTTGTCGTACCAGATGCCGTTCACCGGCGCCGTGCCCCAGTTATCCCGCGTGCCGTGTCCGCCTTCATCGTTGTGGATGTCCACGATCACTCGAAGGCCGATGACGCCGGCATAGTCGAGCACGTGGTCCAGCGTGTCGAGGTAGCCGTTGGTGTTGTCGAGCACGCCCCGAGCGGAGGTCAGAACTCGCGTGCAGTTGAAGCCGAGTCGAACCATATCCGACATGGTGGTTTGATAGGACACCTGGTTCAGCCCCGAAAGCCTGGGTCTGACGCTGTTCCCGCCATTCCAACCCACGCATGCGAGGCGCTGCGGGTTGCCGGAAGCATCGACGATCTGGTTCCCCTTCGTGAAGAACGGGCCGGCGGACAGGATTTGGCCATCGGCCGCCGAAGCCGGCCCCGTGACCAGGCACAGGATAACGAAACTGCCGAAAACGTAGGGTTTCATGGATAAGCCTTACTTGCGAAAGGCGCGCTTCAGCGGGTCCGCGGGACGGTAATCGAGTTCCCGGGCGAGAATCTCGACCAGCTTCGAGAGGACCTTGGTGCGGGCCCAGTATTTGTCGTTTCCCTCCACCAGAGTCCAGGGCGCGGTGCGGGTGCTGGTCTTCACCAGCATCTCTTCGGCGGCTTGCTCATAGGCGCACCACTTGCGCCGATTGCGCCAGTCCTCGTCGGTGAGCTTCCAGGATTTGTAGCCGATGGCCTTGCGCTCCTCGAAACGCCGGAGCTGCTCGTCGCCGGAAATATGGATCCAGAACTTCGCCAGGATGGTCCCAAAGCTCTTTAGCTGGCGTTCGAAGGAGTCGATCTCCTTGTAGGCGCGCGCCCACTCCGCCTCGGTGGCGAAGCCTTCCACGCGTTCCACCAGCACGCGGCCGTACCAGGAGCGGTCGAAGATGGCAATCTGTCCCTTCTCGGGAAGCCGGCGCCAGAAACGGTACAGGTAGTGGCGGGTCTTGTCCTCGCCCTGCGGCGCGGCAATGGGATAGACGACGTAGCCGCGCGGGTCGAGTTTTTCGGTGATTCGCTTGATGGCCCCGCCCTTGCCGGATGCGTCCCAGCCTTCGAACAGGATGATCACGGGACGCTTCCGCAGGTAGATTTGATAACCCAATTCGCGGAGCTGAATCTGGCGCCGCGTCACTTCGCGGACGTAGGCCGCGCGATCGAGCTTACGCGTGAGATCGAGCGTTTCCAGCATCAGAGCTTTTCCGCCCCCATCGAGTCCATCGCCGCGCGGAGCTCCGCGTCCTTGGCTTCCGCTTTGGGGATCTCCGTGCGCGGCGGCGCCGCTGCGCCGAGGCGCTTCTCCAAGGCGGCGACGATGGCCTCAAAGATTTTGCTTCGCGCGTACCACTTCGAAGTAGCAGGGAGGATGGTCCACGGCGCTAATTCGGATTCGGTCAGTTCGAGCATCTCCTCGGCTGCGATCAGATACTCGCGGTATTTCTTGTGGCGGGCCCAATCGGCGTCCGTAACGCGCCAGGCCTCCAGCGGATCGGCTTCGAGGGCGCGGAACCGCGACTGTTGCTCCTTCTTGGAGATGTGCAGGAAGAATTTGAGGATGACAACGCCATCGGCGGCGAGCATGCCTGAGAACTCGACGATATCGCGGTACGCGTCGCGCCAAGCCTTCTCCGGGATGGCGCGATCGACGCGCTCGTCGAGCACGCGAGAGTACCAACTGCGGTCGAAAATGACCATCTCGCCCCGGTTCGGAACCTTGAGCCAGAAGCGCCACAACCAGGGGCGCTGCTGCTCATAGGTGCGTGGAGCGGTGATGGGGTAAAGTTTGAAGCCGCGCGGGTCGAGCCGCTGCGTCAGTGCGGCGATGGCCGTGCCTTTGCCGGAGGCATCCCAGCCTTCGAACAGGATGATGGTGGGCACGCCTTTCTCCCAGCAAACCTTTTCCAGATCGTAAAGGCGGCGCTGGAGGGCGGGGAGGGCTTGCTTGTATTCCTCGCGCGAGAGCTTCGCCTTGAGGTTGATATTCTCCAGCATGACTCGTGTATATTATACTGACTAGGACCCCAGAGTCCCAAATGGAAATCCACAATCGCGCGATCTCTCGCCGCAAATGGATAACACGGACGGCAGGCAGTGCTTTGGCCGTCCCGCTTTTCGGCCAGGGCCATCCCGAGGTGACGCCCCTGCCGGCCAGCCCCCACGCACCGACGTGGACCGAGCCCAGCGTGTTCCGGCGGGTGACGCTCGAAATGAGCCTGAAGCCGTTTCGCCGCGTGGATTCGGCCGGCATACGGTCCGTGTGCGAGCATGTATTTCGGCAGTGGGCGCCCTTGCTGGCGCGCGCCGACGGGTGCGCGGTCATGCTGTGGACGGCCGATGGAAGCGAAATCCTGAATTACCGCGGCCGCCTGAGCGATGAAATCGAATGGGCCCGCTACATCGGCATCGTGAATCCCACGCGAGTGCCGCCGAAGGGCGATCCCTCCACTATCAACATTCATCAGCAGGCCCGGTTCTACATGGAAAATCCGCCGCGCATCACGTACGGCACGCTGCGGGAGATCGTGCAGACGCTCGAGAGCGTAGGCCGATCGATGACGGGCAAACCGGTGACGGTGGGCGCCACGTTCGACCCGGGACTGGAGTTTGCGCGGTCGCCATTCAAGTATGAGAAGCATCCGGAGATCCTCAAAGGCTATTGGGTGGATTGCAGCGCCACGCTCAACGCCGATACGGAGCCGTACGCGGGTTTCCCTCGCGGCATTCCCGCGGACACGCCTTTTGGCACTTTCTTCGGGCGCCAGATGCAGCGCTTCCTGACGGACCTGGGCTTTGAATACATCTGGTTCTCAAACGGCTTCGGCTTCTCCGTGACGGCGTGGAGCGTGAAAGGCGCGCTCTTCGACGGGGAGGCCTTCCATCCGGAGAAAGCGGGCGAGATCAGGGACAAGATCCTGGCGTTCTGGAAGACGTTCCGCGCCGCGTGCCCGACGTTCCCGGTGGAATGCCGCGGCAGTAATCTTTCCACCGGCGCAGACCTGAGCTCAGGCGCGTCGCCGGTGAAGGACATTTACGACGGCGGCTTCCACATGACGGCCCCGCCGAATTCTCCGTGGGCCGCTATTGACGGGGACTTCGGGCTGGAGATTTCGGGCTACCTCTCGCACATTGCGCATCTGCCCCCGGGCGATGTTTTCCCCTTCCGCTTCTACACGCACGACCCGTGGTGGCTGAACAGCCCCTGGTTTGACCGCTACGGCCGCGAGCCGCACGATATTTACCTGCCGCTGGCGCTGGCGCGGTTGGACGCCCAAGGCAAGGTCACGCCGCCGGCCTTCCTCGAGTTCCTCACCATCGACAACTCCTACGGCGAAATGCCGGACGAATGCCCCAACGAGGTGACTCCGCACATCCTCTCAGCCATGGATCACTTCTCGGATGCGCCCGGCGTGCTCACCTGGGTGTACCCGTTCGAGGAGTTCCACGAAAAGGTGTTCGGAAACGCGCCGCGGCCGTCCGAGGTTTTCTTCAGCGACTGGTTCATGCGCAACGCGGTCAACGCGGGGCTGCCGCTGAACACGGTCGTCTCGACAACCAATTTCCTGGTCTCGCAAAAGACCAGCCCGGCTACTTACCGGGATACGGTGCTGCTGACACCGGTTCCCGATTCGGGCAGCCCGCTGGAGAGCGCGCTGCTCCAGCATCTCGATGCCGGAGGAGACGTCTTCCTGTATGGCCCGGCCACGCATGCCAGCCCGAAACTGCTGGACCTGCTTCATGTGAACATCGCGTCGCCGCTGAGCGGTGAACTCGAAGTCCGATCCGTACTCGCCGGCGATGCCTTCCGCCACGGCGCGGCGGCCACGCGGATGCTCCATCGCGACGCTCCTTCAGGCGGCGGCATCGATACGGCGGCCGCGCAGCCCGCCGCGGCCGGCCTGGAGATCTGCGCGACGGTCTCCGACGGCTCGAACGAGCGTGTATTCGCGCTGATGCGGCCGGTGGGCGCCGGACGGCTCGCCTGGGTGCGCGGCAGTTTCTCGAGCCACATCACCGGGGCCGCTCTGCCGCAACCCGACGATCCGAACACCCTCTTCCAGGCCGAATACCTGATGCGCTACATGCTGGCGCGCTTCGGCTACGAATTGCATGTGGAGAAGCCGGCGCTCGCCACGCGCAATCCGTTGATGCTGGTGTCCCGCAGCAACAATGGGTTCTTCTTTTCCGGCTACTGCCCCTCCACGGCGGTATTGTTCCATCTGCGTTTCCCGCACGGCGCGCCCATCCTGCTGGGTTATGAGACGGTGCTCGAAAACGGGCGGGCGAGCTACAGCATGCCGCGCGCCTGGCATCGCGAGTGCCGCTGCTTCGTGGAGCAGGCGGAGGATTCCGAGATCTCCTGCGTGGAAGGGATCTCCGAAGAGATCGGGATCCGGCGCCGCATGTCGCTGACAGGACTCAAGGGCGCGACGGTCCACTTTTATCCTGAAGTCCGGCCGGACGGACCGCCAATCCGCATGGAGGACAATCGCCGGCGCATCGACTATTCCGCGGAAGATTCGGGGCGGCGGCTGGTGGCGCGCGATCTCACCGGCGATCTGCTGATTTCGTGGTGATAGAGAACATGAACCTGCCGTGAGGCTTGGCCTTGGAGGTGCGATCGCATGGCGTCGTTTTCTAGAAGGAGCTTCCTGGCCGCTTCGGGGGCCGTGGTGGGCGCACTGAGCGGCCCGATCCGGCTCGCCGCGGCGGCGGCCGGGCCTGTACGGATCAAGAATATCGAGATTTTCCCGATTGAGATCCCGATCCCGCAACAAGACCTCGAGATGGGGAAGTACGCGCGATATACCTTCTTCGAGGTGGAGACGGACGTGGGCGTGCGCGGGTGGTGCTTCGACCGCGACACCGACTACCGCGTACTCGACACGGAAATCCGGCCGGCTCTGGTGGGCAAGGATCTCTTTGCCGTCGAAGATCACCTGAAAGCGGGACTTAGCCAGTGGGGCGGCGTGGAACAGGCCATCTGGGATGCCATCGGCAAGATCGCCGGCCAGCCCGTTTGCCGCCTGCTCGGCGGCTCCAAGACGCGCTTGAAAGTCTACCTGACTTGCGTGTGGAGAGGGAAAGCGGACCAGTCGCAGACGCCGTACAAAGATCAGGTGGAATGGGCGCTGAAGATGAAGAAGGCAGGGTACACCGGCCTGAAGATTCGCGCCTGGCGGCCGAACCCTACCGACGATGCCGACGCCTGCGGCGAAATCCGCGCCGCGGTGGGGCCCGATTTCTCGATCATGGTGGACCGCACCGCCGACCTCAACGGGTTGTGGGACTACCCGACTGCGCTGCGAGTCGCCCGCGCCTTGGAGAAGCACAATGTGGCGTGGCTCGAAGAGCCGTTCGCGCGCGACGACTTCTTTTCCCCGGCCAGGCTGGCGCGCGAAGTGGACATACGGATCTCAGGCGGTGAGAGGTTCCACGGACTGGCCCCCTATCGCGAGTGCCTGCTCCAGGGGACCTACGACATTCTTCAGCCGGATTTGGTGTTTTGCGGCGGCATTTTGACGGTCAAGAAGATCGCGGCGCTGACGGAGCCTTTTCACACGCAGGTCACCATGCACGGATCGATGGGACTGCGCCTCGCCGGCTGGCTTCAAGCCACCGCGGCTATCGGCGCGGAGTGGCAGGAACTGGCAATTGTCACTCCGCCGATGATGCCGGAAGAGCAGTGGAGTCCCGCGCTGAAAGTGCTGAACTCCAGTTCGCTGTTCACCATACGCGACGGCTACATCGACGTGCCGCAGACGCCGGGGCTGGGCTTGGACGTCAACCGGGAGGCGGTCGCTCAATATAGGGTCGCGACCAGCCGGAATTTTTATCCACAGTATCCGGAATAGTGTCGAAATGAGAGCCTTAACGTTAATCGGTCTGGCGCTGGCAGCGATTCCCGTGGCTGCCGGGCAGAAGATTACCACCGGCCCGCCGAAACTCGAGGTTGACGCGGGCGCGCAGGAGGGCCCGTCCTGGGATCCGTCCGGCTCGCTCTACTTCGTTGGCCGGAATCAAGTCTCCCGCTTGAATCTGCACGGGGGTGCGACCCAAGGGAAGGTGGATGTGTTCCTGGACAAGGTGGCCAACCCGAACACCTCCGTTGTGGATCCTCAAGGCCGCGTGCTGGTGTGCGAAGCCGGGGGGCGGCGGGTTACGCGGACCGGGAAGGACGGCGTGACGGAAGTCCTTGCCGACAACTACGAAGGCAAGAAGCTCAATTCTCCAAACGATATCTCGCTCGACTCCAAGGGGCGGATCTACTTCACCGATCCTCGCTATGGAAGAATGGACGACCTGGAGATCAAAGACGACGCCGGCAAGTTCATTGAAGGCGTGTACCGCATCGATGCGCCGGGCAAGATCACGCGCATTCTCACGGACGAAGTGGAACGGCCCAACGGGCTACTGGTTTCGCCCGACGAACGCTACCTGTACGTTGCGGATAACTACCCCAACCGCGCCGGCGGCGCACGCAAGCTCTACCGGTTCGGTTTGAAGCCGGACGGCAACACTGTTCCGAACAGCCGGGTACTGATTTTCGACTGGAAGACGGGGCGCGGACCCGACGGGTTCAAGATGGACCGCAAAGGCCGCCTCTACGTGGCCGCGGGCCGCAACCGGGCCAGCCAATACGAAACCACGGACGAGTTCAAAGGCGGAATCTACATCCTTTCGCAGGGCGGCCAGTTGCTTGAGTTCGTGCCCTTTCCAAAGGACGAAACCACCAATTGCGCGTTTGGCGGCCAAGATCTGAAGACCCTGTTCGTGACGTCCGCCGGCCAGTTGTGGAGCGTCCCCGTCAGTACGCCCGGACGCATTACCGCGAAGAGATAAATCTATTTCGAAATCTCCGCGTACGCGATGCCGGTCAGGTGGCCCTGGCCCGTGAGCAGGACTTTCTCCCCCGAGCCATTCAGGTTGGCACGGTACACGTTTCCGCCGATGTCGGTGAAGAACATCCGGCCTCCTTTGAGGTCAAGCGCAAGACCGATGCCCTCATGCAGGCCCTTCACGAGGATTTCCTGGTCCTTGCGATGTCTCGGATCCGCTCCTTTGGGCGGGTCCATCGGCGCACGGCTGACCGTGTTGCCGCGCGGGGGTCGCCGCGGTCGGTCCAGTACATCATGCGCTTGCCCAAGTCGAGGTCCAAATCGATGGGCTCAGGCAAGCCATCGAAAAGAATTTCGATGTCCGAGCGATGCGACGGATCCTGGCCGCTCGGTATGTCGATATTCGCGCGCCGGATGCTGCCGACGCCCGCGTTGTCGCCGCCCTTTTGCGTCCAATAGATCTTCCCGCGCTCGTAGTCCACGGCGATTCCTACGCACCAGTTCCTGGCGTCAAGCCGCGCGGCGTCACCACGTCCCGTCTCGACCAGCGTTTCAATATGCGAACCGTCCAGGTTCGAGCGCATCACCCGCATCCCTTCGCGATCGGACCAGTAGAGTTTGCCGCTATTCTTGTCGAGCTTAAGCTGTTTCGCGGTGAACGTGCCCCCCACGGGAACAACCGTGGTCAAGTTCTTTCCGTCCAGGTCCATACGCTCGATGGACCCGTCGTTCTCTTTCGGTTCACCCATGTTCGAGAAGAAGATATGCCGCCCGGCCGCGTCGACGACGATGCCATCGGGCCCGGTCTTGTGTCCTTCGAGGAGAACCGTCAAATCGGAGCCATCGGGGTTCGCGGAAAGCACCCGGCCTCCGCCCAAGTCGAGGTAGAAGATCCGGCCGGCCGCCGCCACAGTTAGAACACTGGCAGCGATGAGGAGATTCAATCTAAATACTCGACTCATATATCCCGGCCGGCATTGTCTCCCGGCATGCAGACATTATATAGGAGCGACACGGTTACACTGGAATCTTATGGGGACAAGCCGCTGATTCTGGCCGCCGACACCACGCACGAGTACGGGAGCCTGGCGCTGATGCGCGGCGAGGAGACGATCGAGGAGTCGCTGCTGCACTCGCCCTCGGGCTTCGCGCACGTGCTGTTCGGGCATTTATCCGGGCTTCTGGAGCGGCACGGCGTGAAGGTCCAAGAGATCGACTGTTTCGCGGCGGCCTCGGGACCTGGATCGTTCACGGGCGTGCGCGTCGGGCTGGCCTTCGTCAAGGGCCTGGCAGACGCGCTGGGCAAGCCCGCGGCGGCGGTTTCGAACCTTCGGGCGATGGCTTCCTTCGGCTCGGCGCCCCTGCGCGCGGCGGTGCTCGATGCGCGGCGCGGAGAGATCTACGGCGCCGTTTACGATGACGCCGGCCGTCTGGTTTCGCCGGAAGTGGTCATGAAACTGGCGGCGTGGATAGAGCGGCTGCCGGGGGGCGATTTGGAGTTCGTCTCGACCGATCCCGCGCTTCCCGGCGCGGCGCTGGCGGGCACGCGGTTCGAAGGCGCGCGGGTGGTGGCGGCGCCGCGGGCGATGGCGGGGGCGGTAGCAAGGATCGCGCTGGCGGCGTGGGCGCGCGGAGAGGCAGGCGACCCGGCCGCGCTGGACGCCAATTACGTGCGGCGGTCGGACGCGGAGTTGTTCTGGAAGGAATAGGGGGTCCGCCCCCCTACGGTCGGGCGGTAGTCGGAGGTTTTGCAATGATTCGATCGTCTTGCCTTCGGAATGCGCTCGGTTGCGCGCTTTCCATAGTTCTTGCGGCGGTTGCGCCGGCTGCCACGCTGGTCGTCTCGCCGCAGGGGCCGCTCACCTCGCTGGCCGCGGCGCGGGACGCCATACGCGCGCTACGCGCCAAGGGGGACAACTCACCGGCCACGGTGCTGATTCATGGCGGCGTCTACCGGCTGACGGAGACCTTCGTCCTGACGCCCCAGGATTCCGATGTGACTTACGCGGCCGAGGCCGGTGAGAGGCCTATCATCAGCGGAGGGCGCGTCATCGCAGGGTGGAAGAAGGGTTCCGGCCCCATCTGGAGCGCGCCGGCCTCCGGGCAATTCCGCCAGTTGTTCGTGAACGGCCGCCGCGCCCTGCGCGCACGCACGCCCACCAATGGTTTCTACCGCATCGACGGCCCCAGTTCCCAGGACAAGCCCTTCACGTTGAAGTTCCGCGGCAACGACATCAAACCGGAGTGGGCCGGCCGGGATGTGGAGGTGGTGGCGCTGTTGGCTTGGGCGGAAGTCCGCATGCCCATCGCCCAGGTGGATGAGGCCGCCCACACGGCGCGCCTCATGGCGAACCCTCGCCCTTCGAACCGGGAAACGGATGCGCGCTACTGGATCGAGAACGCCCCGGACGGCCTCGATTCGGCCGGCGAGTGGCGGCTGGACGGCGCGGCGGGCGTGGTCTCTTACTGGCCGGCTTCGGGCGAGGACCTGACGCGCGACGAGGTTGTCGCTCCCGTGCTCACCCAACTGGTCCGGCTGGAGGGGAAGCCGGAGACCGGCGCCATGGTGCGCAACGTGGTATTCCGCGGCCTGGATTTCCGTCACGCCGAAGCGAGCATGGGGCCGGAGGGGTACGCCGAAATGCAAGCGGCCATGACCGCGCCTTCGGCGTTCGAAGCGGCGGGGGCCGAAGGAGTCGCCATCGACCACTGCGTCTTCACTCAATCCGGCGGTTACGCCGTATGGTTCGGCCGTGGCTGCCGGCGCAACCGGATCACCGCCAATGAGATCTTCAACCTGGGCGGCGGGGGCGTCAAGATCGGCGAAACCGTGATGCGCCCCAACCAGGCGGAGCAAAACTTCGAGCATACGGTGACCGATAACGACATTCACGACCTCGGCCTGGCGTACCCTTCCGCAATCGGCGTGTGGGTGGGGCAGAGCAGTCGCAACACTATCTCGCACAACCACATTCACGACCTCTACTACACCGCCATCTCCGTCGGATGGACCTGGGGCTACGCGCCCAACCAGTGCGCGGGGAACACGGTCGAGTTCAACCACCTTCATCACATCGGCAAGGAGATGCTCAGCGACATGGGCGCCATCTACACGCTCGGGGTGCAGCCCGGAACCGCCATCCGCAACAACCTGATCCACGACGTGCGCTCGTTCACTTACGGCGGATGGGGCATCTATCCGGACGAAGGCTCCAGCCACATGATCATCGAGAACAACATCGTGTACCGCACCAAGAGCGCCGGCTTCCATCAGCACTACGGCCAGGAAAACCTGGTCCGCAACAACATCTTCGCCTTGGGCGAGGAGTTTCAGTTGATGCGGACGCGCGCCGAGGACCATGTGTCGTTCACTTTCGAGGGAAACATCGTGTACTTCGACTCCGGCACCTTGCTGGGAAGCAATTGGACCGGCGACCAGTTTCACATGAACCACAACGTCTACTGGGACGCCCGGGGCGGGCCTGTCTCATTTTCCGGCCGCAGCCTGGCGGAATGGCGCGAGCGCGGCCAGGACGGGGACTCGTTAGTGGCCGACCCGCTCTTCGTCAACGCCGCGAACTACGATTTCACGCTTCTGCCCGATTCCCCCGCCTGGAAACTGGGCTGGAAGAAGATCGACATGACCACGGTCGGCCCGCGCCAGGTTCCCGGCATCCCGGGAGCGCGCTGACCGTCAGAATATTGGCGACCTCCTTAGTGCCGATCATTGCGAAAAAAGATACTCTGGAGGCTCTGGTGGTCGTACTAAAGATAATGAACCCGATGAGAGCCGTTACGAAATGGCTCGCTCTTGGAATTGCGTTTGCAGCCATGGCGAGCGCCGCGGAACCACCTCGGGCGGAACATCCGCGCCCGGACTTTCAACGGGACGAATGGATTAACCTGAACGGCGTCTGGGAGTTCCGCTTCGATCCCGAGGATCGCGGCCTGCGCGAACAGTGGTGGCAGCCGGCCGCTTCCTACGACCGGCAGATCACCGTCCCCTTCTGCTGGGAAAGCAAACTCTCCGGCATACGGAAAGTGGCCGGCGCCGGCGAGACACCCGATAGAATTGGCTGGTACCGCCGCCATGTGACGATTCCAGCCGAATTCCAAGGCAAGCGGGTCTGGCTTCGGTTTGGCGCCGTGGATTGGCGAGCCGACGTTTGGGTGAACGGGAAGCAGGCTGGGCAGCATGAAGGCGGGTACACGCCCTTCGAGTTCGACATCACGGACCTGGCCCGGGCCGGCCGGCCCGCAACCGTTGTGGTTCGCGCTTTCGATGCGACCGACGGCGACCTGCCCACCGGAAAACAGGTCGGTTGGTACACGCCCACCAGCGGCATCTGGCAAACGGTGTGGCTGGAAGCGCGTCCGGCCAATTACATCGCGGAATTCTCCCTGGTCCCGCGGAACGACGGCGGCCAGTGGTCGCTGGAGGTGAGCGCGGCCATCCAGGGCGACGGTGGCGCGAAGCTCACGGTCTCTTCGCCCGATCCGACGGTAGAAAGGCTGGAACAGGCTGTCACGGTCCGGAACGGGCATGCCGAGGCGCGTGGCCGGCTGAAGGTGAAGGACGCCAAGGCGTGGACGCCGGATACGCCGCACCTCTACAACCTGACCTTGCGATTGGAATCGCCCGGCGGGGCGGTGGATACCGTGCACTCCTACTTCGGCCTGCGGACCGTCGGCCGCGGGCGGTATGGCGGCGCGCCGCATGAATCGGTTCTGCTGAACGGCCGGCCGGTCTACCTGCGGGGAGCGCTCGACCAATCGTTTAACCCCGACGGAGTTTACACCGCGCCGAGCGACGATTTCATGCGCCACGACATGGAGCTGGCGAAGTCCTTTGGCCTGAATTTCCTTCGCATTCACATCAAAACGGAGGAGCCGCGCCGCCTGTACTGGGCCGACCGCGCCGGGGTACTGATCATGGAGGATATGCCCAGCACCCGCACATTCACCGAGCGCGGCCAGAAGGCCTGGGAAGCCGTAATGCGCGGGGCGATTCCGCGCGACCGCAATCATCCGTCGATTCTGGCGTGGTGCCTGTTCAACGAGACCTGGGGGCTCGGCTCGTTGCAAAGCCGCACCGACATCCAGAACTGGGTGCTGGCAATGTGGAACGCCGCGAAAGAGCTCGACCCCACGCGCCTGGTGGAGGACAACTCCCCCAACAAGCTCGATCACGTCAAGACCGACCTGAACTCGTTTCACTTTTATATCGACGACCCGCCGCGCGCCCGGGAGTTCATCGACTCGGTTGTCCGGCAGACGTTCCCCGGTTCGCCATTTCTTTACGTGCCCGGCCGCCAGCAGGAGGGCGTACCCCTGATCAATAGTGAGTACGGAGCGGTCTCCGCGGGCGGCGGCGACCGCGATGTTTCCTGGGGCTTCCGCTCGCTCACCACGCAACTCCGGCGCGAGGACAAGATCCAGGGCTACGTCTACACGGAACTGACGGACATCGAGTGGGAGCACAACGGGCTGGCCAACTACGACCGGTCGATTAAGGAGTCCGGCTACGATGCTTTTGTTCCCGGCATGGGCACCCGCGATCTTCAGGGCGCCGACTTTGTGGGCTTCGACGCGCTTCCGGCAATCCAAGCGAAATCCGGTTCCGAGGTCACCGTGCCGGTTTTCGTCAGCCATTACTCCGCGCTCCAGGCCGCGCCGCTGCTGCGCTGGTGGATCACCGGCTGGGACGATCTGGGCCGCGCCGTGAAAACGCCGGTTGCCAGCCGGACGGCGAGTTGGGCGCCCTACCACGTCACCGCCCAGCCGCCAATCCGGATTCGCATCCCGACCGGCCGTCCTTTCGCCGGAGCCTTGGCTTTGGAACTGGTCAGCGGCAATCGGCGGATCGCGGCCAATTTCGTGAACCTGATCGCCCGGCCGAACGACGACGCGGCGCCGCGCGTGGAAAAGTTGTGTCCGCGCGAGGTCGCCCTCCGCTTCCGTCCCGATGAAATGGCTGGACAGCAGTGGAAGGGCGCCGGTCCGACGGCGCCGATTCCCAGCAAGTTCTACGCCTGGGGCGCCGGTTGGGTGGAGTACCGTCTGGCCGTGCCGGATTTCGTGCGCGAGGCGGCCCCGCTCCGGTTGGAGTTGCTCGCTGAGTTGGCCAGCAAGGCTTCCGACGAGAAGCTCGATTGGCCGGCGCGCCGCCGGAATACCGACTACCCGCAGACCGACGGCAAGAAACAGCGAGGGCTCGTGAATATCGGAATCGCCGGCGAACCGCCCGGGCCGTTCGATCTGCCGGACGATCCGGCCGACAGCCGCGGCGTGCTGTCGAGCCAGGCCGCCGTTCAGCATGGCAGCTATGGTTACTTGCTGCGAAGAACTATCGACCTTGCCTCCAGCCCCGCCGCCGCGGAGCAGGTTCGCAGCGGAACCATCGAGATTCGCTTCCAGGTTCCCGAAGGCGCGGAAGCCAAGGGTCTCTCCATCTACGGCGAGAGGATGGGACGCTATCCGATGGACCCGACGGTGATTGTACACACGTTGCGCGACATGAGATGAATATGAGAACGATACTCCTGCTACTGAGTTGCCTTGCGGCGACCGGCAATACCTTCGCGGCAACGGAGGTCCGGGTTGATTTCACGTTGAACACCACCGCCGCGAACGGCGCTCCGCTCCAGCAGAACCGCTATTACTATCTCTACCGGCCCGACAACCTCCCGAAGACCACACCCGTCCCCGTCATCCTGGTCATGGAGGCCGCCGTCCCGACGGGCTATTTCCATCGCAAGGCCGACCAGGCGGGTTTCGTCGTGGTCTCCTGTTCCTTCGCCGGCAACTCCACGGGAACTCCGGGAACAGGGTATAACAATCACGACCCGCGCACCACGGGACTTGAGGATATCGATTACATCACACGGGTGATCGAGCGGGTGAAGGCGTCCGACAACTGCAACGACGCGTTCACTGTCGGGTTCTCGATGGGCGGCCATATGTCCCTGGCTTATGCGTGCGAGAGACCCTCGATGATCAAGGCCGCAGCCTCGTTGGACGAGTTCATGGGGCTGACGTCCAATATTCCGAAGGCGCCCCTGCCCATCATCGTGTTTCAAGGCTCCGCGGACAAGAACGTGCCGTACACGGTGGTAAAGGATACGGTGGACGCCTGGCGTGCGAAGGACGGACTGCTGAACGCGACGCCGGTCACGACCGATGAGGCGTCGCCGCTCATGCCCGGCCATGTTAGCCAGACAACCTGGCGAGGCGGCATCGGCGGGACCCAGGTGGCCTTCGTCACCATCATCGGTGGCACGCATGGGTATCCGACGCCCGGCGTCCTGACTGGCTACGACTTCACCGATGGCCTGTGGGCCTTCTTCAGCCAGTTCCTCACGGGCGCGCAGGCCTCGCCGAAGATTGTTTCGCAGCCGGTGAACAACATCCAACCGAGCGGCCAGCCGGCCAGTTTTTGGGTGGCCGCCACGGGGACCGCGCCGCTGCGCTATCAATGGCAGAAGAACGGCGTGGATATTCCCGGCGCCGTCGTGAACTGGTTGAGTACGCCGGCAACCACTCTCGCCGACAACGGGGCAACCTTCCGCGCCGCTGTAAGCAACGCTTCAGGCACGGTCGCCAGCGCCCCGGCAACATTGACGGTGAATGCCGCGCCGGCAGGTCCTACCATCGCCACGCGGCCGGCGGATCGGGCCGCCATCGCGGGACAGCCGGTCACCTTCACGGTCACCGCCAGGGGCGCCCCGCCGCTGACCTACCAGTGGCAGAAGAACGGCCTGGATATTTCCGGCGCCACCGCCTCCGCATTGACCATTCCGGCCGCCATCACGCCCGATTGCGGAGCGAGCTTCACCGTGGTGGTCGCCAACAGCGCCGGCAGCGTCACCAGTGCCCGGGCCACCTTGACTGTGACTCCCGCCGCCGGAGCGCCAATCATCCTCACCAATCCAGCGCGCGCCCGGGTGCTCCCGGACCAGAAGGCGAGCTTTTCGGTCACCGCCTCGAGCCCGTCGCCGATGCGGTACCAGTGGCAGAAGGGGCCGCACACCGGAATCATGATGGACATCCCGGGCGCCACTGAAGCCACCTATACAACGCCGCCGGCCGCTCCCGCCGACAGCGGGACCATCTTTCGATGCGTGGTATCGAACTCGTCCGGCAACGCGACGAGTGCGAGTGAGATGCTCCTGGTGACCGCCGCCAGGACGCCATGAGGCTATTCTTAGCTTAAGGAGTTCTACGGATCATGCGACTGTTCCTTGCAACCATCTTCTGCGCTTTGCCCTCGATTGCGGCGCCGCTCCTGAAGGCGCCGCTGGTCCCGGACAAGGTCGCGGACCAGTTCGTGCCGGCCCAATACGACGGCCAGAGGATCGAGGGAATTTTGGGCGAACGCATGCGCGTCAACCTGGAAGGACGCCTGCTCCACGTGGACGAAAAGGCCATCCTCAAGGGCTTTCAGCAACGGCCGGGAGAACAGGATTGGATTGGCGAGCACGCCGGCAAGTTCCTCCATGCGGCGGCCAATACTTGGCTCTATACCGGCGACGAACGCTTGAAGACTTTGATGGACCGCGTGGTTCGCGCCCAGATCGCGACGCAACTGCCCGACGGTTATCTGGGCACGTACCTGGATGCGCAACGCTGGACCAGTTGGGACGTCTGGGTGCACAAGTACGACCTGATCGGCCTGATCTCCTACTACCAGATCACCGGATACGAGCCCGCGCTCGATGCATCCAGGAAAATCGGCGACCTGCTTTGCCGTACGTTCGGAACCGGGCCGGGACAGCGGGATATCATCCTGGCGGGACAGCATGTGGGCATGGCCGCGACCAGCGTTCTGGAGCCCATGGTGAACCTGTACCGCTACACCGGCGACCGGAAATACCTCGATTTTTGCGAGTACCTGGTGCGGTCGTGGGGTCAGGCGAACGGCCCCAAGATCATCGAGTCCCTGAACGCCGCCGGTAGCGTGTTTCACACCGCCAACGCCAAGGCGTATGAGATGATGTCGAACCTGGTGGGGCTGGCCGAATTGTACCGCGCGACCGGAAATCCGGTTTACCTGAAGACCGCGCAGATCGCCTGGAACGATATCGCCGCGCACCGGCTCTACGTTACGGGGACCACCAGTTCGAGCGAGCATTTCACCGACGACGACGTTCTGCCGGGCGAGGAAGCCTCCAACGTGGGCGAAGGCTGCGCCACGGTGACCTGGCTGCAACTCACTTGGCAACTGCTGCGGCTCACCGGCGAAGCGCGCTATGCCGAACAACTGGAGCACACGGTGTACAACGCGCTGCTGGGCGCGCAGGATCCGCGGACCGGCGACATCTGCTATTTCACGCCGCTGAACGGAAAGAAATCCCCCACGCCGGGCATCAACTGCTGCGTGTCCAGCGAGCCGCGCGGCATCTCCATGATTCCGCAACTGGCGTGGGGATCGCGCGCCAATGGCGCCGCGGTGTTGTTCTACGTTCCGGGCCACGCGACGGTGGCGACCAGCGCCGGCGGCACGGGCATCGACGTCCGGACCAACTACCCGGCGGAAGGAACCGCCGTCCTGACGCTGAGCCCGGCCAAGGCGGCGCGATTCCCGCTGTATCTGCGCGTTCCCGCATGGACGGCGCATTTCACGGCGGCGGCCGGCGGGCAGACTTACAAGGGTACGCCGGGCGAGTTTCTGGCCATCGATCGGGAATGGAAGCCGGGTGATGAAGTCCAAGTGGACATGGACCTAACGGCGCGCGTGGTCGCGGGCGGACCTAGCTATCCCTATGGCGTGGCGGTCCTGCGCGGCCCCCAGGTTCTGGCGCTCGAACAAGCCCTGAATCGGGACGTTCTGGATCTGCAGGCCGCAGGCCCTCGCGGCATGACGGTCGCATTGACCGACGCGCGCGCGAAGCTGCCTCGAAACTGGCGCGGAACCCAGGCGTACAGCATGGAGGGCATGGTTGCCGGCAAGCCGCGGGAACTGACGCTGGCGCCGTTCACGGATGCGCGCACCTACCGGGTCTGGCTGCTTAAGCCGTAGGGCTGGGCGAGCTCAGTTCGCCACCGCGATATACAGGGGCGGTGGGGGAACGCAGCCGGGTAAGATCGGGCTGCAGGGCGGCGAACTGAGGAAGGTGCCGAGGGTGAAACTCAGGGTGGTCACGTTGCTGGCCGGGACTTCCGGCACCACCAGGTCGATCTCATAGACGCCCACCGAGTTCAAGGCCAGGCCGGCGTAAGTCAGGTCTGCCTGGGAGCCCGCGGAGCCTCCGAAGATGATATCTAGGGTGGTTTGCAGGGTGTTGCTCTGCTGTATAATCTGGGCGTCCGGCGGGGAAACGCAGCCGGCTGAGGCCGTGTTGCAGACCGGACCGAAGCCAACGCCGTAGAGGACAATCACGTCTCCCGGCAGGGCCGGACGCGAAGGGATGCCCGCAAAATCGCCAGTCAGCACGGCGCCGGGCGGAAGAACCAGACCGGAGCCATCCTTAAACAGAGCGCCTACATATTGTTTTCCGCCGAACTTCAGCTCCGGCGGCGCCCAGAGACCCGGCGACAACTGGGCCACGTTGATCACGAATCCGTTGCTGGTGGCGGTGAATCCATTGCTGGCGCCGGTGGAGCTAAAGACGTACAACGTCTGCGGGCCCGCCGGGATTTCCGATGGGACCAAGGCGTTCACCTGGGTGGGACTAACGTAGGAAAGATACGCCGAAAAACCTCCAATGCTCACCGAGGTTCCATCGAGAGACGTCGGGACGGCGCTCTGGGAATTCCACGAGGCTGTGACGTTGGTGAGGTCGCATCCGTAAATCTCCATCCACGATCCCGGCGCCACGGTAGTCATCGCGCCGAACTCCCCCGCACTGACGGCGCCGAGAACGAACGCGGACGCGCAACTTGTCGGCGTGAGCATCCGGATCACGTTGTTCTGGGTGTCGGCGACATAGATCTTGCCATAGGCGTCCACAGCCAGGCCCGTCGGGAAACCAAAGGTTGCGCTGAGGGCGGGTCCTCCGTCGCCCGAAAAGCCGGAAGCGCCCGCGCCGGCTACTGTGGTGACGATGCCATTGGCGTCGATCTTGCGAATCCGCTGGTTATAACTGTCGCTGACGAAGAGGTTGCCGGAGGAATCCAGAGCCACGCCGAACGGCCGGTTGAACTGAGCGTTAAGGGCCGGGCCGCCATCGCCGGAAAACCCTCCTAACGTCCCCCCCGCTGAACCGCTGCCGGCCACCGTCGTAATGATGGCCGTGCAGGCCCCGGTAATGGGGTTACAGGGGCTCCCGAACGTCAGCTTGCGGATGCGGTTGTTCATGGTGTCCGCGATATAGATATTATTCGCGGCATCCACCGCGATGGTTTGGGGAAGGTCGAGATCGGCGAAAGTAGCCAGGCCGCCATCCCCGGCGAAGCCTTGAATGCCGCTGCCGGCCACGGTGGAGATGAAGCCGGTGGGGTTGATCATGCGAATGCGATTGTTGGCGGTATCCGCAATATAGAGGTTGCCGTTCTTATCGAGCGCGATCCCGCAAGGATGGGCCAGCGCCACCGCCGGCGGGCCGGGGTTGATTCCGATGCCGCCATCGCCTGCAAATCCGTAATTCCCAGTGCCGGCCACAGTCACGATTTCGTCGGTCAAGGCGGGAATTACCTTACGGACCACGTTTTGGTAATCGGCGATATAGAAGGGGCCGGAAGGGTCCACGGTCACGCCGCAAGGGGCGTCGAGCGCGGCGTCAATGGCGGGGCCGAGGTCCCCCGAATAGCCCACATCGCCATCCCCCGCCACCGTATTGATGGCGCCCCCGGCGGGAACCTGGCGCACCCGGTTATTGGCCTGGTCCGCGATGTAAAGGGTGTCCGCGGCGTCCAGGGCCACGCCAATGGGACCGTTGAGTTTGGCCTGGGTAGCCGGTCCGCCGTCGCCCGCAAAGCCGTTGTTCCTGGGGTTGTCCACCGGGCCAACGCCGGCGACGGTGGTAACTACGTACCCGGGCGTAGGCTGCGCACGGCACGGGGCCGGCGCGAATGCCCATGCGGCGCACGCCAGACAAACCAGAAACGCATATCGACTCACTCGGTAGACCCCACCTTCCACGGGCGGCACGGCCGCCCCAAAGAGAAACGATACCATCCGGTACGCCCTCGCGTGAAGTTCGACACTGCGGCGAGGAGATCCGAATGGCGCCTGTGATCTGAAGCACGCCATCGGCCCTTTGAGGTCTGCTAATATTATGTTGGTGTTAGGTCGATTCCTCGCGCCGGAGCCTGGGCGCTGGGGGACACACTCTGTATATGTTTAGCTCGCCCGTGGCGCTCTTCGTGGTTCGTTCGGCAACCGACCGGTTCATGCGAAGCATGTTCGACGACACCTTCACCGGCATCCATCAAATGGCGTGGTTCGATTGGGCCATGCTGATCCCGTACTTCTCGATCCTCATCGTTCTCTCGATTTACGGCATTCACCGGTACGACATCATCCGCACCTATTTCAAACACCGGCATAAGGCCACAGGCGAGCCGCCCAGTCGCTTCGAGAGCCTCCCGCCGGTGACCATACAGCTTCCGCTCTACAACGAGCGGTACGTGGTGGAGCGGCTGATTGAAGAAGTGGTCAAGATCGACTACCCCAAGGAACTGCTGCAAATTCAAGTGCTGGACGATTCGACGGACGACACGGCGGCGTTCGCCGAGGCCCTGGTGGAGCGCTATCACGCTCTCGGCTATCCTATCGAATACCACCACCGTGGGAACCGGCACGGCTTCAAGGCCGGCGCCCTGCAGGAAGGGCTGGACACGGCCACGGGAGAGTTCGTGGCGGTTTTCGACGCGGATTTCTGCCCGCCGCCAGATTTTCTCCAGCGGACCATCCACTATTTCGCCGATGGGAAGGTCGGAGTGGTGCAGACGCGGTGGAGCTATATGAACCGCGACTACAACTTCCTGACCGAAGTGGAAGCCATGCTGCTGGACGGCCATTTCATCCTGGAGCACGGGGCGCGGTCGCGCGCGGGCTACTTTTTCAACTTCAACGGAACGGCCGGCGTACTCCGCAAGAAGATGATCGACGACGCGGGCGGCTGGCAGCACGACACCCTCACGGAAGATTCGGACCTCAGCTACCGCGCGCAGCTCAAGGGCTGGCGTTTCGTCTACATTCCGGGCCTGGATTGCCCCTCGGAGCTGCCGGTGGAGATGCACGGCTTCCAGGTGCAGCAATCGCGCTGGGCCAAGGGCTTGACGCAGGTGGCGCAGAAGTTGCTGCCCTCCATCCTGAAGGCGGACATTCCCACGCGCGTAAAGGTCGAGGCTTTCATGCACCTCACGCCCAACATCACCTTTCCGTTGATGATCGTGATTTCGGCGCTGATGCTGCCGGTGATGATCGTGCGGTTCTACATGGGCGTCTGGCAGATGTTCCTGATCGATCTACCGCTGATCGCCGCCTCGTTCTGGTCGATTTCGCTGTTCTACGTGGTGGCGCAGCGCGAGCTATACCCCAAGAACTGGAAGCGTTCGATCCTGATGCTGCCGATGCTGATGGCGGTGGGCGTGGGCCTGACGATCGTCAACACGCGGGCGGTGCTGGAGGCGCTCTTCGGCGTCAAGACGGCGTTCGCGCGGACGGCGAAATACGCCATCGGCGAACGGGCCGTCAATCTGGAGACCAAGAAATACCGCCGGCGGAGCGGCTGGCTGCCGTACGCCGAGATTCTGGTGGGCTGCTATTTCGCGGCGATGGTGGTATTCGCCATCGAGACGCTGAACTACTTCGCTACGCCGTTCCTGCTGCTGTTCGTGTTCGGGTATTGGTGGGCGGGGTTTGGGACGCTCTATCAGGAATACCAGGTGCGGCTGAGGTGGATGAAGCAGCAGAGGCTGGAATTGGCCAAAGGGATGAGGGCGGCGTAACGGCCGCTTGGCAGGCGGAAGCGCCTGCCCCACCTACTACATTTCCTCGACGATCTTGCCATCCCGCATGTGAAGCTTGCGGTGGCCGTAGGCGGCGGCTTCGGGGTTGTGCGTAATCATGAGGATGGTCTGGCCGAGTCTCTCGTTCAGATCGCGGAGAATCTCCAGCACGGCTTTGGAATTCTCGGTGTCGAGGTTGCCGGTGGGCTCGTCGGCCAGGAGAATGGCGGGATGACTCACCACGGCGCGGGCGATGGCTACGCGTTGCTGCTCGCCGCCGGAGAGCGCGCTGGGCTTGTGATCCAGGCGGTTGGCGATGCCTAGCAGGCGCAGGATCTCTTCGAACTCCGGGCCGGGTTTGGGCGCCATGCCAGCGAGATAACGCGCCACGGCGATGTTGTCGCGCGCCGTGAGGTTGGGCAGCAGGTTGAACTTCTGGAACACGAACGCGACGGTCCGCTTGCGGAGCTCGGTGCGGCCGGCGTCAGTCATATCGGCGAGCTCGCGGCCGGCTACGCGCACCGTTCCGGAGGTGGGCGGCGTGAGGCCGCCGATGATGTGAAACAGGGTGGACTTGCCGGAGCCGGAGGGGCCGACGATGGCCAGGAATTCGCCCGGCGGCACGCTAAGATCCACGCCGCGCAGCGCGGGCACATCCACCTTCCCCAAGCGGTAGACCTTGCGCAGGCTGTGGATCTGGATGATGTGGCCGTTATTCATAGGCCAGCGCCTCAATGGGGTCGTGGCGGGCGGCGGTGAGACCGGGGTAGAGCGCTCCGAGGAGCGTTCCGATCAACGTGATCCCGAGCGCGATGGGCCACCAAATGGGCACGATCACCATGGGGATGGAAGCCGGAAGCAGCGTCTTGATGAGCCACCACGCGCCGAAGCTCATGCCGATTCCAAGGATGGTGCCGCCCACGCCCATGATCAAGGCTTCCGCCAGGACGATCCGCAAGATGAAAGCGTTGGACCCGCCCAGCGACTTCAGGATGCCGATCTCGCGCGTCCGCTGCAACACCGCCATATACATGGAGAGGCACATCACGGCGAAACCGATGATGACGCCGATAGAGACAATCACCCACACGAATTCCCTGAGTCCCGGAATGTTATTGACGCTGAACAGGGCGATAAACTCCGCCATGGAGTACAACTTGTACACACCCCAGCCGGGGTCTTTCTTGAGACTCGCGATGACCGCATCGGTGTTGGCCGGGTCATCCAGTCTCAGGTAAACCTGGCTCACCTGTCCCGAATGCTCGGTGAGTTCTTGCAGCACCGGCAGCGGAAACACGATATGCGACAGCATGCCGCCCTGGAAAATGCCGCAGACGCGCCACTTCTTGTTGAGGAAGGTGAGGTAGCCGCCCACGCGGGCGTTCTTTTCGGCGGCGTAATACTCGTCGATCATCACGTCGTCCGGTTGCTGGAACGACGTGCCGGACAAAAGCTTGAAACCGCCGCTGATCCGGGTGAAGCTCTCCAGGTCGATGCCCGCGGCATAGAGGTCCACGCTTTCCACCAAGGCGTTTAGGACCCCCACCGCGAGTTTGACGTGCGGCCGCTTTTCGAGAGCGGCGGCAATGCCTTCGCGCATCGCGCCGCCGGTGGAGAGGAGGTTGCTGCCGGGGGGCCTGACGATGATATCCGCGCCAATGGCGCGGGTGCGGCGCTGAGTATCCTCCAGCATGCCGTGGCTGAGGCCCACGAGGCAGAGGATGAGCGTCACTGGTACGCCGATGAGCAGGATGCTGAGCAGGCTGCGCACGGGCTTGTGCTTGAGGTTTTCCAGGACGATTTTTGCGGTCACTGTCGCCGCCCTCTCCTGCCTGGGGGAGACGGGGACGCCGGGGGCGCGGGAGGAGGGGCCTGGCCGATCACCTGCAGGGCGGATCCCGGCGGCTGGTTCAGGACGAATTTGTCGTTGGTCTCACCCCTGTTGACGTACATCTTCACCACGTCGAGGACGACGCCGTACTCGTCCTGGGGACGGTTGATCTCGATGTGCTTGGGAAAAGGCGCGGAGTCGAAGTAACGCCACTCATCGTAGCGCGTGTCGCTGAGAATGTTGCCGGCGTCGTCGAAGATCAACTGGCGAGCGACGGTGAGGTTGAGGCGGCTGAACCAGATTTGGCGCTTCAGCACCAACTGGCCGGCGCCGTCGTCCCGCACCTCGTTCAGCCAGTAGAAGGCGTCATCCTCGTCGGTGAAGTTCTCCATCATGACCTTGCCAGGGTCGGCGATGGGCTGAACCAAAAGGGCCTCCAGAAAGTGCTGCGGCCGCAAATTCTCCAGCTTGTGCCGGGAGCGCTGTTCAATCTCGTTCCTGCCCACCAGGAAACGGTTCTGGGAGGGGATGGAAAGCTTGAAATCCGAACCGTTCGAAACCATGTCGAAGGCCGTGCCGCCAACCAGGGGATAGAGCCCGAGAATGCGGATATCGGCAGGCTGGCGGAACAGGATGTGCGAGGTGACGTCTTTGTATTCCGTAATCTTGTTCTTCTCGGCGCTGCCGAGGGACGGGGTCATATCGAAGGTGCCGTTGAAGTCGCGGACCGAATTGAAGTTTCTGGCGATGATGGCGACCAGGGTGGCTTTATCCGCGATAGCCAAAGGCTGCGCCGCATTCTTCCCCAGGCGCGAGATGCGGCGCCGAACCGAGCAGGAGGAAAACCCGAGCGCGATCAGGCAGAACGCGAGTATAGCGGCAGTGGCGCGCCTGAGGGGCATTGTTCCATTGTAGTCAGCCGCTTCACCGCGGTGTCAAATTCCTTCGGATATGTTCGTGTGATATCATAGGGAAAACCCTGTGGGCCTGTGGCGCAGTTGGGAGCGCGCTTCCATGGCATGGAAGAGGTCGTGAGTTCGAATCTCACCAGGTCCACCAAAACTTCCCCTCCCTCGCCGCTTTTGTGGTCTTGTCCCGAATCCTTAGCCGCGTGGACCCTGCTACCCATGTCAAAGCACGCAGCCAAAACACCCAATGGATTGGAACTGAGGGCAAGACGACAGTAGAGAGCCATGTGTTTTCAGCGCATGCCGTTGGCAAGCCGATTGCTGGCCTGATTAGCATGAAGATCGTCCACAGCCTCTTTCGCGCAGGCGCGACCCTCACCATTGCGGGGCTGGCGCTCTCGGCATTTTCCTTACAAGCGGCAACGATAGCCTCGGGAGGGGCATCTACCGGCCCGGGCGGGGACATTTTCTCCATTTCGGGCCCGGGCTTCAGCATGAACGGCAGACAAGCGGCATATCCGTTTACCGGGGCGTGCGCTCAGTCAGACTGCGCCTTTCCCGGGACGTACCGCGTTTCGGATGGGATGAGCAGCGAAATGACCGGGTCGGGCATGAGCGGCTCCTATACGGTTGGCGGAACGACCTATAACTATTCGTGCAATGCGGGCACTTACTGTTACGCCGGGATTGATTTCTCGGGCTCTTTCACGCTTCCCGACTTCGGGTCCACACCGCCGTCGGATCTCTCGGTAACCACGTCCTTTTCGAGCACCGGAGGCATCAGCGGATTGGGATATCCGGGAAATCCGGATCCTCCGCTCGAGTTTACCGGTTCGGGAATCGCGACGATCAACCTTCATCTAAGTTCGCCCGGGTCGTACCACTTCACCAGCGCCACTTACACGTTCGCCTCCGTGCCGGAGCCAGGTTCCGGAAGTCTGGCCGGGATCGGCCTGTTGCTTACCGGGATCGTGGGCCTGAGCGCGCGCTGGCCGGGGAAGAAAGCAGCAGTTTCGGAAGCAGTCCGGGCTTAATGTGGTTCTGGTGCGTGTACTCCCTAGCGTTCAGGGCCGATAGCCACCCCCACGGCGATCCGGGCGCGCATTCTATCCGTTTCCCGCGCGACGGACACCGTCTTCATCCTAAGACGGGCGGCGCGGACCCTATGATAACGCGGCGGCTGAGTTCGGACGTTGTGTGCATTACTGTAGGACGCCGCTGGCGGCGGCTTCGGCGATGAGGCGGTCGCCGTCGACCGGCAGAAGAAAGCGCTCGGCCACGGCCTTCGCGGCGGCCTTCTTCACAGCTTCGACAT
>OBLW0100000244.1_pt1 | contig 46523 bp, 36 predicted proteins | sample 1520161 | NCBI WGS metagenome assembly OBLW01 (sample SAMEA3539309, study PRJEB22396) | soil metagenome | biome: tundra; feature: field; material: soil | place: USA | collected 2010-05 | depth 0.15 m
AGCAGGGTGGCCAGGGAGCCCGCGTAGGTGAGGTTCGGGCCGATGTTCACCCCGATCAGCACGGCCAGCACGGCTCCCGCGGTCACCGCGGGGCGATGGCCGGTCACCACCGGAAGCAGGACCAGAACGGCCGGCAGGTTGTTGACCACGTTGGCCAGCGCCGCGGCCACGCCAGTGATCGCCAGCAACGTTGGCAGCGACGATCCGCCCGGCACGATGCGGGCGATCGCGGCACCGAGGCCATTGGCCACGACCGCCTCGACCACCACGCCGAGACCGAGGACGAAGAGCAGGAAGGGGACGCTAACGGCCCGCACCAGGCTGGCCGGGGTGGCCTGGCGCTTGGCCAGGCCACGGGCCGCGAGCACGCATGCCCCGCCGAGCGCCGCCCAGGCGGGGCTCAGCCCGGCGAACGAAGTGATCACAAACCCGGCCAGCGTGGCGACCACGGTGAGCAGCGGGAAGAGCGGTACCCGTGAATCGGCGGCTGGCTGGGGCCGTCGCGGCGGCACCACAGCCAGATCCCGGCGGAAGAACCAGCGGAACGCCAGGTACTCGACACCGATCGCGACCACCCACGGCAGCGCCATCAGCCCGGCGAAATGGGTGAGCGTAATCCCGGCCACCGAGTAGGCGAGCAGGTTGGTGAGGTTCGACACCGGCAGCAGCAACGACGCCGAATTCGCCAGGTGGGTGCAGGCGTAAACCTGCGGCTTGGCCCGCACCCGGAGCCGGACCGCCGTGTCGTGCACCACGGGTGTCAGCAGCACCACGGTTGTGTCCAGGCTCAGCACGGCGGTCGTCACCGACGCGATGCCGAAGACTCCGGTCAGCAGCCGCAGCGGCGAACCCTGGCTGGCCCGGGCGAGCCACGCCCCGGCCGCGGTGAACAGCCCTTGCTGCTGGCAGAGGTGCCCGAGGACCAGGACTGCGGCCAGAAAGGCGAGAACCGGCAGCAGCCGGGCCACCTCGGCGCGGGCCTGGTGGACCGGGAGTGCGCCGGTGAGGATCACGATCAGTGCCGCGGGCACCGCTACCGCGGCCTCAGGCAGCCGCTTCGGGCGGGTTATGGCGGTGAGCAGGATGGCGGCGAGCAGAGCGGAGGCTAGCGCCTCGGCCGCTGGGCCGTTCAGGTGCGCACGGCGCTCGGGGCGGCGCCGCTGGGTGACGCTGCCTGGATCACTGCCACGCCGCCATTATCCGCCCGGCAGCCGCCCATCCTGGCAAGATGGCCGGGGTGGGACCGCTGATGCTGCTGGATACCGCCTCGCTCTACTACCGCGCGTTCTACGGCGTGCCGGAGACACTGACCGCGCCGGACGGTACCCCGGTTAACGCCGTCCGCGGGCTCCTCGACATGATCGCCCGGCTGGTCCGCGCGCGGCATCCGGCCGTGCTGGTCGCCTGCCTGGACGCGGACTGGCGGCCGGCCTTCCGGGTTGCCGCCATTCCGTCGTACAAGGCGCACCGGGCCCGCCCGGACGGCACCGAGGAGGCCCCGGCGTCGCTGACCACCCAGGTGCCGGTCATCGAGGAGGTGCTGGCCGCTATGGGCGTGGCCATGGCCGGGGCGCCGGGTTACGAGGCGGACGACGTGATCGGCACGCTGGCGGCCCGGGCCGACGGCCCGGTCGAGATCGTGACCGGGGACCGTGACCTGTTCCAGCTGGTGGATGACGCCAGGCCGGTCCGGGTCATCTACACCGCGCGTGGGCTGACCAAACTGGATGTGGTGGACGAGGCGGCGGTGGAGGCCCGCTACGGCATCCCCGGGCGGGCCTACGCGGATTTCGCGGTGCTGCGCGGCGACCCCAGCGACGGGCTGCCCGGTGTGCCAGGGGTGGGCGACAAGACGGCGGCCGCGTTGATCGCCACGTTCGGCACGATCGGGGCGATCACCACGGCACTGGACCGGGGGCATGGCGGGTTTCCCAAGGGCAGCCGGGCGAAGGTGGCCGCCGCCCGTGACTACCTGGCCGCGGCGCTGCCCGTGGTCCGGGTCGCCACCGACGCGCCGCTGCCGCCAGCCGGCGGGCAGCTGCCGATGGCCCCGGCCGACCCGGGCCAGCTGGACTCGCTGGATGCCCGCTGGGACCTGGGCTCATCACTGCGCCGGGCCTGCACGGCGCTGGCCGGCAGCTAGCACTGCGGCCTGGGCCGGCGACTAACTACAGGACGCGGAGAGCGACCAGGCAGGTGTCGTCTTCGGGGTCGGTGGAGCCAAGCGCGCCCAGCACGGCGTCGATGACCTGCTCGGGGTCGGCGCTGCCGGCGGCCGCGCGGCAGAGGGTGCCCAGCCCTTCCTCCAGTGGGCGGTCCCGGCGCTCGATCAGCCCGTCGCTGTAGAAGAGCAGCAGGTCGCCGGTTTCCAGGGCGGCGGAGGCCGTTTCGTACGGCTCGCGCCCAGCGCCCAGCAAGATGCCCGACGGCTGGCAGAGCGGCCGCGCCCAGGTGTCCCGGACCAGCACCGGTGGGGGATGGCCCGCCTGCGCCCAGGTGAGCACCAGGCTGGCCGGGTCAAAGTAGCCGGCCACGACCGAGGCGGTGTGCTCGGGGGCGACGTGGTGCACGAGATCGTTCAGCCAGCCAACCAGGCGTTCCGGGGATGCTCCCGTGATGGCCAGGCCGGCCAGTGCGCCGCGGAGCCTGGCCATCCCGGCCGCGGCGGCCAGGCCGTGTCCGGCCACGTCGCCGAGGGCGAGCAGGACCTGGCCATCGGGCATCTCGGCGGTGATGTACCAGTCGCCGCCCACCCGGCTGTCCCGGGAGGCGGGCAGGTAACGGACGACAGCGCGCAGGCCGGGCAGGTCGAACGGACCCTCGTGCAGAGGCAGGATCGCGCGCTGCAACTCCAGCGTGACATGACGTTCCTGGGCCAGCGCGGCAGCGAGCTTCGCGGGGTCACCCGGTTCGCTGGGAGGACGGGCGGGGCGAAGACTCACCGGCCCGGGCATGCCGCCGATGACCCGCGCACGGTCCGGCACGGCAGCCGCGCCTGACTCAGGATGAGCCGGAGGAGCAATGATCTCAGAAGTCATCGCCATTCGCATCTGTGAGCTTAAGTAGACCTAGCGTGATGCATGACAGTTGCTCCTGTCTAGATGATTGCTCCCCTCTAAATCGCCGTACAGGCCACGATACAGCCGCCCACGCCGCGACGAGGTCCCATGATTAGATGGCGCCCATGGATGAGCTGGCGGACCGGCACCCCGCCGGACGGCTCGCACTGGCTACCCGGGATCTCGTCGTGGTGGATGGCTGATCACCCGGGGCAGCGCGAACTGCTCGAGCTGACCCGCGAACTGGCCAGCCAACAGCTGCGCCCGGTGGCCGCGGCGGCGGAGCACGACGGCCGTTTCCCACGCCAATTGTTCCGCATGCTGGGCCGGTCAGGGCTGCTGGGCCTGCCGTATCCGGAGAGGCTCGGCGGGGGCGGCCAACCATCCGAGGTTTACCTGCAGGTAGTCGAGGAGCTGGCCACCGCCTGGCTGACTGTCGCGCTCGGGGTGAGCGTGCACACCCTGGCCTGCTTCCCGATCGCTACCGCGGGCAGCGCGCAGCAGCAGGAGCAGTGGCTGCCGGGACTGCTCAGCGGCGAGCTGCTCGGCGCCTACTGCCTGTCGGAGCCGCACAGCGGGTCGGACGCGGCGGCCCTGCGGACCCGCGCGGTCCGTGACGGGGACAGCTATCTGGTGGACGGGGTGAAGGCCTGGATCTCGCATGCCGGCCAGGCCGACTTCTATACGCTGTTCGCCCGCACCTCGGGCCAGCCGGAGGGCCGCGGCCGGGCACAGGGCATCAGCTGCCTGCACGTGCCCGCCGGGACCGCGGGCGTCAGCGCGGGCGCGGGTGAGCACAAGATGGGCATGCGCGCGTCCGTGACGGCTCAGATGATCTTCGATGGCGCCCGGCTGCCCGCCGATCACCTGGTTGGGGAGGAGGGCGGCGGGTTCACGCTCGCCCTCATGGCGCTGGATTCCGGGCGGCTCGGCATCGCTGCGTGCGCGACCGGCCTCGCCCAGGCCGCGCTGGACGCCGCGGTCAGCTACGCCCGCGAGCGGCGCCAGTTCGGCAGGCCCATCATCGAGTTCGAGGGCATCTCCTTCCTGCTCGCCGACATGGCCACCGGCGTCGAGGCATCTCGTGCGCTGTACCGCGCGGCGGCCAGCCGCAAGGACGCCGGGCTGCCGTTCAGCACCCAGGCGGCGATGGCGAAGCTGCTCGCCAGCGATACCGCGATGCGGGTCACCACGGATGCGGTACAGGTACTCGGCGGCTACGGGTACGTCGAGGACTTCCCGGCCGAACGCTACCTGCGCGAGGCCAAGGCGCTGCAGATCGTGGAGGGAACCAACCAGGTCCAGCGGATGGTGATCGGCCGGGCGCTGGCCCGGGAATGACCGGGCCAGGCGCCGTGATCGCTCAGGTCGCGGCCGCCACCTCGGGGGCGCTGGCGCCCTCGCGAGCCTTCGGGTGGCCAATCGACAGCGCGCTCACCGGGTCGAAGAACTGAAGGTTGGAGGTGTCCACCGCCAGTTCCATCTGCTCGCCCGGCCGTACCCGGCTGCGTGCCGCCACCCTGGCCGTCCACAGCGACTTACCCGAGGCCATCACGATCGCGGCTTCGTCCGCCGACTCGTCGTCGACGGTGGCACTGATGCTGTCATGCTGCACCGGGGGGGAATCAACCGAGAAGATGACGTGGATCTCGCTGCCGAGTTCCTCGGTCACGTCGGTAGCGACAGACATCCTGGCCCACCCGCCGTCGGCCAGGCTGGCGTCCTCGAAATCCGACGGCCGGATGCCCAGGATCACCTCGCGGCCGAAGTAGTCGCTCAGGCCCACCCTGGCCTCGACCAACCCGGGGGCCAGCGGCAGCTTGTAGCCGGCGAACGTCACCGCGGGACCGCCATCGCGCACCAGTTGGGCGTTGACGAAGTTCATTGCGGGCGACCCGATAAAGCCCGCCACGAACAGGTTCACCGGAGCATCGAACAGGGCTTGCGGGGTATCCACCTGCTGGAGCCGGCCGTCGCGCAGCACGCAGACCCGGTGCCCGAGCGTCATCGCCTCGACCTGGTCATGGGTCACATACACCGTGGTCACGCCGAGTCGGCCATGCAGCTGGGTCAGCGATGCGCGCATCGAGACCCGCAGCTTGGCATCGAGGTTGGAGAGCGGCTCGTCCATCAAGAAGGCCTGCGGCTCACGGACGATGGCCCGCCCCATGGCGACCCGCTGGCGCTGACCGCCGGACAGCGCGGCCGGCTTGCGGGCCAGGAACTGCTCCAGGCCGAGCATCCGGGACACCTCGGTCACCCGGCGCTTGATCTCATCTTTGGGGGTCTTGCGCTGCTGCAGCCCGAAGGCCAGATTCTGCTCCACCGTCATGTGCGGGTAGAGGGCGTAGTTCTGGAAGACCATGGCGATGTCACGGTCTTTCGGCGGCAGGTCATTCACCACCCGGCCACCGATCGAGATCGTCCCCGAGCTGATCTCCTCCAGGCCCGCGATCGATCGCAATGCCGTCGACTTGCCGCACCCGGATGGGCCGACCAAGACCATGAACTCGCCGTCCCTGATCTCCAGGCTGAGCCCGTCGATTCCCTTGACCCCGCCGGGGTACACCTTGTTCACCTGGTCTAGAACGATCTCGGCCATCGCTGCGCTCCGTCGCTGTCAGCGCGGCACCGCCCGCTACGGAACCGCTCGGCGAGCATCGCGGGTACGCCGCCACCGCGGCACGGGCGCACGATGCCCCTTCTCGGCCGGAGCGTATCCGGCGGACCGGGCCAGGTTAATACGAGGTCACATCCTGTTACGCGAACGTAAAGCCCGTTATCAGGCCGTTATCGCTGGTGAGGCGCGCACAGCGGCAGGCAGACTACCGTTACGGGGTGGAAGACAACGACCGTAAGATTCTGGGGCTGCTGTGCCGTGACGGCCGGGTCAGTTTTACCGAGCTCGCCCGGCAGACCGGGCTCTCGGTGTCGGCTACCCACCAGCGGGTCCGCCGCATGGAGCGGCGCGGCCTGATCAAGGGATACGCGGCCGTCATCGATCCAGCCGACGCCGGCCTGCCGCTGACCGCCTTTGTCTCCATCAAGCCCTTCGACCCGGCCGCGCCGGACGACGCGCCGCAGCGACTGGCTCACCTGGCCGCCATCGAGGCCTGCCACAGCGTGGCGGGCGAGGAGAACTACATCCTCAAAGTCCGCGTGGCCACGCCGACCGACCTAGAGGACCTGCTGCAGGAGATCCGCGCATCGGCCGGTGTCTCGACCCGGACCACCATCGTGCTCAGCACGCCCTACGAGAACCGCCCGCCCGAACTGTAAGCGTTGTTCAAAACCGGCTGTCGAACCCTGGCCCGTAGGGCCCGGGTGAGCGGCCGGTGCAGGTCAGGCCCACGGTTAGCAGTGAGGGTAGTTTGAATAACGCGAACTTTTGAATAAACACTGTAGGACCTGGCTAGTCCGGCAGGCTGGCCGGCCGGGTGCCCGCGCGCAGTCCGTCGAGCATCAGCCCGAGCAGCCGTTCGGCTTGCTCTAGGTCTTGTCCCGCGCGCTCGGCCGCCACCGTGAGCGCGTGCGATAGCCGCATAATGTCCCCGGCGTCGACGTCGCGCCGGATCTCGCCGGCCTGCTGCGCGCGGGCCAGCAGCGACTCGACCGCCCCCCGGATCGCGGTGCTGCAGGCTGAGAAAATCTCCGAGTTCTTGTCCATGGTGGCCAGCATCGACGTCACCAGGCTGCGCTTAGTGGCGCTGAACGCGACCATGGCCCGCAGCCAGGTGGCGAGAGCATCGGCGGGCGACGGCTGGTCGAGCAGGTCGGCCGCCCGCGCGCAGAGCGCCTCGACCTGATCGCGGTACACCGCCTCCAGGAGATCCTGGCGGGTCGGGAAATGCCGGTAGAGCGTGCCGATGCCCACCCCGGCCCGCCGCGCGATCTCCTCCAGGGACACGTCGTCCGCGCCGTGCTCGGTGAACGCCGCGAGGGCCGCGGAGAGCAGCAGGTCCCGGTTGCGGCGCGCGTCCGCGCGCATCGGGCCGGGCGTCCGGGCGGGCAGGTCAGTCGTGCTCATCGGGCCAACTCTAATGGGTTGCGAACCGGAGGATGCCTCCGTATAGTAACGGAGGTGTGCTCCGGATACTTCCGGAGCCTACCTCCGCTGTGCCGCTCACGCCACTCCCGGGAGTATCTCCGTGCCCTCACCCACATCACCGCCCGCTGTCCTGCGCCGCCCGGGCACTGCCCCACGCCGGAGCCACCCGGGCATCGCGCTGACCATAGTGCTCGGTGCCCAGCTCATGGTCATCCTGGACGCGACGGTGGTGAACATCGCGCTGCCCAGCATCCAGCATGGCCTGCACTTCTCCGTCACCGGCCTGTCCTGGGTGATGAACGCTTACGCGCTGACCTTCGGCGGCTTGCTGCTGCTCGGCGGCCGGGCGGGCGACATCCTGGGCCGGCGGCGGGTCTTCCTCGCCGGGATCGCCCTGTTCACGCTGGCCTCGCTGGCCGGCGGCCTGGCGACATCAGCCGGCTGGCTCATCGCCGCCCGGGCCGTGCAGGGTAGCGGAGCCGCGATCGCCTCCCCGGCCGCGCTGTCCCTGGTGGTGGCGGCGTTCCCGGAGGGCCGCGAGCGGAACCGGGCGCTGGGCCGCTACTCAGCGGTGGCGATGGGCGGGGCGTCGCTGGGCCTGGTCCTCGGCGGCCTCATCACGGAGTGGGTGTCCTGGCGCTGGGTCCTGTTCATCAATGTGCCGATCGGGATCCTCGTCGTGCTCATCGCCCCCTTGTTCATCGACGAGACCGCGCGCCAGCCCGGCCACTTCGACGTGGCCGGGGCGCTCACCTCCATCACCGGCATGGCGTCCCTGGTCTACGCGTTCATCCGGGCTGCTTCGGCGGGCTGGTCGGACCGCCTGACCCTCGCCGCCCTGGTTCTCGCCGGGATCGCACTCGGACTGTTCCTGCTCACCGAGACCAGCGCCAGGCAGCCGATCACCCCGCTCCGGCTGTTCGCCGACCGCGGCCGTTCCAGCAGCTACCTGGCCAGGATGTTCCTGGTCGCGGGCATGTTCGGGATGTTCTTCTTCCTGACCCAGTTCCTGCAGAAGATCCTGGCCTTCAGCCCACTGCGGGCCGGGGTGGCGTTCCTGCCCATGACGCTCATCGTCTTCGCCGTCTCCCGGCTGTCCGGCCGCCTGCTCAGCCGCTTCGCACCCGGGCCGCTGACCGTGGCCGGCACGCTCCCGGTCATCGCCGGGATGGCCTGGCTCTCGCGCATCTCGCCCGGCACCGCCTACCTGCCCGGCGTGCTGGGCCCGATGCTCCTCTTCGGCTTCGGGCTGGGGATCGCCTTCGTGCCGCTGACCACCATGGCGCTGGCTGGCGTGCGGCCGGAGGACTCTGGCGCCGCGTCCGGCATGGTGAACGTGACCCAGCAGGTCGGCGGGGCCCTGGGGCTGGCCGTTCTGGTCACCGTGTTCGGCGCGGCCTCCCGGGCCGCGGCGCGGCGGCCGGCGGCCGGACTGACCGGGCTCGCCCGGGCCCATGACGCGCTCGTGGCGGGCATGGCGCACGCGTTTACCCTGTCCACGATCTTCGACGTGTGTGCCCTAGTGGTGGTGCTGGCCGGGCTCAGCAGGCTGGGCTCAGCACGCCGCGGTGACCAGGCGCAGTGACATGCCCTGGGGGGAGCGTGCCCGGGTGCACGATGGCGGCGGTGCCACCATGGGCCCGCGCCGCGTCCGCGATGTCGGCCGCGCCCACGATGTCCGTGCTTGACGTCGCCACAATCGTGGCGCCCTCAAGGAGGGCCAGATCGACAAGCACGCCGTAGGCCCGGCCCGACCTGTGAGCGAGGCGTACGTGCCGGCAGGCGTGGCGCGCGCCCACCTACTCGCCTATTCCGTCATCCCGCGGGCACGGCGTAGCGCATCACGGCGGCTAGCCGGCCGGCCTGGGCCGTCCAGCCATGGGTGGCGGCGAACGCGGCGATCCTGGCCAGCGTCGCTCGCTGCTCCTCCAGCCACGCACGCGCCGCCCAGGGATCGGTGACCGGCGGCATCGGGCCAGCCGGCGCGGGCTCACCAGACATCCCGGACAACCCGGCCTGGGACGCGATCTCCATCGCCGCCGAAGCGACATGGACGTAGTGGTCGAGCAGACGCCGCAGTTGCCTCCTGGCGGTCGCTGTCACAGACGACGGCGAGCTCGGCCGCGTACACGCGCAGCAGATCGTGCATCGCGTAACGTGCCGGACCGACTGGCCGGATCAGGTGCGCGCGGGCCAGCGCGGACAGCAGCCTGCGCGCTTGAGCCACGGTCGTGCCCATCAGCGCGGCACCGGCGTAGGGCTCGATATCGATGCCCGGGTGCAGCCCGAGCAGGCGGAGCGCGCGCGCGGAGTCGCTGTCAAGGTGCTGATACGACCATGAGAACACCGCGCGTAAAGCGGTTCGCGGATCCCCTCCGCCGTCGAGCAGGTCAAGTCGCTGGTGACGGTCGCCCAGTTGCCGCACCAGCTCAGCAAGCGGTGCGGCCGGGCAGCCCGCGGCGAGCTCAGCCGCCGCGCACAGGGCGAGAGGCAACCGGGCACACTCCACCGCCAGCGTCTGCGCCGCGGCCGGATCCGCGTCGACCCGGCCGCCGATCAGCGACCGGAGCAGGTGCACCGCGTCGGTGAGCGGCAGCAGGTCCAGGTCCAGTCGTTGCGCGCCGTCGCGTACCACTAGCCCGGCGAGCGAGTCGCGGCTGGTCACGACTACGGCACAGCCCGGCGTCGCGGGCAGCAGTGGCCTGACGTGCTCAGCGGACCTGGCGTTGTCGAGCACCACCAGCACCCGCTGTCCGGTGAGCAGGCTGCGGAAACGGGCCGCGCGCTCGGTCTGGTCGGCGGGAATCTCGGCGCCTGGAACGCCGAGCGAGCGCAGGAACCTGGCCAGTACCTCGGCAGGCGGCACCGGCGAGCCCGGATCATAGCCACGCAGGTCCGCGTGCAGCTGCCCGTCAGGGAAGCGGAACGCGACCTCATGCGCCCACCGCAGCGCGAGAGCGGTCTTGCCGACGCCGGCCGCGCCGGTGACCGCGATGATGGCCGGCCGGCCGGCGCCGGCCGGCTCGTCCGTAATCTGTCGCAGCACCACCAGTTCGGCGGACCGGCCAGAGAAATGGCGCGCCGCCTGCGGAAGCTGCCGTGGCGGCAGCGCCCCGCCGCGCGCCTCGGACAACGTGACCGGGGCCGGGGCCGCGAGGCGCGGGCCCGGCCCGGCCAGCGCCGGGTCCGAGGTGAGGATCCGCTGATGCAGACGGCGCAGATCCGGGCCGGGCTCGGTGCCCAGCTCGGTGATCAAAACCCGTCGCGCGGACTGGTAGACGGCCAGCGCCTCGGCGTACCGTCCGTCCTGGCACAAGGCCAGCATCAGCAGCCGGTATAGCCGTTCCCGGAGCGGATGAAGGTTGGTGAGCCGCCACAGCTCAGCGATCGCCTCAGCACGGCGACCGAGGCGCAGGTCCAGATCGATACGCGTTTCCAGCGCCCGCAGCCGCAGTTCGGCCAGGCGCGGCAGCTCCCGGACGGCCAGCCATTCGGATCGCGCATCCTCGAGTGCCTCGCCACGCCACAACGACAGGGCAGCGCGCAGCAGGTCCGCGGCATGATCCCAGTCGCCAGCCGCGGCCGCCCCCTGCCCGGCGCGCTCCAGTTCCTCAAACCGGGTCACGTCCAGGTCACCCGCGGGCACCCGGATCAGGTACCCGCCCGACACCGACCTGATCAGGTCGTGGCCGGCATCGTCGAGCACCGTGCGCAGCCGCTTGACGTAGTTGCGCATGGCGGCACGGGCCGAAGGCGGCGGCTCACTTCCCCACAGCGCCTCCACCAGGACATCGGCGGACACCACGTGGTTCGAGTGGAGCAGCAGTACGGCGAGCAGGACCCGCTGCTTACCGGGCGGGACTCGCACCTCGGCTTTCGCAGCCGGGCAAACCAGTAACGAACCGAGCAGGAAGAACTCCATACCCTTGCCTCACGCTGGGGTGCTACAGCAACGCTACAGCGATGTTACCTGCGCACGCCATTCTGACGAGACCTAATCGCGCTAGCCGCACCAGCCACAGGACGAAAAGGAGGCAAGCCTAAGCGCGCTAGCCGCACCAGCCACAGGACGAAAAGGACGTGAAAAGACGTGGCATTGATCGAGAAGGTCGCCGACCGGATGCTCAACCTGGTCGCGCCGAAACTCACCGCCGGTGCCTGCTGCATCAGCAACGGCAAGCATGTCACCCAGTACTGCTACGGCGGCTACTGCACCGACTGCTACATCTACAAGCAGAACTGCGTCATCAACTGTTTCTGCGAACTCATCTGCGGCGCCTGCTACAGGGTCGCGGCCTGCTGCTGAGCTATATCCGGATAACCGTCGCTGTGGCCTGGAACAGCGCCAGGCCACAGCGCCCGGTGCCAGGGCCGACGATCAATTACTCGAAAGGAAGGATCATCATGGCTATTCTCAGCGCAGCGATCGTGGTAGTCGGCCTGCTGTGCCTGGCCGATCTGCTGCTGACCTTCGGCGTCATCCGCAGGCTACGCGAGCACACCGAGCAGCTCGCCGGCCTCCGCGGCCTGGACGCTCCGGTAACCGGCCTGGCCGACGGTGAGATCCCGGAGCCATTTACGGCGCTCAGCACCAGCGGAGAGCAGCTGAGCGGGCCGGCCGGCTTGCGGGTCGTCGCGTTCTTCTCCGCAGGCTGCTCGGCCTGCCCGGAGCGTGTGCCGGCGTTCATCGACTACCTGCGCGCGAATCAGGTCGCGCGGGACTCGGTGCTCGCCGTGATCGTTAGTTCCCAGCCGGAGCCGGTCAGCTACCAAGAGGACATCGCCGAGATGGCACCGGTATGCGTCGAACCGCTCGACGGCGAGATCGCCGCCGCCTTCAAGGTCCGCGGCTTCCCGGCATTCTGCTTGTTGGACGGGGCTGGGTCGGTGAGCACCTTCAGCCACGAACCGGCGGTGTTGCCGGCGCTCACCGCCACCCGGCAGCGGTGAACCGCCGACGTCGCGGAACGCCGCTGGATCCGCCCGGCGCGCCATCACCGCGCGGCGGCACGCTGGCGCGGACGCTGCTCGCTGCCGTCACGCGCTGCTGGCGGGCCGGGCGGGCCGAGGTCGCGGTCCAGGCGGCGGCGGCCCTGCTCACCGGTCTTGCCCCGGTGGCGATGGCCTGGCTGCTCCGGGCGATCCTGGACGAGCTGGCCGCCGGCCATCCGCGGCACGTGGTCGAGCTGGCGCTCCTGCTGGGGATAGTCGGCGCTGTCGCGGCGTTGCTGCCCAGCGCCGAGTGCTACGCGCAGGCTCAGCTGACCCGCGCGATCACCCGGACCGGTACCGCGGAGCTGTTCGCGTCGGTGACCGAGATCCGAGGTCTGCGCGGCCTCGAGGATCCGGCTTTCCAGGACCGGCTGCGGGTAGCCGGGCAGGTCGGGGCGGCCTCACCCGGGCAGGTGACGACCGACGGCATCGCGGTCCTGCGCGCCGTTATCACGCTGGGCGGGTTCCTTGGCACGCTGGCGGTGCTCAGCCCGCCGATGGCGGCGGTGATCCTTGTCGCGGCCATGCCGGCCGTGTACCTGCAGCGCGGCATGGCCCGGCGGCAAGCGGCCCTGTTCAACGGCATCAGCCACAGCCAGCGGCGCCAGTACTTCTACGCCAACCTGCTCACGCACCCGGCCGCGGCCAAGGAGATCAGGCTGCTCGGCCTCGGCGGGTTCTTCCGCGCCAGGCTGCTCACCGAGCTGGCCGATACCCAGCGAGCCACCCAGCGGGTAGACCGGCGGGTGCTGACGAGCCAGGCCTGCCTGGCGGGTATCAGCGCGCTGGTCGCGGCGGCCGGCCTGTTGTGGGCGGCATGGCAGGCCGCCGCGGGACGGCTGACCGTGGGTGACGTGTCGGTCTTCGTGGTGGCGCTCGGGTCGGTGTCGCAGGCGGTGGAGGGGCTGGTCACCGGCGGGGCCATGATGTACCAGGCACTGCTCATGTTCCAGGGGTACCAGGATGTGCTGGGCGAGGAACCCGACCTACCGGTGCTTGCGGCGCCGGTCCAGCCCGGTCCGCTCCGGTACGGAATCGAGCTGGACGACGTCTGGTTCCGGTACGGCCCCGGCGAGCCATGGGTGCTGCGCGGGCTGAGCTGCTTTATCCCGCACGGCCAGGCGGTAGCGATTGTCGGGAAGAACGGCTCCGGCAAGAGCACGCTGGTCAAGCTGCTCTGCCGGTTCTATGACCCGGATCGTGGCAGCATCCGCTGGGACGGCGTTGATCTGCGGGACCTGGACGTCGACGCGCTCCGGGACCGGATCAGCGCGGTGTTCCAGGATTACATGACCTACGAGCTCAGCGCGGCGGAGAACATCGCGGTTGGCGACCTCGGGCTTGCTGACCAGCCGACCGCCCTCGTCGCCGCGGCGGAGCAGGCTGGCATCGACGCGACGCTCGCCGCGCTGCCCTGGGGCTACCAGACGCTGCTGACCCGGACCTATTTCGATCTGTCCGACATGGAGGACCCGCGCACTGGCGTGCTGCTGTCCGGCGGGCAGTGGCAGCGGGTGGCGCTTGCCCGCGCGTTCCTGCGCGGTGGCAGGGACCTGATGATCCTCGACGAGCCGAGCTCCGGGCTGGACCCCGAAGCGGAGCGCATGATCCACACGACGCTGGCCACGACGCGCACCGGCCGGGCCAGCGTGCTGATCTCGCACCGGCTGAACGCCGTCCGCGACGCCGGCCACATCCTGGTGCTTTCCGACGGCGTCGTCCGTGAGCAGGGCGATCACGACACGCTGATGGCACGGCAGGGCCTGTATGCCCGGCTGTTCACGATGCAAGCGCAGGGGTATTCGGCGGTGCCCGCGACCATGACGGCCGCCGATGGCTGAGCTGGTGATAGCGGCGCTGATGACGGCCGTCGTGACCTACGGGATGTCCGCCACCGCGAAGCTGCGGAGCGGGCAGGCCTACCGTGCCTTCCGCGCCGGGCTCGCCGCCACGGCACTGGTTAGCCGCCCGCTGACCGGGCCGGTGGCCGCCGCGCTGGCCGGCGCCGAGGCGGTGGTGGCTGGCCTGTGCACGACGGCGCTGACCATGACCTTCGTGTCGCGCCAGGGAGCGCCGACCGGGCCCGCCCTGACCGTTGCTGCCCTGGCCGCCGCGGCGGCACTGACCGCCGTGCTGACCGCCGGAGTGGCGGTGGCCGTGCGCCGCGGCGTGGCCGCGCCGTGCGCGTGCTTCGGCTCGGGCGGCCGCGCTCCGCTCAGCGGCGTGCACCTGACGCGCAACTCGTGCCTGCTCGCCGTCCTCGTGGCCGGGGCGGCCGGCGCCGAGATCGAGCGCTGGCCGCCAGGCCCGGCCGCGGCGGCGCTGGCCGCCGCGGCCGGAGGCGTGTTCGCCCTGCTGCTCACCCGCCTCGACGACCTGACCGCGCTGTTCGGGACGGCGGCACGGTAATGCTGAGCGCCGCCGCATGCCTGAGCGTGACCGCCGGCCTTACCGTGACCGCGTTCGGCGTCTTCCTGGTGCGGCGCCGGCTGGCCGTCGTCGAGGTCGCCGGTCCCAGCATGCAGCCTGCCCTGTCCTCGGGGGACCGGGTGCTGGTCCGCCGGGCCAGGATGAGCGAGCTGCGATCCGGGCTGGTCGTCGTCGTGGAGAAACCACGGCCGGACGGCGGCTGGGCCGGTGCGCCACCGAGCTGGCCGCCTGGGCAACGGGAGTGGCTGATCAAACGGGTCGCCGCTCTCCCGGGCGACCGCAGGCCAGCTGATGTGCCGCCGCCAGGCTCGGACCCCGATGACTCGGTGGTGCCGCGGGGAATGTTCGTGGTGCTCGGCGACAACGCTGCGTGGAGCCAGGACTCCCGGGCGATCGGCTGCGTTCCGGCGGAGCGGCTGCTCGGCATCATGATCCGGCCGCTGAACGATAGGCGCGACATTCGGGACTGAGGTGTCGACCGCGGAGCTTGAGCGGCGGTGCGCGAACATCCTCGGGAACCCTGTGGCCGCGCCAAGCGGCAGCGACGCGGCGCCTACGGCGGCGCTGTGACCATGCGCAGTGACACGCCCTGGGGGACCGGAGTGCCCGCGTGCACGATCGCGGCCGTGCCGCCGTGCGCCCGGGCGGCGTCCGCGATGCCGGCGGCGTCTGCGACGTCCGTGCTTGACGTCGCCACAATCGTGGCGCCCTCAAGGAGGGCCAGATCGACAAGCACGCCGTAGGCCCGGCCCGCTCCGCTGGGCGGGGCCGTGATCACCACGTCCTGGCCGCTCATCGGCGCCTTCGCGGCCAGCCTGCGCAGCTCTTCGGCCAGGTCGTGGTGGGTCAGCGGCACCGGGCGCAGCTCGCCGTCCGGCCGGATGCCGTAGGGCAGCAAGGCGATGCCGCCCGGCTCGCAGCCGGGCGGCTGCCGCGACCCCCGGGACAGCAACGAGCCAAACGGGACCGTCTCCGGCTCGTCGCCGAACGAGATGAGCTGCCGTACCCGGGAACGTTCCACCGCGGCCAGCGCCGCGGGCACCAGCGGTGGTCCGGTAATGAGCATCCGCGCGCCGCAGTCAGTGAGCTGGGCCGCCATCTCGGCCACCGTGGCCGCATGGCAGACCGGGGATGGCACGGCGCCAGCCGCTCGGATCGCGTGCACCGCGACGGCGTAGCTCACCGCGTCCGGCGCGTACACGCCCACCGCGTCCCCGGACCGCACGCCGCGCCAGCCCAGCCCGGCCGCCGCAGCCCGCACCAGCCGAGCGAAATCCGCATAGCTATGCCGCTGCGCTGAGCCCAGCGCCGGTCCGCCAACGAGCGCGGGTTTCTCGCCCCGGGCGGCGGCCAGGCCCAGCAGCCGCTGCGTGATAGTGGGATGAGGGGCTGGCTGGTCCATGATCGTCATCACGTGCCATCCCCTTTCCCACAGCTCCTCCGGCCATCCCCCTCCTGATGGCCGGAGGAGCCATAGCTCCTTATCCAGCAATTCCTGGTCAGCCGCGCGCGGCCCCCGCAGCACGCGCGGCCCACCCGGAACTATGGGCATGACGATATGACTCGCCCCGCGGGCGCACATGCGCCGATGTATGCATTGCGGTGTGTATCTGTGAAGCAGAAGATGTGTAGGGCAGGCGGTGGGATCAGTTGGCGGTGCCCTGCTCGCGCCCAGCCATCCACGCCGCGACCTGGGCGCGGGAGCTGAACCCCAGCTTGGTCAGGATGTTGGCCACATGCCGGGCCACCGTTGCCTGGCTGATGACCAGCTCGTCGGCGATCCCGCGATTGGTCAGGCCACGGGCGATCATCGCCGCGACCTCGCGCTCACGGGGGGTGAGCGCGGACGGCACGCCCGCGCTGCCGCCATCGGCCGGCATCGGCACCCGGGCGGCGCCGCTGCCGTTCCCGCCGTCCGGCTGGGCCGGGCCGCCCGCGCTGATCGCATACCGGACGGCGCCGTCGGCGGTCATCGCGCGGCCCTCGGCCAGCAGCACGGCCGTGGCCGCGTCACCCAGCCGCCCCCGGGCCGGCTCCAGCAGATCCTCCAGGCGCGCCCCAGCCCCCGCCGAGCGAGCCTGCCCCGCCGCCGAGCGCAGATCGAGCGCGGCCCCGGCCAGCCGCACCGATCGCGGCGCGTCGTCCATCCGGGCGGCGACGACCGCGAATGCCTCCAGGCCACGCGCGACAAGCAGGCGCTGCCCGGTGGCCAGGCTCAGCTCCAGGCTCTCGGTCAGGCTGGAGGTGGTCAGCTCAAGGTCATCCTGGGCCAGGGCCACCCACCCGATGCCGACCAGGCAGCGGGCGATGTCGGGCCGGGCGTCGATCTCCCGGTACAGCGCCAGCGCATCCCGGAAGTGCCTGAGGGCGGCTTCGTGATCCCCGCGCGCCCGGGCCACCCCGCCGAGACCGTAGCGGACCTGGGCCACCCCCCAGCCGTTGTTGTCCCGCAGCACATCGAGCGCGGCTTCGTAGGTCCGCTGCGCCTCACGCAGGGCGCCCTGGCGGGCGACGATGGCGGCCCTGACGCTCAGCCCGATGCCTTCTTCCCATACGTCACCGGCCGAGCGGGTACTGGCGATGGCCTCGTCGATCCTGGCCAGCGCCGCCACCTGGTCGCCTGCCCGCAGGCTGGCCAGAGCCAGCATCCGGAGTCCGTCCGCATTCGCGAAGTCACCGGCTGACCGGCACAGCGCCAGGCCAGCCTGGGCACGCTCCAATGCCGTGAGATAGTCCTGCTGCTCAAAGGCCAGCTCGGCCCGGTGCACCAGGGCGTGACCCCGCATCGCGGGCGGCACGTCACCCGGCAGCGCCAGGAAGCGGTCGAACCAGCTGACTCCCTCAGCGACGTCCCCATTGGCGATCCACGGGCTGCGCAGGCCCATGCACAGCCGGATTCCCTCCTCCGCGTCGCCCCGGTCGAGCGAGGTCGACAGCGCGGCCTGCCAGTTGGCCCGCTCCGTCGCGGCCCGGCGGTACAGGGCAACCCGCTCCGGCCAGGGTGGGTCGCCCCGCACGAACGCCCGGGACACGATCTCATGGGCGAGGCGGAGCATATGATCGCGGTGCCGGCGCCGGACCGCCATCTCCTCGCCGGAGGTGGCCAGCCGGCCGACGGCATACTCCCTGATCGTGTCGAGCAGCCGGTAGCGCGCGGCCCCGGCCACCTCATGATCCACAGTGACCAGCGACTTGTCGATCAGCGAGATCAGCAGGTCGAGGACCATCCCGGCCGGGATGGACGGGTCACCGCAGACATCCTCGGCCATCTCAAGCGTCCAGCCGGAGAACACCGACAGCCGGCGCAGCAAGACCTTCTCGGGTTCAGTGAGGAGCTCGTAGCTCCAGTCCACGGCGGCCCGCAGAGTCTGCTGGCGGGCGGGAGCGGTGCGGTCCCCGGAAGCCAGCAGCATGAACCGGTCGCGGAGACGTTCGGCGATCTGATCAACCGACAGCGCCCTGACCCGTGCCGCGGCCAGCTCGATGGCCAGGGGCATGCCGTCCAGGGTCCGGCAGAGCCGGGCCACTGTGCTGGCATTGTCCGCACCCAGCGTGAACCCCGTGCGGACGGCCGTGGCCCGCTCCGCGAACAGGCGCATCGACTCGTGCCACCCTGGATCATCCTCGGTGCCGCGGCCGGGTTCGCGCGGGAGCTCCAGGGGCGGTACCCGCCAGACGGTCTCGCCCGGCACCCGGAGAGGCTCGCGGCTGGTCGCGACCACCCGCACCCACGGGCAGCCGCCGAGCAGATGGTGCACCAGTTCAGCGCAGGCCTCCACCACGTGCTCGCACGTGTCGAGGATCAGCAGCAGGCGCCGGGGCCGCAGCGCGTCGGCCAGGGTCTCGGCCAGCGGCCGGTCCGGCTCGGCCCGCACCCCGAGGATGGCGGCTACCCGCTGCGGGACCAGGCCCGGATCTTCGGTATCGGCGATCTCGACCAGCCATGTCCCGTCGGGAAACTGCTCCGCGAGGTCGAACGCCAACCGGAGAGCGAGCCGCGTCTTGCCGATCCCGCCGGGTCCGCAGAGCGTCAGCGCACGGACCTCGCCCAGCAGGAGTTCCAGCTCGGCGAGGTCCCTCTCCCGGCCGACGAAGCTGTTCGGCTCGGCCGGGAGATTGCCTGCGGCGATCGCGATACTGGTAGTCATGGCCTTCAGAGGTTGGGGACGTCGCGTCGATTGTCTCACCAGAATGGCCGTCCCCGCGGAACTGCCCGCACAGGGAATCCCGCACCGGGAATGGTGCCTGGCGCTGCTCCGGGCGGTTGGCGCACTATAGGTTCATGACAGCCGCAACGCACAGCATCTCACCGGAGATGGCTGGCCATCGGCCAGACTCAGGCCGGCCAGATGGCCCGCTCCGCGGCTTATGGCATAGGCCAGTCCTTGCGCTCTTCATCGGGATTCCGCTCGCCGCCATGCTGGGCGCCATCCCCGTTGCCTGGGGCTGGGGTCTGACCTGGCGCGATGTGACCATTACGGCGGCGATGTACGCGGTCAGCGGGCATGGCATCACGGTCGGCTTCCACCGGTATTTCACCCACCGCTCGTTCAAGGCCAGCCGGCCGCTGCGGGTCGCTCTGGCCATCGCCGGGAGCCTGGCCGTCCAGGGCGACGTGATCCGCTGGGTAGCCGATCACCGCAAGCACCACCGGTTCTCCGACCGCGATGGTGACCCGCACTCCCCGTGGCGGTACGGTCAGTCGCTGCGCGGCCTGGCCAGGGGCATGCTGTACGCGCATATCGGCTGGATCGTGGACTCCGGGCACGCCCCGCGCCGGGAGTACGCGCCCGAGTTGCTGGCCGATCCGGACATCGCCAGAGTGTCGAGGCTCTACCCGGCCTGGGCGGCGGTGTCGGTGTTCCTGCCCCCGCTGGCAGGCGGCGTCTGGTCGATGTCATGGCCCGGCGCGGTGACCGCCTTCTTCTGGGCCACGCTGGTGCGGGTCGGCCTGTTCCACCATGTGACCTGGTCCATCAACTCCATCTGCCACGTCACGGGCAAGCGGCCACTGCGCTCACGGGACCGCTCAGGCAACGTGTGGTGGCTGTCGGTGCTGTCGATGGGCGAGTCGTGGCACAACGTGCACCACGCCGACCCGACGTGCGCGCGCCATGGAGCGTTGCGCGGCCAGGTCGACTCCAGCGCGCGGGTCATCCAGGCGCTGGAGGTGCTGGGCTGGGCGTGGGATGTCCGCTGGCCAGACGCGCGCCGGCTGGCCGCGCGCCGGCTTGGCTGAGCGGCACGGCTTGGCTGAGCGGCACGGCTTGGCTGAGCGGCACGGCCGGAACGGCGAGGATCTGGTCGATTCCGGTCGTGCCGTCCTCGAAGGCGAGCGCGCCGCCGGCCAGGAAGAGCCGCCACACCCGGGCCGCCTCCTCACCGATCAGGGCGGCAGCGTCGGCGAATCGTAACTCCAGCGCCGCCAGCCAGGCCCGGAACGTCGTGACATAGTGCTCGCGGAGCGCCTGCACGCCGCGGATCTCCAGCCCGGCCTGCTCCAGCAGCGCGAGGGTGGCCGGCAGCGGGCGCATGTACATGTCGGGCGCGATGTAGGACGAGATGAACGCGCCTCCGCCGGGCGTCGACGCGCCCCGTGACATCTGCTGGATCAGCAGGCGGCCCCCGGGGGCGAGCAGTTCGCGCAGCCGGGCCGCGAAGGCCGGATAGCCGGCCCGGCCGACGTGCTCGCCCATCTCGATGACGGCGATGGCCTCGTAGGGACCGTCGCTGACGTCCCGGAAATCAGCCAGCCGGATCTCGGTTGCCCCGGACAGGCCCACGTCGGCCAGGCGGCTGCGGGCGAACGCAGCCTGCTGGGCGGAGAGAGTCACCCCGGTCACCTGAGCGCCGTAGTGCCGCGCGGCGTGCTCGACCAGCGACCCCCAGCCGCAGCCGACATCGAGCAGCCGCGTTCCCGGCTCGATGCCGAGCTTGGCGCACACCAGGTCAAGCTTGTCCCGCTGAGCCTGCTCCAGGGTGGAGTCCCCGGTCCAGTACGCGCATGAGTAGGTCATCGCCGGGTCGAGCAGGAGCCGGTAGAACTCGTTGGACACGTCATAGTGATGTGCGATGGCCGCGCGGTCCCTGTGGCGGCTGTGCAGGCGGCCGGTCAGCCTGGCCCGGCCCGCCGGAACCGGCGGCCGTGGCCCGGCCACCCCGGCCCTGACCGCCAGCGCCGCGGCGCGCAGCAGGTCCGCGGGGCTCAGCCAGGCGCGGGTGCCGCCCTGGTGCGCCCCACGCTGCCTGGTCAGCTCGCGCATCAACCGCATGACTTCGGTGAGATCACCCTCGACATCGATGGCGCCGGTCACGAAGGCGTCGGCCAGGCCCAGCTCATTAGGGCTCCACAGGAGCCGCCGGAGCGCCATCGGCGAGTGCAGCACGATGGCGGGCGCCGCGGCCGGGCCAGACTCGCTCCCGTCGAAGGCGCGCAGCCGCACGGGCAGCTCGGCGCCCGTCAGGCGCCTGGCGAACCGGCCGAGCAATGGCGCGATGCCGGCCTGGCCCGTCACGTGCATCGGGTCAGCAGGTACTGGTCCACGTTCACCAGCCCAGTCCGGAATCCCGCTTCGCAGTAGGCCAGGTAGAAGCACCACATCCGGCGGAAAACCAGGTCGAACCCGAGCCGGTCAACCACCACCGCATTGGCCGTGAACCGCTCCTGCCAGCTGCGCAGGGTCTCGGCATAGTGCGCGGCCATCGGCTGCTGGCCGGCGATCCTGAGGCTGGTATGGCGGTCCAGGGTCTCCTCGATAGCCCGCACCGACGGGATCACCGCCCCGGGGAAGATGTACCTGTCCATCCAGCTATAGGTGCGGCTGATGCCGGCCATGCGGTCGTGGGGCAGGGTGATCGCCTGCAGCGCGGCCCGGCCGCCGGGCGCGAGCGCCCGGTCGATCGCCCCGAAATACTCCGGCCAGTAACGGTCGCCGACGGCCTCGATCATCTCGACGCTGACCACGGCGTCGTAGCGGCCGTCCACCTCCCGGTAGTCGCGCAGCCTGACCCGCGCGCGGCCGGCCAGACCCGCGGCCCGCACCCGCTGCTGGGCCAGCTGATACTGCTGGCGCGAGTTGGTGATCGTCATCACGTCCGCGCCGCGCTGTGCCGCGCGAACGGCGAGCTCTCCCCAGCCGGTGCCGATTTCCAGCAGGCGGGTTCCTGGCCGCACGCCGGCCAGGTCCAGGATCCGGTCGATCTTCCGCCGCTGCGCTGGCGCCAGTGTGCCGGGGCCAGCCACCGGCCTGCCGCCGGTGTCCTCGGCGAACAAGGCGCAGGAGTAGGTCAGGGTTTCGTCGAGGAAGGCGGCGAACAATTCGTTGGAGAGGTCATAGTGGCGCCGGATGTTGTGGCGTGACCCGGCGATGGTCTGATCCTCCTCCGGTGGCCGGCGGCGCAGGTACAGCGGGCGGAGGCGGCGCAGTGCCGCCGGGACGAGGGAGTCGTAGCGGTCACCGAACGCGCTCAGCACAGCCGCCAGGTCACCGGCGTCCCAGTCCCCGGCCATGTAGCCCTCGCCGAAGCCGATCGCCCCGTCGGCGCCGAGGCGGCGGAAGAACGCCGCCGGCCGGTTGATGCGCATCTCGGGTGCGCCCGGGCCGCCATGGGCCAGCGCGCCGCGGGGGGTCAGCACCGTGAGCCGGAGCCGGGCGGCAGCGCGGCTGAACATGGCCCGGGCCACCGCCGCGCGGGCCGGTGCCGCGGGCACCCGGGCGATCGCCGGCCACCGCACCGGGTCGGCGGTCGCGGATGAGGCTGTCGCGTGCGTCACCACACACCGTCCTGAGGCTGATGGCGGGGCCGGCTGGCCACCGGCAGGCCCTTCCGGTAGAGCCGGAGCGCCTGGATGCGGATGCGGATGGCGGCGGTGAGCGCGGGACAGGGCTGGCGGGCGGAGGCCCGGAGCAGGCCACGGGCCGCGCCCGGGCGGCGCCGCCCGCTCAGTGTGGCGACGAACGGGCGCCCGCCGGGGTGGTGCAGCGCGATGCTCAGCCGCAGGCGCTCACCCGGTCGCGGAAGACTCAACGAATAGTTCCCGCTGACGCCGAAGAACGGCGAGACGTACAGTTCCTTCGCGGCTCTGGCCGGCCGGCCCGGCTGATCGGGCGGCAGCAGGTAGCAGTGCCGTTCCCGGTAGGTGTTATGCACTTCGGCCAGCACGCAGGCCAGCGAGCCGTCCGGCCGGTGACACCAGTACACGGTCAGCGAGTTGAACCCGTATCCCAGCGATCGCGCGTGCGCGAGCATGAAGATCTTCCCGCCGGCCAGGTCAATGCCGCGCCCGGCGAGGAATGCCGCGACGTTGTCCCGGATGGGGAGCGTCGGGCGGCCGAGGTGGTCACGCGCCTCGAAGCGGGCCAGTGCCCGCAGCGGCCAGCGGAACCGCGGCAGTGCGTCCACGTCCACCAGCCACATCCAGGTGCGGTAGCTGAACGAATGGGCCTGCGGCGCCAGCCGGACATGACGCAGCCGGCAGTCATAGATGACCCCACCTGGACCGGGGGGGACGGCTGGGGGCCCGGTCACCATGAGCCGCCCAGCGAGGCCGCCGCCTGCCGGCCCGACCGGCAGCCGTCCTCGTGGAATCCCCAGCCGTGATACGCGCCCGCGTAGGCCAGCCTGCCATCGTTCAGTTCCGGTAGGCGCCGCTGGGCCGCGACCGATTCCGGCGTGTAGAGCGGATGCTCATACGCGGCCCGGGCCCGTACCTGCTCGGGGGCGATCGCGGCATCGGAGTTGAGGCTCACCAGGTAGGTCTCCGCGGCGTCCAGCCGCTGCAGGCGGCTCACGTCGTAGCTGATGCCGACGGCGCCCTGGGGGTCGCATTCGGCCTGGTGATAGTTCCAGGAGGCGCTGACACCGCGGCGGTGCGGCAGCAGACGGTGATCAGTGTGCAGGACAGCGGAATTGCGCGAGTACCGGAACGCGCCCAGCACGGCCCGCTCCAGCGGGGTGGGCTCGGCCAGCACCGCGAGCGCCTGATCAGGATGCGTCGCCAGCACGGCCGCGGTGAACCGGTCCCGGCCGCCGGCCTCGTCGACGATCTCCACTCCGGTGGCCAGCCGGTGCACGCGGCGTACCGGCGTACCGGTCAGCACCGCCGGGAGTCCCGCGGTAATGCGATCCACATAGCTGCGCGAGCCGCCGACGACGGTTCTCCATGGCGACGCGGTGGCCGCGGCCAGCATGCCATGGTTGGCCAGGAAGGCGCACAGGTACAGGGCTGGATAGCTGTAGGCCCGCCGCGGGGCGCACGACCAGACCGCCGACACGAGCGGCCTGGCGAAGTGGGTGCGGAAGTACCAGGAGAAGTTCCCGGAGGCCAGGAACTCGCCGAACGTCGGCCCATCGGCTGATGGGCCGACGCCGCGCGGGTGGGCGGCTCCGAGCAACGCCCGGGCGGCCCGGCGGAACCGCGGGACCTCGGCCAGCATCCTCGTATACCGGCCCCAGCCCACCGATGGACGACGGGCGAGCAATCCGAATCCGCCGCGGCCGCCGGCGTATTCCAGGCCGCAGCCATCGCAGCGCACGGACATGCTCATGTCGGTGGGCTGGGTGAGCACGCCTAACTCCGCGAACAGCCGCGCCAGAAGGGGATAGGCGCGCTCGTTGTAGACGATGAAGCCGCTGTCGACGCCCCGGGACCGGCCGTCGGCGGACGTTACCTCGTGGGTATCGGCGTGGCCGCCAAGGCGCCGCTGGGCCTCGAATAAGGTGACGTCACAGGATCGGCTCAGGCTGTAGGCAGCCGTCAGCCCGGCGATACCGCCACCGATCACCGCAACCCGCCGGCTCACCGCGTCCCCGTATGCGCTCGTTGACCATTTCGCTGACCATTTCCCCCCAGTTGTCACGATAGCGGCTGCGCGTCCGTGGCATAAGATCCGGGGCATGAGCCCGGGACACCCCGATCCGGCGCCGGCCGCCTCGTTACTTGCCCTGTTCGCCGATCACCGGCTGACGGACAAGGACCTGACGGTCACGGTGCCGCAGGACTGGACCTCGTGGCAGGGCAAGCACGGCGGGCTGATCGCCGGTCTCGCGGTCGACGCGGCCGCGGCCGCCCATCCGGACGCGGTGGTGAAATCGGTCACCGCGCGTTTCTCCCGGCAACTGGCCGACAGCCCGTTCGTCTTCCGGTGGGCCGTGGCGCTGGGCGGCCGGGTGGTGCGCACGATCGACGTCACGGCCAGCCAGGACGAGACCCCGGTGATGGCCGCGACGGTGACCATGGTGGCGGACGGGACCGGCGCGGCCGGCCCGGGCTGGTATTCGCGGCCGGCGCCGCCCAGCCTGCCGCCCGCGCGGTGCCCACGGTACGAGATGGACCGGGAATTCCTGCCCGTGGGCAGCCACCTCGACATCCGGCCGTGCGGCGGCTGCTTCCCGCTGACCGCCGCCACCGAGCCGTGGATGCTCGCCTGGCTGTCGGTCATCCCGGAGGTGGCGATCGGCCCGGGCGCCGCGGTGCTCCTCAGTGACCTGGCCCCAGGGGTGTTCCCGCTGCTCACGTCGCCGGTGCCGGCGCCCACGGTCGAACTGACGGTGTACCTGTGTGCCGATCTGGGTGCGGAGCCGGGCACCGCTCCAGTCCTCGGCTCGCAGCGGAACTCGTCCACGGCCGGCCACTGGAGCGTTGACGACGCATCCCTGTGGGACAGCGCGGGCCGGCTGATCGCCCAGGCCCAGCAGCTGCGGCGGATCATCGGGGGCCTAGCGGGACGGTAGAGGGACGAAATGACGGGGCGCCTTCAGCACTTGGTCGTGGTGATCCCGGGCTTCGGCGGAAGCGTCCTTGAGGACGCCAACGGGTCGCGGCGGTGGGGACCGGGGTTCGGCGACATCACGCGGGGGATGGTGTGGGCAGGCCCGCTGAGCGTGTCTGAGCAGCCGCGGCTGGCCCCGGTCGGGCTGCTGCCGACCGTCACTGTCATCCCACCGTTCGTGCTGCCCGGCTATGACCGGCTGGTCCGCCAGATCGAAGGCGCTTTCACCCAGGTACGGGTGGATGAGGTGCTGCCGGGCCGCGACCGGGATCCCGGAGCGGACGTGGTGCTGTTTCCCTACGACTTCCGGCTGGGCGTGCGGGCCGCGGCGTACCGGCTGAAAGCTGATATCGACGCCCGGCTCGCGGATCTGACCGAGCAGGCGCGGTCTCGCCGGGTGATCGTCGTCGGGCACTCCATGGGCGGGCTGGTCGCCCGGTACTGGCTGGGTCCGCTGGGCGGATCACGGGTCTGCCGTGGGCTGATCACCGTCGCGACGCCGCACCAGGGGGTGCCCAAGGCGATGGACTGGCTCGTGAACGGCGTGCGGGTGGGCCGGGTTGCGCTGCGCCGGATGACCGAGGTGTCCCGGGAGTGGCCCGGTGTCTACGACCTGCTTCCGCGGTATCCCGCCGTGCTCGCACCCGGCCAGGCGAAAGGCCGCGACGAGCCGCGGCTGCTGTACCCGCTCGAGCTGGGCGGCGTCCTGGCGGCCGGCTTCGCCGCCCGCGCCGCCGACGCGTCCCAGGCCCACGCCGAGATCGGGGAGGCGTGGCGCGGGCTGGCGCACCGCCCGGACGGCCCGGAGCTGGCCACCATCTTCGCCCGCGGTCATGCCACCCCGAGCCGTGCGGTGCTGTCCGGCGGAAAGCTGCGGGTCACCAGGTCCGACCCGGAGTGGCTGCCGAACCAGGGCTGGCGGGGCGACGGAACGGTGCCCGCGATCTCCGCGATACCGCCCGAACGCGATGATGACCGAAGCGCCTGGTACCCGGTGCCGGAGCGGCACCTGTCGATGGCCTCCACGCCCGCCGTCATCGAGCTGCTGCGTTTCCTTGACGGTGCCGTGCCCGCCCCCCCGCCCGCGGAGCGGGCCGGCCAGCCATGGATCGGCCTGGAGCTGGACGAGACGGTGCTGCCCGGAGAGCCGATCGCGATGGCCGCCGAGGTGCTGGGCGCGGCCGGAGACGCCGCGAGCGCATGGGTTACCGTGCGACCCGCTGGCCGGGCGGGCCAGCCGCGGCGCTACCGGCTCAGCCCGGCTGGGGGCCGGTGGCGGGGAGTGATCCCGGCGCGGGGTCCCGGTGCCTACGCACTCCTCGTGCAGGCCATGGGCATCCCGGGGGTCGGCCAGCTGCGCTGCGCCGAGATGATCGGGGTAGCTGGCCTGTGATCTGGGCGGCCGGCCGTCAGCGGGCTATGGACACCGCTAGCGCCTCGGTGTAGCGGACACGGCCGAAATACATGAATTTGACCAGGGCCCACCCGTCCCGGCCAGGGCGTGCGTCGGCAGGCACGGCCACGGCGTACCTGAGCGTGATGGCCTCACCCGGGTCGGCGCGGACGCCGAGCGTCCATGGCCGCATCTCGGCCCAGCTGCCGAACGAGGAGATGAGCTGGGCCTCGCCCCGGATCGGCGACAACGCGTGGTTCGTCAGCCGCACGGCCACCTCACCCTGCCCCCCGGGGGGCAGGGTCAGCGCGGGGGTGAGGACGGCCAGCTCGACTTCCGCGGCGACGGCCCGCTGGCCGGCATCGAGGAGGGGCAGCAGGTCATCGAGCGGCAGGTCGAGCGCGGGCGCAGCCGGCTCGCCCAGCGTCACCAGGGCGACGTCCTCCAGCGTCTGACCGAGCTCATCATCGATCCGCGCCGCGAGAAAGTAGTGCCCGGGCGCGGTGCCGGGCATGGCCCGCACCGTCAGATCCCAGTTCCCGTGCCCACGTTCGCCGAGCTGGTAGCGGAATGGCCCCGGGGGATCGGCCACGAGCCCGTCGGGCACGTCGAGCTCGGCCGTCCCGCGGGCCGGCCGCGGGCCGCAGGCGACGGTGAGCCGCAGGCCAGCGGAATCCGCCTGGCCGCCGGCCAGGGCCACGCGGCTGGGGGACAGGTGCACCGCGACCGGCAGGTTCCCAGCCGGGGCCGGCCCCTTGCCGTGCAGCCAGTACCTGGTGAACACGGGCTGCGCGGGCTCCGGGGGGAGCGCGTCCGGACCGGCCTGGCCCGCGCCCGGCTGGCCCGGAGCGGCGGAAACCGGGCCGGCCGGCCCGGTGAGGGCCAGCGTCACCATGCCGGCCGCCGGTACCGCCGCGACCGCCTGGCCATCCTCGACCGGCACGGCCAGTCCGTCGCCGTCCTCGCCGAGGCCGGTCAGCCGCGCCTCGGCGATGCCGGTGAACAGGCTCAGCCGGGCCGTGGCCCCGGTTCGGCCAGCCGCGTCGCGCAGCCGCGCGATTACCCCGTCCTCGATGCGCGGACCGCCGGATCGGCCCGAGGCCAGCGGATTGCCCCGCGGTTTCAGCGCCCCCAGCATCGCCGACGGTCCTGCGGGCGCGTCAGCAGTGTCCACCGAGCAGAGGCTCATGCTCGCGCCGATGGTGCCCGGATGGACCGTCGCCTCGTAGCCAAGCAGGCTGTGGTTGTACTCCTGGCCTGCGAGCACCAGGCCAGCGTCCCGCCAGTCCCCGGCCCCCGCGGCGAGCGCGTACTCGAACGTGTGACTCCAGTGCTGCCAGGCGAAGCTGCTCCCGTCGGGCGCGGTGCGCTTCTCGCCGTCGATCCACACGCCCGACGGCCAGCCGCTGCAGGAGCGCATCAGCGCGATGTGCAGCGTCCCGTCCGGGGTGACCAGGCTGCTGGGCGTCCCCCGGTTCAGCAACCCGATCGAGTGCCCGGCCAGCGGCGGGTCCAGGTCGCCGGGCGCGGCGGGCGGAGCCGGGGCTTCGATGACCGAATCGGCCAGGTCGCCCGTGACGGCCGCGATCGCCGCGGCCAGGTCGTCGCCCGCCACGATCAGCACGGGCAGGTCGCGCGGGCCCCGGACATCCGCCCCGGGAGCGAAGACCTGCTCGCGGGACCGCGTGGCCGGCACCCAGACCCGCGCGCCGCCGCCGCCCGCCCGCTGCCGGTCGAGATCGGCCGCGAAGCCCGGCCCGGCCTCGGCCAGCAGCCGGGCTGTCCACGGATTATGCTCAGGGCCGCCGAGCGCGATGCGGCAGTCGGGCAGGTTCGAGTCCAGGTCGAGCGAGCCATACCGCGGCCCGTCCGGCCGTGAGCAGGTGGCCGTGACCCCCTGCCCGGCGAGCGCCGCGACCAGGTCGCGGATCGCCGAACGCCAGGCGCCCGGCAGCGGTACACCGCCGGCCAGCGTTCCCGGGAGGATGACCTCGGCGACCCCGATCGCGCATTCGCGCCGCCGCCCTCCGGGGCCGCTCAGGGCCACCCGTGCCGCCGCGCCGAGGCCGAACCACTCGTGCGCCGGGTTGTCGAGGGTGAAGTCGTGCTCAGCGGCGTCGCTGTCCATCGCGCCGAAGGGCCGGCCCACGACGGCGGTCGCGCTCTGGTAGACCGGCAGACCTCCGGGCACGCTGGCGGGGAAGCGCACGCGCAACAGCCGGTCCTGCCCGATCGACCCGTCCGCATGGGTGCGGAACTCGATCCGGTCGCCCCCGTCCCAGAGCAGCGTCTCCTGGGTCATCCGTAGATCGCCGAGAACCAGTTCGGCGACCAGCCTGGCCCCGATCGCGCAGCGCTGCGCGACGACCTTGGCCGCGGTGGCGGCCGAGCCCGTGCCCGGGCCCTTGGGGGAAAGCAGCCAGGGGCCTTCGCCCCACCGTGGGTGCTGGCTGTATTCCTCCTGCAGGACGAGCTCGTTCCCGCCGCCCGCTCCAGCATCGGAGCGCAGCAGCTCAGTCCCGGTCCGCTTGTCCAGGATCCGGCTCAGCGTCCCGCCGCGCCCCGGATCGGCCTGGATCAGGAAGGCATCATTCTCGATCATCGTGCCCGGGCATGTCTCCCAGCCCGCTGGCGCCTCCCCGGTGGGCCCGGCGGCGGCAGCCCAGTACGTGCGGTAGCCGACGGCGGGCACGTCCGCCCGGAAGATGAGGGTTAGCCCGGCGAGTGTGCCGTCCCCGTGCCGGCGCGCCTCCGCGGCCAGGAACGGCACCTCAGCGGCAGACTGATCACGCAGGGTGATCCAATCGGGTCCGGGGGCCGGGAACTGGAGGGTGATGGTGACCAGCCCGGACCGGGGCCAGGACAGGGTATTGAAGACGACTATCGGGCGGACATCAGCCAGATCCCCGGGCGGGGAGGTGTCCGCGAGCCGCGACAGGTACCGGGCGGCGTCCTGCCGGGCCCCGTCGCCCCGCTCCCATGCCTCCCGCCACCCGCCGAGCAGGTCGAGATAGACCTGATCGGACTCGGTGCCGGTAATCGCGTCGTGATGCGCCCCGAACACCAGCTGCCGCCAGGCCTTGTCGAGTGACTCCGCCGGGTACGGCGCGCCGGCCAGCCAGGCCAGCGTGGCCAGCCGCTCGCCGTCGAGCACCGCCGTCTCCGCCGCGCGCTGAGCCTGCTTGGTGTCGATATAGGAGACGTCCTTGCCCGGGTAGACCGGGTTCATGTCCCTGGTCTGCGGGGTCAGCCAGATGTCCCGCTGCGCGGCGTCCGCGCGCACCGCGGCGAAGAACTCACGCGGCAGCGCGGTCACGAACCTCGGCCAGACGTATCTGCTGTTCCAGTCCCGGTGGATCGCAGTCGCCCAGCGGGACGGGATCACGTGGTCGGCGCCGACCGGGAGAAGGACGTTGCGGGTGGCGGCCACCGGCGCGAGCGTTTCGAACTGGGCCAGCGCCTCCCGCTCCGCCCCGGCCAGGTCGGCTGCGCCCTGGGTGGCCCAGCCCGCGCCGTAATGGTTCGGCATGTAGGCGGTAAGCAGTCCGGCTCCGTCCGGGGACAGCCATTCGAACTCGCTGGGAAACTGCATGCGCAGGTTGTCACCGACGGTGCGCTGCGGGCCCCACTGGTGGAACGGGCCCCGGGCCCAGGCCGACTCGGTCAGGCCGGCCGCGGCCATCAGCCCCGGGTAGCCGGGGTCGTGCCCGAACGCGTCAAGCATCCAGGCCGCCCGGATGTCACCGCCGAGCACGTCGCGCTGGTAGCCGAGGCCGTAGATCGCGTTCCGGATAGTTGATTCGGCGCAGGTCAGGTTGGTATTCGGCTCGTTGTAGCTGCCACCGACGATCTCGATGCGGCCCTCGGCGATCAGCCGGAGGAGGTCTTCGCGATCCTCCGGATGCGCGTCGAAATGAGGCTTCAGGTAGTCGATCTCGGCCAGCACGAACTTGTAGTCCGGGTCGCTCCGCGCCGCGTCCAGGTGCAAGCGCACCAGTTCGAACGCGGTGCGCACCTCCGGCAGCTTGCCGTCGTCGCCCGGCAGGAGCAGCCGCGCCTCGGTGAACTGCCCCTGGGTGTTCCACCACACCGGGTCATAGTGGAAGTGGCTGACCATCCACATTGTCCAGCCCGGCTCGGCGACGGTGATCTCGGCCGCGGCCTCGCACCTGGTGGCCCGCGTCTCCGCGATAACGGTCACCGGCAGCCGGCTTCCCTGACCATGCGGTGCCGCGATGGCGACCGGAACCTCGGCCACGGCCGTCGCCCCCGGCGCAATGCTCGACATACCGAACGGAACCGGTGTGGTAACTCCCGGCCCTTCGACGCGGACCGCGATGGGGCCAGCCCCTCCGCTCACCGCGTCACTCTGGTCAGTGTCGCCCTGGTCAGTGTCGCCCTGGTCAGGGACCAGCGTGACGCGGACGACCTGGAGGGGACGCTGAGGGGTGCCCACGAAGAGGCTGGTCGGTGTGACGCTGCCGATCCGCATGGACCCATCGTCACATGGACCATCCGCCGCTGACGATGCCGGCAGCCGCGATACCGGGATAGCATGCAAGGTGAATCCGCTGGCGCGAGTCCGCTGGGGCGGGATTGCCGGACGGTTGCAGAGCGGAGCGTGACTGGAATGCCTGAGACGCCCGTGACGCTCAGGGATGTCGCGGCGCGGGCCGGTGTGCATCCGGCCACGGCATCACGAGCGCTCAACCCTGAGACGCGGCTGCTGGTCCGGGAGGACACGGCTCTGCGGGTACTGCAGGCGGCGGAGTTCCTCGGCTACCGGCCGAACCCGGTGGCCCGCAGCCTGCGGACCCGGCGCTCGAACACCGTCGGGGTGCTCATCCCCGACCTGAATAATCCGCTCTTCCCGCCGATCGTCCGCGGCATTGAGGACCGGCTCGCCGCGGCCGGCTATGTCGCGCTGCTGGGCAACACCGACGGGGATACCGAGCGGGAACGGATCGTCTTCGAGCAGATGCGGGCCCGGCATGTGGACGGATTCGTGCTCGCCACGGCCCATCTCAACGACCCTGTGCTGGCGGAGTCGGCCCGCGCGGACCTGCCGGTGGTCCTGATGAACCGGCTCGCGCACGACCACAGCCTGCCTTCTGTGTCGGTCGACAACGAGCGGGGCGTCCGGCTGGCCGTCACCCACCTGGCCGATCTCGGCCACCAGCGCATCGGGCACATCGCCGGGCCGCAAGAGGTGTCCACCGGGCTGGCCCGCTACCGCGGCTTCGTCACCGCGATGGAGGCCAACGGCTTGCCGCTGGATCCTGAGCTCGTGGTGGCCGCGAAGGCATTCTCGGTCGACGAGGGCCTCCGCTGCGCCCGCCTGCTGCTGGAACGCGGCCGCGTGGCGGACAGGGGGCCGGCCACGGCCGTCGTAGCCGCCAACGACATGCTGGCGCTGGGCTGTTATGCCGCACTGGACGAGGCCGGGCTGGGCTGCCCCGAGGACCTGTCGGTGGTCGGCTTCAATGACATGCCGTTCATCGACCGGCTGCGCCCTCCGCTGACCACCATCCGGTTCCCGCATTACCAGGTCGGCCAGGAGGCAGCGCAGCTGCTGCTGGAGCGGATCGCCGGGCACACCGGGCCGGTCAAGATTCTCTTCCTGGCCCCGGAACTCGTAGTCCGCGGCTCGACCGCACCATACGGCCCGGCCGCCCCGCCGGTCCGGTAAGGGGCAGGCCAGGGGCGGGGGCGGGCTATCACGGGCAGATGATTGCCCACTGCGGGCCGCAACTTAGGCGATGTCGTTGACACAGGCGGGACATGTGCGCAAAGCTGCTCCTGCAAACGATTGTTAAGACATTTTCCCTACCGCCGCGGCCAGTCCGCAGCGGGCTGGGCGACGAGGGGGGTGGCGATGGCATCGCAGAGCTACCAGCACCGTCTGGGATGGCTCGGGACTGGCCGGATGGGTTTTGAACTCGCCAGCCGGCTGCTCGCGGCCGACTGCGATGTCACGGTCTACAACCGCACCAGGGCCAAAGCCGAGCCGCTCGCCGCCCTCGGGGCGAAGGTCGTCGGCTCCGCGGCGGACCTGGCTGACGTGGACATCGTGTTCACCACGGTAGGCACGCCGCAGGACCTTATGGCCGCGGTGCTCGGCCCCGGAGGGCTGATGTCAGGCCAGGCGGCACCGGCCATCCTGGTCGACTGCTCCACGGTCTCGACCGAGGTTTCCCAGCAGGTCCGCGGGGCGCTCAGCCCGCGGGGCACCGCCCTGCTGGCCGCCCCGGTCATGGGGAACCCAAAGGTGGCCAGCGTGGGCCGGCTGACCCTGGCCGTCTCGGGGCCGCGCGGCGCATTCGAAACGGCCGAGCCATACCTGGACTTGCTGGGTGCGGGCGCGACCTACGTGGGTGAGGGTGAGCTGGCCAGGACGGTAAAGCTTTGCCATAACCTCTTTCTCGGTGTGGTAACCCAATCCCTCGCAGAAGTGACCATCCTCGCGCAGCGAAGTGGCATCAGCAGGGAGGCCCTTCTCGCCTGCCTTAACAAGAGCGTGCTTGGGTCGACATTCACCCGTTACAAGACACCCGCCTTCGTGAACCTCGATTTCCATCCGACCTTCACCGCCGCGCTGCTGCGCAAGGACTTCGACCTAGGCCTGGCCGCCGGGCGCGAGCACGAGGTGCCGCTCCCGGTGGCAGCACTGGTCCACCAGATCGTGCAGAGCCTGGTCGGCCGGGGGTATGGCGATCAGGACTTCGCCGCCCTTCTCGAGCTCGAAGCGCAGTCAGCGGGGCTGCAGCTGGAAAGTGAAAATGCGGACATCTCCGACGGACTCGACCCGGCGGACATCAACGAGGCAAATGCAGTACCGTGAGCGCGCAGTACCCCAATCCGTGGCCAGCCGGTGACCAAGTGACCCCATCTGTTCCTTACGGGGCGCCGCCAGCGACTGGCTATTCACCAGGCCATTCATGAACTGGAAGGAGGACCGGATGAGACCTCACCACACCCGGTTCTTGTCTCTCACGGCAGTCACCGCTCTGGCGGCGATGGTCGTCGCCGCCTGCAGCAGCAGCGGCAGCACTACCAGCGGCACTACCGGCAGCAGCAACAAGTCACCCATCATGATCGGGACCTCGCTCTCGCTGACGGGCGACAACTCCGTTGACGGCCAGGCATTCCAGCGCGGCTACCTGCTCTGGCAGAACTACGTCAACAGCCACGGCGGCCTGGATGGCGGCCGCAAGGTGCAGATGGTGTTCCTCAACGACGCCAGCGACCCGACCACGGTCACGACCAACTACACCAAGCTGATCGCCCAGGAGAAGGTGAGCCTGGTGTTCGGGCCCTTCTCCACCCTGCTGACGGTGCCGGCCGCGAAGGTCGCGGCCCGCTATGACTACGCGTTCCCCGAGGGCGCCGGCGGCGGTCCTGCGGTCTTCCAGCTGAAGCTGCCTAACGTGTTCGCCATCAGCCCGCCCGTGGCTGACCAGCTGGTGCCGTTCGCCAACTGGGTCGCGTCGCTGCCGGCCAGCCAGCGCCCCAAGACGGCCGCTTACCCGCAGGTGAACGACCCGTTCGCCGACCCGATGACCGAGACCGCGCAGGCCATCCTGCAGAAGGCCGGCGTCAGGACCGTCTACTCCAAGGTCTACCCGGCTGAGAACCCGGACTACAAGGCGGGCGCGGACGCAGTGGCCGCCACCGGCGCGCAGATGGTGGTGCTCGGCTCGGTGGACGTGCCCACCGCCTCCGCGTTCATGCAGGCGTTCGAGCAGCAGCACTACAACCCGAAGATCTTCGCCGCGTCGGCCGGCCCGGACCAGGGCGCCGCGTTCCTCAGCACCGTGGGAGCCAAGAACGCCACCGGGCTCATGGTGCCCGACGGATGGTACGGCGGAGTGCAGAACCCGCTGAGCAAGGCCATGGTCGCGGCCTACATCGCGAAGTACGGCGGCACCCCATCCGATATCAACGCCGACGTGGCCGAGGCGTACTCGGTCGGCGAGACGGCGGCCGCCGCGGTCACCGCCACCAAGGGCCTGGACAACGCGAAGATCATCTCGTACCTGCACAGCGGCGTCACGCTGCAGACCGTGCAGGGACCCGCGAAGTTCAACAGCGTGGGCGAGAACCTCGCAGCCGATATGTTCATATTCCAGTGGCAGAGTGGCGGCAAGTTCGTGCAGGTGCTGCCCTCCACAGCCGCCGGCTCGGTGCCAATCGTCAACCCGAAGCCGAACTGGGCCAGCTGACCGGTGCAGTGCGCGGAGCGGGCCAGATCAGGCCGCTCCGCGCACTCCTGTCAAGGAAAGGGAGAAACAAGATGAGGCGCCACCGCGCCAGGTTCTTGGCGCTCACGGCTTTTGCCGCGGCGTCCGCGCTGGCCGTCGCCGCGTGCGGCGGCACGACCAGTGCCACTAACTCCGCCAGCATCTCCGGCGGCAGCAGCAACGTGGTCACCGTCGGCATTTCGGAGCCGCTCACCGGGGCCTTCATCGCCGACGGCCTGGCCAGCGAGCAGGGCTACCAGCTGTGGGCCAGCGACGTCAACGCCAACGGCGGCCTGCTCGGCCACCAGGTCAAGCTGACGATCCTCAACGACAAGAGCCTGCCGTCACTGACAGCGAAGCAGTACAACACGCTCATCAGCACCGATCACGTCAACTTCGTCCTCGGGCCGTTTTCGTCGCTGCTGACGGCCGCGGCCGCGCCGGTCGTGGCGCGCTCCGGGTACTCGTTCGTGGAAGGCTCGGGCGGTGCGCCGTCGGTCTTCGATCTGAAGGAGCCTGACCTGTTCGGCGTGAGCACCCCCGTCGTCGACCAGATGGTGCCGTTCGCCAAATGGGTCGCCGCGCTGCCCGCCAGCCAGCGGCCGAAGAGCGCGGCCTACCCGATGGTGTCCGACCCGTTCGCCGACCCGCCGGTGCAGACCGCGGAGACCATCCTGCAGAACGCGGGAATCAGGACCGTCTACACCAACGCGTCCAACCCCATCACCGCCACCAACCTGGCTCCTTACGCCAAGGCCGTGGCCGCGCTGAGGCCGGACATGGTGGTGCTCGGCTCGGTGGACGTGCCCACCGTGCTGGCCTTCATCCAGACGTTCGAGCAGCAGAACTACACCCCCAAGGTGTTCATCGCGGCGTCGGGGCCGGACCAGGGCCTGGCGTTCCTCGACCACGTGGGCCCGGCCAACGCGAACGGGATAATGGTGCCGGACGGCTGGTCCGGCAGCTTGGCTAACGCGCTGAGCCACGTGATGGTCCAGGACTACATCGCCAAGTTCGGCGGCACGGCCTCGGGCATCAACACCGATGTGGCCGAGTCCTACTCGGCCGGCGAGACCCTCGCGGAAGCGGTCGCCGCGACCGGGAGCCTCGACAACGCCAAGATCATCGCCTACCTGCACAGCGGCGTCACGCTGCAGACCGTGCAGGGACCCGCGAAATTCGACAGCGTCGGCGAGAACACCCAATCCGTGACCTCCAGCTTCATCTTCCAGTGGCAGAACAGCCAGCTCGTGCAAGTCCTGCCCGCCGGCGCGCCGGGCTCGGCGCAAATCCTGGTCACCAAGCAGCCCTGGAACACCAGCGGGTAAGCCGGGCAGGCAGCATCACTAGGTCCGCAATAGCAGGCACGCAGAGCACGGAGCTGACATGGGACGCCAACTCTACGAGGCCATCGTCGATGGCATACTCTCCGGCGGGGTTTACGCCTTGATGGCGGTCGGGCTGACGCTGATCTTCGGTGTCCTCGACATCATCAACATCGCCCAGGGCATCCTGGTGGTGCTGGCCGCCTACCTCAGCTACGCGCTCAGCGTGCACCTGCACATCGACCTGTTCCTCGGGCTGTTCATCACCGTCCCGGTGATGTTCATCATCGGCGTCGCCATCCACTGGGCGTTCATCAGGCCGCTGCGCGGCCGGGAACGAACGTCCATGTCCCTGCTGGCCAGCTACGCCGTGGCCATCATCATCGAGGGTGTGCTTTACACGATCTTCGGGTCGAACTACCAGAACCTGCACGCCTCGTACGTCACATCGGCAGTGAAGCTGTTCGGGTTCTACCTGTCCTACATCTACATCTACGGGTTCATCCTCGCCGTCGCCCTGGTCCTCGGCCTCTACCTCGGCCTGTACCGGACGCAGTTCGGCCGCAGCATCCGCGCCACCATGCAGGACCGGACGGCGGCGCGGCTGATCGGCATCGACGTGAACCGGGTGGCTGCTCTGACCTTCGGGATCGGGGTCGCCGTCACCGCCGCCGGCGGCATGGTCTTCGGCGCCACCGGCGGCGGCTTCAACCCCAACACCGGGTATGACCTGATCTCACGATTGCTCGCGATCATCATCCTCGGTGGCCTCGGCAGCATCGGTGGCGCGCTCGTGGCAGCCGTCTTCATGATCACATTGGAGGGCGTCGTGGATGTGCTCTGGTCCCCGAGCTGGTCGGTCGTGGTGTTCTACGCCGCGCTCGTGCTGGTGCTGGTGTTCCGGCCGCAGGGCCTCTTCGGGCACCGGGCAGCGAGGGCGCAATGAGCGGGCTGACGCTGCGGTGGGGCGGCCTGGCCGCCGCGCTGGCGGTGCTCGTCGCATTCCCGCTGGTGATCACGAACGCGCTCTACACCCAGTTCGGCGTGCTCACGCTGATCTTCGTCGCCTCGGTGATCGCCTGGAACATGTTCTCCGGGTACTCCGGGTACATCTCACTCGGGCACGCGGTGTTCTTCGGCACCGGGGCGTACGCGGTCGGGCTCCTGACTGAGCACTGGCACCTGAACGGAAGCCAGATTTTCCTGCTGCTCCCGCTGGGCGGCGTGGCGGGAGCCGCGATGGCCGTGCCGTTCGGGCTGATCGCGCTGCGGGTGCGCAGGCACACGTTCGTCGTCATCACGATCGCCGTCTTCTTCATCTTCCAGCTGATGGCCTACAACTTCTCCTTCACCGGCGGCAACAACGGGCTCAGCACGCCCACGTTCATCTGGGCGCCGGCCACGTACAACAATCCCTTCTACTATGCCGCGCTGATCATCGCGGTAGCGGCCGGCCTCCTGTCCTGGCTGGTCCGGGGATCCCGGTTCGGCCTGCAGTTGCTGGCCATCAGGGACGACGAGGATCGCGCCCGCGGCCTGGGCGTGCGGGCGATGCAGGTAAAGCTCAGCGCGTTCATGCTCTCGGCCGCCATTACCGGGGTGGTCGGCGGGCTCTGGTGGTTCTTCATCGGCCAGGCACTCCCCGAGACCGTGTTCAACCCGGCTTTCGACCTGTCCATCGCCCTGATGGCCTTCCTGGGCGGGTTCGGGACGATCACGGGGCCGATTCTCGGCGCGCTGATCCTGGAGCCGCTGCAGCAGTATGTCTCGATCACGTTCACCAATGGCTACCTGGGCGAGATCATTCTCGGGGCGCTGTTCCTCCTGGTGATCCTCTTCCTGCCGCGCGGGATCATCCCCACCGCGAGCGAGCGCATCACCGCCTGGCGGACCCGCGGCGGCAGACCGGGCCACCCGGCGCCCGCCGTCAGACCCGCTGACACGTCCACGTTGGCTCAGTCGCCGTCGGCCGGGACCGTCGGCGGCACAGGGACAGGCACACCGAGCACCGGGAGCGTGCGATGACAGCCCTGCTGCGGACCGAAGGAGTGTCGAAGGCGTTCGGCGGCGTGCAGGCGCTGTCCGACTGCACGATCGAGGTAGCCCGCGGCAGCATCGCCGGCCTGATCGGGCCCAACGGCTCCGGCAAGACGACCCTGTTCAATGTGATCACCGGCTATGAGCGAGTGGACGCCGGCCAGGTCTACCTGGAGGACAGGCAGATCACAAACGCCCCGCCGGACAAGGTGTTCGCCTCCGGTATCGGCCGGACCTTCCAGCTGACCCGGGTCTTCCCCCGGCTCACGGTGATGGAGAACATGATCGTCGCGGCCCAGCACAAGGAACGGGCCCACGGGCACCGCCGCGGCGGCCTGCGCAACCCGTTCGCCCGGGCAGGCGGCCCCGCCACCCGGCGCCGCGCGACAGAACTACTCGAGTTCACCGGGATCGCCAATCACTCGGCGGCGCTCGCCGACACCCTGTCCTACGGGCAGCGCAAGCTGCTCGAACTGTCGTACGTGCTGATGGCCGACCCCGCGATCGTCCTCCTCGACGAGCCGGCCGGCGGGGTGAACCCCACCCTCATCACGATGATCGCCGACCGGATCCGGCAGCTGAACTCCCAGGGCACGACGTTTCTCATCGTGGAGCACAACATGGACTTCGTGATGGGCCTGTGCGATCAGGTCACGGTGCTCGACTACGGCACAGCGGTCGTGACGGGGCCGCCGGACGTGATCAGGAGCGACCACCGGGTGCTCGATGCCTACCTCGGGACCGCGGAGGAAGACGATGACATCCCAGCCGCATGAGGAGCACTCGATGACCGGCACCGCCGCCTTGATCGTGCAGGACGTGGTGGCCGGCTACGGCGGCGGCGACGTGCTGCACGGCGTGTCCCTGGAGGTGGCCCAGGGCGGGATCACCTGCGTCGTGGGGCCGAACGGAGCCGGCAAGTCCACGCTCCTGGGCACCATCAGCGGGCTGCTCCGCCCCCGGCTAGGCCAGGTCAGCCTGCACGGGGAGGTCCTGACCGGCCGGACCCCCCGGCAGATCCTGCAGATGGGCGTGGTGCAGGTACCGCAGAATCACAGCCTGTTCCGCGAGATGACAGTGCGCGAGAATATCGTGCTCGGCGGGTACATCCTGCGTGAGCGGGGACTGCCCGAGCGCAGGCTCGACACGGTCCTTGAGATGTTTCCCCAGGTCACTGAGTGGCTGGGGAAGAAAGCAGGTAGCCTGTCCGGCGGGCAGCAGCGCCTGGTGGAGTTCGCCCGCTGCCTGATGCTCGACCCGACCCTGGTCATCCTGGACGAGCCGTCCATGGGCCTGTCCCCGAAGGTCCTCAAGTCGGTGTTCGACGCGATCCGGATGATGCACGCGCAGGGCAAGACCATGCTGCTGGTGGAGCAGAACGCGCGGGCCGGGCTGCGGCTGTCCACGCACGGGGTGGTTCTGGAGAATGGCCAGGTCCGGCTGGCGGGTACCGGCCGGGAGGTGCTCGAGCATCCGGAGATAGGCGCCCTCTACCTGGGCGGTGCCGTGACGACCGGCGCGGGCGCCGGGAGCGTCACTGGCCCGGCGAATGGCACAGTGCCGGGTACGCCGCATTGATCATCGACGCGCACTGTCACGTCATCGCGGCGGAGATGATGTCCAGTGCGGTGCCCGCGGACTGGCGTCCCACCGTCACCCGCGAGGATGGCCGCCAGGTGGTGGGTTTCCGTGGCCGGCAGGTGCGCTCGGTCGTCGGCGAGCTCACCGATCCTGCCCTCATGCTCGCGGAGGCCGCGGCGGCCGGCGTCGAGCACCTGCTGCTGTCCCCGTGGATCAACCTGATCCCGGTCGACGCGGCCATTGACCAGGCCCGCGCCGTGTGCCAGGTGCAGAACGAGGCGCTGGCCAAGCTCACCGCGGCCCATCCCGGGCAGCTGAGCGCGGTCGGCGCCGTGCCGGTGCAGGATCCCGCCCTGGCCGCGCGGGAGATCACCGAGCTCGTGACGATCCCTGGCCTCTGCGGGGTGGAGATCCCGTCCAGCGTGGCCGGGCGTTACCTCGGGGACGAGTACTTCCTGCCGTTCTGGGAGGCGGCCGAGGCAGCCCGGGCCCTGGTGTTCATCCACCCGTCTACCCGTGGCTTCAGCCTGCCCGCCCTCGACGGCTACTACCTGTGGAACTCGGTCGGCAACCCGCTGGAGACCGCGGTCACCGCGGCCCACATCGCCGTGGCCGGGGTGCTGGAACGCTATCCCCGGCTCCGGATACTGCTGGCCCACGGCGGCGGCGCGCTCCCGGTGGTCCGCGGGCGGCTGCGGCGCGCGTTCGCGGTCCGCCCGGAGGCCAGGGCCCAGGCGACGGCCGGGCCGGATGAGTCGCTGCGGCGGTTCTACTACGACACCGTGACGCACGATCACGACCTGCTCGCCGACCTGGTGCGCTACGCGGGCCCGGAGCACGTCCTGCTCGGCTCGGACCGGCCCTTCGACATGGGCACGGACCATCCGGTCGAGGAAGTCCGGGCGCTGCGGCTCGGCGGCCATGAAGAGCTTGTCCTGGGCCGCAACGCGGCACGCCTGATGGGGATGGCAGATGACTGAGATGGTGGGCGGGCCCAGGCGGCACGGCGGAGCACTGCTCGCCGATCTGCTCATCGAGCACGGCGTACGGCACGTCTTCGGCGTTCCCGGGGGCCAGACGCTCGCCCTCTACGACGCCATCCTGGATCGTGCGGCCCTGCTGCAGCACGTCCTCACCCGCGACGAGCGTTCCTCCGCTTACGCCGCTGACAGCTATGCCCGGCTGACCGGCCGGGCCGGGGTATGCGACGCCACGGTCGGACCGGGCGCGGCGAAGCTGCCGTCGGGCCTGGCTGAGGCCCTTGGCGCATCGGTGCCGGTCGTCGCGCTGGTCAGTGACCTGCCCGCCCGGCTCGCCCCGCACCGCTACCGCAGCGCCGCGTCGCAGGCTCTCGACCAGTCGGCCCTGCTGGCGCCGGTCACGAAGTGGCATGCCACCGTGGCTGACCCGGTGACCATGCCGGCGCTCGTCCGGCAGGCCTTCCGCGAGGCGACGACCGGCCGCCCGGGGCCGGTGGCGCTGTTCCTGCCGCAGGACGTCCTGGACGGCCCGGCCGCGGAGGATGCCGCCACCGGCGGGCCACCGGGGACGAGCGCCAGGTTCGGCCGCTTTCCGGCGTTCCGGCCCGCGCCCGAGGCGGCCGATGTGACCGCCGCCGCCGAAGCGCTGCGCCTGGCCCGGCGGCCGTTCATCCTCGCGGGCGGCGGCGTCATGCATTCCGGGGCGGGCGCGGAACTGACCGGGCTGGCCGAGCAGATATCGGCGGCGGTGGGCAGCACCCTGTCCGGCAAGGGCGCGATCGCCGAGGACCATCCGCTGAGCGTCGGGGTGACCGGGTCGATGGGCACGACCGCGGCGGCCGCCGCCCTGGCCGAAGCCGATGTGGTGCTGCTGGCCGGGACCAAGGCGGGCAGCGGCGCCACGTTCGGCTGGACTCTGCCCCGCGCCGACCAGGTGGTACTTCAGCTCGACATCGACCCGGCGGAACTCGGCCGGGCGTTCCCGCTGCGCGCGGCGCTGCTCGGCGACGCACGGCCCGGCCTGCAGGCCCTCGCGGCGGCGGCCAGCGATCAGCCGGATGCCGCGCGGCCCGATCGCGCGCCCTGGCGCGCCCGGATCGGCGAGCTCACCGCCGCGTGGCGGGCTGAGCGAGACAGTGAGCGGGCCAGTGACGCCGTCCCGATCACGCCCCAGCGGGTGCTCGCGGAGATCGAGGCCGCGCTGGGCCCGGAGGATATCCTGGTCTGTGACGCCAGCCTGTCGAGCGGGTGGGGCGGCGTCTACCTTGAACAGCGCATGCCGGGACGGCGGGTACTGTGCCCCAGGGGACAGGCCGGCCTCGGCTACGGGGTGCCCGCCGCGATCGGCGTCGCCACCGCCCACCCCGGCGGGCGGACCATCGTGCTCACCGGCGACGGCGCCCTGGGTTATGCGGCCGGCGAACTGGCCACGGTGGTCGAGCACGGGCTGCCGGTCACCGTCGTCGTCCTGAACAACCGCTCATTCGGCTGGATCCGCTGGTACCAGCGGATCACGTTCGGCCGCGGCTGGGAGGACGACGACTTCGCCGACGTGGCCTTCGCCGACGTCGCCCGCGGGTTCGGGCTGCACGGCGAGCGGGTCACCCAGCCGGGCCGGCTGGGGCCGGCCCTGCGGGCCGCTCTCACCGGGAAGCCGTCGCTGCTGGACGTGGTGACCGAGGCCTGGCAGACGCCGATCAGGGCGCACCGGCACGCCGTGCAGCACGCCGCTGAGCAGAACGCGGCCACCGAGCCGGCTGGATATGGAGGCTGACCCATGCCCCGTCACCCCGAGCGCCATATCGAGCGCCTGGCCCAGCCGGAGGCGGCCCGGCTGCTGGCCACGAGCGGCGTCGCCGTGGTCGCTACCGGCAGCGTCGAGCAGCACGGCGGGCATCTGCCGCTCGGCACGGACGCCTTCGCCGCGCTTTCCATCGCCGAGCGGGTAGCCGACCGCCTCGACACCGCCGTTGTCCAGCTTGGGCCGGTGGGCGTCGCCCACTACCACCTGTCGTGGCCGGGGACGCTCTCGCTGAGTCCCAGCACGCTCGCCGCCGTGCTGGTGGACATCTGCGGCGGCCTGGGCAGCGCGGGCGCGCACCGGATCCTGGTGGTGAACTGGCACGAGGGCAACTCTCCCACCCTCAGGCTGGGCGCCGACGAGGCACAGCGCCGGCACGGAGTGCAGATGGTGATCGCCGAAGCGCACGTGATCACCCACACCCTCTATCCGGACGAGATGGAATTCACTCACGCCGGGTCGATGGAAACCGCCGCCGTGCTCGGCTACGACTCCTCCCTGGTGCATCTGGACCAGGCGACAGAGCCCAGCGAGCGCACCGCGGGCGAGGCCGCCCACGGGCTTTTCCGCCGGCCCGATGTCTATCCGGTGCTGCGTGACTTCCACCAGATCGCCGCCACCGGGTGGTACGGGCGGCCGGAACTGGCCGAGGCCGGCCGGGCGGAGGAGATCGCCGAGGCGGTGGCCGACCACGCGGTCCGCCGCGCCCGGGAGATCTGGGCCGCACTCGGCGAGAACGCAGGCCCCAGTGAGAAGCAGCAGAGTGAGATGCGGCTGAGTGAGAGCGGGATGGCCCAGTGACCCAGCCTCAGCTACCGGCCCAGATGCAGGCGGCCGTGCTCCGCGACTTCGGCCAGCTCACGCTGGAGTCGGTGCCGGTGCCGGAGCCGGGCCCCGGCGAAGTCCTGGTGCGGGTACACGCCTGCGGGCTCTGCGGCACCGACCTGAAGATCGTCAGTGGCGGTTTCCGTGGCACCTGGCCGCCGGCGCTGCCCTTCATCATCGGCCACGAGTGGTCCGGCGAGGTCGCCGCCGGTGGCCCGGGAACCGAGCGCAGCGGTCTCGCCCCGGGTGACCGGGTGGTGGCGGAGAACCACACTGGGTGCGGTGCCTGCGCGATGTGCCGGGCCGGGCGCTACAACCTGTGTGAGCGGGTGCGCGAACCGGGCTTCAGGCTGTACGGGCACACCGCACCCGGCGCTCTCGCCGAGTATGCGGTCCGGCCCGCTGTCGCGCTGCACAAGGTCCCGGCGCACGTCACCGACGTGGCCGCGGCACTGGTCAACCAGGGCGCGCTCACCGTGCACGCCGCCCGCCGGGCCATGCTCGGCCCCGGGGACAGCGTCGCCGTATTCGGCCCCGGACTTCTCGGCCTGCTCATGCTGCAGGTCGCGCGGGCCGCGGGGGCAACTACGGTGGTCATGGTGGGCCGGGGCAAGCGGCTCGCGGTGGCACGGGAACTCGGCAGCACCGCCATCGTCGACTACGAGGAGACCGATCCCGTCGCTGGAGTCCGGGCGGCAACCGGCGGCCGCGGGGCGGACTGCGTATTCGATTGCTCGGGCAACACCTCGGTCATCCCCCAGGCGCTCCGGTCGGTGCGCCGCGGCGGCTCGGTGGCCCTGCTTGGCCTGGCTGGCGGGGCCACCGCGGAACTTCCCGTCGATCTTGTGACCCTCGACGAGCTGAACGTCCTCGGGGTACGGTCAAGTCCCAATGCCTATCCGGCCATGATCGCCCTACTGGCCTCGGGCGCGATCCGCACCGAGCCACTCACGACCGACCTCTACCCCCTGGCCGATGTCGCCGCGGCGTTCGACGCGCTCAAGCGACGGGAGGCCATCCGCCCCATCATCACCATGTAGCCGCCCCGCCACGCACCTGCCCCGCGTACCCGAGGAGCCTGCCATGCCAGTCGTGCGACACCCTGACACGTTGCCAGCACGGCGCAGATCCGTGCCGACCGGATCATCTACCACCCGGGCGACACCGTGACCGGGGACCGCTGCACCTGGGCGCCCAGCCGGTGAGCGGGGGATCACCGCGTCCGTAAGGGATATATCCGACAGCATCATCGCCGGGGGAAAGGCGAGTCGCCGGGAGGGAAAGGCGAGTCATGGACGACCGGCTTGAGTCGATGTACCGCCGCTTCACCTGGCGGATCCTGTCCAACTACGTGACGCCGTGGGAATTCGAGCAGCTCAAGGCGGAGATCACCGGCTACGAGCAGTGGTGCGGCGCGTGGAGCCGCCACGCGCAGGAGCACGTCGCGCGCGGCGACGAGGCGCTGGTCGCCGGGCACCGGCGCACCGCCGCGGACTCCTACCTGCGCGGCGCACTCGCGTACCACTGGGCGAGCTTCGTCTTCACCCACGACCAGGCGCAGTTCCGGGCCGCGCTGGAGGCGATGGCGGCCGCCTGGGCCAAGGCAGCGCCGCTGCTGGCACCGCCAATGCAGATCCTGGCGGTCCCGTTCGAGAACATCACCCTCAACGGCTACCTGCGGCTGCCTGCCGGGCCAGGCTCGGCCAGCACGGGCCCGGCACCTATCGTTCTGCTGCTTCCAGGGGCTGACTCGGCTAAGGAGGAGCTTTTCAACCTGGGGGACCACATGGTCGCCCGGGGGCTGGCGGTGGCAGCTTTCGACGGCCCGGGCCAGGGGATCGTGAGCTGCGATGCGAAGCTGCGGCCGGACCAGGAGGTGGCGGTACGGGCCATCCTGGACATGCTGATCGCCCGGCCGGACCTGGACGGAGCCCGCGTCGCAGTGGGCGGCATCTCCTACGGAGGGCTGTTCGCGATCCGCACAGCGGCGGCCGACCACCGGGTCCGGGCGGTGTTCGCGATGTCCAGCTGGTACACCCCGGCCGGCCGGTTCGCCGCCATGGACGACCTCACCAGGCCCGGCCAGTACCAGCATCATGGCCCCGATCCGGCCGCGAACATGGCAGCTATCACGCTCGCCGGGGTAGCCGGGAAGGCGACGGTCCCGCTGCTGCAGGTCTATGGCGGGGACGACCCGGGCTCGCCACCATCTCACGCCGAGCAGATCGCCGCCGAGTACGGCGGGCCGGTGACAACCGTCGTGTATCCCGAGGGGGTCCACATCCTGAACAACGTCTGGCACAAGGCCAGGCCGCTCGTGGCTGACTGGCTCGCGGATACGCTCTAGCGCTGAGGAGATCCATGGAATACACCAAAGCGGAAGCCAAGCAAGCGGCCAGGGAGACCTTCGCCGGCCTTTGGGCGGCGACCACCACGCCGTTCGACACCGCTGGGGCGGTGGACTACGGCGCGATACGGCGGGATATAGACCGGCTCACCAACGACCTGCAGATCGCTGGGATCTTCTGCGGCGGGGTTATGAGCGAGTTCTGGTCCCTCACTGGGCGCGAGCGGCGCCGGCTGGTGGAGGTGGTGGTCGACGGAGCCCAGGGGAAGTGCCCGGTGATCGCTCACACTGGTCATCACTCCGCGCTGCAGACGATTGAGTTCACCCAGCACGCCCAGAAGGCGGGCGCGGACTTCGCGGTGGTGATCAACCCCTATTACCCGCCAGCCTCGGACGAAGGCCTCTATCAGTGGTTCCAGCTGGTCTGCCAGAGCGTGGACATCGGGGTCTGGCTGTTCGACACCGGATACTCCGGCGTGGCGCTGTCCACCGAGCTCATCGAGCGGCTGGCCGCCATCGAGAACGTCTGCGGGATCAAGGTCGGCCGGGATCACACCCGCTACCTCGAGGTGCTGGCCAGGGTCGGCGACCAGATCCTGGTCTGCGAGCCGAACGAGGGAACCTGGCTGGAGAACATCCGCGACCACGGCCAGCGGGTGTTCATGTCATCGGCGGCGCCGTACCTGTACCAGA
>OBLW0100000245.1_pt1 | contig 46507 bp, 70 predicted proteins | sample 1520161 | NCBI WGS metagenome assembly OBLW01 (sample SAMEA3539309, study PRJEB22396) | soil metagenome | biome: tundra; feature: field; material: soil | place: USA | collected 2010-05 | depth 0.15 m
CTGCCCTGTCACGGAGTCTCAATTAGCCCTCCGATCCAAACTTGACCAGTACCGCCATAGTTCATCACATATTCGACAGCTTCGGCCTGCGTATAATGCTTGCCGTCCCAGTCGTTCTGTATGTCGCCCACGTGAGATCGGATAAGTTCGCAAAGTATCGCCTTACGTTCAAGGGAAGGATGGTCCTCTGCGCATGACATCGGCGCGTCTTGGAGGAGCCTCCGCATCAACTCATGGTTGGCCTCTGGGATATTTCCCCAACCCTTTAGTGTGCCCCACTTCAAAAGCAGGTAAGGCTCATTTTCGGGCGAGTCGGGTGTCATTTGGCCGCCGCCCGAATGGCAACTCGCAGCGCCGTAGAGTTGGTTACCTTCCCCTGTGTCGCAGACATGGTGCGCTTGATGGCATCAAGCAGCTTCATGTCATCCTTGGTTGCGTTGAAACTGATCTTCGTATAAGTAGCCATATCAGAACCGTAAACCGGATATTTATGAATGTCAAGAATAAAGTGGAATAAAATGCTTGACACGCGCCGCGATCTGGTTTATGTTGGATTCGTTCGCAGGAGTTTCCAACATGACTATCCAAGATACACGCAGCGAGGCCCAGCGCCTCCGCCTGATCGCCATTCACGAAGCACAGCAGGCCGCAAAGGTGCGCGAGTGCTTGGCCGCATGGGGCTTGAAGGGAGCGAAGCATGACTGAAACTGTACTTATTCCCCCCACCGGTTCTCTCGATTCAATCACTGTGTTCTGGCAGAACTTTGGGATAGGAAAGGGCCAAATCACTCTCGTTTGTTGGGGGAGTGCGTGGACGGCATATTTTGGCGGAATGGGCGACGATACAATTCAGCAATTCTTTACGCAGGCTGGGTCTTATTATCTCGCAGGAAAGCTAATGAGTGCGCAGTGGCAGACACATACAAAAACGCACGAGAAATATATTGTGCGCCTATGTGATGCAGTAAAGGCCCACATGAAGCAAGCACTGGAGGCAGTATGACCCGCGAAGAGTATTTAGCAACTCCGCACTGCCAACGCCGCGCCGTCTGGGGCGATCAGCCGCAATTCTCGCAGCGCCCATTTTACTCAGCGTATGGCGGCGAACTGAGGATCAGCCGGGATCACACCCTCGGCTATGCACCGGGCGCGCGCGCGCAGGTTGATCGTGCAATCGCAGCGCGAGATGCAAAGCCTGAGGAAGGTTGGACAAAGTGAAGACCTGCGAAGACTGCGCTCGGATGTCCGCGATAGTTGCTTCCGTTTATGATGGCAGACTAACCGATCGGGACACTACCGAATATGTGACTGTGCGCCTCTCGCATGAGACTTGGCACAAGATCCAAACTGAGTGGTATCAGATCAGGCGACGTGCAATCGCAGCGCGGGATGCACGGCTGGACGCAGAAAACTCGTAAAAGGAGATAGCACAATGCCAATGGATTTTCCAACAATGGAATCATTGATTGACGCAGCGGATGTTCACAAATTCCGCAAACCGAACGATGGAGAGACGGAGATTTCTTTCCGTCAAGCTCTAGCGGATCATGTTCGCCGTATCGATTTCATCGAATCCGAAGAGATTCGCAATGGATGCGGATGGGACAAATGGAACGCAGGACAACAATCCGCGATGCTTGGAAGGGCGCGCCTGAAGTAACCATTACCGGACGGGACCGGACTCCCGAAGAAAGCTGGCCGCGATGAGAAAGTTATTGCTGCTGCGAACCTGCGCGCTTGATTTTGAGTGCCCTTATTGTTGGGCTGGAATAAAAGAAGAGTGCCGGAGTGTGCAGTGTATTTGGAAGCAGACAAAACACCCGCACTGGGAACGCCTCGAATTAGCACGGAACGAAAGAAAGTCGGGTAATGGAGGCCGCGATGAATGAGATGTCTCTGATTGAAGCGATGTGGGACGCGGTGTTTCCTAAAACTGAGCGGATTCACGTCCGAACTTTGCCGTTCTCGCCTACCTGCGATGCCGACTTTGACCTTTTATGCAAGTGTGGTCACAGTTACGACGATCACACCTGGAGCGAAACTGAAGAGGGTAGTGACTGCGAGTATGCGACTTGCCAATGCACTCACTTCCGACTGAAAGAGGCGACCGATGCACCTCTACGATAGAGACGGCCGCCTGCACCAGATGGAACATAAGCGCCGTAACATAGTGCGCGGACTAAAATTCGCCTACGCGTTCATGGTTGCCCTGTTTGCGCTCACCTGGCTCGCGTTTATTGCAATCGGAATTTGGCAGAATGGAGTGAAGTGATGATGACGGTGCGATTCCCAAGCGGCTTTTCCGTGCAGTACAACACTGCTATGTATTCGTGGTGCGAAGATGGCCGCGTAAAACTTTATACCGATTCAACCAAACTCCACATTGTTGCTATCGTCAGTGGAGATGCCATCGTCGAGCACATTTCACCCTGCCGCACCTACGATGCGAGCATCCCTGAAGTTGCCGAACTGCGCCGGGAAATCCGCGCGCTCACCCGCAAGCTATCGAAGAATGGAGCAAAGTGATGGATCTGAAGGTTGGGAGCACAATCTATCGGCGCAACGGCGTTGCTGTAGTAATCACCGGTGAGACAAAAGTCTCTTGGATCGTCGGCGAAGTGAAGATAAAAAAGTCCGCCATGAGCAAGGGAAACAGCGGAGAACGGTGGGTTCGGTTCTTCGTTGCCCAACAGGATGCCCTCGACTGCATGTTTGCGCAGGAGAACAGATACTCAATTGGGAGACTAGTCCAGGACTGCGAAGATGGAATTGTTTTGCGCAAGATTGCACATTTGATTGGCTACACGGAAGCGGAGTAGCATCCCGGAGGCAGCATGACACAAACTCAGGACAACATCCTAACCGAATCGCTCAACATTCTGAAAGCGATCCGCAAAAGCGCCACACACTACCGCTGCATGAATCATCCACCGATTGATCGCCGGTGCGAACTGTGTCGGCGCATCGATAACTTGCTGGCGAAAGAGGAGGCGGCATGAAGCTTATTCACTGCCCATGCTGCGACGAGCCGTGCGGCAAGGACTATCCCAACACACACGAAGACCCCGGCTACCGTGAGGGTAAAGGCGAAGAGTTCGTATTGCCCGATGGCCGTTGGTGCTGTTCGCAGTTTTGCTTGGATGCAATGAAGGGAGATTTCGATGATTGATAATCTTGAATGCCCCGAGTGCTGGGGTACGATTCCTCATCCCGGCGACGCGCACTGCATCTCAGATGCTCGCGTGGTGGTGCTGCACAAGTTAGCGCACGCCATGATGGTAGTGGAGCTTCAAAAGCATTTTGGGACGCTAGACGATGCGCTGCGAGTACCTGCAGAGGCCTGGCGAACTTATAAGCGCCTCTTGTCCTCCCGCGAGGCAATGAAACTGCTAGCGCAAATCGAGATGTGCGGGCTGCGCTTGGTTGATGCTACAGCCGTTCCAGAAACCGATCCGCTCGGGCTTCCTCGGGCCTATGTGGTCGAGGTCGATCAGGCAATGGCTTTGACTTGCCCTCACGGAGTAGGACGAACAGTTTGCATAGTTTGCAATGATCCCACCATCAAACCCAACTAGGGAGATTTCGATGATTGATAACCTTGAATGCCCCAGCCATTTAGAGCAAATTCGTAACCGCGCCGCAGAGAAGGACAGGGATCGCGCTATTGCTGAGATGAGTGAATGGGTAAAACGCAGCGCTATTGCTGAGATGAGTGAATGGGTAAAACGCAGCAACAGGCAGGTAAATACCATCGATGGGCTCAATAAGGAATTAGAAGCAGCAAAAGCTGAGATTCAGCGATTGAGAGACTATCTTTCAACCGCAGACGAGGCCGATGGACCACTCATGTATACCAGCGATCACGATAAGATTCTGGCACGCGAGATACAAAAATTGCGTGGGGAGTTGGCTATGATGCCGACTGATCCCAACTACGAGTACAAGCACCGGCCAGTTGTCTCCACCGATTGCAGCTTTGGCGATCACAAATCCTGCGAGGGTTCGGAGCCTGTACTCTGGCCGGACGGCGAAACCACAACCCGCATGTGTTCTTGCGCTTGCCACAACTTTGACCCGAATTCTATCTATGTGGGAGAAAGGAAACTATGAAGCAACTCGAAGGCTTCATCGAAAACATGCCGTTCGACGAGTATGCCGCCGTGGATGCGCTGAACGGGAGCAAGATTGTGCATATGAGAAGGTCGCCCATGAAGTATCGGCATGAGATTGACAATCCGTCGCCAGCATCCCCGGCGATGGTACTGGGATCGGCCGCGCACCGCCTCATTCTGGAGCCCGACCTGGTTGGCGAGTTCGCGGTCTGGGGATTGGTCGAGGATCAGAAGGTGCGGCGTGGGAAGGTCTGGGATGCGTTCCAAGCGGCCAATGAAGGCAAGATGATTGTGACGGCCGCCGAACAGGAGTCAATGGTGGGCGTGGCTGTGGGAGCGCGTCGGAATCTGCCGCTGCGCAAGTATGTCAACGCCTACGGGACAACCGAAGTTTCGATGTTCTGGCGGCATCCGCATACCGGCAGGCGATTCAAGGCGCGCCTGGACAAGATCATTGTTGAATTGTTCGCGGATGGTGGAGAGGCCGTCGTAGAGGTCCATGACCGCATCAAGACTGTGCGGAAGCCGGTCGCGAAACATACGATAGTTGACCTGAAGACTACGCGCGATTGCCGCGACTTCCGCTTCGGGCCGCAAGCTTATCAACTTGGCTACGTCGTCAAGATGGCGCACTACTGGGAAGGTTATCGGACGCTGACCGGCATCGAACCCGCGATCAAACTCGGCGCAATCGAGGATAAGCCGCCGTTCGAGTCCGCGCTCTACAATGTGCCCCGCGAACTGATCCTGCTGGGGCTGGAAGAACGCGATAATCTCGTGAACCGCATTGAAGAGTGCGAGAAGTCCGGCATCTGGCCTGCGCGACAGGAAGATGAGCAGGATCTGGTAATGCCGCCGTGGGCGTCAACCGAGGCGGAAACCGAACTGGATTTGGAGATGGCATAATGGCAAAAGAACTCACTTACGAAGCCGCGTTCCCCGGCCGCTTCCTGAAGGCCGCGCTGTTCGAGGGCAAGAACGTAACCCTCACAATCGAAAGCGCATTCCTTGAAATTCTCGAAGGCGAGAAGGGGAAGGAATCGAAACTCATCCTTACCTTCGTCGGCAAGACGATGCAGTTGGTCTGCAACAAGACGAACGCGCTCTGTATCAAAGAGATGTTCGGGAACAAAATCCCGGCATGGATCGGCAAGCGCATCATGTTCTATCCCACGCACGTAGCGTTCGGACCTAAGCAGGTAGACGCCATCCGCGTGTATGGGTCGGCCGACATCGACGCCGACGTGGAAGTGACCGCGCGGATCGGCCGCAAGAATTTCAAAGCCACTATGCGCGCCGTAAAGGGCGCACAGGCGAACGGCCACGCTCCAGTGACACCTACCAACGTTGACCCGCGCATACAGGCCGCGTGGGGCATCCTGGGGCTCGCGGATGGGCCTGCCAATATGGCTGAGTTCGGTGGAGACGCCGCCGCGTACCTCTCGCATCTAAACCGGCTGATCGACGAAGGGAATGCGGCATGAACTGGCGCAGTTGGGCAGACGATCCACCGCAGATTCCGTGGGCACCGATTGATGTGCGCATTGGCAGACTCATTTTCTCGGGCGTTATGGCCGTACAGGTTATGCATGAGACGCGCCCAAACATAGATCGATGGTTCTGGCGGCCTCTTGGCATCTACCGCGAAGAGTTCTACGAGGTGACAAGGAGATGGGAATGATGGACAATACCCAGATTGTGTTGGAACTGCATCGAATCGGAACCGGCTTGGGGATCGTAGCTATCTCCATACTCATAAGCGTTCTCATTTGGGTCATATATCAGGACAGGAGGTAAGTAGTGATGGAGAAGTGGTCGCAGGAAGATATTCGGCTTTATATCGAAGCAGCCGAGGCGCGAATAGCTGAATTGGAATCGCAGCGGAACATACTCAGGGCTGCAATTGAAGCGTATACGAGTACCGGCTGCTCGTGCATGGTATGCAAAGACCTACGCGCAGCAATCGCGAGGTGTGTGGAGGCAAGCCATGACTAGCCGAGAGAGAGCCGTAGAGGAAGTGGCGAAGTTGGGGCTTGGTGACAAGGAAGATATTTGCGCTTGCCTTGTCCATCACGGAGGTGAGATTACCGAGGCGGATGACGTTGAGGGCGCTATCGCCGTCTGCGTGGACGTGATGGAACGCGCCCTAACCGCCGAGGCCCGCGTGACTGTGCTGGAAGGGATGTTGAGGAGAGCGTTAGACAAGATTGATTATGGGAACGTCAGTGAAGCCTTTCTGTCCGAGGCCCGCGCTGTGCTGAAGGAGACGAACCATGCGTAATCTGATCGTGCTTGCGCTGCTGTGCGGTGCCTGCTTTGGGCAGACGCCGAAGGCTGCACCGAACGCTCACGTGCAGACGCCGATGGTTGTCTGCTTACTGGATGGGTACGAAACAGTCGCACTGGACAAGGATAAGTGTCACAAGTTGGGCGGGTCATGGGTGCGCGATTTTGTAGCTGAAGCCAAAGCGCAGCAGGTCCCCGTGCCTCCCGTGAAGCAGGAGACGCCGACTGTGCCACCACCGGGAACGAACGGAGCGGGTTACGCAGACTTCCTTTCAGCGGGCAACTATCTCACCTTCGCTGAGTCCGATTGGCCGGAGCCGGAAGGAACGATAAGCAGCGGAAAGGTTGAAGGCTCGCGCATCATCTACACGCTTGACCTGAAGAAAGATTGGACATGCTATCCGACCGAGAATTTCAGCGAGCGGCCGACGATCATAACACTAGTCTGCATCAAGGATGTACCGAAGCCCGTGCCAACCGGAAAGGACGCCAATGACAAGCAAAAATGAAGTGCTGGGGACTTGCGACACAATGTATTCGTGGCATACAGGGGCGCACGCGAAGCATTATCGCTGCATCAACTGGAAGCCCGTTGCTCAAGAGGGAGCGCCTAATCCATCTACGAGATGCGCGTGTGGGCATTCTCGCGCATCCCATTTTGAGGATGCCAATGAGTGCACTCAGGGTGGTGTAGGTTGCCCATGCCAGAAATTCAAAGCCGCCGCCGTTGCTCAAGAGGAACCGCGGGCTGAATGCCCAATTTGTATGACTCCTGCCGGGGAGCCGTGTACGCCGCATGGCATCGACCCGATTGATATTTTCCAGCCGCCAATTGCTCAAGATGGTTACATCCGCGCACAGCGAGCTTATGACGAAGCCAGGGCTGCTGATTGTGTAGTTACTCAAGAGGAACCGCGAAAGCCTCCAATCAAAGAATATCTAGAAGGCCAGCAGTTTGCTAACGGTATGTTTGGGGAATCCGAGCCGCCCGTCCCCGAGGCAGCGCCGATTATGGATGCGGAAGACGAGTCTATTGCCGATTTCGCATTTCACCAGCAACCAGAGTTCGGAGAACCATATCCCGCAGCGCCAGTTGCCGAGCAGAAGTTGCCGCCGCCCCCTTCTTGGCGGTGCTTCCATTGCGGGGATTGGTTCTTAGAGGAACAAGCCAAGGAACACTTCGGCGCACGCGGAGCAGGGAAAGTTCCAGACTGTGCTCAAGAATTAGTCCAAGCTGCAAGAGGTGGACGAGAGGCAGCAATCAAACGTGCCGAAGTAGCCGAATCCCAGCGGGACGCATTGCAGAAGACAGTAAAGGAGTTGAAAGCGTCAGGAGCGCAACTCTCTATGTATCTAGCCAAGGCCAACACTGGATTCGAGGAATACGAACGCAAATTCTATCTTGCCCAAGATCGCGCCGAGGCCGCAGAATCCACTCTCGCCAGTATTCGCAGCGCTCCTATGCCAGAGATGCCGCCTTATTGGATTATGGATGCCGACGAGAAGGTCTATCTCGCATCCGACATCGAGCCTATGATCAAAACTCTCTCTGCTAAGTTGGCAGCGGAGAGACTGGAGAAGAAGGCATGACTAGGATCATCATTGAAATGGAGCCGATGGGCGTGAATCACTACGTCCGGCACACGCGCTCAGGGCGGCACTACAAGACGAAAGAGGCTCTATCCTTCGAGGAAGTCGGCGCTATTGCTTGCCGGGGCCTTGCTGTGTCGGCAAAAGCTTTTGCAGTGACGATCAACATCTACCAGGGAGCGAAGAAGAAGGGCGACATCGACGGCTACGCGAAACAGGTACTCGATTTGCTGGCTAACTGCGGAGTCCTTCTGGATCGGAACGGGAGGCGCACCACCGACGCCCATGTGACCGAACTACACATGACAAAGCAGCGCGATCGCCTGAATCCTCGCACTGAGATCATTGTTTTAGGACTCGTCTAACCATCCACGCAACGTAACCCAGAAAGGCACCCAATGTCAGACCCAGCAACCCCGAAGCGACCGCGCAAATCCAAGCAAACTGGAGTGTTTGCCGCAACCACTCTCACAAAACTCAATATCCCCAATTCCATCATCGAAGAGATGCAGCGCCAGGCGGACGCCGACATGCTGCCTCTGGATATCTACCTGATTCGCCAGATCGCCGGCAAGAACACGCCTACCGTCCAGTAACGCAGCACAGCCCGAAAGTGAGGCAGTATGGCTAAAGTGACTCTGATAATCGAGGATGTCGAAGCCCCAGAAGGTCAGCTATCCGTTACGATCGCTGGAGATTTCAACCAACCGGGAAAGTCTTATGATGAAATGACGCAAAACCCCACACCGGCAGTTTCTATCGGGCTGGGGGTGATCGCATCGCTAGCCAACGACTCGTCTAGTTTCAAGGGTCACATGCTCGATGAGTTTGGAACCACAAAGGATTTTGAGAAGTTGGCAGAAAGCGAGGCAGTATGAACGAGCATCACGCAACATTGCCCGGAGCGCTGGAGTTCAACGATGGGGCACCGCTGATCAGCAGCGAGGAGAAGGTGCTGGCAGTGTGGCCCCAAGCAGAATGGTATGTGCCATGGGAGGCGAAGGTGGGCGCAATCTTTCGTAGCGGAAACGAAAAGTTTGGGGCTGAACATCTCAGCCCCTGGATGACCGAAGAATCCGCCGCGTGGGACTACGCAGCCAGCCGCCTCAAGTAGCCCAGCCCCAGCCACAGGGGATCTATGACGCCTTATTACGAACATGCAGTCATAACGAAATAACGGAGGAATTCGATGAACGAGCATCACGCAACATTGCCCGGAGCGCTGGAGTTCAACGATGGGGCACCGATGATCAGCAGCAAGGAGAAGGTGCTGGCAGTGTGGCCGGATGCCGATACGTTTGGCCCTCCCATCTATCAGCGCCCCGGCACAGTATTCAGTGGGAGAAAATATCTAATCTCTACGGCTAGAGGTTCGTGTGACCTTGGATGCGGAGAAACTGAGGTCGAAGCGTGGAACGATGCAGCCAGCCACCTCAAGTAGCCCAACCCTTTACATAAAGAAGCCGTCCCCGGTGGTTATCCGTGGGACGGCTGCCTTTTGCTTTGGGTTTTACCGCGACCTCACTTTCCTATGGAGTTAGACCATCGCTATGGGTGCGTACGCCGTGGGGTCGAAGCCCTTGCCAGCTGAGACGTAGGCGATAATCGCGGCCTGGATCTCCGCAATCAGGTTATTGATCAGCGTCAGCTTATCGGGCGCTATCGAAGTGTCTGTTTTGAGGACCGTCAGGAGCGTCATGGCCCCGCTAAGGGCTGCGATGACATCCGCCGACTTGGTTTGGCCTGGTACGATCCCCCCCAGAAGTCCTACGAGGCCCATGGCGAGGTCGGTAGCGGTTTTGGCAATGGTTGGACTCACGCCGGGAATCAGGGGCAGGGCGGTGCCAAGGGCGTTGATTATGAGGCTTAGGATGGGAAGGAAGGCTAGCATTATTTCACCGCCTGATTCGTGTAGTTGGTTTGCGCCGTCGAAACGGCGTTGAGTTGGGTCTGCACCTGAGCCTGAGTTGCACTGCCCGCATGGAAGGCCAGGTAGACCGTATCCGCCGTGTTGACTGCCGAGACGAAAGCGTTCAAGATCGGCTTCTCGGTCGACTGTTGCGCGGGCGTCAGACTCGAGTAGTCGTTCGTGGCCTTCGAGACCAGCGCGTGAGCCGCTGCGAGGGCCTGGCCCGCAGTCTGGTCGAACTGGCTGCTGTAGCCCGGTGCCAGCGGAGCCGGCGGGGCTGTTGCGGTTGCGCATCCCGCCACTAGATACGCCGAACCGAATCCTGCGAAGACTGTTCCAAACCCCAGCACGAGGGCTAGGATCGCTTCCTTGCGAGTAAGTTTCATCCATGTTTCGAACATGCGATACCTCTATTTCAGTGGGACTAAAGGGACGTTTGCCGCCTGTTCTGCGGGTGGGAGCGGGGGCGCTGGCGGGGACTGCGTTGCGAGCCGATTGTTAGGCATGTTGAAGAACTGATGCACGCCATCGTACCACCATGTGTAGAAGGTTTTCCAGTCCCACAAAAACCATGGAGGACCGGGCACGGGGGCGGTCTTGATCGTGGCTGTGATGATGAGGACTGCGAAAGCGATAATGCTGGCCTTGTCTGCGATGAAGCAGGCCCAGACGTAGCGCCAGAAGGTGAGGCTCATCGGTCACCCCATCTGGTCTGCGCTCGCAACTCGGTCAGGAACCAGCGGCGGATAAAGGCTCTCATGCGCATAATCTTAGCACTTACCTCATGCCCGAGCGTGGAAACATCCAGCCTAAAAACGCAAATACCATGCCGATCCCAGAAGCTAGTGCAAGCAACTTCCACTGGAACTGCTCCATCGCGTTCATCCGCGCGTTGAGTGGAGACAGCGTCTCAGTGCGAATTTTCACCTCGGCCATGTCGGTCGATAATGCAGAGAGTGTAGCTCCGTGATCCTTCACCAACTGCAAAATCTCTTTTATCTGGTCGCTGCGCATCTCGAAGAGTTGAGTACGTAGCCTTCTATTTTCCTCAGTTACGTCCCCATCTTCTCCGTCCATGCTATTCCTCCGGCCCAACATCGCCCGCCTTACGGCTTGCCCTATTACTGGGCCAGGGACGTCCTACAATTCTACAGTGACAGGTTCACGGGATTGTCCCTCCATACACCTTACCCCCCAGAATGACGGTGTACGTCGGGCCTGGGGAACTGCCATATTGCAACGCCCCGATTGAAGGCGGAGACGCCCAGCTTACCCCTGCCTGGTCCGCCGTCTGACCTGCAATCGTCACCCCTGCCGCGATGGCGCCTGACGATGAGGACAGATTGAAATTGTAATTGTCGAGTTGCGATTCTGCCGTGATCGAATTGGCAGGCTGTGAGACAAATAGCGGATTCGATGCGCAGATGTCATGCGCCCCCACGCATAGGCCGGAGTTCGATTGAAGGTTGTAGTACAAGTTGTAGTCTTGAGTCGTTGGCGTTATTCCTCCAGCCCACATTCCCGGTACTGCGGTGCCACTTCCGCACCCAGGATTCGCGCCGCAGACCGTATTCAGGATTCCCAGCATAATGTTGTTCTTGAACAAAACTTGGACGCCCGGACAATAACTTGGATCGGCCCCCACAAAGTTATATCCGCCACCTGCTACCGTTCCAGTTCCACAGCCTCCGTCAATCACAGTTGCTCCGTATCCTATGTTCGTATCGTGATAAACCGTAACAACACTAGAACTTGATGGTGTTCCACCGGGAATATAGACGAAATGCAGGGGCGATCCGGAACTTCCCCAATTCGTAGGATACGAGCTACTCACCGTGATGTGGAGATCATCGGTGATGTGCGTGACCGTGATTCCTCCATAAGTTGAGAATGGGAAATCTACAGGGGCTACGACGTCGCCGATGGAAACTTGTGTAGTGAAGTGGGTATCAGTTCCAGTCACCGCCGTTCCCACCGCATAAGCGCTGCCTATAAACTGAGCGGTTGTCATGAAGCTCAGTGGAGTTTGATCTCCAGCGGCGCGACAGAAGTCGCTCAGGTTTGTGTTATATCCCGTCTGCGCTCCGGTGATGGGATCGTGCATCCGTTGACAGTTGTTCATTAGCGTGTTGTTGTAGCGGGTGGCAATATTCTCCGCTCCAATTTTGATTGATCCGCCCATGTTCCCAAAAGCGACGGAGTTGGTGACGATCACGGTTGAGTCTGATCCGTGAGTCATATCAAAACCATCCTGTGTGTTGTAACTAAAGCGGGCGTGATCCAAACTAACATCAAGATGAGTTGCAGGAGTTCCGAAACCGTCTCCATACCCTCCACCGAGGTCGTCATGGGATCCGCCATTGGCGACGGGGATTGCATGAACGATGGGGTCTTCCTCTCTGCTTCCAGACCAATCAATAGCGAGATAACTACTCACAATGGAGCCGGTCGAGGGATATGCCGTACCGTCGTCCAAGTTCCAGCCAGACGAACCATTCATATAAAGCCACACATCGTTTACTGTGAACAATCCAGCAATCGACCCGGAAATACCAGTGTTGAATCCTTGAATCGTTAGATTATTGAGCGTGATATTTGCTGCGGTGCGTGGACTTCCTATGTTTCCCGTGAATAGTCCGATGCCGACTAAGCTACCTCCCCTGCCGTCAATGTGCAGGCATTCAAGATCAACATATTGGCTGGCATCGACAGCGGCAGCGACACTGCCACTCGAAGCAACTGTGAAATTTTCCAACTTGGCAGGATCGCCTCCATATACGTGTGTCCCGCAAGATGCGTAATTCGCGCCGAGAATGCGCGTATGTGCTCCGCTCGTTCCGGAAGGTACCGATGGCATGGCGCAATACGCCACACCCGGACAGATACCACCGCTGTTTCCTGCAATCGCGCCTACTAACCCAGTGGACTGTTCGTAGCCAGAAATCAAGACGGTATCGCCACCAGAAATTACCCATCCGAGTGCGCCGTAAACGCTAGGATCGTTGAAAAGCAGACGGGCATCATTATAGGGGCATGCCTGGTTCGTCCCCGAGACGTAGGCGGAGTTCGATTGCCCGTTGCATTGCCCCGACGTGTTGGAGGCAGAGTAGCGTGTTCCGCCTGTCGTCGGATTGACGTACCAATTAGTTGCCGAGGCCCAGCCTACGCAGAGGAACAAGAGGGCGGCGAGTTGGAGAAGGCGTCTCATATCAAGTCCAGCGATCTCTCCAAACTATCTTTTGCAAGCGAATGAATAATATCCATAGCATCCTGAGTTTCAGGCAGCACAAAATTTCTGCTTTGGCTAGAAGCCCGGCTCCAATATTCACGCCAGAGATATCCCCAGGCGTTGTGTAGTTTCTCGGTCGCCTCTGACTGCCGCCAATACCGTTCCTGCATCTTCTTTGATCTCCACCATGTCATCTCGACACCTCCCCATCCCACTCTTGATACGGCGGGTTCATCGCTTCGTTGTGCATCAGATACCGCTTCGAGCCATCTGCCAACGTTCGGGCGCCGAGAATATCTGCGCGGTCGGTTTCAACCGGCTCCCACGCCAGTAAGGTCAAGACTGCGCTCAAAGTCTTCGCCGCCGCTCGCTGCGTTGCCTGTAGCTCAAGGATGGTCTGTTCCTGCCGCTTTGTTCGCTCGCGCAGTTCGCGGAGTTCGAGCATATCCGCGTCGAGTTGGTTGATAGGAATCATTGCTTTGCCGCCGTTCCCGTGCCCGTCAACGTGAAGTTCCCCGTCGCCGGGGTGTAGGTCAACGTAATCGGCCCGTTGAGTAGATAAACGACTGTGGTAGGCGGCGGCGGCGGCGCCACCACGCCCGTCGCGGGCACCGTCACCACTTTCCCAGCCACCGTCACCGTCTGCGCAACGGCCGTCTCCAGTACGTCCAGTTCCTTGACCGTGTAAACGATTGGGTCTGGAGTCACAGGCTTGGTCGCAGCGAACAGGCTCAAATTTGCCACCGCCGTGACCGTAGGACCGCCCGCAATGACCAGTGGAGCCGTCCAGCAGCCTCCAGCGGTCACGCATAGGGCTCCGCCGCTGGTAGGAGCGTTCTGTGCGGCCCCGAAGCGAACGGTGATGGGCAGGTTAGAGAATGTGACCGACTGGCCCTCAGTGGCAACCTTCTGCCACGTCTGAGCTGATGCGGATGCCGTAAGAAGCGCGAGGATGAGGACCGTTTTCATTTATTGCACCTGTGCTGTGATGTCGAAGGTTGGGGCAGTGACACATGTTCCGGCCGAGAACGCGAATCCGTAGTAGTGCCCCGCCACCATATTGACGCTGCCGCTAAACGAGTAGACCCCATCAGAGGTCGCTCCGGTTACTCCTGCCACCGTCCCGCTAATGCTGCCGTATGTAGTGGTCGGAGAAGTTCCGAGGTCCACAAATCCCACAGCCGGGGCAACAGTGCAGGAGATGGTTCCACTCTGGCGCATGATGAGACTCTTGAGAGCGACTTGAACCGGCTCGAAGTAAACAGGACCAAGAACTGTTGCGGTGGCGAAAAGTCCAGACTGAATCGCCGCATAGTCACTATGGACAGCTACACATACCCCGTTCGCAGCCGTGCAGACGCGGGCTAGTCCAGTGTTGTTCTCGTTCACCTCTGCATAACCGTTTGTGGCGTCCGAGGTGTAGACAACCGTATTCGCCGCCCCTGCTACCGCCGTGCCTGCCGGGAAGATGATGCCGTGCGTTGTGCCAGTGACCATGACAGGCTCTGTAATCGTATAGTTCGTCCCGTTATCCGTGGCAGCGCTCGCGGCGAAGCTCCCCGAGGTCGAACCAACCATCTGCACCTGTCCAGCCGTGCCGACCGATGAGCCGCCACCGCTGGGCGTCCCGCAACCGCTCCCGTCGGCCTTGGCGTAGGTGCCAGAACCGCAGCCAGCTAGAGTCAGCGTGTTCGCCGTCTCGTTACCGAGGAAGTCCACCTTCCAAGTCTTTGAAGGGTTGGCTTGGAGCGCATAGTTGCAGGTATCCACCGTCCCCGTCTGTCCATTGAACCAAGTGCAGTTTCCGCTGGTTCCATACTGCGAAAGCTGCGTCACCGCCGTCGTGTCCATCGTCGTGATGGAACCACCGGCCGTCCCGTAAGGGATCAGACTCAATTGATACCCTCCCCCTGCGGCTTCGTTGAGAAGCCTCACTGCGCTGGCTCCATAGGTGCCAGGGGCTCCTGTTCCGGTCACGTACTTCCAATTTGTCCCATTGTAGTAGACGTTCGAGGTGTAAGCGGCTTGGCCACCGGCGATGTTGAGCCAGAAGGTCGGCACAGTTCCGCCCGCCGCCAACGCCTCAAGCCCCGCCGAGTTTGCTCCACCCGTGCCGGAGATGAGCGAGGTCACTTGCGGATACCCTGCGCTTCCAGTAAGAAGAACTCCATTTGAGTAAACGTCTGCCATGAAGCTCGGGGCCGTGCCAATGGGAACCCCAGTCGCGCAAGTTGTGACATTCGCACCGCAGGAGTTGGCAACAACATCATTTGCAAGACTTGTTCCATCAAAGGAATAGCCTGTCGCCGCGTATCCATTGACTACGTTCCCGGTGATCGAATTTCCTGTCGAGTTGCTGGTCAGGACTAGACCGGCAGTGAGCTTCGTCCCCGGCAAAGTGCCGTTATCGTTGCCTGAGAAGGTGTTCCCGCTCACGGTTGAGCCAGTCGTATTGTTGAGTTGGATGCAGGTCCCTGTGCCCCCAAACCCGCCGCCAACGACGCCATAGAGCGCTTGGCACTTCAAGCCGATTAGTGAAAGGTTGGTTGCCCCATTAGCGTACACGCCGATCTGACTACCGGCACCACCGAAGATCTCAATTCCCTGAAACTGGACGCCTGCGCTGCCTTCTACATCCACGATCTTCTGTCCAGGGACTCCGCTTACATACCCTGTCGCGTACCCTCCCAGTGCGATGAAGGAACCAATGCAAGGGGCCGTTAGTCCGGTGATCTTGAACGCGCTTACCGTGATTGCGTCGAAGGTCGGGAAATTTACATGGATGTCGGCGCAAGAGTCGGAAGCTCCACTCCCCGTATAGTTGACCGTCATACCATAGGCCGCACCAGCTACCGTAAAGCCGTAGAAGTTGAGGTCGTTCACCTGTGTCCCATGAACGCTCGCGCCTATCGATGTGGCTACCGTCGCCGCCGTGCCTTCAGGGCTGAACACTATGTTTTGGAACCAAGTGCTATTCATCGCAACACTGTTATCGCTGTCAATGTCAAAGCAGTTGATGGTCTGCCCCGAGGTGTAGCTATTCGGCCCTGACTGCCCATTCTGGCATGTGACATTCGTAAAATGTCCGTAACCGTCGAAGGGTGTTCCGTTGAAATAAAAGTCGTCAAGGCTGTCGTCAGAGGCCACGTTTTCAACAACCGTGCCGCCCGCATATTGCATACGGAAGCCGATGCAGTTGGTGGATGTAGTCGTGGTGCATTGCGCCGTGCGCTGGATTGCGAAATTTTTGAAGGTATTCCAGAGAATAGTCTGGCTCTGACTTGTGCCCTGCAAATTCAGGATGGGCGTGGTGGACGTTGAAGTTGATACAAGAGTGGAGACACAGGTACCGAAGCCGGGATAGGTTGGGATCGTATCGCGTCCCTGCACCCCTTGAATGCCAACTACGGAAGTAGTGATCGAAAGACCGGACGATGCGTTGTAGCACAACCCTTGAAGTTGCGCCCACCCAGGCCCACCGGTGATTGAGTTGAGCGTTTGCTGAATCTGGGTCGTGTAATCAGTCCCAGCCGCCGCCGCAGCTTTTGTTGTGAATCCTACAACTCCCCGCCATTCCAATGGGACTGGGCCACTCAATCCTGCCACGGCCCCAGAACCAAAAAAGTGCTGCGATAGTGAAGAGTTGGCGAGTATCTGCGACGAGGAAAGGGTCAATGTTTGCCCAGAGGAAATAGTGAATCCGCTCCCGACCTGCATATCTAGCGAGACTGCAGCCGCTAATGTATGGGTCGTAGTAATCGCCAGTGGGGCATACATGCGGTAGCGGCAAGCCGTGGCGCACTGGGGGTTGGACTCTAGGGACGCAATCGTGTCGCCGCTTTGCTGATAGACGAGTTGTGGCTGCGCGGCATAGGTCGTGCTGCCGGTTGTGTTGGACAGAATTTGTCCGGTGTTGCCGCTTGGGAACGATGCCCCGCCGCCCGCCGCCCATTTCACGCCAAGCGGTTGCGTCGAGTCCGCCGTGAGCACCTGAGTATCCGCGCCAACTGGTACGCGCGCGTTGAGTGTGCTGAATCCGAAGATGTCGCCCTTGGTGGTGAGTGGTGAACTGCCAGCAGAACCACTTGCAGCCGCTGTGACTCTTCCTTTAGAGTCAACAGTAATATTGCTGTTTGTATAGGCACCCGCCGTCACTGTTGTGTTTGCCAATGTTGATGCGACACTTCCAGTTCCAGGACCGGCCGTAACGTCGCCAGTCAATTGGTTGATTCCGCTTCCGCTACTTCCTGACCCAATCGTGAAATTGTAAGGCCCGGAAGTTCCTCCGTATGGGAGCTTGAGCGTGTAAGCGTACTGCCCCGGCTGAAACCATGCGCCGAAGCTGCCTTGTGCGTCCGCGGTGCCCGTGCAAGCGAGCGCCTGCTGCAAAACCACCTGTGCTCCGGTCGGGCAAGCCGAGACAGATGAGGCAGTGTTGTAAGTATTCGCGGGCGTTGTGCAGACTCCCGACGTGCAGGAATAGAACGAGACAACCGAGAAAGGAATCGCCAACACGGGAAGCTGTTGCCCGCTGCCGGTTACGGTTGTGGCCTGGTAATCCCACCGCGTATTTTGCGAGAAAGCCAGCGTTGGGAGGAGTGCGAGAATCAGGAATATACGTTTCATCGTTGGCCCTCTATCGTTCTGGGAGGCCGAATCAATCTTGCATTCGGTAGTTGCTCCTCGAATCCTGGGTGAGAAGTCATTGGCAGATAATCAGAGGGAGGTGGAAGTATTCTCCCGGCCCTCATCGGTGCCGTGTCATAGCGGAACGGTTGTCCCTTCGGTCCTTCGACAGCACCACCTAACCGAATTGGAGGAGCTTTGAGTAACCGTCCAGTGCGCATAGCATCCGTATCGCGATAGAACGGTGGGGGCTGATATCCAGCAGGCGTACCGCCAACCTCGGGGGGTGCAGGCATCGGACGCGCACCGGGTCCGAGCAAGGCGCGCGGAGGTGGAGGCTGAAGCGTACTGGACAGTCGACCAAGATCAGGCTTCGGGCCAGCGATGCGGAATCCCTCACGGATGCCGGTATCGGTCGGACTTGCGCTCATGTAACGCCCGGCTGCGATGTCCCTTCCGGCACTCGCAATCGTGGGGATGTTGGAGAGCGGCTTTGTTAGGCTGATGTCCTTCAGTTTAGAGAATCCATAAGGCTGCTCTGGTTCGATGATATTGCTCTTACCACTGACTTTCTGCCCAATCTGAGCGATCGATCCAAACGTCTTGCGAATCTCCTGCGGCTTGATTCCCATCTTCGTCAGTTCGGGATCAAGCGCAGACTTTACCGCCGTCTCGCGGTCGAGTAATTGCGCTTGGCTCATGCCCTTCTGTTGAGCAAGTTGGATCGCTTCCGGCTCGCGCATCTTCAGCCCACGATTGAGGGCGGATAACTGAAGCCGCTCCTGTTCGAGTGCGCCCACCGTCGTAGGTCCATCTGGCCCCTTGACGGGCAAATCCTTCCCAGCATCGACCGCCTGTTGATATGGCCCCCAAACCTCTGACTTCGCCGCAGGAACGCGCGCCTGCAAATCTGCCTGAGACTGCGCGCCCTGAAGGTATGGCCGCGCGGTCTGCACGCTGCTGACTGTCCGCTGCATCTTTGGCGAGCCGGGAGAGACTTTCAAGCCGCGCACTGCGGCTGCATCGGGATCGCCAATGGCAGCATTACGAATTGCGGATCCAGCTTCACCAGCCGCACCGAGTGCGCGGCCTCCCACTTCACCAGCAATCAGACCAGTCCCGACTTGGCCAAGCGTGCGGGCCGGCGAGTGGATGAGTCCTTTTCCAAGATCGATTGCCGATCGAATACCTGGTCCCCCAACGTTCTCAGCAAATCCCAATACCCCTTTGTCTTCAGGTTCGCCGAAACTCGATTGCGCTATGTTTTCAGCTGTCCGGACGGGATGAGCGAGTGAGCGGATCACATCTCCGCCGCCAGCTCCGAAGTTCTTCAACGCTCCAGCCACAACGCCGTCTCCCGGCTGTGCGCCCTGTGTGTTGGAGTTGAAATTGGTTTTCATGCGGTCGAGTAAACCGGGTTGAGTTGACGTATCATTTTGCTGCCAGAGCTTCCAGTCTTCATTAGCTCCAGATGGAGGCGCAGATGTTGACTGTGGCTGTAGCTGATAAGCCTTTGCCGCGTCTGCCCAAGGATCGGATTGTGGCTGTTGTGGGGGAGCCATCTATTTCACCGTCCATCCATCTTGCGCTGCGAGTTGCTTCGCCTTATTCATGTCTCCGTTGGCTTGGCTCATGTAGTAATTGATCGTGGAACTATTCGGAGTCCGCGATGGTCCATCGTCTTTCGATCCAAGGTACTGCGATTCATTCCGCGCCTTGCCTACGTCCTCCGAATAGCGCCCTTGCGCGTTGTGAACCATCTCCTGCATCTGCTGAGGACTGAGCGTTACGCCTGTCAAATAGCCTTGATTGTCAAACTTCGCCTTCATGCCTTGCAGCCACGGCTGCGACTTCTGCGCTTCTGCGATGAGAGCCTGAGTCATGCGAGCGCCCTTTTGCAGACCCATCGTCATGCCCATGTGGTTGTAAAGCAGCGAGAGCATGGCCTGCTGATCGTGCGTCTTGATCGCATCCTCGTAGTTCTTCGACATAACGTTGAAGCGTTCCGCCGAATCCATGACCGGAGTGTATGCCGTGAATACCTGCTTTTTGAGCGCGGCTGCCTCCCGGTCTCCAATGTTGATTGAAGGTGGCCTTTCTCCCGACTCCCCCTGATCGAGATCGTACTTTTTAGTGGCAGGATTCCACGCCATTTGGTGAGGCCGGCCGCCAACTTCGATCTGAATAGTTTTTGGAGCGCCATTATCCTCTTTGTTCTGACCCGGTTGTAGGCTGGTTATCATGTCGGCCAAGTTGTTTACATTGGGGTCAGCATGCGGGTCGCGCCCTTCGGCAATTGCCTTCCCAACCGCGTCGGCATGCATCTGAGTCAGACTCTTCGCCTTGTCCTGCTCATCCTTGTCAATCTGTGCCTGAGTCAGAGCGTGACGATCCGCGTCCGCCTGAGATGAATTAGCGACTTGCGCCTGAGTCAGCGCAGCCCTGGCGTTCGCTTCATTCGTCGATGCGCCAAGATTTGTCGTCTGCGCTTCCTTCTCCGCGTTACCCTCATCCGCCGCGATCTGCTTATTGCCCTGATGTAAGTCTGCAAGATGATGTAGAGATGTGCCAGGAAGCGCCAGATCAACGCTAGGCGCGACCGCACGCAATCCGACGTCGCCTAGTGTCGCCAGCCCCTGCGCTGCCCCGCCCAGGAGCTTCCCAGCGAGCGGGTGATTCGGCATAGCACCTTCAACCTTGCCCTGAATCTGCGAGATGCCGGAGCCGGTATTGACCTTACGTGCCTGTTCCGTCTTCTCGTTGTCGAGTTGTGTGGGGATTCGGGTCACATTCGGCTCGGCCGGCGGCGCGAGCGTCGGCGGAGTGCTCATCTGCGGAGACATCGAAAGCGGAGGCGGCTGCGTGTCAGCCGAAGGCGGCCGGATAATCGGCGGCGCGGTCTGCTGTACTTGCTGTGCCGCTTGGGCAAGTAATTGAGGGTCGAGAAGTGGGTTTGTCAGTGCCATCTATCCCCCCAAGGCCGCAGCGCCAACTTGGCTACCACCCTGCATGCCCTGCATGCCCTGCATGAGCAACTTCATCCAAGGGTTGTTTGCATCGCTCGACGCGGCGCCAGAAAGTGCCTGATTCGACAGACCCAGCGCACCTTCGCCGCCGCTCAAATCCGTGCTATACAGCCCCCCGAGTCCCTTCAATCCTTCCTGTTGCTGCTGATTCTTCAATCCCGCGTTAGCCGTCTGCGTTCCGACCGCTGCCTTCGAAAGATTTGCCCCTGCACCGCGCGTCCCTGCCCCAATCGCATTCTGCGCTGCGCCGGCGTTCTTGGTTCGAGCTGCGTAAAGCCCGCCCTGCCCAACCGTCGCCGCCTGCGAACCTCCCGCCGACTGCTGAGCCGCGGTATTCATGGACGCGAGGTCAGTCGGAGCAAACCCTGCCGGGTGAGTCGCCTCCGACTGCAATGCCGGTTCCAACCCGCCATAGATCGATGCCGCATTGCCCGTCAATGAGTTGGACAGGTTACTCGCGGTTCCCGAATTCGCTAATTGGTCCTTCGCTACACCTTTTGGCATTTACGTCACCCGAAACGCTTCCCATGCTCTTTTCCAGCCAAATTTTTTCACCATCACGCTTACAAAACTACTGCCAAACCGGGGCGACACGAACGAAACCGCCTCTTTGAATCCACGCTTGTGCAACTTCTCCCGCAAAGCCCTGTGCAGCAACGTGATACCTTCGAGCCTTACGGCAAGATGAGGACGCTGATCGCAGATCATCACCAACTCAGGAACCATCTTCACTCCCGCCAACATAAATGGCCGGTCGCTTTCGTCCACAACCACGTGCGCCTCTTCCAGAGACTTCGGAAATCCGTCAATAAACTGTAAATCCAGTTCATTGTATATTGCCTCTAAAATCGGTAAGTCACGCCTTTCGAGTGGTCGGGTTGTCATGTGGACCTCACCGGCGGCGCGCCGTTCACGCTTTTGAATGGAATGGATCCGTAACCCTGCAAGCCTTGCCCTGGGCGTCCTGTGCCGGCCCCCTGCGATGTTCCGCGTGGAACATTCGTTCCGCCCGTCACCGCAGCCGGAGTTGCGCCGCCATGATAGACAGGGTTTCCTGGAGTGCCTGTCTGGTACTGCGCGAAGACGCGGTAGTAGAGCTTTTGCGTCCCGACAGGCAAATCATGCTCGCGATTCGGCCCCATGGAAAATGGGAAAGGATTGCTAAAGTGTGCGTTATCAGAGTAATCGCCGTGGTATTCGACCCCCCGGTAGTATTCGCCCTCATGCTGCACCGAGATATGCACGCCCGTCTCACTTGGCGTGACCGTGACGCCCTGAAGCGGAGGCGGAGCGGATGGGCTGCCAGAAAGGCTTGAGTTCGTCTGCTGGGCCAGTTGCCGGTCATTCGCGATCATGTCGGAGACGAGTTCGTGCAGTCTCGGGCCAAACTCGGGAACGCCGTCCAGTTTCAAGCCTCTCAGCCAAGCGAGATTTCTGACTTTATCGGGCATCAGCGCGCCGCCCCTCTTACCAGCATCTTCGCATCCTTGATAAACGCCGTGAGCCGAGTAATCACAAATCCGTTATCTGTCCCCGTGATCGGAGAAGACCCGATCTTGATTGCGATTCTGTCGCCGGTGCATTGTCCGCCGCCGGCCTCGCGGTCGAAGAACACTGGCGTGAGTGGGCGCACGGTATTCAGCGGCCATAAATTTGTGAGCGAATCAGGGTAGTAACTGAAAGTAACCTGTCCTGTTCCTTGAACATAGGCTTTCAGAAACGCCAGCATGATGCGAAGACCCTTCAATTGCAACGCCTGTGCCTTCTCGGGGTCGAGGAAGAAATACGTGAAATAGTAAGGCACGATCAGGCCATAAGTGTCATCTGTGAACTTGGCCGGGTTGAGCGTGTAAACGTTGCAGACGCCGGAGGCCGAAGGTGCAAGGCTGTTCCCCCCAAGCAGGCAGAGAGTCAGCGCGCCGGCCGCGCGATACATCCTCGCTGCGCCGTTCATTGGCAAATTCCACGGAGCCCACTTGCGCGAATTGTCCGTCGCGATCAGCTTCCCGGCAAACGAAGGATGGAACGGCGGAGAGTTGGCAATTGCCGCGGAGGAATTCAGATTGCGGTAATTCAGCACGTAAATCTTGTTTGGGGCCGTAGCCGCTCCAATCGGAAGTCCAAACATCAGAAGTCTTTGCACTGGATCGTTGATTCCCCAGACCGACGTTGCCGCCGCCATGTTGATTTGAATGGCCGTATTACTCTTTGTCGGGTCGTACCAGTTCGGCTGGAGCTCCTGACTGATCTTTTCCGGCAAGCCGCCGCCGAAGATCATTGCCCCACCCTCCGTCGGCCATGCCATCCAGTTATCGCCGCCTGAAGCTGTCGTGTCGTCCGCCTGGGAATGCGTCAGGCCGAAAGCCGAAAGCACTCCGCAGTCCGCCGCTACCTCATCCACCACCCATCCAGAAGGCTCTGTGACCCCACTTCCAGTCGTCTCGTGCAGTCTGCCTGATGGACTTTGCGTCAAGAGGTAAAGCGTCTCACGCAAGATGCCGAAGTCCATAATCTTCGCGGGATCGTCATTCGGCCCAAACTGGCCCGTGACGCCGTCGATGCCTTCCGGGTTGTTGGCGTATGCCCCATAGGCTAAAGAGTCCGTGTAGGGAGTCTGGACGTAGATCACCGAGCCTTCTGACACTGCGAAGGCTCCAGACGCGCCCTCAATTGAATAAACGAGGTCTGCAGGAATGGCGGTAGGTGTTGGGGCGCCGAATGTGGCCTCGTACCAGCCTGATGCAGAAAAGGGAATCGTCGCCGTCGAGACAAACGAAGTTGAGGGGCTGAATATCTGCACCACGAAAGCGCCGGGAGAGGTCACCGTGATGTGGTAGCGGATTTTGTAGAGAGTCGATCCGGTCGCGATCGGCGCTCCGGCGTAATCCTCAAACATACTTTGCTGCAACTTTCCAGAGCTTACACTCGTATCAATATTCCAGGCCTGTCCACCAAATCTCCCAGAGACAAACGTTCCCCCGGTCGTAACCTGCGTCCACCCGGCCGGCACAGTTGGATCCGAAGGCAGCGCGCCACCGCCAAACCCCATATTCAGGAGATTGTTGATCCGGTTTCTCTGCCCTAACGTCAAGAGGCGGGAACTGTAAGCCCCAAATCCAAGCGCGCCATCCAGCACAATCTGATTTGCCAGCGTGTTCCCAGGGATGCTGATGCCGAGCGCGGCAAAGAGCGTGTTATCAGAGAAGTCCAGGATAACCGAGGTTGTTGTGTTGTCATTGATCTGCGTAGCCGTGCCGACGATCTGGCCCTCGACTTGCGGAGTCGCCGGGATATAGAAGAATGGTGGCAGCGTTCCAGGTACGTTCGGCTGCGCGCCGGTGAAGGCGAGAATTCGTCCTTTCACATAGGAAGGTCCGATGGGGATATCCGAGATGCTGAGATACTGGCCTCCATTCACAATGATCGTGACGAAAGGCGACGGCGCTGGAATAGCGCCCTGATCGGTCAACCAAAGCACCTGCATCAAATGCAGCCCCGGAGCCGCCTGACCAAAAGGCGTAAGCGTGCCGGCCGTGTTCGCTGTCGAGTTTGGCCCGTATTGCTGATATTGAAATTGTGTTGGACTCGGGATTGCAGTCACATAGAAAGTTCCATCCCATGCAAAACTGACAGTGCCGCCCGTCCACGTCCCATCGGTGTAGGTGATTGCCACTTGGAAGGTTGTCGGAGTCGGCGCGGAGACGACCTGAAAAGTGTCGGCATTCAACTGCACCGGCGTTGTAGGGCTCCCATAGGCATTTGCGAGAGGAAACAAGATTTGGACTTGTCCGCCTGATCCACTGCCGGCTGAGGGGGCTCCGGTGGTCGTGGTGAATGTAGTTGACGACAGAATGGCAAGCACGATGCCTGGCCCAAGCAATCCCCCAGAGCCGATCTGCGAAAGGATGCTGGAGCCGACCTGTAGACCGGCAGTCGAGGAAATTGTGATATCCACAACTCCATTTGCGTAGGAAAATGCGGAAATGGCAAAAATGTTTGGCGGAATCGCGTCAAGAAACACATTCTCCTGCGGTGCGAGTCCGTGCGGGGTATTTGTCGTGATCGTAGCGATTCCAGGCAAGTCCTCATTGTTGATAACGACAGACGCGATGCCGCCGCCGACCTGTGAAGCTGTTACTCCGGCGATGAGCGCCTGATAGCCGATCTGGAGATTATGCGCGGCGACCGTACTTCCGAAAACGATGTTATTCAGCCGTGTCAGCGTCGTTCCGGTACTCGCTCCCACGCTCGAAGTTCCACCCGCGCCCGCCGTTCCGTTGAACTGGAAATAAGAGAAACTAATCGTCGTCGGGTTGATGATACTGAAAACCGGATACGTGCCATTGCATCCGGGCGTCGATGACCCGGCAAACGTGATGGACTCGCCTATCGTGTATCCCGGAGCCGTCGCGAAAACAACCGTCATCCCCTGCCAGTATCCATAGAAAGGATTGTGTAGCGTGGGCGTGGAAGACACTACGGCGACCGTTGTTGGGCTTCCTGAGGCCACCAGCGCGACTGGAGGATAGGCAAGGTTGGTTACTGTTGCAGGAGCCCCGGGCCCGTCTGAGGTCACCCTGCGCAGAAGCGTTCCATCGTACTGCAAAGGCACTTCGGATCCATGCAGGCCGTCCGAGATAGCGATGTACTCGCGACCAAAAGCGGTGATCGATTTGCAATAGCTTCCCGGCGTCGAACTAAAGAGAAGGGTTGCCGTCCCCGGCGTGTTGAGAACATCCTCAACATAGAAGTTTCCTGTCGAAGAGTAGTGCAGATTCTTGATTGCCCCAGTCGGAGTTTTGAAGCTCTTGCCGTAGACGATGGTGGCGTTTGTTTCAAGTGCCGGGTCGAAGATGATCTCGACTGCCGGACGTGACCCCACTTCACCTGGAGCGAAGGCCACGTCCTGACAGTCAGGAGAGATGTTTTCCGGTACAGCGTCCGGCGACACTTCCGTGACCCAACTGCCAAATACAGTCAGGGGGATAGGAACAGCGCCGCTCGGACTGATCGCCAATTACTGCCCCAGAGGGAACCATGCGCGGAACTTGACCGTGGTCGTCGCAAACGCGGACCCGTAGGCCCCGGAAGCGAACTGCGCCGTGCTGCCGGCCGCGCCGGCGAAGGTGGAAGTGATTATAGGTGCCTGCACCCCGGTAATCCCCGTCGCCCCCGCAGTCTGCGCGAGCGCTCCGGTAATCACGCCGACAGGAGCTGTTGCAGGGTTGCCGCTCGCAGTCGTGATCGTCGGCGCGGTCGAGGTCGAGGTGACCGTACCAGTCGAAGTTCCGGGAGCAAAAATCTGAATCTTGCCATTTGCCTGAGTTGTGCCCTTGGCAAAGATGAAGATGGAGCCAGTGGCCGTCTGGGAAGCGGCAAGAGGCTCTTCATAAATCTCGACTCGATTGGGGGCGGAGCGAGATTGAATTTTGTTTGTTCCGGAGAAAGATAGGGTATCGCCTCCCGTGGCGTAGTTGCCGGAGAAGGTGATGACTCCCGAAATGAACTCTTCGCGGTCGGTTACGTCCGGTACGCCTTGCAGATTGTCGAAAGTCAGTGCAGTTGCCATAATTCTCCTTTAGTAAACTCCGTATGCCCTACGTCCCGAAAAACACCGTCTTGAAACCGGTCTGCGCTGCTTCATCGTAACCTCGCGATTGAAGATCATCCGCGCGGCCTGATCGCCTTTTTGATTGAATGGTTCCGCGTCAACATCGTCGCGCCCCAGCGCAGCCTCAGCGCAGAAATAATACGAAAGCGCGTCGAGGCTTCGCATGATCGGAACCGGCTGCGCGCCGATAACCGAACCATCAGGATTTGCGGCGAAGTCTGCGAGGTAGGCAGCATATTCGAACCTCAAATCCATCGGGTAGATCGACCCAGGCATGTAAAGCGTGTCGTTTTCCCAATACCAATAGCCGTTGAATGGACCCTTGCGGCAATCAGGCAAAGCCTCCACAGCCTGAGTCATAGGCGCGCGATCAAACTGCGACTGTGTTCCGGTCTGTCGTTCCCACATTTTCAACGGCAAGATAAAATCCTGTGGCAGTACGGAAGCAAACGGAGGCACCCAATAGCTCACGCCGTCGAAGAAGTTGCTCCAGGTAAGCGCCGTCCACGATGCCGGATCGTACGAGGCCACTGGCGGAAAACCATACAGCACAAGAGGCTTTTTGAACCGTGCGCAGCCGAGGTTAGCGAGATAGGCCTGAAACTTCCGCCAGGCCAGCGTCACCATCGTCTGAGTGAATGGCTGCGTGTCGGTCAGGACGTCGCCGCCGATCGATTGGATTGCATCGTTCATCCGCACGCGAGCCCCCTGCAACACGCTTTCCAGCGAGTCATAGGGAGCCGTGAGCGGAGGGGGGATCGGCAATTACTTTCCTTTCGGCTGCGTTGCGGCCTTGATGCTTTCCTGCTCGAGCATCGCAGCCATGTAAAGTTCCTGATTGACGATATGTCCGCCTTCGCACATAGCGACGTCGGGATCGACCACGCGACCGCACATCTTGCACTTCGTGCGCCCCTTCGGCGCGGCTTTGACCATCCACGGAGAGTCAACTTCATTGTCGAGATTGAGGACGTGCGCGGCGACGAAATGCACCTTCGGGCGAACGATGAGCGAGAATGCCTTGCGATCAGTGGCGTAGATGTCGGCAATCTGCCGCACGGTTCGCTCGCAGTAGGCCCAGAGAAGTTTGGTAGCCTCTTCCAGTTCCTCTGGGGTGGGCTTGTCGCCAGCCGCAACAAAGACGCCTTGGTGAGTCAACGCATTCGAGGGAGATTGCCCACGCCCAATGCCGATCATCGACAACGCAAAGTCTTTGCCGCGCTCCTGGAGCCTTCGGTATTCGTCTTCGGACTGAGGGTAGAGTTCGTCCATGATGTAGCTGATTGGCGGAACGGCGTTGCCTTTGCCGTCCTGCACCAAAAGCTCCACATACGGTGTGCCTTCGGGGCATCCTGGAATCAGAAAGGAGCCGGTTGATCCGGTATTGATCAGAAGCGGCCACGGGCCGACGTTGAAGACATGCACCTTCTTCTTCTTCAACTCTTCGATTTCTTCGAGCACTGGAGGGATCACACGCCCTCTTGCGACTGACAGTTTTCGCTCGATATGTTCATCTGCGATGGTTCGCATTCCTACGTGATTAGCGACTGGCATAATGTAGTTTCTCCGGCTTGATCTGCGTTGCTCCCCTGATCGGCAAACCTAGTTCGTTGGCCGTCTTGGGGGTTGGTGCGCTCTTGGTTACCTTGACGTGACCGCCGATGTTCGCTGCCCGCATTCCGGCGACAGGCATCAATTCCTTGATCCGGTCAAATCGCTTGTTCTGCGCGTCCTTCTCTTCCGCTTCGCGTGTCGCCCGAATCGCCCTGGCGTTCGCGATCGGGTCATTCATCTTGGCTTTCTTGATGAGATTCGCGATTGTCTCGATATTGCAGTCTCCCGGCGACAGGAAATCGAACGTGTGACACTCGAAATAGACGCCCCGCGAAGGATAAGGCCCAGTCGAAATCAACCCCGTAGCCGGGTCACGGAATTTCAGGTTATATTGCTCCTCCGTCATCAGAGTGTGATCGAAAGCGGATATCCACTTTTCCATAATCCACCTCGAGCCAATGTGCCGGTAAGCCGGACGGACTCGATAGCCTACAAACCCGTCCGCGTACTCGCCGCCGCACAGCATTTTCACCGAAGGGGCAAAAACAATGCGGAAGAGTGGGCCGCCATACTGGTTTTCTCCAAAGCGGCGCATGACACTCGGGTGGGGATTCCCAAGCCAGTGAACCGGCTCGGGAATCTCCCCTACGAGTTGGATTCTGTCAGACACTGGTTATGCCTGCCCAAGAATTCCAGACGGGATTGCGATGCCGCTGGCAAAGGCGTTCTCGCGAGTCTGGACCATACCAAGTTGCATTTCCGTGACCATGTAGAAGACCACGGCCGACGCCTGACCGCCGCTTGCTCCGATCACGCCGAACAGAGTCTGACCAGCGACGTCGTAGAAATCATCCGCCTTGGTCTGGATCTGGAAAGCGTTCTTGAGTGCGAGGAAGTCAATGTACCCCGGCAACGCGCGGGGGTTGGGAAGGAATTCCCGGCCGCCGATGGTGCTGGGGGTCTTGCGCTTGAGCATGTCGACGGACTCGTCGCCCTTGAGCATCGCCATGTCGATATGCTGCACCAGAAGCGCATTCTGCTCCCATGCGGCAAGTTCGGACGGCGTTGCATGAGCAACCAAGTCCTCTTCGGCAATGTCCATGCCCTTGGAAAACTCCATCTGGGTCTGGAGTGCTCGAACGATCTGCGGAGTCAGCGCCCCATTCACCGCAACCGAAGGAGTGTTGTACTTCCCAGGCCACGCCGAACGCTGCACGCCCATCCAGTTGCCGGTGTTGGTTCCGACCTGGTAGTAGCGCAGCCCGAACATGCCGGAATTCGCCTGCCCCGAGGAACCGGAGACAAGCAACTTCATACCGGCGGTGATTGTTCCGGTAACGATGGGGACAGCCAGCCAGACCGTATTCGAGAGGATGTCTGAATCCTGGACGGTGATGGTTGCGACGAACGTCCCGCCAATGGCGGTCCAAACGTCCACATCCTGATCGTCGAGGAAGAAGTTTGCGTTGTTGACGACAATCCCAATCGTGTTGCCGGACGATGCGACCAGCGAGACAACCGTGTCGAGCGTATTCGAGCCGTCACCCTGGAGGGTGATGTCGAGGAAGTCGGCAAAGAGCTTTGGAGCAATCGAGCGGGTGAGCGTGGCGAAGTTTTCAATCGCCTTCTCATCGGAATCGGTTGCGTACTCCGCCTGCCGGGTGTAGCTGAAGGCGTGGATAAAGCAAGTGGTGGTGAGCTGGCCGGGAACCTGGGTCGGACCCGAACCGATGCCCATGTCGGCGCCGTTCATGTTGCCGACGCGCGGCTTGCCACCGCGAGAGGGCATGGTCGGGATACGGCAGGGACGGTCGGAGACCGGCTTGACAGACGTGTTTTTCTGGATGCGCTTGCGGAGAACCGACGCGGAAAGAGACAAATCCTCAAGTTCTGGCCGGACGTACTCTTGCTCGGATGCAAGAGCCTGCATGGAGTTGGCGATACCCATAAGGAAACCTCGGTTTGAGATTCATCCTCATGGAGTTCCCTTTAGGGGCGTGCGCCATGCTGGAAGCACTTCAGCGAATTTGAGGATTACTCCGCCAGCCTTGAGGGTCTGACTTCATCCGTTCGCGTTTGCAACTTTGGTGGACGCCCCGTACCAGCGCTAACAGGGGATACCCTCATACTCCTCAGCTAGTGCGCTGATGCTGAGGGTAAACGACTCTCGCCGCAAGAAAACTATAGCATACCGCTACTTTGGAGCCCACGTTACGGGGTTCTTGCGACCTTGAATGTATGCCTGCCGCTTCACCAGCATGTGCTGCGGCGTGCGGGCAAGATCAACCTTCAAATTCTGCGTCTGCGGCGGCCCGGCGATGCGCTCGAACTTGATTGCGCTGGGTTCGGGTGGCAGGACCGTCTTTTGTACCTGCTTCTCCGCTGGCTTTGCCGCTGTCTTCCGCGCAGCCAGAACGTCGCTGACAAGACGAGCCGCCGCTCCTTTGATGATCTTCTGGTGCTCGGAATTGACCCGCTGAAGGTATTGAGACTTATTGTTGGCCTTCAAATAGGCTTTGAGGGCGTTCTGATAGCCGGGATTGATCGAAACGCGGGCGTTGATCTCTTCCTTGAACTTTCCTTTGAGTTTTTCGATCTCCGGGGCGGTCAGTTTGGCGTTGCCAAGCACTTTCATGGCCTCGGAAACCATCAAACCGTTCGAAGTCGGCCCAACCGTCGCATTCCACTCAATATCCCGCAGCCGCATGGCCGGGTCTTCGCCTGGCTGCGCCTGCGCCTCAGCAGTGGGTGTTTTCGCTGTCGGAGTTGCCAAAGGCTTTGCTGCCATCGCGGAAAGCCCCTCAAACGCCTTTTTGATGACTCCGTAGCCCTCGATAAGCTGCTGAACGGCCGGATCGTCGCTGGTTTGTGGGACGATGCGGTCCAGAAGTTTGAATTGCAGCGGCAAGTCCTGATCATGGAAGTACCCGACTACAGCTTTAGCCACAATCGAAGAGTAACCATCTGGATTCAGCTCTGCAAATTTCGTTAGGGCCTCGGGAATAAGTTTCTGAAATGCCTCAGCGTTAGCCGAAGCCATATCGCTGATCAAGGCCGCGTCCCCAGCCTGAAACTTTGTGTCAAAGTCGCGCCAGAATGTTCGTTCCGACAATGTATCTTCGATCATTTGCTCAACAGGCACCGCGTCGGGATTCTCCGCATCGTCCGACAGCCGCTTGACGTTCTGCAGCACCGCATCGATGCCCTTCAAGCCGTCCGGGTGACGCTTGCCTATCTCGGTGTCGTTGTAGATTGCTCTGCGGACCTGTGCGACAGTCTTCGGGTCTTTCCCGGCAAAGGAATCCTTGATCGCTTTCCAGAGTGGAGCTCCGGCAAGTTCCTGGCCTTCAGATTCCTCGCCTGCAGGCGCCTCTTCGCCTTCGACAGATTCAACACCTTCTACCGGCTCAACTACTTCCTCGACTGGAGTTTCAAGAACTGCATCATCGGCCATCTAGTCACTCTCCTAGAGTGTTGCTGTTTTTCTAATTGCCATATCGCCGTCAGGAACGGACGCCGCACTTTCACGGAACATCTTAGCGAGCATTATTTCCATCTCTCGGAATAGAAGTTTATCGATCTCAGTTTTGGCTTCCTCTTGATCCATGTACATAAACATGGGATCGATCTCGCGACGAACGTGGAATTGCTTGCCTCCCACAACCACAACCATCCATCGAATGTTCATCATGGAACCACCCGGGATAGCCATACTCGTAGTGGCCCATCTCACATCTTCCGCTTCAAGCAAGATTTTCATACTGTCTCCTTTAGATTGTTGCTGTTCCTGGCGTTCCCGGTGCTGCCGCCTTGCTTGCTACTCCGGGTTGCGCCTCTGGAGCCGCTTCATTGATCCCAGCCTGCTTATTCATGGCCTGCTTGCCCGCTGGGTCTTCATCCTTGAAGTTGACGCTCTCACTCGGAGGCTTCAACTGCTGCTGTGCCTGGGCCTGCGCCATGGCCTGCTGTGCCATGAACTGATCATGCACCGCTTTGTGCAGTCTAACATTCTGCACACCCAGCTTGGCCTGCTCAATATCCGCAACTTCGCCGATATTCTGCCGAATCCAGCAATCCTCGCTCGAGAGATATTCCTGGCACTTCGCCGACTCCCACTGATGGTAGTCGTCCACTTCGGGCATCAGTGATGTCGTAGGGGGCGGAGGCTGATACGGAGGCTCTGGTAGTCCTTGAGCGCGCGCCTGGAGCGCCTGGGCGGCATGCTGCACGTTGTAGGCATCCGTGGCCGCCTGGTCTGGCGGGTTCGGGGGCTCGCGCAGTAGAATCTCCAGTTCGCGAGTCTGTTTCTTGTAGGCGATCGCCGGAATCAAGGTCAGGTCCGGGTTGCCGTTCAATTCAAGGAACTCTTCCCAGTTGTCAGGAGATTGGAAGAGTGTCTGCCCAATCGGGGACGCCGCCGCCATCGTAATCAGCGATTGAAGGTTCGCGCGCTTTGATGCCGTCGATTCTGGGAACGAAGACTCGGAAGTATGCGCGTGGAACTTGCCCTTGGTCAGTTTCTCCAGTTTCAGCGTCACATTCTTGCCATCACCCGACGTCACGATAATCTCTTTGCCGTGGTCGGGGTTCTTCGAGGCCAACAGCGCAGCCTTCGTGTAGATCCCACAGAACATCTTTTGCAGGTTCGCCCAAGGAGGCCCAAGCATCCCCATAGCCTGTGAGCGGTCCATTGCCTGGCCTGTGGCCGTCTGATCCGGCTTCGCATTCCCTTCCAGCGCCGGCAAAGCTCCGACAAGCTCCTGCGACAGCATCCGCAGTTCGGTAATCGCCTCATCGAATCCGGCCGGTGACTCGGCCTGGGGCTCGCGGTAGAAGGATTCCTCAATCGGATGCCCCGGATCGGCCTGCTTCAGCAGAACGCAACTTCCAGGCTTCGACCGCTGATCCATGATCGCGTCGTAGTCTTCTGCATCGCCTCGGAAGTAGGTGAAACTCCACCCTTTCTCGTAATTCTCTCGCTTGGCGTTCATGTAGTCGTTGAACGCGTCCTGCACAACCTTGTCCGGCTCCATCAGCGCCCCACCGGTCATGCCGTCGCGCTCCACTGGGAAGCCAACATCCAAAGCATCATCGGGGCACTCGTTCCACGCCTCGGAATAGGTTTTCCCGATGTATTTGACGTGCGCGCCGTCAGGGAACAGAATTTCCATCATTTTCTGGATAGTCTGCGTGCCATCGGCCATTGAACCGTCAGGCATCTCGCCGGTAAACGGCTCATCCATCGATTTGTCCGTAAAGCCGTCCGGCCGGAGGAAGCAGTTCATCTCCGTTGTCAGGTAGCTAAGTGCCATGCCGGTGAGATAGTAGGACTTCTTCGCCTGCCGCGCGCCAATGCGGGCGTAGCGTTCCCAATCCGACTCGCCTAAACCGGCTTCTCCAGGCGCAATCTTGTCCTTGATCCAATCGTTTTCCGCCTTAGCCGCCAGCGCGTCGAGATCATCATACAGAAAACAGTAGAGTGCTGAGTCGAACGAGTCACAGATAATGGGGACTTTCGATTCTAGCGTGCCGTAAATCTTGGCCATTTCCATTGATCGCGGCGTTCGGTCGGAACTGTCGCCAAACTTCGCCCTTGATTTCAGTGTGCGAGTCCAGGCAACACAGCGGCCCGAAAGCTCAAACATGCGTGCGATATCCTGCTGAATCCGCTTGATAGGGTTGTTCTGGTCGAAGAGATGCCGGAAACCTTCCGCCGTCTCTGCCGCTTCAATATCCTCAGACTGGCCCGGTCGGTCCGCCGTAAAGTCGATTCCCGGCTCGTTCTGCGTCAGAACCGCGTCGAGTGAACGTCTGCGGATGCGGAAGATGTTGTATGCCCCCATAAACTCAGGGCATTCAATCGATTTCCCGTTGCCGATGTTGACGTAGCCGCCGGCTGTCCCGACCTGATAAACGCCTGTCCCCCAGTTTGGATAGACGTGCTGCACGCCATCATCATAGAAGCGCAGGATTCGGTCCATCAGAACTTCAATGCGTCGGTCGTAGACGTCGCGACCCTGGTACTTCTTTACCAGCCGGTCAAACGCATCTTGCAATTGGTCCGGGAGGTCGCGGTTGTTCTGGCCATACATCGGCGGATCGTCAGATTGAGGAACCGAATCCGGCTCAGCCTCATCAACTAGCGGATCTTCAAGGACATCAGTTGATTCGAGCAATTTCCTGTATCCTCCGCGCCTGATCCAGCTTATCAGCTACGCTTTGCGCCTCAAGGATAGCATTGACCGCCCGCTGCAGCGTTCCACAGCACGCCGACGCGCCGACCGGGACGATGGACAGACAGTAGGGGCAGTTCAGTTCAAGTTCACGCTTTTCGAGCCACATGCGTTCCATTTGCTCGCGAACGAAGGCTAGTTTATCCATCCCGGCAATGTACTCGGGATCATCGTTGGCCGCGTTGATCACATCGTCGAAGCTGCTCATCCCAAAGTGCCCGTTTCATCCACCGCGCGGCGAAGTTTTTCATGCCACATTGAATGAGCGTCGCGCTGAGACGCTTCCACTGTGCAGTAGCATTCACCGCAGACGTATTGGAAAGCATCCGGACTCACAGGAAGAGAATCTTTTCTCACATAATTGATCATTTTCCGCGCCTCATCCCGGCATAACCCTTTGCCGACCGCGCATCCCGCCGCTCCTGAGGGTTCGAGGAATCCAGCGCAGCATCAATTCGCGACGAACCTAGCTTCTCCCCTTGCGGCACACCCATTTCACGATGCAGCCGCCCTGGATGAGAAGTCCATGAGCCTTTGCTGCCGAGGTCTACCGTCTTCTTCTTGTAGAGGCCGCCCATCAATGGCACCCAATACGCGGCAACGATAACCCTCCGCCGCCCAGAAGGAGGAAAATAACGATAATCAGGAGAACGAATCCAAGCCCATAACCGAAGGGCCGATATTGCCCATTGTTGTAATATGACCCACCGAAAGGCAACACGAACAGAAGAATGATGAGTAGTAACAACATATCAAAGTCCTCCTAACGGTTTCTTGCGCTCTGGCAAGCCCTTGCGCTTAGTCGCAGCGAAGTCATGCAACGTTTGATGAGAGAGTTTCCCCAGACTCGCATCCTTTTTATAGAGCGAGCCTGGATTATGCTCCGCAATAGCGAACAACCGTTGCTGCGCCTGTGACTTAGCAGGCATGGCTTAGTAGAGAGTGAGTGTCGTGCTGGCATAGCTCGACCCACTTGCCGCCGTATAACTCAGGGCTCCGCTGATGCCTCCCCAATTGAGTACCGTCACGTTCAGCCCGAGCCCCTTGTAGGCCGTCACGAACGTGGTGAAATTGGCGTTTGTGGTCAGGGCCGCAGCCTGGAAGAGCTTGCGATCGCAAACCACCAGCCCGCCTCCGTAGGCAAAAGCGGCCGTCGCGGCTTCCTGCAATCCGAAGTCGCCGGACCGCACCGTGTCGCCCTGGCCGTGACCATAAGCGAAGACTGCGGTGATGATGCAGGTTCCATAGAGGGTCGGCGTCGGGTTGGAAACACCGGTCGGCGTAACCGTCTCAATCGCCGAATTGGATCCGACCGTGATCGGGATGCCGACGACCGGAGAAACCGGCTTCCCGTCCGGGGTGTAGACGACGCCCAGAGCCAGAGTGATCGAGTAAGTGCCTGCGCTGGGGGAGCCAGAGATGACCTGGAACGCCGGTGTCTCAGGGTTGACGCCGTATGCGTAATCAAACGCGTTGAATTCACCGGAAAACTTTGTGCGTGCCATTCGGTCATTCTCCTATACTTCGAATTCTACATCCCGCCCAAGGGCGCTTGTTCCTCTTCGTGTTGCGGCTTGTCTTCCGCACCCTCTTCGCCGCCCATAAACGCCTTCAGGCCCTCGCTCATCGACTCAGGCGAATCATGCTCCTGCGTCTCTTCGTGGGTGCCGTCTTCGTGGATGCCGTGAGTATGTCCGGAGAATCCGTCATGCTTGGCGTGGTGATGCTTCGACTCGGGCTCGTGAACGTGCGCGATATGCGCAGTCATGTGCAGGAGGTCGGGATGCTGCTCTTCCTGGCCATCCTTGACGGTGTGGAATGTCCCGTCGCCGTGGTCATGGACTTCCATCGGCGCGCCGCCCTCGGCAGGCTCTTTCTTGATGCCCTGCCCCATTTCAGATCCCATCTTGGCCGATGGATTAGGTTTGGAGCCGCCGCCTTTCGGTATGGCTCCATCCTTGGGCGGCGTCATCATCTTATTCAGACCGTAGGCCATGGCCTTACCCTACCTGCGAGGCGACGAGCGTGGGTTCGGTCGGAGGAACAACCACCGAGGTGATCGTAAACGTCACCACGTTCGACGTCAGAACGGTGACTCCATCCGTGCCGAGCGCCGATCCGCCCACTGATCCGGAAGTGGCGGTATCGGTCGGATCGACTGTCGCAACGACCTGCTGCGCCAGTGGAATCGCTCCACCCGTCAGGTCGGTGGTTGCCGGAGCGAAGGTGATCAGCGGGTCAGGAGATGACCAGGTGATTGAGAGGGTGTAGCCGGCCGGAGGCGTGACGCCCCCCGGGAAATTGACTGCGATCGCGAATTGGCCTGTCTGTCCTGCGGGAATGTTGCCGATTGCCATACTGCCTCCAACCTGCGTAAGTGTTAGTTCTGGAAATTCAAGCAGCCGCTCAATCCGAAGGATACGCCGATTCTGTTCCTCTAGCAGCCGCAAGACCTGATGCTCAAAAGTATGATGCTCGAACTCGCGATAATCGCGGCCGCTCATACTTATACCTTCTTTGGCGGTGCGGGAGTCCACTCCTTTTTCGCATTATGGACGACTGCGTCCGCCTGAGCCTGCGTCGGCACATTCTGGTCGTAGATAGGGACACTCGAAGGCAATGCGGCGTTGGGCAAGCCGGGGTAGTTTGTCCCGTCGCCGGCCGTAGTCCATCCCTGATTAGGCCACCGCTCGGAACCGCTACCATCGAAAGCCCCGCCGGTGCCGTCGATGTGCTTACCCTGATGGCCCGGGGTAGCCTCCGTGTCAGGCAAGCCAAGGGCTTTGCGCTCGGCATGGCCATCGGTGACCGTGACGCCTCGGCCAGGATTTAGTTCAAGGACTGTGGACATATTTCAGTTCTCCTCGGCTCGTTCCCGCTTCAACTCAGCGTTAGCCAGTTCCCGCTCAAATGATCTTCGCACATCACCAGAAGTACGCGCATGAATGATACCATCCTCCGGCTTAGCTGCTTGGATGCGCAGTTTCTCGACAAGGGAATCATAGCGCATTCTCCAACCGTCGGAAAGCTTCAGATATTCCTGCGCCTGCATGTTCATATTGGCAAATTTCAGTCTGCAATCGGAATGGCGTTGGCACTCGGCATGGTAATCCCGCTGATAGGTCCGCGCCACGTATGCAGCGGCGGCGGTCGTCAGAAAGAGGATTATTGCCGCCCAGACCATGATGACCTCCCGCGCTTGTGTTCCGCCTCGAATCGTATCATAGTCATGCCTTTCGAGTGCATTGTCTGGCCTTCCATGCTGTCATAAAGCTCCTGGGCGCGCACAGAAAGCGGGGCCTGCAAGCCAACTGAGTGCATGGAATACATCAAATAGCGGTCCATATCACCGACGTCATCCGCCTTCGTTGGCTGCTTCCAGACATCCTCCGCACGCCCTGGATGCTTGGTATCCCGGATCAGCATTGGGATCGCCTCGATTGTGTCGGTGCAGCGCGAACACACAAAAAACAAAGGGGTCTTTAGAGAGTAACCCCCTGCCTCGCCCTCGTAATCGTCATCCTGCCGCGTTGGAGCCATCTTGCCAGCCAATACGTCGGCGGTCTTTTTCATCATGGCGTACAGGAACCGCCAGCCTCCGATACGCCCATTTGCCGCCTGCTCTGCCCAAGGCAAGCCGGCCACGCGCAACTCTTGGTTGATTGTGTCCGCCGTCGAGTGTCCTTTCGAGTCCTTTTCCCACGCATCAACACTCAGAAAGTACCGCTTCATCTGCTTCTTTTCCTGGTCATCCATCTGGGCAACGCACTGCCGGACCAGCTCGCCTTGCTCGGTTTCCTGGATGGCGTAGTCGCGATAGAGAATCCAAACCTCAACCGCTTCATCGATCACCACGCCGAAGACGTCGTGGAACACCTTCGGGGCCACCTTGCCGCCTGTCGCCCACCCCACCGCTGCATGATGCACAAAACCGTCATCGTGTCCCATCCACCGGGGCCACCATGGCTGGATGAGCTTTGCCTCCTGCTGCGCGGTCAGGATCAGCTTCGACTCGTCCCAGACGCCCGCATAATACTGGCCCGCGAAGGAATCAAAAGAGCCCAGCAGATGCCCGGCGCGCAGACTTTGAGGCAACGCGTTGAGTTTGCGTCCCTCGGCCGTGGAGTCGACGAAAATTTCAAACCGCTGAACGCTCGACATCGCATAGAACTGCTTTGCCGTGTACCCTAGCCCAGCAAACCAGACGAAGTTGTCCCATCCGAACAGATGAACGAAAGCGTAATCATTCGGACGCTCGCCTCCAATAAAGCGTTTCTGAGCAAAGATTCTACGAAGGAACTCTGTTCCGACACCTCCTGGATTGAAGAACAGTGCAGTCTTGCACTCACCAAGAGCAGCGTCTGGCCATCGGTTACACGTGTGGATGATCTGAAGCTCGTACTCGCTGAACTGCTCGGCCTGATCGACGAAGATGTCATAGTATTGGACCCCCCAAAACTTACGATCTACTTCCTGTTGATTCTCTGCATACGCGAACACAATCCGAGATCCATTCAGGAGACGAAACTCATGGTCTCCAGCTCGCCAGCAGTCTCGCAACTCCGGCCACTGCCGCATGAACTCGTCTACGTGATTGCGTTTGACCTCGTCCCAGACCCGGCGAACGATGCAGCCATCCGTGCCAGGTCTCTGCTGTCTGCGATCAAGCATGATGCGTTGCAGACCGCCGGACTTGCCACCGGCCCGCGCTCCACCACCACCAATCCATGTTGCGGCATCAGGCCCAGTCTTGTAGACCAACTTACCAAGCTCGAGTTGCTTGGGTTGGAGAATCAGCTCGATTGGCATGAATTATCGCGTAAACCTGCCCTTTGGATCGCGGTGCGGCTTGCCCACCGCATAGCCCACGGCAAACCCGGCAAAGAAGCCGATCAATATAATCCCGAAGATGCCTAACATAATCGCTGGAGTCATAGTCATTTGCTCGTTCCTCCGCTCACAGCCCAAATCCAAATAACGATCCGCCTGCGTTGACTACGGTTGGTCCGTTGTAGGCTCCAACGTCCCATGCGCCAGATGATGGTCTTGCGTTGCCTGCATCTCAAGGATGGTCTGTTCCTGCCGCGCAGATCGCTCGCACGCGTCAAGCAATTCGCGCTCTCTCTCTGCTCATACGCACGCCGCATGTTTTGTAGCCCCGCATCGTCAGATGGATTTGCAGGGAAGATGATGATGCCCTTGTCGAGTGGAGGAATAGTCATCGTATCGCCTCGCGCAACTCTTCTAACTGCTTGGATATATTCGCCTGCTCAATCGAAATAATCGCCCACAGCAGTGCGAAGTGGTAGATGATTTCCGCATCCGATAATTCGTAATTCAGGTCGTGGAACTCGCGGATTGCGGCAAGGGCCTTCTCGTCGGGGGTCATTGTAGGAATCATTTCATCGTCATCCTTTTAGTAGGTAAAAGCGACAACCACGCCTCCGGGTCCACTCGTCCCTGTAAACCCCAGATTCTAGGATTCGCCGGTTGCGCTAAGGCTGATGCCGAGCAGAACAGGCAGGCAAATATCAGTTTCCGCATTGAACTTACCTCGAAACAAACAAACTGCCAGACGTCGGAGCTACCGCAAACGTGAAGCGCAGCCATCCGCCCACCAGATTGTAAGGCAAAGCACTGCCGGCCGGAACGATGCATCCCGCCAGGGGCTCATAATTTGCCGCAACATCGGCCGGAGCGGTTTGCCCCTGCGCATCCTGGTTGGTCGTATTGGTTATCATCAGCGTATAGCCGCTGTTTTCCGGTGTGGGGCCGAGTGCAATCTGTTTTGTGGTTGTGATCCCGGAATCCACGGCGGCATTGTTGACCATCGCAGTCGACGCGCCTGGAGAGAGGGCCTGAAGTTGGGTTGGTTGCGGGCTTGTGATATATGCGGGCATCTACTCCTCCAAAATTGACTTCGCAACGAATTGTATAGGACCGCCGTCTGGGCCTGATTGCTCATTGAAATTGCGGTCACCGTACTTCTTCGGGTTCCACTTCGCCAAAAGCTTCAACCGCGTGTCGATCATGAGCTTGCGATGCTCGATCATGTCGGCGGTTTTGCGCTCGGTAAGAATAACCGGATCGCCCGCTTTGTCTATGATGACTGCGCCCTCGAAGGTGTAGGGTTTTCGTGTCACAATTTCGCCCATCAGCGTGTTGTCTGAGATCGCAAGACATTGCTGGTGAATGACTTCCTCGCCAATTAGCCTCGCGCGCGCGATGCGTGAATAAAGCTCTGGATTCGCTTCCAGCCAATCGTAAACTGTGCCGTATGAAGGCTTTCCTGGCTGCCGACAGAAATCGCGCAAGGTTTGACCTTCTGCGAGCCATAGCGCGAGCTCAGCGCATGTTTTCTGCGGATCGTATTCGATTGGGCGACCACCAGCCATAAGCGGATTGTAGCGCATTGGTAGCCCTGAGCGCCGCTCTCGTTTCGCTTGTGAATAAATTCGCGCTCACGCTGTGGCGTTCAGGGTAGCACATCGTGTCAATACACTACATCTTGTGGTTAGATTCAACCGGACCACTACTAAAAAATAATCTCACTTTTGCGCATATTTACTATTGACACCGGAGTGACAATGTGTCATACTCTTTACAGATCAGAGGAAACCAGCCCTCGTTGGAGTACAAAATGACCACCACCTCAAGAATCTGCACCATGCACAAAGAGCGCACTGGATGGCAGGGAGCGCCTGCAATCGGACTTGTGGTCCGTAATGCATATTTCGCATCGCCTGAGTTCTCCGACTTTTTGGAGTCGCTCGGCATCACCTGCGACATCGACATCAGCAATCGCCAGTCGCGCATTTTTACGGTGCAAGCCGATCTGGACGCAGCCAAAGCGGCTCTTGCCCCCTATTTTGGCGAGATGGATGCTAAGGGTATCGCAACCTACAATGGAAAATTCGGGGTGACAAAATGACCTATGAAATCAGCTACTTCTGCAATTCTGGATTTGGCGTAGATCGACAAACAACCAGCAAACGCGCCGCGATGCGCGAGGCAATTGTAATCCGTGAATGCGCTCATGACGGCGACTCATCCGCTAAGGTTGTTGTCTACGCACTCGGCAAAGGACCAGAGCCCATACCTATTGCCGCTTGGGGTCAGACTTGCGGTGGCCACTGGTATCGCGCTTGCGTCTAAGCTCCGCCGCGCCCATCCAAGGGCAAGCGATGCGTCTGAGGTGGTACTCAGGGCCGGTACGTAACCCGGCAACCCTAAGAAGTGAGGCGATTGAAATGGCTTGGAAAACTCAGACAGGTACAAAGCACTCGGTGAATTGCAAAATGGTGTGGGGTCGGAAAGATGTGAACTGCCCACGTTGCCAGGAGTTGATTGCGGGCTCGGCTCCGCGTCGGTGGGCGTCCAGCTTCAAATCCAACGATGCACAGCGTTGCGTTGAAATTCATGCGCACTTTCAATCACATAAGCATCTTTCGGGCGGCTGTGGCCCGGTCTGCACATTTGGGGAATGGTAATGATCCGCCGCATCCTAACCGAGATGTACTCCTGCGTCTGCGAGGGATGCGGTCACGCTTGGGTGTCTGTCGACGAGCCAAAGCGTTGCGCCAAATGCAAGTCACGCGCTTGGAACCGGGTGCCGCGTAAGTATGTGCGCAAGCAATGAGATGCGTTCGCACTGGGGAAGAGTTTATCATGCGGGCTTGTACGTGCGTGCAATATGCTGCGCCAGCGGATACGGGATCTTGGCAATCATGGCGGATGCAGCCTTGCGGGAGTTGGGTTTGGATTCAGACTGTTTGCCAGCAATTCGGGTGAAATCTTGCCCTTTCAGTTCGCGATTACTCCAGTTCATGCCAGATGTCTTGTAAGCATCGCTCTCCCGCTGGTTCGTCAGGTGGCGCGTGTGGCTGTGTCCGTCGCGGATGTTGGCATGGCCTACGGTCTTGGTCGCATCGCAAAGCCTTTGAATCTCCCTGTCTTCCCACTTGCGGGGACTATTGTTACCGGGTAGTTTTGTTCCTTTGAACGTCATCGGCATGAGTGCCGGCACATCTCCCCACAGGTAGAAGCTGCCATAGTGCCACGCCGCGCGACCAACCCACTTCTGCGCACCTCGCACATTTTCAACAACCATAGGAATGTGGCGCCCAGCCGCCTCAGACGCCTCGCGCTGGATGCGGAACTGCGCGTTGAACAGTTCTATACCCAGATAGGGCGGCCCGAGCGCCTTAGCCCTACTCCACGGCATGGCGCGGTAGCTGAACTCCTGGCATGGACTCGACCCAACGATGATTGCCGCATTCTTGAATTCGGAGCCGTGAATCGATCGCACGTCGCGCAGAATCAGCTTGCCGGGATAGCCACCAGAGCCGTAGTCGTGCGCTTCGATGTCGTAGCCGATGCACTCGTAGCCCTCTACAATGAATGCTTCGCTCCAGCCGCCGAGGCCGCAATAGAGGTCAATGCAAATCGGCTTCATGCCTCACCCCTGCGAGTCACTGAATACATTGCCTTTAGCTGGTCAGGAAACGCTTTGCGGAACTCATCGGATGGATCGTCCATTGGACGCATCGTGATGAGCCCACGATTAGTTAGCGCCCTCAATGATTCCCGAACGCCTTCAGGATGTCGCCGCTTTCCTAGCCAAGTCGCCACGGTCCACCCACTCATCTCGCCATTCTTGGCATCGGCAATAGTCGCCAATGCGTCTTGCATCTTCTGACTCATCGGATATTCGTTCACGATTGCCCCCTGCGAGTCACGCCCAAGATCAGCCGCCGGCACTCATCCGTTGCGCATCGGTCCAACTGGTCGCACAGCCTTACTGTAAGTGTATCGGGATGTGCTTGATAGCGCGTGAGATTGAATCGCTTCACATAGTATCGCCGACGCATTCCACGTGCGCGCTTGAGGATGAGTTTGTCGAGTTTAGTCATGCGGCATCGCCTTTGCGCCTTAGTTTGAAATACATATCCCATGCCCAAGGCTTGTCTTTCAGGTCGTCAGGCACCTGTTCAGTTTCTTTTGCAATTAGGGTGTGGATTTGATCCAGCCGCAACAGCCCGCAGGCGCACATGTCTGGGATGTTCGAAGATGCGTAGCGGTGATTCATTTCACACCACCATTCCGCGCGGAATCATGTGGCGTCCGGTTTTAGCTGTTCCTATCAATCCAACCTTTTTCCGATACATCATCCGTGCGCGCTCTAAGCATCGGTCACAGGAGATTTTACTGCGTGGATTCCGCGGCCGCCCACATAAACATAACCCTTTACGCCTACGGAATCTGGCTCTAGCCTTGTCTCGTTCAGTTTTCATGCGGCCTCCGAGCTTCGCCGACAACCACGTGGGCAGGGAAATGCAAACCGCGCCTCTTCATAAGGAAACCTGGCAACCGGCCGCATCTCGGACGCCAGCCCGGAATTGTCGCATAGCGGACAATTACATTCACAGGAGATCCAGTCCCGCCCGGCGCGTACCATCCCCATAGTGCACCGGCCGCACCAGCGAGTCTGTTTCACAATTGGTTTTTGCGCGTTTTGGCAGGCCTGGACGAGTTCATAAGGTGTCGGCAATCGCCTGTATTCGCCCTGTGGCGCATCTTCGAGGGTCTGGCAGGCCGTTTCCACCACCGCGTCAGGGAAACGCGCCACAGCCTGTGCTAGACGCGCCAGAACGTCACTAGATGGGATGGTTACGCCAATCGTCTCACTCAACTGCTTCAATCTCTGGATCGCACTTCGCGAGGGCTTCCCTGAGGATTTGGTCGTTCCTGCTTTCACGTTGTTGCGATTGATGCGTTCCATTGCTGCCTCCATTGCCGTTCGAGCGTCCGTTATCTTGGCTCCAGGTGAGCCACTTCACGATGCGTTTCTTGGATCCATTTATGCTGGCGCTGCGTTTTTCAGGATTTGCATCCAGCCATGGGGGGATTTTGCGCAATTCGCCTATGACGTCGATGCCCGGATATGCTTCGCGGTACGACTCGATATCAGATTGGGTGATAATGTGAGTTTTCTTGCCGGTGAGTTTGATTGTGAAAACTGGAGGGGATGCGGCGGGAACGTCGTCAGACGTGAGCGCAAGAGTATTTGTATTTTCTTGTGTTGTCTTATCTGTTCTGTTCTGTTGGTTGACTTTCCGTTCAACGGTTTTTGAACGATCGTTCAAACTCTTTTCTTTTCTTGCTTTTGCAGAAGCGATTCCGCCGATCTTTCCAGCGTTTGAAATTCCTTTCACTTTTACTAAATCGCGCTCAACCCGGCTATGAATCCAGAGCCCGTTTTCCACGCAGAAGAACTCCGAAAGTATGCCTCGATTCGCCGTCCACTCATCGTTGCTCATCCGTGCAACGGTTGCTAAACGATCGTTCAAATCAGGAAGTGCTTTACCACGCTGCCAATAATTCATCAGCAAGAGAAGGTATGCGCCGTGCTGGGCGGCATTCAGATGGGAGGTATCGGCAAGATATTCCGCAACATAAAGCTGCATATACGGAAGGGCAGCCATCAGAGCGCCGCCTGAAAGTCGAATACCTCTTGGCTTAGGCGCTTGGCAGCGATTTCGCAGTATAGCTCATGCAATTCAATCCCTACGCCGGTTAGCCCCATAGCCTTCGCTGCTACGAGGGTGGTTCCTGAGCCTAGAAAGGGGTCTAGGACGCTTCGGGCGTCGGGGAATAAGGAAAGACACCATTTCATTAGCGCGAGCGGTTTCTGGGTCATATGCTGCGCGCCATCAGTCATCAGAGCTACACGATTGAGTTCAAAGATGCGGAGAGCATTATTCCTTGAGGTGAAAGCAAGTTCTCCATCGGACTGATTGATGCGCTGCCCTTTGTCCCAAACTAGCCAACCCATTGAAGGGGGAAGATGCTCGACAAAATAGTTCGCGCCCCAAATACACTGCTCGGAAGTCGCCGCGAAGATTGCTGCGAATGTCTCAGCCGAAGGAATCTCAGAGTCCCACCCCAGAAACTCGTAGGCTTTGCGTCCACCATTGCCGCCAGTCGTCAAAACCTGTCCATCTCGCCCGATTCCATACGGCGGATCAGTCAGCAGCAAATCAAACTTGGGCAGTGTCGGCAGAATTTCCCTGCAATCACCGTGATAGATGGTTATTCCTGCATGTTCGTAATAAGGCGTCATTCGTTCCCTTCCCTGAAAAGGCGGCAGCGGGAGGTTCAGGGCCTCCCGCTTACCTGACCACGGGAGCAACCCCGCAGCCTAAGATCGCGGTGCGCGCGATTGCACAACCTTACCGCAGAGATGCGATGGAGTCAACCTACACTTTCGCTGGCTTGCGCTTTGCCCAGGCTTCCAACTCATAAGCCGACTGCCCAGTTCTGTCCAAATTACGCGCCAACGATTGCAGGGATATAGCAATCTCTGTTCTGCGCATGCCAATATAACGATCTGACAACTTCCTCAATTCTGATGCCATCTCTCTCGCATCGATGATCGTGTCGCTCATGTCAGCCCTCTCTCCCGCAGGATGCGCTCACACCGCCATAGTGGTACTGGTCTCCTAGTGGATGAAAAAGTGAAAGATAATAAGCGCCATTCCGATCCAAATAAGACAAGCCCCCACGAAGAGAATCGAAAAATTAGCGGCGACGTTCATGTTCGGGGAGAAGTCGAAGTAGATTTTGCGAAAACCCTTATCGACGAATATGTATCCACACGAAAAGATGGTAGCGATCAAGAGAAAAAACACTATCGACTTGCCAAAATCACTCTTCTTGTCGGTATTGCCTACGCTGGCCTGACTACATGGTTGGCTGTCAGTTCTCAAGAGAGCGCCACTGCTGCGAGCAGCGCGGCCAAAGCCTCTGTTGCTTCCTATGAAGCTACGGCTAGACCTTACGCCTTCCCTACTCTTATCGCGAAGGTCGAGGACAAACCACCCAACCTCAAAGTGAACGTGGTTCTCAAGAATTACGGGACCATCCCAGCCGAGCAGGTAATGTTTGATTGGGTTGTGATCGTAAATGGAATAGCTTATCCCGCGATCCGGGAAGTTCCAGAGTTGCCCCATGAGCTTCCCCCGGGGGAGACAACTACGATGGTTGGCCAGATTGGGATTGGGGAAGCTCCGCGCGTTCTCAATGGGACTGATAAGGCCATTGTTTATGTCACTTATAGCTACCGCTGGCGAGACAAACAAGAAAACGGATGCCAGAAATATCAATACTATCCCCCAGCCCACGTCTTTGGAGATATAGGGCCGGTTTGTTATCCCAAGTAGCGCTGCCCTGTCACGGAGTCTCAATTAGCCCTCCGATCCAAACTTGACCAGTACCGCTTTCTTCGTGGCATTGCAACCGCCATACTTTTGCAAGTAGACTGGTTATGGCC
>OBLW0100000246.1_pt1 | contig 46504 bp, 39 predicted proteins | sample 1520161 | NCBI WGS metagenome assembly OBLW01 (sample SAMEA3539309, study PRJEB22396) | soil metagenome | biome: tundra; feature: field; material: soil | place: USA | collected 2010-05 | depth 0.15 m
CAGGTTCAGGACACCAACGGCAACTCAGCGCAAACTCAGACCTGGTACCAGCCGTAAAATTCAAGCCTGTTTCAACAAAGAAGGCGGCGTAAATCTCGCCGCCTTCTTTGCGTTTGCAAGCTCAGTGCACCATGTCGTTGTCCAACTTACCCTCTCGGCCAGTCAGGCTCGCAGAATTCGCTCAAGCACACACATATTGAAAGGCCTGAAAGATATGCAAGGTCAAATGGTTGGTTCTCGGCCGGTTTTTGTTTCGGCCGGATCCCCTCGGCGGCAATTCTGGCCCGCTCCCGTTTCAGCGGGTTGGGTGGGTCCAGTCCTTGTTGAGCTACTTTTTCCGCCTGTTCCCGCGGCCCGGTCCGAGCGGAGAGGTACTTAACTTTGCCATCTTCAAAGATGTAGAGGGATTTTCGACGCCGGAACTTCTTTCATTGAGGTTTGCCATGTTGCTCGCACTCTGGCGAGTGTCCAGTCAACACGCTTATAGTTATGGTAGTGACCTAAGTTTTCGGCTTGGCCAGGATTGAATGACTTCAGCAGACTTTCAACGCCTCGTGATCGAAACAAAGGATGAAGAAAATCGTCTATTGATTCCATAGGACTTAATTTGAACTTACCAAATTCAATCACGATGAGTCGGATCGTCATGATCCCGGTTTTGTTGTGGATTCTCTCGCCGCATTTTCCTTGGCAGGCGTATGGCGCGCAGGAGATTCTGGCCTCTGTCCTCTTTGTAATGGCCTCCATCACCGACGGCCTCGATGGCTATCTGGCACGCAGACGCGGCCAGATCACTACCATGGGCATGTTGCTCGATCCCCTGGCCGATAAGATCATGGTCACCGGAGCGATCATTGCCTTGGTTGCCTACAATCCTCAAGTCGTCAAGGTGTGGATTGCCGTTGTCATCGTGGCGCGCGAATTCCTCATCTCCGGCCTGCGCTCAATCGCGTCGTCTGAGGGCTTCACCATCCAGGCAAGCGACCTCGGCAAACTGAAGACCGTGGTCCAGATCGTCTCTGTCACCTCTGCCATCCTTGCCCACCGCTGGGACCACTGGCAGATCGGCGTGCTCGTCATCCCGGTAATGTGGTACGCGGTTGCAGCTATCTACTTCACCGTGCTGGTTTCCACCATCTCTGCAATCGACTATTTCATAGGCTTCTGGAAGCAGATTGACCGCGCCTCCAAGGACCGCCGGAAAGCGGCTGTCCTAGGCAGGCGCAAGAGCGCCAGCATCCTATAGTTCAGAGAGCGCCCGCAGATTACTCCCTAAATTGAAATCTCAGCTTCGCCAGTTTCGCTTCCATCTCGAATAAGAATGCCAGGAAGCTCAAGCCAAACGCGAGTTTCGCTCACGCGAATTGCCGTGAAGCCGACATGACCGCACACTGCCACGGTATGTGCGGAACTTGCCGGCTAGGGCCGCTTGGAAATACTGGATGAACGTCAGCTATGCGCCGCTGCTTCCTCGGCAATCGTCAGCTCAATCTTGATCTCAGGCGGCGATAGCAGGGTGTTGTGAATCAGACAGCAATGCACAGAACGCCTCAGCCCCTCCGTCTGTTCCTCTGTGAGAGCAACAGGGCACCGAACATGAATGTTGAAGTTGCCAAGCCGCGCGGGCTGCTTCAGCTTGTCGGCAGTTACCGACACTTCCACACCCCGATCAGCGAGGTTGCGGGCTTTGAGGTATTGCACCGCGTAAAAGGCCGCACAGGAACCCAATGACGCCAACAGCAGCTCTGGAGGTGTCATGGCAGAGTCCTCGCCGCCATTCTCCATCGGCTGGTCGCAAAGAATGGAATGAGAGCGTGCTTGGATGTTGAACCTTACCTGACCAAGATGAGAAACCATTACTTCCATATCAACCCTCTTTCTTCATCAGAAGAAATCCATGAGGAGAAGCGCTTGTTACAGAATTGCGCATATTTCTTGCGGACCCCATACCCAGCATGCGCAAATATTCCTGGGTCAGGATGGAGCGCAAACGCGGCGCGACTGCGGAATCGCACTGAATGTCCAGTGACCGGCATCGATCGATGGCCACGCGAAGCTCGCGAAGAAATGCCACGCAGGCCGGGCATGCCTCGATATGTATGCGCATCTGGTCGCATGCCGGCGCTTCCACTCGGCCGTCCATATACTCTGAGAGGTTAGCAAACAGCTCACGGCACTCGGCGGGGCGCTCGTTGTCTTTCGTTCGGGCCGTCTTGCGCGCCCTCTTTGCCGGCTTCGCGCTCCGCTGTTCCGCGACTGTCCCATCGAGTATCCGCGCCATCTCCTTGCGAACGCAGAGACGGGCTCGATGCAGGCGCACCCGCACAGTTCCCGCTTGCAGGCCAAGAATTGTGGCAACCTGCTCCGTCGTCAGTTCTTCCATGTCGTGGAGCACTAGAACCATCCGCAACGGCGCCGGGATCTGCAGAACCGCACGATGCAGCACTTGGGCCTGCTCGGCTTGAAGCAGATTGGCCTCTGGACCCTCCGAAGCATCCTCGAGCAACCGTCCCAGCTCCGCGTCGTCCGGCATCAATTCATCCAGCGCGACGGTTGCCTTGGGTGCGTTTGCGCTCTTGCGGCGCATCCGCCAGCATCGATTTCTCGTTACCGTGTACAACCAGACTGCGAGAGCCTGGGGATCCTGGATTTTCGCGAGATGACGCAGGGAACGGAAGAGCACCTCTTGCATGGTGTCTTCCGCATCTTCAGGATGGCCGCAGACCTTCATACTGAAGGAATAAACCGTGTTCTGCAAGAGACCGAGCGCCTCTTCAATTGCCTCAGGAGTGTTGCTGCGCAGCAGTTTGGTCGCCTGAGTCAATTCCGGTCGCATTTGAGGCTGTTCCTGAAAACATCTTCATTGTATCGTTTCCTGCGATTGAGAGGTGCGCAACACCGCTCAATCCCTTCAGAACCGAGCCCGACTACCGCGCCGTGAACAGCGCGCACCACTTACTGCGTACAAGGCGCTTCTGGTTCTGCTGCCTGCACAGCCGCCTCAATCATTGCCAGGCAGATAGGACAAATCTTCCGCAGCCACTGCCTATCCACTCCAACTTTGGGTCCAGAATCCGAAGCCATCCACGCGTGCAGCAGTGTAACTGCGAGATCCCTCGCGGCACCGCGTCGCTGCGCCTCCAGCCGGAACATTTGACGATACACCTCATCCTTCAGCTCTTCGCCTTTTTGAGAACGAGAGTTCGGGGAAGCCGCAATTCGCCTGTTGTGCATGTTCGCCTCAGTTGCAGGTTCCGCATTTGACGTCCTTCAGCCCCATAGCGCGAAGGATATTCACGGCAGGGCACCAGTTGGTGAATGCAGACTGCAAAAGATTAAGTCCAACAAATGCAGTAAGAAAAAGCCAGTAGTTAGAGAAAAAGTGAGCAAGGCCGAGCGACAACAGCACCATGACGCCCGCCATCAGGCGCAGTCCACGTTCAACGGTCATTGAGATTCTCCTTTGTTATTCATCGGTGGTGGGTTCACCGGCGATTTCCGATTCGCGTCGCGAGTGAACCATGTAATAAAGAATCGGAATCGTCGGCCACGATAGGAAAGTAGAAGCGACGGCGCCCGCAATCAGCGATACTGCAAGCCCCTGGAAGATTGGATCGGTGAGGATCACGCTTGCTCCCACCACTACCGCGGCCGCGGTCAGCAGCATAGGGCGGAAGCGAATTGCGCCGGCGTCGATGACCGCTTGACTGAGGGGAATACCCTGGCGACGCCTCAGCTCGATGAAGTCTACGAGAATAATCGAATTGCGAACAATGATGCCTGCTCCAGCAATGAAGCCGATCATCGAGGTTGCCGTGAAGAACGCACCCAGGATTGCGTGAGCCGGCAGAATGCCCACCAGTGTCAGTGGTATCGGGGCCATGATGATCAGCGGCACAATAAACGACCGGAACCATCCCACGACGAGAACATAGATAAGCACCAGCACCGCGGCAAACGCAAGCCCGAGGTCACGGAAGACCTCGATTGTTATTTGCCACTCACCGTCCCATTTCATCGAGAAGTGATCGGTCGATTCCGGCATTACCGCGTTGTAGCGTGCCAGCGCGTATCCAGCGGGAAGCGTGAGATGGTCGAGATCCTTGTTCATCTTCAGAATCGCGTAGACTGGGCTCTCTTCCGCCCCGGCTACGTCTCCTGTGACATACACCACGCGGCGCAGGTTCTTGTGATAGATGCTGGGCTCGATCGTCTTGTGTTCGATCGTCAGCAACTCGCGAAGGGAAACCATCGCTCCGTCCGCGCCAGGAAGCCGGATATTTTCTAGCCCCTGTTCGGAGGAACGGTCTGCACGGTCCACTTCAACCACTGCGGCAACAGGGCTACGTGCACTCTGGTCGTGGATCAATCCGACTTCGGTGCCCGACGTGGCAAGCGCGAGCGCATGGGCCACATCCGCGACTGCAATGCCGTGCTGTGCGGCCTTCACAGCATCCACGCTCATCACCAGTCGCGGCTGCGGGTCTTCGACATACCAGTCCGTATCGACAACGCCCGGAGTGTGCTGAAAGATCGACTTGATTTGTCCGGCGACACGCTTCTGGCCATCCAGGTCGGGGCCGTAAACTTCAGCCACAAGCGTTTGAATCACCGGCGGTCCGGGCGGCACTTCGCTGACCTGAATCCGCGCGCCATATTGGTCGCCGATGGCGTCAAGCAGGGGTCTCAGCCTTTTCGCAATGGTGTGGCTTTGATCGCTGCGCTGCTTGGCGGACAGCAAATTCACCTGAATATCCGCCTGGTTCGGCAACCGGCGCATGTAGTAGTGGCGCACCAGCCCATTGAAGTTGTAAGGCCCGGATGCCCCCGTGTAGGTCTGGTAATTCAGCACATCCGGCTGACGAGCAAGTTCATCGCCCAGCGCTGCTGTTACGCGGGCCGTTTGCTCCAGGGGTGTGCCGTCCGGCATGTTGACAATGACTTGCAATTCGCTCTTGTTGTCGAATGGAAGCATCTTTACACGCACCAGTCCCAGAGGCACCAGCGCCATCGAGATTAGTAGAAGAAGCACCACTGCGATGAAAAAAAGTGCGCGATTGCGCCCGGAAGCAATCAACGGCGTCATGACGCGCCGGTAGATACGGGTTCTCCAGTTTTCGTGCTCCGGCTCCAGGATGCGAGTTCCACCAAGATGCTTGCCAAGAAGCCGCAACGCGGCCCAGGGAGAAACTACGAAGGCTACTAACAGGGAAAAAAGCATGGCTGCAGATGCGCCCACGGGAATTGGCCGCATGTATGGCCCCATCAGTCCGCGCACAAATGCCATGGGTAGCACAGCGGCAAGAACAGCGAAGGTAGCAAGAATGGTGGGGTTGCCTACTTCGGCCACTGCCTCCACGGCAACATCCATGCTCGGGCGATTTTGACTTTCAGGCAATCGGAAGTGGCGCACGATGTTCTCAACCACTACGATGGCGTCGTCCACCAGGATGCCGATGCTGAAAATCAGCGCGAAGAGCGTAACCCGGTTGATGGTGTAGCCCAGGAAATAAAAGACAGACATAGTCAGCGCCAGCGTCACGGGAATCGCTAGTAGCACAACTCCTGACTCGCGCCAGCCTAGGAAGAGCGCAATCAGCAACGTCACAGACAACGTCGCCAAAAGCAGGTGCTCAAGCAGTTCGTCCGACTTGGCCTTTGCTGTCTCGCCATAGTTGCGCGTAGTGGTAATCGTCACGTCGTTGGGCACGGAGACGCCCTGCATCTTGTGAACGCGGTCGAGAACCGCATTCGAGATGTCGGTAGCGTTGGTGCCTTTGCGCTTGGCAACGGTGATAGTAACCGCTGGGTACTGGTGCGCTGCGGTCAATGTCCGGTTGCCTCCGGCCGCGGTACCGAACACCACGTAGTCCACCGGATCGGCAGGTCCGTCGACAATCTGTTCGGCTACGTCGCGCAGATACACGGGACGGCCGCGAACCACGCCTACCACTACGCCCTCAAGATCCTCGCGGCGCGTGAACAGGTTGCCGGCGTCCACGCGAATCTCCTGATTGTTCTCCGAAAAGCTCCCCGCCTGAACGCTCGCATTTGCGGCCTGAAGATGCCCAACAATCACCATCGGCGACAAGCCGTAGCCGCTCAGCTTCTCGGTGCTCAGCACCACCCGCATGGTGCGCGGAAGACCGCCAATGACTGTCGTCTCCGAGACGTCGGAGACCTGTTCGATATTGTGTTGTATCTCCTCCGCGATTGCGCGTAGCTGATAGCCGTTGTAATGCTCGCCCCACAGCGTAAGGGCAAGAATCGGGACATCGTCGATGGAGCGAGCTTTGATGATCGGCTGCAGAACTCCCGGTGGCATTCGATCGAAATTCGAGTAAAGTTTGCTATAGACCTTGATCAGCGCGTCTTCCTGTGGGGTGCCCACCAGAAAGCGCACGATCACCAGGCTCTGTCCCGGCGATGAAGTCGAATACACATACTCGACCCCCGATATCTGATGTACCAGGTTTTCGATCGGCAGGGTTACACGCTCTTCAACCTCCGCCGGAGATGCGCCCGGCATGGCGGTTGTGATATCGAGCATGGGAACCAGAATCTGTGGCTCTTCTTCGCGGGGAATGATGGCCACGGCAAAGACTCCAACCGCCAGTGATGCGGAGATGAACAGCGGCGTCAGCTTGGAGTTGATGAATGCGCGGGCCAGGCGTCCGGCGATTCCAAGTTCCTGCTTCATGGCTGGACCCCTGCGCGAGTCTCAATACGCTTGCCGGCAAGGTCGCGGTCCGAAGGTGCGTCAACAAGCTTTTCGCCAGAGGAGATGCCCGAAAGGACCTCGACTAAATTGCCTTGCGCCGCTCCCAAAGTCAGGTAGCGGAGTTGCGCGATGCCGTTGTTGTCGAGAACGTATGCGCAGACCAGTGAGCCGCGCTGGACTACAGCAGAATGGGGGATGACAATTGCCTGCCGCGTGCCATTCGAAAACTCCGCCGACCCGAACATGCCCGCGTGTAACTGGCTCGAGGAAGGCAGGTCGATCTTGACCAGAAAGCTGTGACTGGCCGGATCGGCGGCTGGGACAAACTCCTGAACCGTGCCTGCCAACTTCGCGGATGACGCACCGTCGACTACGACCTGTATCTTCATTCCCTTGTGAATTACGCCGATTGCTGACTCATCGACCGTTGCTTGCAGTTGCAGTGCACCTGCCTGATCCACCTGCAGAAGCGGCACTCCCGGCGATGCCAGCGTTCCCGGATCGGCCGTCCGCGCCGTCACTATACCGTTGAATGGCGCTAGCAGACGCGTATAACCCAGCATCGTCCGCGCGCCGCTTTCCTGGGCCTTGGCTGCATCGGCCTGCGCGCGTTCGGCATCCAGGCGCGCCGCAGCCGCCTGAGCGTGCCCCCACACTTCATCCATCTCCTGGGGACTCACGCTCTTCTGCGTTTCCAGTTGTCGGTAGCGCTCAAGTGTGCTGGCCGCCAGTTTCGCGTCGCTCTCTGCCGCCGTCTGTTGATTCTGCGCAGCCATTACGCCAGCCTCGGCCTGCCTCACAGACGATCGCAAAGTTGCATCGTCGAGCAAGACCAGTGTTTGTCCCGCTCGTACGCTGTCTCCCTCATGCACCAGCACCTGCTGGATGCGGCCCATCACCTGCGCGGAGACAATTGCCGTCTCCCGTGCGCGAACCGTTCCAGTGGAATGCAGGTTTACAGGCACCTGTTGCTGCTGGCTCTCCACCACCTGCGCAATCACGGTTTCAACAGCCGCCGGCTGTTTGGATTCACCACCGTGACAACCTGCCAGCGATACCGGAAAAACGGCCGAAAAAACAGCAAGTAAACAACCAGACAACTGAATCTTCATTGCAATTCCTCCGCCGCGTCGGGAGTCAACGTCCCTTGCGCGTAAAGCAGCTCGGCATAAGCGACGGCGTTGCCGTAAACGGCATGCCAGTAGCTTGATTGGCACTGCCGCTCGGCATCCTCGGCCCTCAGCAGATCGGTGATAGTCGCAAGCCCCGCGCTATAGCGGTTCTTCAGGATGCGCAGGCTCTCGGCGGATTGATCCATCGCAATGCGTGCGGTCTCCAACTGCAAAGCCGCCGTCTTGCGATGAATGTGCGCGCGGCTTACCTGCAAACGCGCCCCTTGCTGCGAAAGCGCCAGTTGCCCGTCGATGCGTTGCTTGGCGGCGCTTGCACTTGCAAGTTGAGCGCGCTTGCCAAGTGGAAGAATGTCCACACTGATCTGGATCCCGGCAACCCAGTTGTTGCCACCCGAGCTCGTCAGTGAACCGCGGTCTTCTTCCCAGTTTCCATAAGTGCTGACACGAGGGCCGAACTCCGACCTTGCCGCACCCAGTGCTTCAGACTGCGCAGACCGCGCCTGTCCCAACGCCATCAGGTCCGGCCGCATCTTCGCAGCCGTTGCAATTTCTTGATCGAGTGAACCTTCTGGAAATGCATGCGGCTCAATGGCCTTTAGTTTCGTAGCCTGCAACTCAGGCGCCCCTATTGCCTCGCGCAACTCTGCCCAGGCCAACTCCAGGTCACCTTGGGCCGCAATCAGCTCTTCTTTGCGCGCCGCCGCTTCCACATCGGCCGACATACGGTCGGATTCCACTGCGAGGCCGGCCTTTACTCGTCCATCCACTGAAGTCAGGAGCGCTGCCGCCGTCTCCTGCTCATGGCGGGCTACCTCAATTTCGCGCTCGGCATAGAGCACTTGCTGGTACGCCGCCACAACGTGGAGCATGACTTGCTGGTCTATTGCCTTTGAGGATGAGGAGGCGCTTTGCTTGAAGAGATCTGCGCGCCGAATCGCTCGCTGCGTCTTGAACGAGTCGAATGCCATCCACGAACCGGAGAAGCGGGTAGAAAAGTTGCCGATTGGCTGAGGCCGGTTCAGTGCATTCAGCGCAAAGTCACCCTGCGTGAATTGTCGCTGCCGCAGGCGTGAGCCAAACACATACACTGGGTCGTCTCCGCGCGAGATGTCCTCAGTGAAGCTGAGTTGGGGTATCAGTTGTATGCGCGCCAGGCTTGCCGCAGCCCCCGCGTCTTTCTCTTCCGCCCTGGCGACTGTGACTTGCGGGTTCTTCCCAAGCGCTAAATCGACGGCCTGGCGCAGGCTCAATTGCTGTTGCGCAGCCGATATGGCGGCGCCCAGGCAAAGCACCGAAGCAAGATACAGCACCTTCCAATATGGGGAACTCATCGTTGAAACATCCTCGGTGTGTGCATTCAATGGAATAAAGTCACCGAGTCGACGATTCGTTACAGAAAGAGCGCAGTTTAGTCCTTCAACGTCCCCACGGCCTGTTAACGCATATGCTCAACGAACAGGCGAGTTCCTGGCAGCATGAATCTGCTTCGCAAATTTGCGCAAGGCAACGGATGCCACGAAGTGTATTTGTATGGATTGGACGTGGCCCAGAATTCAGACAGGAGAGAGTTTGACCGCTAGACCGTTGCCGCAACGGTCTCGGAAGCGGCAGCAGTCACCATGGTGCGGATGGAACTAATCACCAGATCGGGCTCGTCGAGATGAATCCAATGCGCGCTCGCCGGAGCAATCACCTGCTGCACATTGTCCCCGATGCGGCCAAGACACATTTCCGAAAGCGGTGTCGAATCGCCCGGCGTCAGCACGATCACGGGAATCTCCTTGATGGGTTCCGCTTCGTTCATTTCTCTTACGGTGTCTGGAATCGAATCGATATGACGACGCATCCCGGCGTAGAAACTTGGACGCGACCAGTGCGAAGCCACTATCGGCCACACCTCGCGCGGCATCTTGCCGACTTCGCTCGTAATCCGTCCGATGACATGGCGCCCACCGGAAACGGTTGCACCGTCCAGGCTCCCTGAGAGTTTCTTTGTGCGGCGGAACAGGGAAGTGACAGCCAGCCGAGTGAGTCCGCAATAGGCGATCGGCGTGGCGCAGCGGATCAGTTTCCTGCCCAGGTTAATCTGTGACTGCTTGCTGGGGTTCAGCGGCGGCCATTCTTCGCAGCGCATCGGATCCACCAATACGACACCGGCAACGTCTTCCGGGTACTCAAGCGCATAACGGCGCATTACCAGCCCGCCAAATGAGTGTCCAACCAGGATGTAGGGTGGATTGATCCCTGCGCGCAGCAGCAGTTGGTGCAGCTCCCCGGCAATGTTGCCAGGAGTGCGTGCCGTACGACAACGGCTGCTCCAACCCAGCCCGCTGCGATCGTAAGAAGCGGTTCCAGTGAAGCGCGAGACTGCCTGCTGAATGCGCCGCCAATTCAGATTTGTGGCGCCAATGCCGGCCTCAAAAAGCACCGTTGGACCACCTGACCCCTCCTCCAGCAGATAGAGCTTGCAACCGCGTCCGATCGTTACCCAGCGACCGGAGCCGGTATAACGCAAGCGATCTCGATGGCCGCCGACTGACTGATAGATATACCCGGCTGAGATGAGGAGTGCAGCGAGCGACAGGATCCAGAGAGCTATATGCATAATTAGTCCCGATATCTTGAGGGCTGTTCCGGGGTTAGGGCCCCGTGGCCGTGCCAAACGTTCTCGCTTTTACCAAGCCTACCAGCCATGCCCCATCCTCAAGGCAAGAGCCAAAGCAGGCGAGCCCGTGACATCTCCCGTTCCTTTCCGCGTTTTCTTCAGATATACAGGAAAGTTGATGCCGCGGTCCAGCCAAATCCGAACCCCGTATTTGGTCAGTTATGAATCGGGATGAGTTCCGCGCGCTTCCCAAAAGCGCATTTTCCGTATCAGGGCACGGCGTCCTGGCACGCTCAAAGACCGCTGTAAACGATATGGAATCAATGCGAAAGTGGTATATGACGTGAACATTCGGGACTTGGACCAGGACTCATTCGTCTTCAGGAGAACCAGCCGTAGCTTGGTGGGTCAGCGGGCTCTCCCAAACGCGGGTCAGCAGATCCTTAAGTTGCGTAAATGCCTTCGATCCGAGCTCAGCGCTCCATTCGCGCTCAATCTCCTGGAGTATTTCGTAGATTTTCTCGTATGCGGCATGTCCGCGTTTGGTAAAACGGACAATACGCATCCGGCCCTTGTGGGGGGAGTCGGATAGGCTCAATAAGCCTGAACGCAAAAAAGCAGCCACGTTCCGGCGGCTGCCTTTTGGTGTTTATCAATTGAAAGTTCGCAAAACGCGAGTCAGGCAAAAAACCAACTACCAGAGCTCGCCAGTGGCGAGCAGAGCCGAGTCAGTCGTTTCTATGGGGCTTCGCTTGAAGTCCCGTGCGTAAATGTAAGAGCCCAATCCCAGATGCTCGCATCGGGAATTGGGCCACCTGAGAACTAGAAACGACCGCGACCGCGTGAACTGCCGCCGCCACCACCGCCGCTGCCTTTGCGCGCCTGGTAGCAATCCCGGCAGAACACCGGACGATCGCCACGCGGTTCAAAAGGCACTGTTGTAGGCTGGCCGCAACCCGAACAAATCACAGGTGTTCCCTGTGCCGGAGCCGAACGGTAGCCGGACCCCCCCTGGTCGTTCTTCTTTGCCTGACGGCAATTCTTGCAACGCTTTGGGGTCGAATAACCACGTTCCTGAAAGAACGCCTGATCAGCAGCGGTGAAGGTGAAGTCCTGCCCGCAATCGCTGCACGTAAGTGATATATCTCCGGCCATGGGTCTCCTCGTGGAGATTGTACAGCCCAATCCGCGTTTTGCACACAAAGATTGATTTAAATTGCAAAAACCTAGACGCGGCGGAGCTTTTTCTTCCGGGGGTTGTTCTTCTGTCTTCGAAGTCCCCGCCGGCTTCTGCGACAGATTCCACACTAAGCTGGAAAGGGAATTGAGTCCAGACGGACCCTCAGTCCGCACCGTGCCCTGAGCCCTATTTCGGATTGCTTGGCCGAGTGTGCATCGTCCCGTCCTTGCCGTCGCGCTGATCGAATTTGCCGGCGGCATTTTGTTCGCACTCGGAATAGCCTCGCGTCTCGTCTCTTTGGTGCTTTTCGTCAACATGACCATGGCCTACCTGTGCGTGCCCGACGACCGAATCAACTTCACGCACATCCTTTCCAATCCCAGCGATTTCTACGGCGCTACTCCCTACAACTACTGGTTCGCCGCGCTCCTGATCATGATCCTAGGCCCCGGCCTTATCGCCGTCGATACGCTGTTCAAGCGCTGGTTCGACAAGAAGTACAAAGCCTGAGCCAGCGCGTTATCATCGTTCCACTCGATCTTCTTTTAGGGTGCCGGTGGAATGCGGATCGTCTATGTGCTCACATCGCTCGGCGTCGGGGGCGCGGTGCGCCAGGCGTTGGCTGTGGCCGATCGCATGGCGCATCGCGGCCACGAGGTTGCTATTCTCGTCCTAAGTCCGCGTCTCGTCGATGAATGGCCGACGAATCTCCCCACCGTTTACCTGAACATGCGCAAGACGCCGGTGAGCTTCCAGGCTGGTCTGGTAGAAGCCCGCCGTTTCCTTCGCGGCTTCCCCCCCCGACCTGCTTCACAGCCACAGCTTTCACGCCAACATCGTTCCTCGCCTGCTCAAACTCCTGGTACCCTCCACCAAAACTGTCTCCACTGTTCACAACATTTACGAAGGCGGCCGGCTGCGTATGTTGTCCTACCGCCTCACTGATGTACTGGCAAGCCGCACCACCGCCGTCAGTCAAGCCGCTGCTGATCGTTTCATTCGCCTTAAAACTATTCCTCGAGAGAAGTGTCTCGTCCTTCCCAACGGAATTGACCTGGCCGAATTCGCACCCAGCACAGAGCGCCGTAAGAACTCTCGAACGGAGATGGGCGCAGGCGACAGCTTTATCTGGCTCGCCGCCGGCCGCCTCGTCCCCGCCAAGGACTTTCCCAACCTTCTGCGCGCCTTAAAGCAGGTCCGATCAGCCTACCCCAACACACAGCTCTGGATCGCCGGAGCGCCGGCAGAAGCAATGTCGAAAGAGATGGTGGACGGTAGACCGGGGTTCGTGTCCGGATTCGTCGTCGAGCGTGACTCGATGGAAAACGTACGCTTGCTGGGCTTCCGCCGCGACATGGCCGCCCTCTTCGACGCTGCCGATGCCTTCGTGCTCTCATCCGCATGGGAGGGCATGCCGCTGGCCGTCGCTGAAGCCATGGCCATGGAGAAACCCGTAGTAGCCACCGATGCAGGCGGTACGCGCGAGTTGATTGGCGATGCTGGAACCATTGTGCCGCCCAAAAACGCCGACGCCCTTGCCGCAGCCATGCTTGACCTGATGCAGCGGCCCGCAGAATTCCGCCAGCCCCTCGGCCAATCCGCCCGCGCCCGCATCTCAAGCCACTTCAGTATTGAAACCATAGCCAACGAATGGGAAGCTCTGTATCAGGCCATCGTTGAGGCCCGGCACTGATTCCTTTTGAGCCGTATTCTCTCCCACCCGGGTTCCTCGCACATCTGATAGCCTTATCAGCGAAATTTGCACAGCGTCAGAAGCGGGAGCGAGAGTTTTCCCGTTTCCGGCATTGGAGGAAGTGCAATGCAAGCAGCAATTGCAAAGGGACTAGTGTGCGGTGCCCTGATCGGAGCAACAGCGGTCATCGGAATCGGTGCAACGCATGCTCAGCCGACACCCACGCAGAACACAGTCATCGCCCTCGATCACGGCTGGCAATTCCGCCAGATAACTCCTGCAGCCCAAGATGCCGAAAATGGCTGGCTTCCGGCCACTGTTCCCGGCGACGTTCACCTCGATCTGCTCGTCAACAAAAAGATTCCCGACCCCTTCTTCCGTGACAACGAAGCGAAGCTGCAGTGGATCGAAAACGAAAGCTGGGAGTATCGCCTGAAATTCGAAGTGACTCCCGCATTGCTTGCGCGCACAAACGTCGATCTGGCCTTCGACGGCCTCGACGCGGCCTCAACCGTTTATGTGAACGGCGTCCAAGTGCTTGCCGCCGACAACATGTTCCGCATTTGGCGCGTGCCCGTCAAAGGCCGCCTCCACGCCGGCAGCAATCTGCTCCGTGTCGTCTTTCCATCCCCTGTGAAAGCCGCTGCCGAGATAGCCGCGCGCGACCCATGGCAGCCTAAGACCGGCACCGCACCCAAAACCTACATCCGCAAAGCAGCCTACGAGTACGGGTGGGACTGGGGCCCGCGCTTTGTCACTAGTGGCATTTGGCGGCCAGTCCGGTTGGAAGCCTGGGATAAAGTCCGCATAGCCGAGTTCGCCATTCATCAGCGCGACGTCAGCGGGGAAGTCGCCCACCTCAACGCGGAGGTCGAAGTCGAAGCCGCAACCGCCGGTCCGGCGCGCATCACCGTGAACTACCATCAGGCCGGCGTTCCTGTCACGGGCATGCCTGTCTTTGTTACGTCCGCCGCCAACCTCCACGCTGGCCGCAACGTGATTAGTCTCCCCATCGAAATCCGCAAGCCAAAGCTCTGGTATCCCGCCGGCTATGGCAGCCAGCCGCTCTACGAGTTCACCGCGCAACTCGGCGTAACAGGCCAGTGGGCCGAACTTCGTACCGCGAAGGCTGGCCTGCGCTCCATCGTTCTGGACCGGCATCCCGACAAATGGGGCCGCTCATTTCAACTCGTTGTCAATGGAATTCCCGTCTTCGCCAAAGGCGCCGACGTGATCCCCTTCGACAGCTTTCCCACTCGCGTTAAAGCCGCCGACTACCGCCGCATTCTCGAGTCGGCCCACGACGCCAACATGAACATGGTGCGCCACTGGGGTGGCGGCTATTACGAGACTGACGAGTTCTACTCCATCTGCGATGAACTTGGCATCATGGTCTGGCAGGACTTCCAGTTCGGCAACGACTGGCAGCCCGGCACATACGACTTCAAGCTCAACATTGAAGCCGAGGCTGATGACCAGGTTCGCCGCTTGCGCAATCATCCAAGCATCGTTGTCTGGTGCGGAAATAACGAAACCGAAGAAGCGCTCAACTGGGGCGACAAGGCAAAGCTGCCCCTCGAAGTGAAGTTTCAAATGTGGCAGGACTACATTACCGAATTCAGCGGCATCCTCACTCGTGTTGTGGCTCGCCTCGCACCGGAAACACCCTACTGGCCCAGCTCTCCGAGCGCTGACTATGAAGAAGTCTCAGCCAAATATCACACCGGCGACGACCACATCTGGGACGTGTGGCACGGGCGTGTGCCGTTCTCCACCTATGAAACGCATCATTCCCGATTCGTGACTGAATACGGCTTCCAGTCCTTCCCGGAGATGAAGACCATCGAAGCCTTCACTCAACCCGAAGATCGCACCGGCATCTTTACGCCCGTCATGCTGGCGCACCAGAAGAACAACGAAGGCAACTCCATCATCCACGACTATCTGCTCAAAGACTATCCCGAGCCGAAAGATTTTTCGAGCTTCCTCTATGTCAGCCAGGTCCTGCAGGCCGAGGGTATCAAGATCGGCGCAGAGCACTTCCGCCGTTCGCGCCCTGAGACCATGGGCTCCATCTTCTGGCAGTTGAACGACTGCTGGCCCGTCGCCTCCTGGTCCTCCATCGACTACTACGGCCGCTGGAAGGCACTGCAGTATTACGCACGCCGCTTTTACGCGCCCATCCTCATCTCGCCGCACGTCGAGGATGGCTCGCTGAAGGTTTACATCGTCTCAGACAAAACAGAAGCGAAGATCGCTACGCTCCGAGTGCGCCTTATGGACTTCGACGGAAAGGTGCTGCTCGAGGACTCGCACAATGTTGACGTGTCACCGCTCTCGAGCAAGGTCTATCTCGATTGGCCGCTCAAGAAACTCTCCGATGCTGGCGCGACGGATACCTCCCGCGTCTTCATCGTTGCCGATATCACAGACGCAGGGACTCAGCTCTCGCGTAATCTTGTGTACCTTGCGCCGACCAAAGAAATCAATCTCAAACCAGCTGTGCTCAATGTCGAGACCACGGGTGCGAGCGGAAACTACAAGATCCGCATCGCCTCTCCAGTACTGGCGCGCAGTGTTTATCTCTCCTTCGGCGATCTCGATGCAAAACTCTCAGACAACTACTTCGACCTGATGCCTGGTGAGACGATCGAAATCACCGCAAAGAGCGTGGCCACTCTTAACATGATCAAAGCAAAGTTGAAAGTAATCTCAATTACCGACGCCTTCGCAACCGGTGGTCAGCCAGCCAGCGTCACTGCGGTCCAATAGCCAACGCAACAGGGCCGGAGCATTACGCCCCGGCCCTGTTTGAAGCTTATTCACAAAACTCAGAACGTGAACGCGGCCTGGAAGAAGATGCGCCGCGCCGCTGAACCCGAAGGTGATGCGAATATCCCTCCAGCAAGGCTGGTCGACTGGCCAAACCGGCTACCCGGACTGCACAGCCCTGTGGTTGCGTTGCAGGCCGTTGGAGTCACCGCGCCTGACGGCGTCCCCAGGTTGATATCGTTGAATAGATTCAAAGCCTGCGCGCTGAAGGTGAGTGAGTATTTATGGCCGGTGTTTGCCATTCCGCCGCGGCCGCCACCACCAAACATGCCACCGCCGCCACCACCGCCTCCTCCGCGCCCTCCTCCGCCACCACCTGGACCGCCGCCCCCAGGTCCGCCCATGCCCCCTCCGAATCCTCCTGGACCACCTCCAGGGCCGCCGCCCTGCCTGTTCGGCCCAGTTGCCGACTCCACCTTCGGCCCAATGCCGAACGAGCGACTGACGCGCAGGTTCACCGCCACTGACGACGGCGCTGTTCCAAGGTTTGATGGAACGATTGTCTCCCCAGCTTGTGGCACCGTGTCGAGATTTCCGAAGCTCGTCGCCACCACGTCGCCCGCAGGCGAAGCCGCCGACGCAAAGGAGGGCCTGTTGTTGAAGAAGTTGTCCCCGGTCAGGTCATTTTCCGTCGTGATGTTGAAGGGTCTGCCCGACTGCGCAATCAGAAATGGATTGAACGAAATTCCCCAGGGCCCCGTATAGTTGCCCATCAGGAAGATCATGTTCCTTCTCACAAACGTTGCGCGCCCGTAATCCTGGCTCAGATTGTACGAGTTCGATGTTGTCCCGGTGTTGCCGTTGGCAAAATTCAAGTTGTAGAAACCCATCACGCTGAAGGTAGGCGTCAGGCGCAGGTTGACGTTCGCAATAAACTGGTTCTGCTTGAACACCGCTTCAGGATAGATCTCGTCCACAATCCCCAGCGAGGGGTTCGGCCGCACGCCTTTCAGCGTGGCGCTCCCAAACTGATACGTACCCGGCAGGTAGGCATTCGAATCCCGCGTCGCCACCTGGTGCACGCCGAAGGAGTGAACATAGGTGAGCGTGAGCGTCGCCGTCTTCGACAATTGGCGCTCCAGGCTGGTTCCAAACTGCTCGTTGTAGGGCGAGTGGTATCTGTGTGAGACCTGGTCGATCTGCGGAGCAACTGCACTGCCAGTTCCGCAACTGGAAAGGTTGATGGCGCTAAGGCTGGTTGCGTTGAAGCAGGTTGGATTGTTGATCACCGTCTGCGCCTGACTGTTGATGCCGCCGTTGTAGCGCTCCAGGGTCATCAGGCTGAGCGTGGCGAAGCGATCGTAGAAGAACCCGTAGCCGCCACGCAACACCGTCTTCGCTTGCTTCCCCTTCTTGTGCCCATCCAACGCATACGCGAATGCGAAACGCGGGCCCCAGTCGCTGTGGTCCGTCACATGGTTTTGCGATTCCCAGCGTAGACCGCCGGACAGCGTCAGGAAAGGACTGGCCTTCCAGTCGTCTTGAAAGAAGACGGCGGCGTCGAACACGTTACCGAGAAACGCCTGTTTGCCCGTTGTGTAGCTCAGCCTGTTGGGTAACCCGCCCGCAGCTGCGATCTGCGCGATCGTCTCGTTCGCAGCCAGCCCGTTCAACATTGTTAGATACGCAGTCAGGGAGGGGAAGCTGAAATTTCCATTGAAATTTCCAGTTGATGAGTTGGCATCGCGATTGTCGCGCAACCATGTGCCAATCTTTATCGCGTGCGCGCCTGCCGACATCGTGGTGATGTTCTGCAACTCCAGGTGATCTGTATGATCGGTGCTGCTCTGCGCCGCGGATCCGCCGCTACTGAAGTAACCGCCAACGCCAACTGTTGGCGCCGCGCTCACTGGCGTTGTAGAAGTCACTTGACGCCGGTACTGGAAGCGGGTTTCGTTCACCATGTGCTCGTTGATGATTTGCGAATCCATCAGCTGTAGGGAGTGTTCTGAGGTGGTTGAACTTGAAGCCTGCGTGGGTAAGGCGATGTTCGACCCCAGCACTCCGCTGGTGCTGCTATGTTCAAACTGGTAGCGCAAGGTCAGTGTGTTCTTCTGCCCAAGTTGCAGATCAAGACGCGGCGAGACCTCAACACGCGTTTGCGGAGTAAAGAGCCCGCCAGAGATGGTGCCCTGTGTGCAGCCTCCACCCGTGCAGGCACTACCTGAGCTGTTTACCGCCGTGATTGCGGTGTAGATGCTGGCGTCCTGACTGTCACGGCCTTCAACGCTCAGGAAGAAAGACGATTTCTTATTGATCGCTCCGCTAATCGTCCCGTTGTACTGGATGCTATGGTACGGAGGAATTACTGAGGTGAACGGATTCCCGGTGTTGAACGAGCTGTCATTGCCCTGCAGGAAACCCCGTCCGTGTAAAACATCAGTTCCAGGTTTGGTAAGAATCTCGATTCGCCCATATCCAATCTTGTCGAACTCCGCGGAAAAGGGATTCTGGTTGATGCGAATCTCACGGATCGCAGACTTCGGCGGTAGTGTCCCACCAGTGAATCCATCAATGTAAATCTGCCCGCCGTTCGGCCCTGCAGATGGACCTGCCAGCGCCGAAAGTTCGTTCGACAGTTCGTCGGGGTCGTCCGACAGTGCATCCAGATCTTTGCCTTTGAGCACAATCGCGCTCGCATTGCTCCCGGGATCCACGCTTACAGTAGGCGCTCCCTCGTCGTCTGAAACCGTCACGCTCTGCTGCTCCGCCTCAATCGCCACCGAAACTTCCACGCGCTTCGACTGGCCGGCTTCAAGGGTGAGTGTCGGAGAAGTGAAAGGAGCGAAACCGTCAACAGATGTCTGCACAATGTAGCGGCCAGGTGCCAGCCCCGTCACCGTATACGCGCCGGCTGCGTCAGATGTGGTGGTCTTCACCGTCACACCCAGCGCGTTGGTGATGGTAATCTTCGCTCCGGGGATGAATGCGCCTGTCGGGTCTGCAATATGTCCGCGTAGTGTGGCTGTTTCCGCGGGCGTCACAGGGGTCTGCGCCTGTGCCGCCAAAAGACCTGAAAGGCTGATTGAAAAACCAACTACCAAATTGATGAAGCAGGGGAATTTTAGAGACACGTATACCTCACTCGATTCTTGACTGAATTCATTTGCGTGGCTACTGGGCCACGTCTGGTGCGCCCGAGCTCAGACTCCAACTAAGCAGATTCTGGCTCGCCGCTGGCGCCTGCAGTAGTGGTTCAACGCCTGCCATTAATGTGATTGCGCTGGCTCCCGATGCATCCTCGGTCGCAACCACCATCACCGCATCGCCCTTCTTGAGATCGGCGAGCTGAATCGCTGGCGCACGGCTGAGCATCTGTTGAGCGTCGAAGCCGTTTCCACCACCCCCAAAGCCCGCACGCTGAGCGCCTCCCTGGCCACCGCTGCCTTCCGCTTGCCCCCCCCCACCGGGCGCTCCCTGAGGGCGCGCTACGATACTTCGGCCACCAGCGCCTCCCCCATTCCCATTCAGCACCGCTGCCAGCATCGTCGCCATGCGCTCAGGCAACTGGCGCATCTGCGTGTCTGGAGCAACGTGTACCGTAACCTGCTTCTTGCTGGTCAGATCCTTCACAACCAGAGAGGAACTGGCTGCATCGATTGAGGTAATGGTTCCGGAGACGTTTCGGAAACTGCCCGAAACCACCTCTTCTGCCGTCATTTCTGTTCCGGCTGGATCCTTGGCGCCCCGGGCCCGCAACTGGTCCCCCGCGTGAATTGAATCGATGGGCTCCGCCTTCGCCAGGTCGTAGCGCACGGATGCGGGCGCGTAACGCTTCAATACGGTTTCCTTGCTAGTGTGGATGGTGATCGTCTTGGCAGCGGTTCCGGCCCCGGTTGTCAACACAATCACTCCGGATGCGCCGTCAACGCTCTTCACCAGGCCGCCCACTCCGCGCTGTTGCCAGTCTTCCCGTTCCCGCTGCTCCTTCTTCGCTAGGTCAGCCTGTTTCACGGCTATAACTTGCAGCGCCACACTTGTGCCGGCTGGAGCGTTGGGGTCAAGCCGCACCAGCACCCGGTCACCGGTGGCCAGGGTGTCGAATTGGATCGTCTGCGCTGTGTTCAGGTCCTTTGCTCCCGGTTCGACCTGCTTCAGCACCGCCGTCGAAGGCACATCAACCTGATGCACTTCTCCTGCATCGGTTTTAACCGTCAGCGTGGTCCCGCTCACTGCCGTTACGGTACCCAGAAACCGCGAAGCCGTCTGCGCGCCGGCCAACTCCGAGGCCGTGATCAGAGCCACCATCAAAATCATCAAAGCCGCAACGCGAATCTTCATCTTGCTGTTCATAAACCAGTTCTCCACGATCTAAATCAAGTTGTTTGGAGTCGAGAAGGTCATCTACATTCCAGTAGACGAGCCAATGCGCCAAAAGGTTGAGAATACGGTTTCATTGCCTGATGATTGGATGCGAAATTGCCCAGAAGGAGGGAAGAACAAGTTGTTTATTTGCAGGTCATAGACTACAAACCCTCAACGAAACTCTATCTTCCTCTGCGCCTTTCGCCATCCGCGCAATTCACCGCTCAGCCGGCACCTTAAGCACTCCGATTACGCCTACCTCACCAATTCTGCCGTCTCCAGAAAGGCATAGCTGCCCGTGGGCGCCGGAACCATGTTGGTCAACCGACGGTTGTGAACCACAATCGTGTCCAGGTACCAGAGATTGATTGCCGGAAGATCGCGGCCAAGAATCTGTTGTGCCTCAACGTAGTCCTCACGCCGCTTGGCCGTGTCCTCGTTCTCGACTGCATCGTTCAGCAGTGTGTCCAGCCTTGCATCTGAGTAGTGGCCGCGGTTGGCGGCCTTGGGCGAAAAATTCGCAGTCAGAAATGCGTAGCTGAAAATATCCGGCTGTTCGTTGCCCCCAATCCAGCGCAACGAATACATCTGAAACGCGCCCCGCGTCACATTGGAATAGAACGTGGCAAATTCATAACTCCGCAGATCGAGCGCAATCCCTACCTTGCCAAGTTGCTGTTGCAGCACCGCGGCCAGCAGGCGCGTCCCTTCGTCGTTGCTCGTCTTCATTGCGAGATGGAACCGCACGCCATTGCCGTCCCTCCCATGCCCTGAAGCATCCAGCAGTCGCTCTGCGCGTGCCGGATCGTAGTCGTATCGCGCCACCTCGCCCGTCCACGCCCAGTGAGTCTGAGGCAGCAGACTCAATGCCGGTTGCGCGTGGCTTCGCAGCAGCGTTTGTATGACGAGATCGCGATCAATCGAACACGCAATGGCCTGCCGCACACGCACGTCGCTAAGCAGCGGGTCGCGCAGATTGAATGCCAGGTATTGAATCTCCGTGCCACCCGTTTCTTCAATTTGCAAATCAGGCCGAGCCGCCAGAACTGGAATCGAATCCGTCGGTAGGGAATTGACGGCCACATCGCCGGAACCCTTCTCCAGTTCAAGCGACTCCGTAATCGCGTCGGGCACCACTGCGAAACGCACGCGCTCCAGCTTCGGCACCGCGGCCCAGCTTAGTGGATTGCTTTCGATCACGACATCCTGATCTATCTGCTGACGCACAAACCGGAACGGTCCCGTGCCCACTGGATGTCTCCAGAATTCGCGCCCGCTTCCCTCGGGAACAATTCCCATCGCGCCAGTGGAAAGATTCCACAGCCAAAAATTGTCGGCGCGTTTCAAATGAAACACTACCGTCAGCGCGTCGCGAGCTTCAATCGATTCAACCGACACATAAGCCGCGGCCTTGGGAGAAATCACCGCGCCTGTCAGGATCGAGTTGATAGTCCACACCACATCGCGCGCGGTCAGCGAACGTCCGTCATGGAACCGAACTCCACCGCGCAAGTGAAAGACCAGCGTTACTGGATTAGGCTGCTCCCAACTCGTCGCCAGGGCCGGAGTGAACTGAAACTTTGCATCATGGTCGACGAGCCCATCGAATAGAAGCGCGTCGATTCGCTGGGACTGCGCATCAGTCCCGATTCGCGGATCGAGATTAGCCGGACTGCTCTCTATAAGAAAAACAACCGTCCCCGGATCCCGCTGTGTTGAATGGCAGCCAGCAAGAACCGTCAGCGTAATCAGCAGCGCAACCATCCTACGCATACGTCACCTGGCCCAGAATTGCAGCCCTGGCCGCTCCTGTGGCCGCGGGCACATTTCCGGGACGATGATGCCATGTCTGCCAGGCGAGCAGCGCAAACGCAGCCGCCTCTTTTGCCTCTGCCGGCAAACCGAATTGCTCGCTCGCGGCAAGTTCGCATCCCAGCGGCTCCAGTCGCTGCGCCAGCATTGCCATCAGCGTGTGGTTGCGCGCTCCGCCTCCGGAAACAATGTAGTCGACCCCACGCCTCCGCATGATCGGTAATACGAATCGCTTATAGCTCTCTGCAATCGTCTGGGCGGTCAACGCAGTTGCCGTGGCCAATGCATCTTCTGACCTCTTGCTTTGTCTTTGGCACTTGACTAAGAAATCAGCCGCGTAAGCGCGCCCAAACTGTTCCCGCCCTGCCGTACGCGGCGGCTTCAGCCGGAAATATGGATTCTGTAATTCCAAAGCCAGCACAGACTCAATCACCGCACCCCTTGCCGCATGCGCTCCATTACGGTCGAACGGCTTGTCAAACAGTTTCTGAGCCAGCGCATCGATCACCATATTTCCAGGGCCCGTATCGAACGCAATTACTTGTTCAGCAGTGGCCGCCGCTGGGATCGCTGTCAGGTTGGCAATGCCACCAATATTCTGCAACACCCTCCCGCGCTTGGCATCCGCGAACATTATGTAATCCAGCAGCGGAACCAGCGGTGCTCCCTGCCCGCCAACAGCCATATCCGCGGGACGAAAATTTGAGACCACCGGAATCCCAAGCGCACCTGCAATCACAGCCGCTTCCCCTGCCTGCCATGTGCAAGCGAACCGCCTTCCCGCATAGGCTTCTGCACGTGCCTGATGAAACAGCGTCTGTCCATGGCAACCAATTAGATCCAACGTCGCTTTGTGCCATTTCAGCGTAGCTTCCACCGCCTCCGCGTAAGCCAGCCCCAGCCGCCAGTTCAGCCGCGCCAGTTCCGCCGTCGAAGTCGATTCCGCATTCATTGCCGCCAGCACCGCTCGCCGCAGCGCGGCAGCGAAGGGAAATCCCTCATGTGCCAGCAGTGTCAGTTTAGGGCGCTGTTTGCCGGGCACAATTCGCACCACCGCCACGTCGATTCCATCTGCCGACGTTCCGCTCATGATGCCCGCTACGGTCATCGCCTTCGCGTTCATGCGGACCGCACCTCTTCCGTGGGTTGGTAACTCGCAATCGTCTCGCCGAAGCGCAGAATCCGCACCCGTAGGGCCTCAAATTGCTTTTCTGAAAGTGCCTTTGGAGTCCCGCGTGCAAAAAGTTTCGTCCGCAACCGGGCAGCCCTCTTCGCACGCATCAGCACCATCTTGCGAAATGTCGCGGACCGTTCGCCCTCTGCAATCAAAGCCTCATAGGCACGCAGAATCAACTCCGGACTATGGCAAATCTCCATCAAGTCCATGCCAGCACGGACAGTTGCAACGACGGCCTCCTCCATTCGCATGAACTTCAGAATCCCGCCCATCTCAAGATCGTCTGAGAAAACAATCCCCTTGTAGCCGATCCGACGGCGCAGCACCGTTGTAATCCAATAAGTCGACACACTTGCTGGCATCGCCTTACTCGGCGTCTCAGGATACGCCGCATGATTCACCATCACCATCGGCAACTCGTCACGCAATTCGCGATAAGGCGCAAGGTCCTCGCGCCACAGCTCACGTCCACTCCGTCGAATCGCCGGTGTCTCAAGATGCGAGTCGCGCGTGCCACCACCCAATCCCGGAAAGTGCTTTCCGCACCCCACCACACCATGCGTTGCTAGACCGCTCAGAAATCCGCGAGCATATTCCACCACTCCCGTTACCGTCGCAGCTGCGGCCCTCGTGCCCATCACCTCAGCCGATTCCGGCAGCCCCAGGTCCACCACTGGCGCAAGCGTTGTATTGAAGCCGAATGCCTTCACCGCCTGCGCAACCAGTTCCCCATGTTCCCGTGCAAATGCCTGGGGTGCCCTATCCTTTCTTGGTTTTTGAGAAAGGTTGGGAAATTGCGAAGCCCTCGCCACGGCTTGCGCCGAAGGTATTGGCGCCAGTGCATCCCGCAGCCGGTCCACCGTTCCGCCTTCCACATCCACGCATCGCAACTCGTGCGCCGCGCCCAGGCCCGTAGCTTCGTCCAGTAACGCACGCGTCTGGCGCGCATCGGCAATGTTGCGCCGGAACAGGATGATCCCTGCCGGCCGCACTAGCCTGAGCCACGCGCGCTCCAGACCGGTCAGTTCCGTACCGCCGAGCCCCACTACCAGTAGACTTCCCGCTGCGCACCGCAAACTCGCCGTCATCCCCGCTCCTTCAATTCCTGTTGCAACTCCTCCAGCAGATTCAGCGCTTGCAGCGGCGTCAGCGAGTTCACGTCCGTCGCCTCAATCCGATCCACAATCCGCTGCGAGAGCGGTGTGAAAATTGTCAGTTGCATCGGCTCCGCGGCAGTCTCCACCTGAACGCTCTGCCGCTCCTGCTTCTCGTGCTGGCGCAGCACATGTTTGGCCCGCTCAATCACCGGCGCAGGCAGCCCCGCAAGCCGTGCCACTTCAATCCCATAACTCTTGCTCGCCGCACCGGGCTCAATGTTGTGCAGAAACACAATTCCGCCTGCTGCCTCTTTCACGCCCACCCGCAGATTTCGCACTCGCGGCAACTTCTCGGCCAGCATTGTCAGCTCATGGTAATGCGTCGCAAATAGCGTCCTCGCGCCCGTGTCAGCGTGGAGAAATTCGACAGTTGCCCAAGCCAGGCTCAGCCCGTCGAACGTCGCTGTACCGCGACCCATCTCGTCCAGAAGAATCAGAGACCGCCTCGTTGCCGTATTCAAGATCGTTGCGGTTTCCGTCATCTCCACCATGAATGTCGAGCGGCCGCGCGCCACATTGTCGCTCGCCCCGATGCGTGTGTAAATCCGATCCACCAGGCCGAGGCGCAAGCTTTCCGCCGGCACAAAACAACCCATCTGGGCAAGTAGAACCAGCATCGCAGCCTGTCTCAGATACGTGCTCTTGCCGCCCATGTTCGGTCCGGTAATCAGCAGCAGGCTTGGCCCATCATCCGCCGCATTCAGATAAAGGTCGTTGGCAATGAATCGTCCCTCGCGCGTCTCCTCCATCCACTGCTCAATCACCGGATGCCGGGCAGCCACTGCTTCAATCACCGGCTCCTCGGCAATCCGAGGACGCACATACCGTCGCCCCGCCGCCAGGTGTGCGAAGTTTGCCAGCAGGTCCGCCTCTGCCACCGCCGCTGACGAGCGTCGAATCCGCCCGGCCGCCTCCAGAACCGCAGTCCGCAGTTCAGAAAAAATCCGCTTCTCAATCTCTATCGAACGGTCGTGCGCCGTTAGTATTTTCCGCTCGTACTCTTTAAGCTCAGGCGTCGTAAACCGCTCCGCGTTTACCAGCGTCTGCTTGCGCTCGTAGTCCGCCGGAGCCATTGCAAGGTTCGTCTTCGTAATCTCGATGTAATAGCCAAACACCGAGTTGTAACGAACCTTCAGCGACCCAATGCCCGTTCTCTGTCTTTCGCGCTCTTCGATGGCCGCAATCGCCTGCCGTCCGGTTGTTGAAATGGTGCGCAGCTCATCCAGTTCCGCATCCACACCGGCCGCAATAGCTCCTCCATCCACCAGCGTCAATGGGGGCTCTTCCACCAGCGTCTTCTCAATCCGTGCCGTCACGTCCTCAAGCGTATCCAGCCGCTCTGCGACGTTCCGCCACTTGGCCGCCTTCATCGCACCGAGAGCCGTCTTCAAGCCCGGCAGCCTGCGTGAACTCGCAGCAAGGGCCTTCACATCGCGCGGCCCCGCTGAGTCGAGACTCAGCCGCGCCAGCAGCCGTTCAAGGTCCAGAATTCCATTGAACGCGCGGCGAATCTCCTCCCGCCGCAGCAAATCTCCATGCGCCTCGCCGACCGCTTCATAGCGAGCCTCGAGTGCCTCCGCATCCATCAGCGGCCGCAGGATAGTCGCACGCAACAGCCGTTTGCCCATCGGCGTCTGGCACTCGTCCAGGGTGTGAAACAACGTGGCCCTCGAATCCTGCCCCACAAACAGTGGTTCCACTAGTTCGAGATTGCGTACCGTCACCTGGTCCAGTTCCAGCGCAGTCGAGTGCTCCTCGAAGCGCAGTGAATCCACGTGCAGCGCTTCGTTCTTTTGCGTCGTCCGCACGTAATGCAGCACCGCTCCGGCCGCAATCGCCGCCGCTTCATGCCCCACCAACCCATATCCTTCGAGCGACCTCACGCCGAGCTGCCGCTCCACCAGCGGTACAGCAAATTCACGCGTCCAGACCCAATCCTCAACGCGTGTCCGCGCAGGAATCCGCTCGAGCGCTGCCGGCAGCTCAGAGCTCGAAGCCACAAGCACCTCGCTTGCCCCTGCCATCAGAATCGCATCCGCGGCCAGCTCCCTCGCATTCGCCCCGTGAAACTCCGCCGTCCGAAACTCTCCGGTCGAGACATCCAGCAGCGCCACAGCGCAAATCAGTCCATGCTCGTTCCCGCTATGATTTTCCGATGAAGAACGCTCAGCTTTGATAGGGCGCGGCTTCAGCCGCGCCGGGAGCGGTCCGAGACTGTCATGGGCTTTTGTCCCTGAGGGAGTGCTTTCCGCAACTCCTCCCACCTCAAACAGCGCCGCAAGAAAGTTGTTCTGCTCCTGCCCCAGCGCATTATCCAGTGCCGTTCCCGGCGTGAGAACCCGAGTCACCTCCCGGCGAACGATCTTCTTGGTGAGTTTTGGATCCTCCATCTGGTCGCAGATGGCTATGCGGTAGCCCTTGCGCAGCAACCGCGTCAGGTACCCGTCCACCGCGTGGTAGGGAACCCCGCACATCGGCTGATTCCGTTCCCGGTCTCGCGCCGTCAGCGTCAATTGCAGTTCCCGGCTTACCACTATCGCATCGTCATAAAAGAGCTCGTAGAAATCCCCCATCCTGAAAAACAGCAGCGCGTCCGGATTCTCCCGCTTCGCCGCCGTCCATTGCCGCATGAATGGAGTCAGCTCCGCAGGTGACTTATCTAGGGCAGGGATTTGGGGAACAATCACTTCGGATTGAGAATCTTCACGGATCATGCTGCATTTCAGATTAACGCGTCCCGGTGATACTAGAACCCTTTCCATCAAGGGTAGATACCTTCGGGTGCGCCACGGCGTGACCCGTTCTGAATTCAAATCTTCTTCTCCAACGCAGAATGGCAGATGTGCTCAAAATCGTAGAGCCCACGTCGGGCAAAACTTCAGGTATCCCGTGGGCACTCGCGACAGCCTGCCGGCCTCAGCACCTGCCTAATCATCGGAGTTGAGTTGGGTGTCAGCCTCTCAAGCCAGCGATTTCACCGCCCCTGAAAGCAAAAGGGCCCTAATTGGTCGTTTTTTGCGCGCGCATATCCTCAATAGGCATCGTAGGCAAAACATAATAAATAAGTTAAGTACCTTTCTAAAAGCAGGAAAAAACGCGAAAAGTCGGCTTTTACTCCGTTGCGTTCAACCAGGAATCAACAACTTACGAGCCAGTCGCGATCCAAAACACCGTCAAAAGTTGCTTTGTGTCCAATTTTGACGAAATTTTGTGTATCTCTGCATACACACTTGTCCGATGCAATCCCGGGGTAAGATTTACTCTGGAGTTAACACCCCGCCTGCGGTTTTCCGCCTGGTGGGAATCCGTATGCAATACCTCGTTTGGTGATTCAGATCACAGTCTGCTGCCCCTAAACGCTTTAAGGTGAAGAACGAGATGTACCTCCTCTGGCTACGAGTTGCGGCTATCCTCTACGCGGCGGCGTGTGTTGCCGTCTTCCCGGCCGTGCTTTATGGCATCCTCCGCTGGCGGAAAACATGTGTGCATCTAGGTGGCATGGCCTTCTTTTTCCACTTCGTCTCCGTAATCGAAATGCTGGTCCAGGCCCATCACTGGATGCCGGTCACGGTCCGCGAAATCGAATCCCTCCTCGGTCTCGCCGTGGCTGGGCTCTTCTTTCTCGTCTGGTGGCTATACGATGCGATCTCCCTTGGTATCTTTGCCCTGCCGGCGACATTCTTCCTGGTCTTTGTCCCTGCACTGGGGCCCGATCGCTACACATTTCCCTCGGAGGGTGTACGGACAAGCTGGCTTGTAGCCCACATTGTGGCGCTTCTCATGGCCTATGCAGCACTCTGTTTCAGCCTGCTGGCATCCATGCTTTACCTCGTGCAGGAGCGCCGAATCAAATCCAAACCAAAACCAGGCGAAAGCTCATGGTGGGCGCCCTTTGAATGGCTGCCACCTCTGGACACGCTCGAGCGCATTTCCCATGCAACGCTGGAGTTTGGCTTTCCGTGCATGACTGTCGGCCTTGTCATTGGATCCGTGCTTGCCCAGGAAACTACCCTTGGCGCCGCCTACTTCGCCGACCCCAAAGTCATTGCCTCCTTCATCAGCTGGGCAGTGTATGTCCTCCTGCTCTTCGTTCGCCGCAGTGTCGGCCTCCGAGGGCGCAAAGCTGCATACCTTTCCGGCGCCGTTCTCGTCGTCATGATGGCCGTCTGGGCCGCAAACCTCTTCAGCCACGTGCACAGGTTCGGTCCCCAATGACTCTCGCGCTCATCGGAGTAAACCACAAGACAGCGCCCATCGAACTGCGCGAGCGCATTGCTATCTCCCGTGAAGACCTGCCCGAAACCACACGTGCCCTCGCCGACATGCCCGGTGTCAGCGAGTGCATGATCGTTTCCACATGCAACCGTGTGGAGTTGTTGGCCGCCGTCGAATCTCCGGATACCGATCTGACCAGTTTCCTACATAGCCATTTCGGTCTGGACCCCGCACTTCTGGCTCCGCACATATACGAACACCGCGATAACGAAGCCGTTAGCCATCTCTTCCGCATGGCCGCCAGCCTCGACTCGATGGTGGTGGGCGAGCCGCAAATCCTGGGCCAGGTAAAAGAAGCTTTCGCTGTTGCGAAGGCTTCGGGCACTGTCGCCGCACAACTCGAACACCTGCTCCAGAGCGCGTTTGCTGCCGCAAAAAAAGCTCGCTCCGAGACCGGCATCGGTTCCAACCACGTATCCATCGCTTCTGTCGCCGTCGATCTCGCGCGCAAGATCTTTGGATCACTGCAAGGGCGGACCGTTTTCCTTGTCGGCGCCGGTAAGATGAGCGAATTAGCGGCCCGTCATCTGGTCCAGCAGGGAGCTGGCGCAATTCTTGTCACCAACCGCACACAAGAGCGGGCCCGCCGTATGGCCGAGGAGTTTCAAGGCCTCGTGGTTCCGCAGGTGGTTCCATTCGAGCAACTTTACGAAGCGGCCAGCAGCGCAGACATCGTGATAAGTTCGACCGGCGCACCTCACCATATCTTCCGTCCTGAGCACGGACAGGCCTTCCTGCATCGCCGCCGCAATCGCCCCATGTTCTTCATCGACATCGCAGTGCCCCGCGACGTGGACCCGGCGATGAACAAGCTGGACGGAATATTTGTCTACGACATCGACGACCTGCAGCAGGTAGCCGCCGCTCACATGGAAGAGCGCAGCCGCGAGGCGCGCGATGCCGAATCGCTGATTGCCGCAGAGGTCGAGCGCTTCCAGCAGCGCCAGCGCACAGTCAATCTGGCGCCTGCAATCGTGGCCCTTCAACGCAAAGCAGAGGAGATTCGCCAGGGCGAACTTCATCGTATCCAGGCTCGACTCGGAACGCTGACTGCGGAGCAGGCCGCCGCCGTTGAAGCCCTCACGCGAGGCCTGGTGAACAAGTTCCTCCACCCGCCCATGCAGGCAATCAAGCAGGCTGCACGTGAGGGCGATTCGGCGCGGCTCGATGCGCTTTGCGAAGCCTGGTCTGTTTCGGCTGAAGCGACTCCGGATGCGGAGCGGCAGATACAGAAGCCCGCGCCCCGAGAGGCAAGTTCTGAGCAGGCGAATACCGAGCAGAAGAAAGCAAGCGAGCAAGGCGTGGAGATTCGCCGATGAATCTGCGCATAGGTAGCCGTGGCTCGCAACTGGCACTTTGGCAGGCCAACCACATCGCTGCTCTTCTTCGCGGCGAAGGACACATCGTCGAAATTGAGATCATCAAGACAACGGGTGATCGCCTGCAGGAAGTCACCTTTGCCCAAGTGGGCTCCAAGGGCATGTTCACCAAGGAAATTGAGGAAGCGCTGGCCGACGGGCGCGTGGACCTTGCTGTTCACTCTCTCAAGGACTTGCCTACAGACCTGCCCGCGCCGTTCGCGTTGGCTGCTACGCCTCCGCGCGTCGATCCCAGGGACGCGTTTGTCTCGGTGAACTATGCAAGTCTCGCCGCGCTACCGCAGGGTGCGAAAGTGGGAACCAGCAGCCAGCGACGCCGCGCGCAGTTAAAGGCTCTGCGGCCCGACATAGATGCCATCGAATTTCGCGGCAACGTCGACACGCGACTGCGCAAACTCGCCGAGGGACAGGTGGACGCTATTCTGCTCGCCGCCGCAGGCCTCGAACGGTTAGGCAAGACCGATTGGGTGCGTGAGCGCCTTGATCCGAAGAACTTTTGTCCCGCCGCTGGGCAGGGATCGCTTGGCATTGAGACCCGCAAAGACGATGTGGCAACCATCGAGGCGGTCGCCTTTCTGAACCATGAACCAACACGCTTTGCCGTGACAGCCGAGCGGGCCGCATTGGCTGCTTTGGGTGGCGGGTGCCAAGTGCCAATCGGCATTCACTGCCGGGCGGGCATAGCCATCGCGGGTAGTGGAGCCGGACCCACTGACGAAATATTCGCCGTAGTCGCTGCACCCGAGACGGGCGTGGCAGTGCGCATCTATCACTCCGCACCCAGAACCGACAGCGACCCCACTGCACTCGGCCGACTGGTCGCGAAGATGCTGCTCGATGCGGGAGCCGGGCCGCTGCTGGAGGCGTCAGGCGGAGTAGCGCAATGAGCACAGTGCCGCTCTCCGGTCGTCGCGTGCTTGTAACTCGCGCCGCACATCAGGCCGGCAAGCTCAGCGACGGCCTTCGTATGCTAGGTGCTGAGCCCGTTGAAGTCCCGATCCTTGAGCTTCGACCTCCTGCAAGCTTCGACCCACTCGACCATGCTCTGCGCCAACTCGATCAATACGATTGGCTGATTCTCACCAGCGCCAATACGGTTAAGGCCATTGAGGAGCGCGCGGCGGCGTTGGAACTTCGGCTTGTGCCTCCTGCTTCATTGAAGATCGCCGCGATTGGAGACGCGACTGCGGCCGCTGCACGTAAGGCGGGGCTCGCTGTCACGCTGGTTCCGGAATCTTATGTGGCGGAGAGTTTAACGAAGGGCTTGACCAGCCTTGTTTCAGGGCGGCGGGTTCTACTGGCCCGCGCGGCAATCGCAAGAGACGTTATTCCCGCTGTGCTCCGACAGGTCGGCGCCGATGTCGATGTTGTGGATGCCTACTGTAACGTCATGCCTGCATGCGCGCCGGCGCAGCTTCGGAGCGCGCTGGCTGCGGGGATTGATGCGGTAACGTTCACCAGTTCATCCAGCGCAACGCACCTTGCAGAAGCGGCCCGCGCTGCGGGAATCAAGTTTCCGTTTGCGGGAGTTTCAGCCGTCTCGATTGGACCGATTACCAGCCGAACTTTACGCGAGCTCGGATGGGAGCCTGCAGTTGAAGCGAGTGTCTCGGATATCCCGGGATTGATTGACGCCCTGGTTCAATTGTTTTGCCGGTAAAACCCGACTGGCATGAGGCATTCGAAAGAAGAGTGCACAGTTTCAAAGCGCGAGCATGCCGCTTCGACGTTCGATGCAAGATATTGATTACTTGATCGTTAACCGCGTCCGTACAGCCATACAGCGCCTGTACGCATTTTCAATCTTCGCTTGCAAGCTATTGATTATTTGATTGTTAGCACTTCCATACTGGCATACAGCGCCTGTACGCCGACTAAGTGTCGCTTTTAACATATTGATTCTGTGAGTTTTAAGTGCGCTTTACAGTTATACATCGCCAAAAACGCCTTTTCAGGTGGATTTGTCGCAGGGTAGGGACCAGTTACAATTCCAGTGATGTTCTCTATGGGGCCCTGGTCCTGTGACGTAGCGCGAATTCAACAGGCCCTGCGACGATGACTTTTTCTCTCACCAAGAGAGTGGGAATCGCTCGCTGAGGCTCCTGAATATTGCAGAGTCCTTCTTCGTGCTTCCACTCTATTGCCATTGTGCGCTGGCAAGAGGTAATTCTCTGCAAAGGCTTCTCAGGATTGCCAGGTCTTGTCTTTTGAATGGCAGAGTTGTTCCAGGTTGCAGCGGTCGCACTTGGGTTTACGCGCGTCGCAGACCTGGCGTCCGTGGTGGATGAGTTGGTGTGAGAAGGCGATCCAGCGATTCTGCTGGAGAATCTGCATCAGCTCCTGTTCAACTTTTTCTGCTGTTTCCGATTTAGCCAGACCGAGGCGGCGTGCAATGCGGAAGACGTGCGTGTCTACAACGACACCTTCGGCCTTGCCGAAACAGACACCTAGAACCACATTTGCGGTCTTGCGGGCTGCGCCGGGGATCATTATGAGCTCGGCGAGGGTTTGGGGAACCTGACCATTGAATTCGTTCACGATCTTTCGGGCCGCGCCCTGGATGGATTTTGCCTTGTTGCGGAAGAAGCCTGTGGTGCGGATGAGGTCTTCAAGTTCGGGCAGCGTTGCCTTCGCCATTGCCGCCGGGGTAGGGAAGCGGCGGAAGAGCTCCGGGGTCACCATGTTCACGCGCACGTCGGTGCATTGCGCGGAGAGGATCGTGGCGACAAGTAGTTCCCAGGGTGAACGGTGTGTGAGTGCGCATTCAACATCGGGATAGGCTTCGTCGAGGCCTTTGAGGATAGCGGCGACGCGGTCGGGGGCTAAATCACCACGCGGAGTTTGCTTCTTTGACTTTTTCGGTGGTGTCTTTTTTGTTGGCATCGATGAGGGACTCTGATTACGGTCGTACTATCCGAGGAGTTCATGCTATCCCACCCATCCGCCTGAAAAAGGCGAATGGATGGGGCACGGTGCTTTTGTGCGGGCGCCATGTGAAAAGCAACCGCAGGTCATTCGACTTCGCTCAGGATGACAGGTTAATTGCTGCGAAACACTCGTGGCTGAGTGAACTACAATTTACCGCTCAACCAATGTCCGAGATTTTCTATCGGCAACCGCACGCCGATAAAGAACTGTCCGAAGAGCGCATAAACGGCGCTTACTTCATCAAAGCGCATCTCGTAGATCAGCTTCTTGAAGACCACCGGATCTTCAGCGAAGAGATCCACACCCCACTCCCAATCGTCCATGCCAATCGAGCCGGAGATGATTTGCTTGACCACGTCGCCGTATCGGCGGCCGATGAGGCCGTGTTCGTGCATCATGCGCTGGCGGTCTGCAAAGGGGACCGAATACCAGTTGACCCCCTCGCCGCGCTTGCGGTCCATGGGGTAGAAGCAGATGTATTTTGCTTCAGGCACGGAAGGGAAGATGCGCGGGGCCATGGCGGCGGCGGCACGTTGGAGCGAGGTAGCAATTTCAGCATTCCATTCCGGGCTGTGCTGCTCAAATCCTTTGGCGGCTGCGGCTTCGTAGGTCTTGCGGGTGGATTCGTAGAGACCGAGTTCGACCACTGAGACGTAAGAGTGGACGGGTGTGAGGTAGTCGTAGAGTTCTGTCTGGGCGAGATCGAGTTCGACCTGGTTGAGAGTTTCCAGCGAGTCGCGAAAGTGAATCAGGATGAGGTCGCCCTTGTGGCCAAGCTGCGAGAAGAGAGCAGACCGGACAGGAGCGTCGGAATTCGCGCGTTCAAGACCTTTGAGCACTCCGACTGCGTTGGCCGCGATGCGGTCACGATCAGCTTTCGCCGTTGCGCGCCACGCTTTCCATTTGAAGCGGAAGAACTGGTGGAGGAGGGCGGAACCTTCAAGAGTAAGCGGGACAGGAGGGAAAACTGCAGGGGAATCAGACAACGGTACCACCTCAAACTTTCCTTATATTCATCCTCATCGTAACAAAGTGAGACTGCATACGTGTGCATTTATCTTTTCTGTTCGTATCGAACGAAAGGAGCGTAAACAGTGCTTCTCGGGCTTATATACTGGGAACGTTCATGACAGAAAAAATTCTTGCCGTCCTGGTTCAATTCATAACCCATGTCATCGATGCTGGCGGGTATGCCGGCCTTGCTGCGCTGATGGGAATTGAATCTGCATGCATTCCGCTGCCCTCAGAGATCATCATGCCCTTTGCCGGCTACCTGGTTTACCTGGGTCACTTCAACCTGTTCTGGGCAGCAACTGCAGGAGCCATCGGCTGCAATCTTGGCTCGGTGGTGGCTTACTGGATCGGCGCCAAAGGCGGCAGGCCGATGGTGGAGCGATACGGCCATTGGGTGCTGATGAGTCATCATGACCTAGATCGAATGACCCACTTTTTTGACAAATACGGCTCAATCACGGTGCTGCTGGCGCGGCTGTTGCCGGTGGTGCGCACGTTTATCGCTTTTCCGGCAGGGATTGCGAAGATGCCGCAGCTCCGCTTCCACATCTATACCTTTGCTGGTTCGTGGCCCTGGTGTTTCGGCCTGACCTATGTGGGCATGAAGCTAGGCGAGAAGTGGCACACCGATCCCAGGTTCTACCAGGCGTTCCATCGCTTCCATCTCGCGGTCGAGATTGCACTGTTGGCGGGGATCATCTGGTTTGTGTGGTCGCACATCAATCGCGGAAAAAATGCGAAAGCAGCCTGAACACGCTGGCCGCAGCCAATATCTTTTGTAAGTCGCACGCTGATTCAATTAGCGCAACTTAAGTCTGGACCGATGGGAACTCATCGGCGCGGCAATAGAGGGTTAGGAGAAACAATGTCAACAGAGCAAAAGGGCGGTCACGAGACCGCTACGTCAAAAGTGGTGCCTGCTACCGGCAAGCTGGGGGTGATGGTGGTTGGCCTGGGCGCCGTGGCAACCACGATGATCGCCGGGGTGGAAGCTGTTCGCCGTGGACTTGCCAAGCCTATTGGTTCGCTTACACAGATGGGAACAATCCGCCTGGGCAAGCGCACCGAAAACAACTTTCCGCTGGTTAAGGACTTTGTGCCGCTGGCTGATTTGAAGGATCTGGTTTTTACTGGCTGGGACATTTTCGAAGACAACGTCTATGAATCTGCAGCCCATGCCAAGGTGCTGGATAAGGAAACGCTGGAGCAACTGAAGCCGTATCTGGAGACCATCAAGCCGCTGCCTGCTGTCTTCGATCAGTATTATGTAAAGCGCCTCAACGGCACTCATGTGAAGAAGGGCAAGAACAAGCGGGACCTGGCCGATCAGCTCATCGCCGACATCAGGGCATTCAAGAAGACCGTAGATCGCGTGGTAATGATCTGGTGCGGTTCGACCGAGATCTTCCTGGAGCCGACGGCGGTGCATGAATCCATCGAGACATTCGAGAAGGGACTGGAGTCAAGCGATATCGGGATTGCGCCCTCGCAGATTTATGCCTACGCGGCGCTCAAGGAAGGGGTGCCCTTTGCAAACGGCGCACCGAACCTGACGGTGGATACCAAGGCACTGATCGAGCTGTCGAAGCGGAACGCGGCGCCGATTTGCGGCAAGGACTTCAAGACCGGCCAGACGTTTATGAAGACGGTGCTGGCGCCGGCATTCAAAGCACGGCTCCTGGGCGTATCGGGCTGGTTCTCGACCAATATCCTTGGAAACCGGGATGGCGAGGTTCTGGACGATCCGCAATCATTCAAGACCAAGGAAGAGTCAAAACTGGGTTCACTCGAATACATTTTTCAGCCCGAACTTTACCCTGATCTTTACAAGGACATCTATCACAAGATTCGCATCAACTATTACCCGCCACGAGGAGATGATAAGGAAGCCTGGGATAACATCGACATCTTCGGCTGGCTGGGCTATCCGATGCAGATCAAGGTAAACTTCCTCTGCCGCGATTCGATCCTGGCTGCTCCGATTGCGCTCGACCTGGTCCTTTTCCTTGACCTGGCCAAGCGGGCGCCGGAACTGCGGTCGAAGGGAATTCAGGAGTGGCTTAGCTTCTACCTGAAATCGCCGCAGACTGCCGAGGGTCTGTACCCGGAACATGACCTCTTCATTCAGTCAATGAAGCTGAAGAACACTCTGCGCCACATCATGGGTGAGACACTCATCACGCATCTTGGGCTCGAGTACTACGATTGAGTCTGGCGCAAGCCGATATGCTTCAAAAGGAAAAGCCCCGGATAGTCCGGGGCTTTTCGCTGTCTGCATTGCTGGGCGGAGTCAGCCCTAAAGGTTCTAAACAAGCACTGCTGCCGGCTCCAAAACTTGAATCAAAGAGGCTGGGACCGTTGCTCCAGGCTGTGCAGCCGCGGGATGGGTATGGGCCGACCTGGTGAGCCGGTGGACAAAGTGATAGGGAGGCCAGGGACCCGATAACTGCATTTGGCACTCGCGCATCATGGCGCTCGTGGTGGCGAACTTGTTCTGATACCGCTCCACATACTTGCGATCGATCAAATGGGCGACGTCCAGCACCATTTTGCCGTTTTCCGTGAGCCGACAGCTTACCTCTTCATCAAGAGGCATGAAAAGCCGGTGCATCTGAAAACTTACGGCCCTGGCGCGCGTCTGGCGCTCGCGGGTGCGAGTTGCACTTTCACGAAGGTTGGTCAGATATTCACGGCCGACGCTTTCCGCGGGGAGATGGCGCTCGACCTCACGGCCGCAGCAGTCGTCTACAAATATCTTGAGGTGCATCTCGGTCTTGCCGCGCAGCTTGTCAATGTTGCCGAGAAACTGGCGCTGGTTTGAGCGAATGGACTTGCGGAGGATCTCATCGTCGCTGAAGACGGTTCCAAACCGGAAGGGAAGGACGGTTGAATGCTGGAAGCAGTCCGCGATGACCCGGGCGTGGTCAACGCCGGCCTTCTGATTGAGAGTTTCCAGGGGGTTGTGCTCACTGACGACAACTGCAAGGTCGCTTGCGGGATAGAGGAATACCTGGTTGCCGCTTACTCCAAGGACTGATTCGAGCGGTACAGGTTTACGATGACGGGCCAATTCAGGAAAAGCTTGTTTTTCACCGATGCAGTAGGCATACCATGCCATGACAAGACGCTCCGTTCGCGTGCGTTGATAGACGCCGCCGGTTGGTGAAGCTCTGTGAACTTAAGATGACTGCATAGTGGATCAGATCTCCGGGTCAAAATTTTAAGAAACCCGGCTCAACTAACGGGAATACTAGTCCCACGAAAAGACGACTGGCAACATCTCACATCACAAATATTGCGTAAAGTTAGCAAAATGGCTCAAATTAGTATTTGTATAAGCAACACACCAATTGACGCAGCTAAAAATATGGTAATTTGGGGGCGGAAGGATCCAAATGGAGAGTTTCGTGACGCAAATCACGCCGCCAAATTTCGATTTTCCCGGATTTCTCATCAGCGCCACAGGTCCGCAGTGTCGCGGAATCAGGGCAGGACACGCTGGATGTGCAGATACAGCACCAGATTCAGCAAGATCGAAATTCCCAGCAACCCTAACGCGATAACTGCAACAATATTCACCTTGTTGCTGACAGATTTGAGGTCTTCGAGTAATTCTTGTTGTTCCAGGGTGTTGCGGTCGGTCGCCTCGCGAACCATTTCCAAGTGGTCCTCAACCCGCTTCAGCGATGCATTCTGCTCGACAACCTGGTCGCGCAGCTCGCGATGCTGCGTCTGGAGCTCGGTCAGTCCTTTCTCGATGGGCGCAAGATTGACTGGCGGCGAGGGGGGTGGGGGGGGGTGCGGACGCGGATTGAGGATGTTCGAGACTGCGGTTCCGATGTTGCCGTCGAGCAAAGGCAGTATTCGCTGCACATACGGTAATGCCGTGCGCAGGGCGCCGACAGCGCGCTGCAGACCGGTCCGTTGTCCCGCGGGAGGAGGTCCGGATGATCGGCTGGTCAGCGCTCGACCGGCCGGAGGGACAGCTGACAAACGCCTTGAATCGCTCTGGCCATGCGGATGTTGTGTCCGGATGGCATCTCCCATCGGCAGCGGAGATCCGACAGTGCGAGGTTGCGGGACGTCGATGTCATGCATTTCGTTTACGGCCTGCGTATCGTTCACCGCCGGTGCCGCGTCCACGCTCTGCATCACGGGTACCTGATCGCCCAGGCTATCCCTCATCGAATCGCTCATAGAATTCCTTCTCTCTTAACTATAAGAGGCAAGCCCCATATATAACTGATTTTGCATTTAATGGGAACTCAAATCCGCATTGGGGATTTCATCCTGCGATCATGAACCCGGAGCATCCTGAAGGGCGGACCATTTCCTGGTCTCCTGTTAACGTATCCTTGTACCCGGGAGAGGCCTGTGAAACCAGTTGTTGCACGCGGATTGCGCAGCCTGCAAAGCAGCATCCTGGCAGGCATTCTTACGATTGGACCTCTGTTTGTCACTTACCTGATCTTCAGCTTTCTGCTCAACACGCTGGCGCAGGCCGGGCTGCCTGCGGTCCGGCTGTTTGCCGCGTTCTTTCCTGAGGCATGGCTCAGCCAGCCCTGGCTGCAGTCGGTGCTTGCCGTGGTGCTCACGCTGGTGGTGCTCTATGTGGTGGGGCGCTTGACCTCGCTGGTTATTGGCCGACAGGCGTTCAACCTGTTTGAGGCAGTGCTGGAGCGGCTTCCGTTCGTGGCCAAGGTGTACACATCGGTGCGTCAACTTCTGGACACGATGATGGCCAAGAAGGAAAGCAGTCAGCGTGTGGTGCTGGTGGACTTTCCCATTGTCGGCCAGAAGAGCATCGGGTTTCTGACCCGCACAATGACTGATTCGACCAGTGGTACGCCGCTCGCCGTGGTGCTGTTACCGAATGCGATCAACCCTACTTCGGCCTTTCTACAGATACTTCCGATGGAGCGGGTGATCGAAACCGGGCTCACGATGGAACAGGCCATGAGCATGTTGATGACGGGCGGGGCGGTGGGACCGGAGACGGTGCGGTTCTCGCAGCCTGCGATTCCTGCGAAAGGCGATGAGGCGCCGGATGCCTGATTTGCGTTGTCAGTGGGCGATCCGAATCTGGGGGCGATAACTGCCGCTCAAGTGGTTGTTTCGAAAGCATTAAATGTTCGCTCAGGTGGTGCGAAGTACCCCCAAAATGTTCGCTTAGATGGTTGCGAAAAGGGGCTGAATGTTCGCTCGGGTGGTTACACTTCTTTGAGGGGTTGACCCTTTTTGCAGCCCAAATTGATGAAGTGGCTGCTCTCAGGCAGCCCAGTCTGAGCAACGGGTCGTATAGAACTACCCGGAAACCGAGCAAATCGGTGCAAATTGAGGCAAATAAGGCCTAATTCGAGCAAATTACGTGCTTTTTTCTGCGCTTATCCCGACAGTGGGCAGTGAACAATGGACCGTGAGCCTTTGCGGAGCGCGTTGGGGAACCTGTAGATCAGAGCAGCAGGTTAGCCCCGCGATGCTGGCGGACTTGTTGAGATTTCCTGGCTATGCGGTTCCTTCTTCAGGGAGAGTCTCGCCGGCGTGCTCGCTTTCCGCGGTGACTTTGCGCAGGCTTACGTGCTCAAAGCGGGCCCAGATGAGGCCTACGGGGATGATGGCGAGGAAGGTGGTGAGCAGCAGGACAGCCGCACAAGCTGTGGCAGTCTCAGCATTCGCGCCAAAAAGGCCGGTCAACGCGGCGGCGACGACTCCGATTTGGGTGAACCAGCCAAGGACCGGAAGTTGAAAGACGCTGGCCCCGCCACTGGCAACCATGAGGAGAATGCATCTGGATGGCGTTACTGAGGCCAGTGCAAACGCCTGACAGCCTTCGTAGTAGGCCGCAGCAATCAGCAGCCACATGGAAATGGAGAGTGCGGCAGTGACACTGAACTCTCCGAACGTGCGCATGGTATCGAGTCCGGCATGGAAGGCGCGAATTTTTTCACCTACCGCTGCCCCAAGCTTCTTTGAAAACAAACCGAAACTAAGTTCTGCAATCGACGCGACGGTATTGCCTGCCAGACGTACGGCTACCAGAAAGACAGCGCCGAGCATTGTGAGCACCAGGCCACCATAGCGCGCGGCGAATGCGGCCAGAGAAGGGGAATGGGAGCCCAACAGGGAAACCAGGTGCGAGCTAGAAGTTGCTCTCACGATGTCGGCGTACGGGACCGAAAGCATGGCGACCGAGAAGATGAGCGCCATGGAACCGGCATCGAACAAGCGTTCGACAATATAGACGGCAATCTGGGAACTGAGGGGGAGGCCTGTCTTCTTCGCGACCAGATAGGGACGAACCGGGTCGGCAACCCGGCCGATAAGAGCCACGGCGGTGAAGCCAATTACCTGCGTGCCGAGAAGAGAGAACGGCGCGACCAATTTGTTGTGTTTGAGAAGCCGGGCCCAGCGGACGCTCCGGAAGGCAAAGGCCAGATAGATGCAGCCGGCGCTAAGAGCTATTTTGATCCAATCAGCATGAGCAAGCTGGGCGCGAAAGAGGCCGAAGTCGAAGTGAATCCTTTGTCGGCCCCAAACCACAAGCGCAACTATGGCAACAAGTACAACCAGACCAAGAATCAACTGATTTTTCTTCAAGCGTTCTCCGTTTCGCGGCTATCGATATGAGTCTATGTCATGTACTTGCCCGCGAACGGGAAGGAAACGCGTGCGGGTATTCAATGCATCAGGGGGTGGTGGCGGACGCTAGTGCATGCCGAACATCTGCCACGTGTGCCCTTGCGCGGCGGTTGAACTCATGGATCACTCGCGCAACATAGGTCTGGGTCTCGTGGTACGGCGGGATGCCGTGATACTTGTCAACAGCGGCTGGACCAGCGTTGTAGGCCGCCAGCGCCAGCGCCAGATTGTCGTGATACCGGGTAAGCAGCGCGTCCAGATAGGTTGTTCCGCCCCGCACATTCTGGTCAGGCTGGTAGCTGTCTGCGACGCCGAGGCCGCTGGCGGTTGCAGGCATCAACTGCATGAGCCCACGGGCTCCGGCCCGGCTTTCAGCGCGGGTATTTCCGCCACTCTCGGCCTTCACAACGCTGGCCAGCAGGTCCACATCAAGATTGTGCTCATGGCCCGCTCTGGCTAATATTTCGCCGAGGTCAGCCTGATTGAGGTTCCCGTCACGACTTGCAACAGGTGAGGGGGTTTGCGCGGAGACCGGCGGCGGGGGTGGGTCGGGAACCTGCTCGACTGTGGCGAGGTCCTGGGAGGGGAACTCGATGTAGTTGTCTTCGCTGGCGCTGAGGTAGAGACGGACGCGGCCTTCAATCTGAGAACGATGGTCGCAGCGCAGCTCAAATCCGTTGCGCAGGGTCACACGTTCGGCCGCCCAGGCTGAAGGGGCCAGCACGGCGAGCACGGCGGCGAGACTGAGAAGTTTTCTGCGCATAACCAATTACACCATTCTATCGAGACGTTTCATCTGGTGCTTCAGTTGTATTTGCTTCCGGGGCTAAAGCCCCCATTGATTTTGCTGCTTTTATGCGGGGGTTGAAACCCCCGCCTCTCACCCCACGGACGAAGACCTGTCCGTGGGGACCCCGCCTCCCTCCGGATTCGGTTTTTCGCAGCCTGTGAAGCTCTCGGCCCCTACTCGAATTTGCGAGCGACAAACTGCAATACTAGTCGCTTGCGGCGGCCAGCTTCTTCAGGGCGTCTTCCAACACTACCGCGACCCCATCGTCATCGTTTGGAGGGGCCTGCTTCCAACCGCGCGCCTTTGCAATGGCACGTAACTCCGCGGCCGCATTGCCCATGATTACACCTTGTCCCGCCCACTCCAGCATATCCACATCGTTCCAGTTGTCGCCAATGGCCATGGTCTCACTGCGACTGACGCCCAGGCGTCCGGCGAGTTGTTCCAGGGCCCCGCCTTTGGAGACGCCACGTGGCAGAAGGTCAAGGATCGACAGGTCGCGTGCCGGGTATTCGGTTCGCGCACTTTCGCAACGGCCGCACCACTCGCTCGCTTTGAGCACCTGTTCAGCCTCCCGCATCCTGCTTATTTCCCCGGCCACCATTCCCTGAATAGGGTCTTCGCCGTCATTGAAGGCCAGCTCTAATGGGTCGAAAACCTGAATGGCGTTGCGGTTGGCCTCAACCCAAAGGGCGATTCGCCCGTGAACCCGTTCCAGGTCTTCGAGAACCAACTCTCCACGTCCTGGTCGGTCAAAGGTGAAAACCAGAACTCCAAAGGGCCTTAGCAACCCGCAAAGGCCACGGGCCACGACCGCATCCATGTGGCAGCGGTCAATTGGCTGGCCGTCTAAAGTCTTGAGCACTGCACCATTGGACGTAATCAGGGGCGTATCCGCTCGCAGACCCAGGCCTTCCAACAGAGGTACCGTGTAGGCCATGCGCCTGCCGGTGGCGATAACCACTGTGATGCCAGCGCTCTGCGCCGCCCTGAGGGCCCGAGCATTGCGTTCGCTCATTGATTGCGCAACGTTCGGCAGCAGGGTGCCGTCCATGTCGATTGCGACCAGCCGAACAGGAGGGTGCATGGATTCAGTTTACCGGGCGGGGTTTAGGATGAGCGGTTGCGCTCGGGGGCGACGATGTCCGGTTCCGGCAGGGAAGCCTGATCCGGTAATCTTTGAGGTATGGAACGAATCTGCATCCAATGTCACGCCGTACTCGGACAGGAAACTATGGCGGACTGGTGTCCTGCTTGTGGTGGCGCTTTGATTGAGCGGGTAAGCGAGGCAGCTATCGAGCAACGCGGCACGCCCGCCGCGGAGGTGGATCATCGCGGCATTGTGTTGCCCCGACGCCATGCACTGGGCGGGATTATTACGCCGCAGTGAAGGTTGAGGGGCGGGGATCACGCGGTCGTGTCTAGTCCAACCGCCTCGGCCAGGCGGGCTTGCCTTTCGTCGAAGGTCCAGAAGCGCTGAGCTTTCAGCTCGAGGGCGCACGCTACGTGAAGCGAATCGAGGGTGCGGACGCCGAGTGTGGGGCCGTAGCGTTGTGCGAGATCGATGCTGGTATCCCAGATTTTGCCGGGCAAGTTAACCGGAATCCAGATTCCTTGCGCGCAATCCTTTTCGAAATTGGCCCATACTTTCCTGGCTTCGAGCGCCGATATAGTCCCTCGAAAGACATACTGACTGATCGCATGTGCCAGTTCGGCCCGGTTGAGTTGTGTCAGCCAAACGGCAGGTCGTTGACCCATACGTCGACGGGCCTCAGGCAAATGCATGTCGAGAACATAGAGAGAGGTGATGAGACTACTATCCGCATAGATCGTCAATAGCGGCTATTCCTCTCCTCAATCAGTATTTCTACTGCAGGAATCATGCGGTCGCCAAAAATCTCCCGCGCGCGGGCTTCAAAGTCGGGCCACTCTACAGGCTGGATTCTGGGCGACTCGGGCACAATTCGTGCCACGACGCGGTTGCGTTTGCGGAGTTCAACCACTTCTCCGGCATCGAGCCAGGTGAGTAGCTGACGTGTGTCGCGGAGTTGGCGTAGATTTACGCTCGGCATAGATATAATGTGACACATATTGTGTCACATTGTCAAGGGGATGCTCATTGTTGGGGTTAGTCCGATCCTATTCGTAGCGGAGGGCTTCGGCGGGGAGGACGCGGGCTGCGGCTGAGGAAGGATAGAGCGTTGCCAGCACGGAAATTCCGATGGAGACGGCGGCGACAATGAGTGCATCCAGGGGGCGCGGCGCGAAGGGCAGCGTGTCGATGGAGTAGACCTCGGCGGAGAGATGGATAAAGTGGTAATGGCCGCCGGCCCAGGCGGTGAAGTAGCCGAGCGCGAGCCCCAGCGCTGTTCCGACAAGACTGATGAGCAGGCCCTGCATCAAGAAGATGCGCCGCACCTGACCGGGTTCGACACCGAAGCTCATCATTACTGCAATGTCGCGTGTCTTCTCCATCACCATCATGGTGAGGGCGATGAGAATGTTGAGGGCGGCGACAATTACGATGAGCGCGATGACGATAAAGGTGACTACCCGCTCGAGCTTGAGCGCGCGGAAGAGTTCGCGATTCTGCTCCATCCAGTTGGTAGTCATAAAGCCCTTGCCGGCGACCTGCTCGAGCTCGCGGCCGATCTCGGGTGCGTGGTTCAGGTTGTCTACCTTGAAGCTGATGACTGAGAGCAGGTCAGGCTCGTCGAAAAGGCGCTGCGCGTCGGCGAGGCTTATAAACGCCATTGCCGAGTCATATTGATAAAAGCCGGAACGGAAGATCGCGGCGACCCGGAAGGGCTGGAACTTGGGAATGAGACCTATGACCGGATTCAGCTCACCTTGCGGGCTGGTGACAACGACCTGATCTCCCACCTGAACGCCAATCTGGTCGGCAAGGTCCTTGCCGATGACAAGGGCTGGGACCGTGGCACCGGCGGTAGGAATCGAGTTCACGCTGTTGTTCGGTTCGAGGCCCGCTGCCGAGCCAGAGGTGATTGAAGCCAGGAGATCGCTGACCGTACGTTCCTGCTGCGGAATGATGCCCTTGACCAGCGCAAAGCCCGCGCGCGGCCCGTGAGACACCATTACTTCTTCGTAGATGCCCGGCGCGGCAGCGGTGACGTGAGGGGCGGCGCGGAGGCGATCGAGGAGTGGCCGCCAATCGCGAATGCCGTCCGCATCGACGCGCATCAAATCGACATGAGCCGACGAGCCTAGCAACTTGTCCTGGAGATCGCGCTGCATGCCGTTGGTGATGGCCAAGGCAATGACAAGCGCGGCGACGCCCGCTGCAACGCCGGCGACGGAGATTGCGGTGACGACGCCCACAACGGCTTGCCGCCGCTTGGCTCTCAGGTATCGCGCCGCAAGAAAGAATTCAAATCGCATTGAGCCTGGTTTCTCCGGTGTAGCTTTTCCCGGTCTACTTTTCCTGGGCGGGAATCACAGTCCTGGCTACGCCCAGGTTGTCGTACCGATCGTAGGCGCGCACGGTGATGATGTGTTCGCTGATTTTGCCCGCAGCTACGTCCAGTGAGATGCGAAGCGAATAGTGTTCGGTTCTGGAGTCGGAGATCTTTCCCACCGGCTCGATGTACATCCATGGTCCTGCGTCCAGCGAGTACTCGGCGTGAGCGATGGGAGAGAATGCATCCTGTGCGTCGAACGTCACCTGGAACTGCTTGGAGCAATGAGTGCTATCACAATCGGCGGCTTCTGCGATTGACTTGAGATTCAGAACTACCGGCGGCGTTGTATCAACCTCGAAACGGTCGCTTACCTTTTCGCCGGAGAGCGCGTCGGCGGGAGTGTGGGAGGGAGCGTCGGAAGCCACGAGTTTGACCTGGTATCCGCCGTCGGGAATCAGGGTTGCGTCGAAGCTGTACGCCTTGTCGGTGATCTTGTCCTTGAGGAGACGCCACACGGATTCGCCATCGCCACGCAGATAGAGGGAGTAGATGAGGTCGTCGCCATTTTCGTCGTGGGCTGCCCAGCGCACGGTGACGGCTGTTCGGTCCTTGGCGGCAATGAGTGGCGATGCGGCGTCCGCGCTGATGACTTCTACGCCAGCGGCTGGAGAGGAAAATGCAATGTTGACCGGCTGTGCCTGGCCGGCGATTTGGCCCTGCGAACTCCAGCGCGCACCCGTAACGACGACCAGATCATCGACGATGGGCGCCGCATTCACGGGAAGGTAATTCACGCCAACGCTGCCGACCGTTCCGTTTGCATGGAGCACGGCTTTCCATTGCAGAAAGCGTCCGGCAGGCGAGGCGACTGTGCTGTCTTTGAGCGGTTGCCAGTCGGACCAGCCGCGGACGGGCTGCTCCACGTTACCGGAGCGGGTCCAGATTTCATATCCGGATGAGCCGGGCTCGATTTCGACGCGGCCAAAGCGGGCCAGCGCTCCGGCGTCGAGTACGTTGCTGGCGTATTCGTGTTTCTCGTCTGCGCCCAGCAAGCACAACTTGCCGGTGTTGCCGGTGCCGACGAGGACGCCATTTGTGCCTTCTGTGCTTTGCACACTGGCGAGGCTCAGGCCTTGTTGAGCTTCGAGGTGTGCGATGTCGGCGAATGTGCCATTGTTTTGAATTCGGAAGATGTGTCCGCGGTTGCCGGTCAGCGCGAGAAGGCCGTCAGGGCGCGCGGCCATTGCATAGACGATATCGTCTTTGCTCGTCCAAAGCTTGCGAGGCGCGTGGCCTTCGTCGAGCGCGTAGATCTCTGAACCATCAGGAAGGGAAGTGCTGGTGTTGACGGCCTGAAGCGATGCCGGTTGAACGATGGTGATGGTGGCAGTGCCGATACCCTGCACGGGCAGCGGAGGCAGAGGATTGTGGGCCTTGTCGCCAAC
>OBLW0100000248.1_pt1 | contig 46445 bp, 36 predicted proteins | sample 1520161 | NCBI WGS metagenome assembly OBLW01 (sample SAMEA3539309, study PRJEB22396) | soil metagenome | biome: tundra; feature: field; material: soil | place: USA | collected 2010-05 | depth 0.15 m
CGCGACCAGACCAGCGGCAAGGAAACCTATGGCGCCGGGCGCTTCCTCTACTCCGACTTGCCGCGAGACGGCAAAGTGGTTCTGGACTTTAACAAGGCCTACAATCCTCCCTGCGCGTTCACGCCCTTTGCGACGTGCCCGCTACCGCCCAAGGAGAATCGCCTCCCCGTGCGGGTCGAGGCCGGCGAAAAGACCTACGGTCATTGAGGAACGGTGCAGGGGCCGGGCACACGGGCCGAATCCAGAAGATCTTGCAGGCTATCGAGTGAAGCTTTCATGGCCTGGAGATTATGGTCTGCGCCGGTGGTAAATTCGGCAATTTTCGAGATCACGTTTTCATGTAGCTTCAAGAAAAGGTCCACCACTTGCGGATCGCGCCAACCGCGGTTCGTCTCCTCTTGCAGGATCTGAAGCGCTTGAGAAGGCGGATAGGAGGCCTTGTAGGGCCGGGGACTGATGAGCGCATCGTAGATGTCCGCAACTTGCAGCAGGCGCGCCTCGATCGGAATCTGCTCACCCCGCAGACCGTCCGGGTATCCGGAGCCGTCCCACCGCTCGTGGTGGTGCCGGATGACGGGCAAAACTGGGCGGAGCGAGGCTACGTGGCGGCAGATCTCTTCGCCTCGAGCGGGGTGCGTCCGCATGGTCTCCCATTCCTCCGCCGACAGGGCGCCTGGTTTGAACAAAACGGCATCGGGGATGCCTACCTTGCCGACATCGTGCAGATAGCCGCCCTGATAGAGGGTGAACAGCGTAGGCCGGTCCAGTTGCATGGCCATCCCCATCGCGACGCTCATGAACGCCAGTCGCTCGCAATGGCCGGCGGTGTGTCTATCGCGCTGCTCGACTGCTTGGGCCAGCGCAAAAAGCATCCCTTCGGTTTCATCGATCGAGAGCTCGGGCTTCAGGCACGAGCGGCCATTTCCGGGCAAGGCATCACCGGACAGGCCCCGCCAAGGTTCCTCAGCAAAGACCGAGGCCGGTTTGCAGGATGACCAGGGCCGGGACCGGGAGTTCAATCCATCGGTGCTCATCACTATTTCACCTATCGGCGCCAACGCGGAAAGGACTAGGGTACTAAGCGAAGATTTCTCGCGGACCTCAGTTTCGTACCACCGTAATCGTCCTCCAGGTGGAATTGCCGGCGGCGTCGTAGGCGCGGACCGTGACCACGTTCGTCCCGACCAGCAACGGCGCCTGGAGGGTCCAGCTCACCGTGCCGGATGCGTTGCCCGAAGAGCCTGTCGAGGTAGTCCACTTCACGGCCGTCACCCCTACGTTATCGCTGGCCGTACCGCTAACGGCGATCGTCGCTGCCGACGTAGACACGATCGTGGAACCTGGCGAGAGGACGCGCAAAACCGGAGGCGTAACGTCGGCGCCGCCTGGCGGATTCGGCGCCGGTGTTGGCGTCGGGGCTGGTGTTGGCGTCGGCGCGGGTGCTGGCGTTGGCGTGGGTGCTGGCGGTTGAACCGGCGGGTCCGGTTGAGGGTTCGAAGGCGCCGCGGTCGCGGGGCCATAAAGACTCTGAATGCCGGCGATGTCGTCCGCATTCAGGCCGGTCGCGAGATGATAGTAGGGATACATCACCGCAGCGGGGTCGGTGGAATGGGCCATGCCCAGCGCATGCCCGGCCTCGTGCAGCGCCACGCTGAAGAGATCCGTGTTCACCCCCACTCCCCAGGTTTCGCTGGCGTCGAAATGCATGTCGCCGGCCAACGGCTCGGAGTCCGGCGGCGAGGGGTAAAAGGTATGGGCCAGGACGCCGCCCGGCCCGTCGAACGGGTAGCCGTCGCCGTGCGCGTAGCTGGCGGTCAGGATGGCGATGGTGCGCGCCGAGTCCGCGCTTCCGCCCTCCGTGAAGCTGACGTTCACATACTTCGCCCACTGGCTGAAAGCCCGCACGATTTCGCCTTGCGCCGTGCCGGCATCCAGATTCGCAGGCAGCGATTCGATGAAGTACTGGAGCGCCACCCCGCCGGACGCATCCGGGGCCCATCCGGTTCCCACAGTGGCGTAGTCGGCAACCGTTCCGGCGTCGGTGACCGCTCCGGCGCACCCGGCGACATCCGCTCCGGCGGCCAAGTCGGCGGACGCCGGGAGAATATAGGAAACCTCGTCGTTGGCGGCGAGTTCCGCCAGACGGTTCAGGTCCCCCTTCACCACCACATGTCCGGGAAGCAGGCCGCGATTCTCGACCACGGCGAACCCATGCTGGAGAGAGAGCGCGCGCGCCAGGCCCATGTCCACGTCGGGATAGTACTCGACCAGGTAGGCGGGCGCCGGCGCCGTGGCCAGTCGGGGGCTCAGCTTGTCTCGCGTCTCCAGCCGACCGGACCAAATGGCCCCCAAGCCTCCGAGATCCACCCCTGGGCCTGAAGAAACCATCAATGCCGAATCCGGAACGTACCCCAGCACGCTCACGCCACGGCGCTCCAGTTCCCGGCGAATCTCCGGCCCGGGATAGGCGCCGAATTGCAGGATGTAGTGCGTGCGGCGGGCGGGGTCTCCGTCGCGCGCCGCTGGTGAAAGCGCGATTTCACTGCGCTGCGGTTGGAAGGTGCGGGTTTGCAGCCGGATGGGGTTCTGGGCCCAGGCGCACTGCGAAAGCAGAATCAAAGTCAGGGCGGCGGCTCTAAAAAGTCTCACGTTATGAGTGGCTCCGGCTAGCTCTTCGGACCCCCGCTGGAAGCGTTTTCGGCGACCGTGCGGAACCGTACGCCCGCACATGCCGCAAGCGTGACGAAGCGCACAATTAAGGTTTACGGCTCTGTAAATCCGCTACTGCGCCGGCGCCGGCGTAAGGCTGTTATGCTGGGACCGGGATGACGCCCGTAGCCCTGACTATCGCCGGATCGGACCCCAGTGGAGGCGCGGGGATTCAAGCCGATCTCAAGACCTTTCATCAGCTCGGCGTGTACGGCGAGGCCGTGATCGCGCTGGTGACGGTGCAAAACACGACGCGTGTTTCGCGTGTGGAGGTGATGCCTGTCGGGCTCGTCCTGGAGCAACTCGAAGCGGTGCTGGAGGACATCCCGCCCGCCGCGGCTAAGACCGGCGCGCTCGGGTCGGCCGAAATGGTGGAGGCCGTGGCGCGCGCGGCGGCCCGTTTCCAGTTCCCGCTGGTGGTGGATCCCGTGATGGTAAGCAAACACGGGCTGCCGCTCGCGCCGGAATCCGCCGTGGGCGCTTTTCGCGACTGCCTCCTGCCCCAAGCGGCATTGGTGACGCCCAACGTTCCGGAGGCCGAAGCCCTGACCGGGCTGACGATTCGCGACATGGCGGACATGCGCCGCGCCGCCTCACGGATTCATGAGCTGGGCGCGCGCGCCGTGCTAATCAAAGGCGGGCATATGCAAGGCGACGCCACCGACGTGCTATTCGACGGCGTGGAGTGGCGGGAGTTCCCGGCGCAGCGTCTCGATACGCGCCACACGCACGGAAGCGGATGCACGTATTCGGCGGCGATCGCGGCCGGCCTGGCGTGCGGCCTGACACTGGGAGAGGCGGTGGCCCGCGCCAAAGCCTTTATCCACGAAGCCATACGGACCAGTCCCGGGCTGGGGCGCGGCTGCGGCCCGCTGAATCACCATGCTGAAACGGCCGTGCGCTTCTATTCCGAGGCAATATGACCAAGGTACAGATTCATTTCCGCTTGCAGCGCCCCCTCGACAACACCATGCTGGCACGCATCGAGGAGGTCAACACTCTGTATGGAATTCAGCGCGTTCGGGTGGCGCCCTCGATGGACAGCCTGACGGTGGACTACGACGCCACGCGCTTGCAGCCGGCCGAGGTGGAATCGGCCCTCGCCGCCGCCGGTATCCCCATCGCGCCCGAACTGGCCTGAAGGCGGGAAGCGCCTCAAATTCACAGAAGTTTTACGAATTCACGACGCCGTTACGCCGGATTCAGCTTCATTATTGGCTGGGGAGTGTCCGATTATGACGAGGTTTCTTGCGATTCGCCGATGGATGTTTACGAGCGCTCTTGTGTTGGGGCTGACTGCGCCTTCCCTGGCGGCGGCAACGCCCCCAAATATTTATGTGCAGCAAAATCTGGTTGCCAATGTTGCAGGGCAGGCGGCTTTCACGGATCCCAATCTGCTCGATCCCTGGGGCGTATCGCTGAGCTCGTCCAGCCCCTTTTGGGTTTCCAATCATCTCTCGGGTACTTCGACGCTGTATAGCGGCAATGGAGGCATCACTGCGATGGTTGTGACCATCCCGCCGAGTAAGGGTTCGACGGTCTCCTTCGGAAGGCCCACGGGTCAGGTGCAGAATGCATCGACCGGCTTTCTTCTTCAAAACGGCGTGAAAGCGTCTTTTATTTTCGCGACCGAAGACGGCGCCATTGAGGCTTGGAACGGCGGCACGGCGGCGCAAGTCATGGTCGATAACTCGGCGGCGGGAGCTTCCTACAAGGGTCTCGCAATCAATCCGTCGGCCACGGCGCCGATGATTTACGCGGCGAACTTCTTCTCCGGCAAGATCGACGTGTTCAACACCAGCTTTTCGCCGGTGACCGTGTCAGTCGTCCGCCGAGTTCGGGTCGGCCAAGATGGCCGCGCCGTCCACCACCTCGGGCAACGCCGAGGCGCTTGAGCAGACCACCGCGCGCCCACACGCCATCGCCTCCAGCGCCGGAAGTCCGAAGCCTTCGTAGAACGAAGGGAATACAAAGAGGTCGCAGGCGTGGTAGAGCCGCAGCAGATCTTCGTCGGAAACGAAACCAAGGAACCGGATTCGGTCCGCCACGCCTGACTCTCTCGCCGCCTCGCGGACGCGGCCGGCGAACCAGGTGTCTTTTCCCGCCAGCGCCAGTTTGTGCTTCAACCGCGGATAGGCGCGCACCAGCTTGGCAAATGCGCGAATCAGTCCGATCTGGTTCTTGCGCGGCTGAAGGTCGCCCACGTTGAGAATAAACGGCCCCTCTAACAGCCACCGCTTGAACACGGCCGCTTTGGCGGCTTCCCGCGGTCCCGGACGGAACTCGGGAGCGGGCGCGTATGGCGCCACCTCCACTTTCCTCTCATCCAGGTCGGGATAGGCCCTCAGAATCGCCTGTTTGGAAACCTCGCAGCCGGTCAGGACCTTGGCGGCGCGGCGCACCGTTCGCCGTACGGTCCAGCGCAACTGCCAGGCCCGCTCGCGCGTGAAGTACTCCGGGTGCTCCAGAAAGCTCACATCGTGAACGCTAACCACTACGGGCGTAGGACAACCCACCGGGGCTGTATATTGCACGTGCAGCAGGTCCGGCTTGTCCTTGCGCAGTTGCCTGGCCGAGTCCAAGCCCAGCCGCCGGAAGGGATTGGCGGCCACGCGCCGCGTGCGAATGCCGCTAGGGAGCATGTCCCGCGCCGCCTCGCTCGAGAGGTAGGCCACCAGCTCGCAATCGGGCGCCTGGGCGGCGAGCGCCCGGAGCAAATTGCGGACGTAGACCTCGTTCCCGGTGAGTTGGCGGCCAATGGCGTGGGCGTCGATGGCGAAGCGCATCAGTGGATGCGGCATAGCTACAGGCCGATCGCTTCTTACGGTATCAGTACCCGCGCGGACCTTCATGCCCGGCGTGTCAATTTCTTGTAAATCATCTCTTGATGAACAGCGACACGGCCATGCCAAAGCCAATCGCGATCACAATGCGCCGGACCGCGGTGCGCCCCAACTTGCGCGCGACGCCGGCCCCGCCGTATCCGCCCGCGATGGCGGCCACCGCCATCAGAACCACGTAAGGCCAGTAGACCATGCGCGCCCAAATGAAGTAGACCGCGGCGATTCCGTTCACGCTCCCGCCGAAGACCACCTTCAGTCCGTTCATCTCGTGGATATCGCGCAGGCCCATAATGCCCAGCGCGGCCAGCATCAGGATGCCGATGCCCGCGCCGAAATAACCTCCATACACGCCCACCGTCAACTGGAACAGCATGACGCCGGCGAACCACGCGTTGGATTTGTGACGGGCCGCCCCGGCGCTTCCCAACTTCCGCTGGATGGGCTCCTGCGCCATGAACAGCAGGGTCGCGAACAGGATCAGGTAAGGGACCAGGCGGTCGAAGGTGGAGGTGGGAGTATGCCGCAGCAGCAGCGCGCCGAGAAGGCCGCCCACCAGGCTGGGCGCGATGAGCGCCAGGAATCGCGGTTCGGCCGCCCGCAATTCACGGCGGTAGCCCCACCCGCTGCCCACCGTCCCCGGCCAGATTGCCACCGTGCTGGTGGCATTCGCGGTCACGGAACCAAGACCGAGCCAGATCAGTGTGGGAAACGAAACCAGCGTGCCCCCGCCCGCCACGGAGTTGATGGCGCCGGCAAGAAAGGAAGCGGCAAAGGCCACCGCGGCATGAGGAAAGTCCAATGGAGTGGTCAAGATGTCAGGATATCGCGAGGACGGAGGCGCCCGTTCGATGCCCGAAATCGCCCAAACGGCCTGAAGAATTCGCACTTTAGCGCCCGATTGTAGTTTTCGCCTTATTTTGCGGCCTAGAATGCAGCATGGCGCAATTTCAGATCCTCCAGCCTGAGGCTACCTATACGGGCTCCCCCATTCAGCCCTTGAAAAAGGGTCTCCCCAAGTCCACGCGCTCGCTCTGCCCCGAATGCACGCAACTGATTGATGCCACGATCTTTGAAGATGCCGGCAAGGTGGTAATGGAGAAGCGCTGCCCGGAGCACGGCGAGTTCCGGGACACTATTTATTCCGATGCCAAACTGTACCTGAAGATGGAAGAGTGGAGCTTCGGCGACAACCGGGGTTTCGCAAACCCCGCCGTCACCACCGCCACCAGTTGTCCGGACGATTGCGGCGTCTGCAACATGCACACCAGCCACACCGCCCTGGCCAACGTCGATCTGACAAACCGGTGTAATTTGACCTGCCCGGTCTGCTTTGCCAACGCCAACGCCGCCGGTTACCTTTACGAGCCGGATTTCGAAACCGTGCGCAAGATGCTCCAGGCGCTGCGCAACCAGAAACCCGTGGCGAACCGCATCGTGCAGTTTTCGGGCGGCGAGCCAACCATCTATCCGCGCTTTCTGGACGTGCTGCGGATGGCTCGGGAGATGGGGTTCTCGCACACTCAGGTGGCCACCAACGGCCTCAAGTTCACCGATCTTGAATTCGCCCATCAGTGCAAGGAAGCCGAGCTGCACACACTTTACCTACAGTTCGACGGCGTTTGCGACGACGTCTACCGGCGCACGCGCGGGGAGTCTCTGTGGGAAAAGAAACTGCGCTGCATCGAGAACGTCAAGGAGGCCGGGCTGAAGATCGTGTTCGTGCCCACCATCGTAAAGGGCCTGAACGACCACCAGATCGGCGACATCCTGCGGCTGGCGCTGGAGTACATCGAGTGCACCAGCGGCATCAGCTTCCAGCCCGTGTCCTTCACCGGTCGCATCGCGCGGCATGAGCTGGAATCCAAGCGCTTCACGCTTTCCGATTTCGCGCACGCCGTGGAGCAGCAAACCGGTATTGCCAAGGCCCATGAGGACTGGTTCCCGCTCTCCTGCGTGACGCCCTTCTCCAAGCTGATTAGCGCGCTGCGCGGGGAAGAGACCACCACCCTGAGCTGCCACCCGCACTGTTCGCTCGGAACTTATCTGTTTGTGGACCAGAACCGCAAGGCCAAGCCGGTGACTCAGTTCATCGACGTCGGCCCCATGCTCAAGGAAATGGACATGCTGTCGCGCAAGGCCGGCAAGCGTCGATACCAGTTCTACACCAAGTTCGAAGCCTGGAACAGCCTGCGCAAGTTTTTCCACGAGGACAAAGCGCCCGAGGGCCTGACGTTCAACAAGTTCCTGCAGACCCTGCAAGGCATGACCGACAAGAAGTACGGCCGCGGCGAGAGTGAGAAGCGGGGTTTCACCTACAAGACCTTGATGGTGGCCGGCATGCACTTCATGGATTCCTACAACTACGATGTGGAGCGCGTGCAGCGCTGCGTGATCCATTACGCCGCCCCCAACGGCCTGATTTACCCCTTCTGCGCCTACAACTCCGGCCCCGTTTTCCGCGAGAAGATTGAGCGTCAGTTCTCCGTGCCGTTCGAGGAGCAGGCAGAGATGAAGCAGTTGACCGCGCAAGCCGAGCAGTCCCGCGCAAGCCGTGTGGTCGAACCGGAATTGGTGGGTTGAGGGTTTCAAGGCGCGGACTTTGGGCAAAAACGCCCAAAACTGGCTGGCGGAGTGTCTTTTTAGCGGCCGCCTACAGCAAGTCTTCCCGCTTGAGCTTCTCCAAAGCCTTCACCACGTCGCCGACTTGATGGGCGCGGTCGCGGCTGACTACCAGGAGGGCATCGGGGGTATCCACCACGATCATGTTGCGGACACCCAGAAGGGCCACCATTTTGCCGCCGGCATCCACCAGGTTGTCGTGGGAGTCCAGGCACACCACATGCGGCGCGACCGCATTGCCGCGCGCGTCGTGGGACAACAACTCGTAGACCGCGTTCCAGCTCCCCACGTCGTTCCAGCCGAATTCGCCGGCTGGAATGCCCTCCACGTTAGCGGCTTTCTCCAGCACGGCGTAGTCGATGGAAATGTTCTCGCATAACGGAAACGAGCGCTTCAGTTTGGCCTCGAAACCGGGGTCCCGGAAGGGCGGGAGCGCGGCTAGAAGCGTGGCAGTCTTGGGCAGATGCCGGCGCAGTTCGTCGAGCAACACATCGGCGCGCCAGAAAAACATGCCGGAGTTCCAGTAGAAATTGCCCGCCGCCACATAACGCCGGGCCTTCGCCGCCTCCGGTTTTTCATGGAACCGTTTGACGGGGACCGGCCGCCCGCCGCCGGGTTCGGTCCCACGTGGGAATTCCACATAGCCGTAGCCGGTCTCCGCCCAGCGCGGCTGGATCCCCACCACCATCAGCTTGCCCGCTCCGGCGCCTTTCAGCGCGGCCCTTACGGCCGCGCGGTAGCCCGCCGGCTTGCCGATCACATGATCGGCGGGAAACACGCCCATCACGGCATCGGGGTCGATGGAGCGCAGAATGTGCGCCGCCAACCCGATGGCCGGAGCCGTATTGCGTTGCGCCGGTTCAGCCACTATTTGGTCGGCGGGAACCTCCGGAAGCTGGCCGACCACCGTATCGCGCAGGTGGCCGTTGGTCAGTACCCAGATCCGTTCGGGCGGAATCAGCGGCGCCAGGCGTGCCACGGCGGCCTGTATTAACGTGCGCCGGCCTACCACGTTGAGTACCTGTTTGGCGGAGCGTCGCCGGCTCCGCGGCCAGAAGCGCGTGCCGCGCCCGCCGGCCAGAATCAGGCCATAATGGTGCGAGTTCATTTCACCGGATAGCCGCGAATCAGCCGGAAGGTCCGCTTCCAGCGCGTCTTGGTCGGAAAGTGCTCCAGCAAGTCGACAAGGTGTTTGACGGTGAGTCCTGGACTGGACAGGTCCTCCGTGGAGGCGTCGTAGGACCAGTAGATAATCAGCGGCTTGCCGATAATGTTGTCACGCGGCACGAATCCCCAGTAGCGGCTGTCCAGCGAGGAATCCCGGTTATCGCCCATGGCGAAGTAGCAATTCGGCGGCACCACCACGTCGCCCCCATGAACGTGGTTGGCCAGCATGTCGTGCGCGCCGTCGGATACGGGTACGTTGGGGTCGTTGGGGAAATTGTCGCGATACGAATCGATGTACTCGGTTTTGTGATAAACGTACGGCTCGTGTAGCACCTTCCCGTTGAGGAAGAGCACCTTGTCCTCCAGGTGGATGCGGTCTCCAGGAACTCCCATGGCGCGTTTCACGAAGGTCTGCGAGATATCCACGGGGTAGCGAAAGACGATGATGTCTCCGCGCTTGATCTGGTCGTAGGGCAGCACGTACCGTGAGATGGGTCCGGCGGGCGCGTACGCCAGCTTGTCCACCAGCAGGTGGTCCCCCACCAGCAGGGTATCTTCCATGGAGCCGGTGGGGATCACGAAAGCCTGCACCAGGGTAGTAGTGCCGAACAGCAGCAGGATGACGGTGATAGTCCACTCGGCTAGAAAACCGCGTTGCGGATACTCCCTGGGGGGAGCGGGCGCGTCCGGGCGCTCGCCCTCGGCAAGGGCGGTACTCTCCTCACCCGTTTGTGCGTCGTCCTGGTCCACAGACCTTCATTCTAGCGGAAACCCTGCTATCCTGTTCGGAGATTCCGAGGTCCTTCGCTTTGAGCGCTATTACCGCCAGTCACGCACGGGAAGCCGCCGCCGCGCATCGCCAATCCGTCCTACTCGTCTTCCTCTGCACCATTTCAGGAGCGGCGGGCCAGATCCTGGGGAAAGTCGGGATGTCCCACTTCGCCCCGAACTTGCTCGCCATCGTCACGAATGTGCCGCTGATTGGAGGATACGCGCTATACGGGCTCAATACGCTGCTGATGGTGCTGGCGCTCCGGAAGGGGGAGCTTTCCATGCTGTACCCGATCATCGCGCTCACCTACGTGTGGGTTACGCTGCTTTCGTACACGCTTCTGCGCGAGCCGCCGAACATGTTCAAGAACTGCGGCATCGCCCTGATCGTGATCGGAGTGGCGGTCCTGGGATCGGGCGGGAAGAAATGACGCCCGTCCTGGTTCGCTCCATGCTGCTGGTGCTGGGCGCGTCCGTGATCGGCTCTTTCGGCGCCGTCTTTCTGAAGTTTGGGGCGGCCAGGATCACCCGCAACCCACTCAGTTTTCTTAACCTGCCACTCGCCTTGGGCGTCGCGCTGTATCTCGGCTCCTCGGTATTCTACTTTCTGGGAATTCGAGGCGGGCAGCTTTCCATTCTCTACCCATTGGTCTCCCTGGGGTACATCTGGACCCTGCTGTGGGCGCGGCTCTTTTTCAAGGAATCGCTCACGCGGCAGAAGTTCATGGGGTTGGGTCTCATCCTGATCGGAGTCGTACTGGTGGGCATGGGCGCCAGCTAAAGTGGGGCGGACCTCCCGGTCTGCCTTCTTGCCGGTGCCCCCCGCGAAGAAGGCAGACCGGGAGGTCCGCCCCACTATACAATCGGGATGACATGCGTATTCAGACGATGCTTCTGGTGGCGTTGGCCTGCGCGCCGCTTCACGCCCAGGGACCGGTGCGCCTCCAGGTGGACGCCACGGACGCTCCGCGGCGGTTGTTTCACGTTCGAATGAACCTCCCGGCCAAACCGGGGCCCCTGAATTTGCTCTATCCCGAGTGGATCCCGGGCGAACACGCGCCCAGCGGGCCGGTGGTCAATCTGGTAGGCCTCAAGATCGCGGCGGGCGGCAAGCCGGTACAGTGGCGCCGCGACGACGTCAACATGTTCGCGTTTCACCTGGACGTCCCGGACGGTGCAACCGCACTCGACGTGGCGTTCGATTTCATCTCGCCTCCGGACACGCCGGGTTTTTCCTCCGCAAGCTCGGCTACCAGCCGGCTTGCGGTGATGAATTGGAACCAGCTCGCGCTATACCCGCAGGGGTCCCAACCCGACGACCTCCAATACCAGGCCTCGCTGCGCCTGCCCGATTCGTGGCGCTTTGGAACGGCGCTGCCGGTGCGGCCAGGTTCCGGCGCGGAAATCGAATTCGAGCCGGTTTCCCTGACCACGCTGATCGACTCGCCGTTGTCGGCCGGTCTCTGGTACAACACGGTGGACCTCGGAACGGATCGCGGGGCGCCGCACTTCCTGAACATCGTGGGCGATAGCGCCCGCGCCATCGAGATGGGTCCCGAACTCATCGCCGGCTACAAGCGCCTGGTGGCCGAAGCCGGCGCCCTGTTCGGAGTGCGCCACTACCGCGATTATCATTTCCTGCTGACTTTGAGCGACCACGTGGCGCACTTCGGTCTGGAGCATCATGAATCGAGCGACGACCGCGCTCCCGAACGGACCCTGATTGACGACGCGCCCCGCAAGATGGCCGCCACCCTGCTCCCGCACGAATTCGTGCATTCCTGGAACGGAAAGTACCGCCGTCCCGCCGGCATGGCGTCCGGCGATCGCGACGGCGGGTACGACTTTCCGATGAAGGGCGATCTGCTGTGGGTCTACGAGGGGCTCACCGAATATCTTGGCGAGATCCTGGCGCCAAGGAGCGGCCTGGAGACGCCGCAGGAGTTCCTGGATTCGCTCGCCATGACCGCGGCGGAGATGGACACGCAGAACGGCCGAACGTGGCGTCCCCTTGCGGACACGGCGGTGGACGCCCAGGTTCTTTTCGATGCCGGAGACGACTACCAGAACTACCGGCGCAGCGTGGACTTCTATCCCGAAGGCACGCTGATCTGGCTGGAGGCCGACGTTCAGATCCGCCAGCTCAGTAAGGGCGCCAAGTCCCTCGACGATTTCTGCCGCTCGTTTTTCGGCGGCTCCGGCGGCGCCCCCGCCATGAAGCCCTATACTTTCGACGATCTGGTGGCGGCGCTGAATGCGGTCCAGCCGTACGACTGGGCGGGCTTCTTCCGCCAACGCCTGGACTCCACCGCCGGGCGCGCGCCGCTGGGCGGGATTGTGGGCGGCGGCTGGAATCTCATCTATAACGCCATACCCTCAAGCATGTGGACAGCCGCGGCCGAGGACCACAAGCTGACCGACTTAAGCTACTCGCTCGGCTTCAAGGTGAAGGACGACGGCACGATCGTCGACGCGACCATGGGCGGCCCCGCCCAGAAAGCCGGCATCGCGCCGTCGGCGCAACTGATCGCGGTGGACAACCGGCAATTCACGCCGGCCGTTCTGAACGAGGCCGTGCAATCGACCGCCGCCGCTCCCAGGACTTTGGAACTCCTGATAAAGACCGGCGAATATTACGATGTCCGGCGGATCGAGTACGCCGGCGGCGAGAAATTCCCGTCGCTGGTGCGAAACCCGGCCGCAACCGATCTGCTCTCGCAGATCGTCACGCCACTGGCCAAGAAGTAGCGGCGCCATATCTGTTAGACTTCAATTGCGACGAGGTGGAATACTCCGTTGTCTACCGCTAAGCTTATGGCGATCGTTATAGTGAAGAACAAGTATCAGGTTGTCATCCCACAACGGGTCCGGGAACAGGTCGGCGTCGAGATCGGCGACGTGCTGGAAGCTCGGGCGGTAAAAGGCAAGATCGTCTTCGAGCCGAGGTCAATGGTTGACCGTGGCATTGCGGAAGGACTCGAAGACATCGAAAAAGGGCGCGTGTACGGACCGTACCGCACGGCCAAGGAGGCCATGAAGGCGTTCCAGGAGCGCGGGGCGGGTGCGCCTTCAGAATACCAGCCGGGCCGCGATCTCAAACTGGCGCGGCGTTCCGCTGCCGGTGGGGCTGGAATTGACCACCGTCGTGATGCGTCCAAAACTCGATGGGGCCGAGATGTCGGCTGAAGGATTCCCGTACTGCGCGCGGTTCAACAGGTTGAAGCACTCGCCGCGCAATTCGAGCGCTACCCGCTCGCGCAACGCGATTCGGCGCTGCAACGATGTATCGATCTGCCAGAGCGCCGGCCCCCGGAAGGCGTTGCGGCCGAGGTTGCCCCACGTCTTCGCCGCGGGAACGGTGAATGCGGCGAGATTGATCCATTGGAGCGGTGTGGAGCCGGCCGCCGGCGTCAGGGAGACGCCCGGCATCAAGTTGGGGCGCTGATTGCCCGAATTTCCGTCGGGCATTGCGGCGGCCGAGCGGTCCACGGTGATATTGACCGGCAGGCCAGTGCGTCCACCCGCCACGGCGGCCAGTTCCCAGCCGCCGAATATCGTGCTCAGAATGCCCCTGTCCGGCATCAAGCTCCGTCCGCGGCCGAACGGCAATTCGTACACCGAAGACAAACTGAAGCTCTGGCGCGCGTCGTAATTACTCGATGCGCGTTCGCACTGCCGGCAGGATACATTTTCGGGAAATACATCCTCGACTCCGCTGCCGAGCGACCCGTCGTCGATGGCGTGCGACCACAAGTAACTGGCCGTCACCAGCCAGCCGCTGCGAAGGTAGCGGTGAGCCTGAAGTTGCAGCCCGTCGTAATCGCTATTACTGTCCTTGGCGCGCAGTTCGATCTGTCCGTACTGAGGGTAAGGCCGCAGGCCCGTTGTGGGATCGATCAGGTTCACATAGGACCGGTTCATGATATTCGTGCCCTTGTTCCCGACGACCGAAATCGTCCCGATGAATTTGAACGGCAGCGCTTGCTGGATGGACAGTATCCATTGCTGCGTATAGGTATCCTTGCGGTTGCGCACCTGGTCCTTGGGCGAGAGGATTCCGGTGGCCGTGGCCAGCAGCGAATCGAACGGATAGGTCAGATTCGGGAACTGGGCGCCGCGAGCCAGCGAGTAGCGCGGCTCGTCGTTGGCGGTGGGGAAGTTCTGATCGTCGAGTTGCGCGTCTTCGTGGTAGATCCCGTAACCGATCCGGAACACGGTGCGCCCTTGCGAACCGTTGGGAGTCCAGGCGATGCCGACTCTCGGGTCGATGTTGTCCTTGGCGGGGAACAGAAAGGGGGCGTTGGGGGCGCAGAAACCGCCGCAGGTTTGAAAGTCGAACGGAATGGCGCGCCCGGTGGTCTCATGGAAATCGCCATAATACTCGTAACGCAGTCCGGCGTTTATCGTCAGATTGGGCCGCAGCTTGAACTCGTCCTGAACATATCCGAAGTACGCGGTTTTACGCATGCGCTTCAACGGCAGGAGCGCGGTGTAAGCGGCGGAATCGAGATTATTGGCCTCGAAATTCGCCACTGAGTTGTAGGTCAGCGTGCCCGTGAACGAATTGCCCTCGTTGATGCCGATGTGGCGAATCTCCGCTCCGAACTTAAGCACGTTACGCCCGCGGACCAGGCTGACGTTATCCAGCCAACTCCACGTGCGGCCGTCCTGGTTGGTGGTCTGGCTGGCGTTCAGCGCCGTAAAACCGGAGACGCTCACGTTGTAAGGGAACGGCGTGAGGTTATAAGCGTGCGAAACCATCTGGTTCGTTCCGAACTTGAATTCGTTCACCAGCGAGGGCGCGAAAACGTGCAAGAGCTCCGCGACGCCATTCAAGGGTTTCTCGTTGTTCAACTGCCGATCGGTGAGCGCTCCCAGCGGCGCGATGGTGGAGGCGCTGTCATAGCTGAAGCGGGCGTAACCAGTGGTAGCGTCCGTGAAGCGGTGGTCCAACCGGACCATGGCGGAATACTCGTTGTCGACGGAACCGCCCACCCCATTCCACTGCTGGACATTGCCCGTGACGGCGCCGTCGCCGACCGGGTAGTCGTTAATAATCGGCGCGAGCGCGGGCGACTGACCGAGCGTCAGGGATCGTACAGCGGCGCTGGGTACGAAGCCGATCAGCGTCTGATCCTGCACCTGGCGGATTTCCTCATAGTCCACAAAGAAAAAAGTCTTGTTCTTTTGGATGGGTCCGCCGAAGGTGCCGCCGAACTGATTCATGTGAAAGGGCAGAGGTCCCTTCGTCAGGTCGAGCGGCGACCGCGCGTCAAAGACACTGTTGCGGAAATATTCAAACAGCGATCCGCTGAAGCTATTACCGCCTGCCGCGGAGGCCACTATGATTTGCGCGCCGCTGGCGTCGCCAAATTCGGCCGTCGGTAGGACACTGTCCACCCGGAACTCGGAGATCGCGCTGACGGGAATTGCCAGCCGCACATAGGCCTTTTGCGCCTGGTTCACGATTCCGGTGGCATCCACGCCGTCGAAAGTGATGTTCATCTCGTCGCGCCCGCGGCCGGTAAACCGGATCGAGCGCTGCGTGCTGCCGCCCTGGTCGATCGCGCCGGGCGCCAGGGATGTCAAACTCGTCCAATTTCGCCCGTTCAGAGGCAGATCTTCAATGGCGCGCTGCTCCACGGTCTGGCCAAGTGACGCCGAAGTCTGGCTCACCTGCGGCAGCGCCTCGTTCACCGTCACCTTTTCCTCGCCGGTGGCAAGGCGGAGCACCGGATTCAATGTGCGGGTCTGGCCTACGGTCTGGTTGAGTCCTTCATAGCGGGCATCGGCGAATCCAGCCGCCGAAAAAACCGCGCTCCATGTGCCGGTGGGCAGGTCGTAGAGTTCGTAAACGCCGCTTCCGTTCGACTGGGTGCGGCGCTCGATCCCCGTGCTGGCGCTGGTGGCGACCACCAGACTGTTTGGGATTACTCTGCCGCTCGGATCGCGCACGGTCCCGGTGATCGCGGTCCGGTCGACCTGCGAAAAACCCATGCCAGCGAAAACCGCGATAAGCAGTGGAACTCGAATTCTCGTCACAGATATCTACCCTGATCAAATACGTCAGAATCGAACATCTAGATTACGGAAATATTAACGTTTTGTCAATATAATGTAGTACTAGCGCAATTTTGGTACTGTCGCCCGACCAGGGAGCGCGAAGCGGGTCCGCCCGGCATTACAATACGTCGTTTGGCTCCACGCCTGCCGTGGCGCAAGCTTAGGGCGCGCATCGATCCATGAAGCTGCTGGTGGTCGAAGACGAACCGAAGACCTCTAATTTCCTGAAACGAGGTTTCAGCGAGGCCGGATTTGTGACCGACGTCGCTCCCGACGGCGTGGAGGCGATGCGCCTGGTCCAGACGTGTTCGTTTGACTTGATCGTGCTGGACCTGATGCTGCCCGGAATGGACGGACTGCGGCTTCTCACCTGGCTGCGGGAGTCGGGCTTTCAAGCGCCGGTCGTGATTCTGACCGCCCGGGAGTCGGTTGAGGACCGAGTGACGGGACTGGAGCTCGGCGCGGACGACTACCTGGTGAAACCTTTCGCGTTTGCGGAATTGTTGGCGCGGGTGCGCACCATTCTGCGGCGGCCGCCGATTCGCGAGCCCTCCACCCTGCGGGTCGGGGACCTCGAGCTGGATCTCGCCGCGCACCGCGCGACGCGTGCGGGCCAGCGCCTGGATCTCACCACTCGGGAGTTTGTCCTGCTGTCTCTATTGGTGCGAAAAGCCGGAGAAGTCCTGACGCGGACGATGATCGCCCAATCGGTATGGGATATGCATTTCAGCGGCGATACGAATGTCGTGGACGTCAGCGTCCGCAGGCTCCGGGGCAAGCTGGACGACCCCTTTCCCCGGAAACTGCTCCGCACCGTGCGAGGCGTAGGCTATGTTCTCGAAAGTCCGGAATAGAATAGGGCGTCTGATAGGGCCGTCCCGCGGCCTGTCGCTGGCGTTCCGGCTCACCGCCTGGTACTCCGTGACCTCGTTTCTCCTTGTGTCGGCGACTACTGGGCTGCTCTACTTCGGCGTCGGCGCCAGTTTGAAGAAGCTCTCCGAGCAGTTGTTGGCCGACGAGCTGGACGTTTGCCGCGCGCTGGTTCGCGAGCGGTCGGGAGACGCCCACGCGTTACGAGAGGAAGCCGAAATCGATTCGGCAATCCGCAAGTACGAGAAATTCTACGTCCGCGTCCTCGACGATCGCGGGCGGGCTCTGGCCACCACGCCGGGCATGGACCATGAGTTGAGCTCGTCTCGAATCGCGCGGGAGGAATCTCGCAATCCGGGCAAAATCTTCTGGCTGAAATCCCCTGGCGGCACGCCGTATCGCGGACTGGTGGCGAAGGTTCCGCTGGAACCGGGCGGAACGCAAACCTGGACGCTCCAAGTAGCGGTGGATCTGACCCAGGAGCAAGAAGTTCTCGCGCGGCATCGGGTCTGGGTTTGGGGGGTGGTGGCGGCGGGCGCGATCTTCTGTCCCTGGGTGGGGTTTGTGATCGCACGCCGCGGGACGGCGCCGCTGCGAGACATCGCGGAGACTGCCCGGCACATTGGCTCCGCCACCCTCAGCGAGCGCATCCGGGCGGAGGGGCGGCCGACGGAAATCGCCGACCTGGCGGACACCTTTAATGCGATGCTCCAGCGGCTGGAGGAGTCGTTCGTGCGCTTGTCGCAGTTTTCGGCCGATATCGCTCACGAACTGCGGACCCCCGTCAACAATATTCGCGGAGAAGCGGAAGTGGCCTTGGCGCGGGCGCGTTCCGCGGACGAATACCGCGAGGTCTTGGGTTCCTGTCTGGAAGAAGCCGTGCGCCTTTCCGAGGTGATTGAGTCCCTGCTGTTCCTGGCGCGGTCGGAGAGCCCGGGCGAACATTTGAACCGCATCCAAGAGGATATCGGTGCGCTCCTTGCCGACGTGCGCGACTATTATGAAGCAGCGGCGTCGGAGGCGGGGGTCACGCTGGCCGTTGACGGAGGAGGCGGCGTCATCGGGGATGTCGACCGCGGTTTGTTGCAACGGGCGATCGGCAATCTGGTATCGAACGCGCTGGCGCACACTCGGGCCGGCGGGAAGATCGCGATGAGCGCCCGCGGGCAGGCGGGCCGGATTCGGATCGAAATCGCCGATACCGGATCCGGAATTCCCGCCGAGGATCTGCCTCGCGTGTTCGACCGGTTCTATCGCGCCGACCCGGCGAGGCCGCGCAAGTCGGGGGGCGCCGGCCTTGGTCTGGCGATTGTGCGTCAGATTGCGCTCCTGCACGGAGGCGAAGTTCAGATTGCGAGCCAGGTGGGACAAGGCACGACGGTTTCCGTGGTGCTGCCTCAATCGGCGCGCCATGATCGAGCTTGAGCGGCGCGCCGCGTTGGTCCTCCGTTTGCCTTCCCGGGCATAGTGCAATGCCGTCGATGCCGGAAGAATCTGGCGCGGGGAACAGCCATGGTCACAGCGGAGCGGGCTTTAGGGGTCCGCTCCGATCCTATGGCGCCGGCCCGGCCGATGTGCCGGGCGTTCGACAGTGTGCCGGGCGGTCCACAATGCAGCGAGGTCCCTCAATGAGGCAGAATAGAGGGGTAGCCAACAATTGAAGCATGTCCTGGTCCCGGCCGCGGGTCGCGCATTTCCTGGCCGGCGGGCCGGCCGCGAGAACCGTAATCGAATGAGGTGTACGTGAAGAGTTATCTGTCTGGCTTTGCCTGTGCGTGTCTGGTCTGGTTCTGCTGCATCGCGCCTGCTAGCGCGCAAGCGCCGGCCGCTCCGCCGGCAGCGGCCGCTCCGCAGCCTCCGGCTAGCCAGACCCCGGCGGGTCCGGACGAACCGTCCCAAGAGCCCGACAATGGTTCTTCACTGGCCGTGCCGGAGGCGCCCGTCATCCCTGACGTGCGCATGCCGGGGGAGCGGGGCATTTCGCTCGGCTTGAGCGCTTGGAACGGAAATGCCAAGCCCGAAATGGAAAAGGGATCGTTCGACTATCAATATCTGGGCAACATCCGTATGATGGGGAACCCCAAGTACGACGAGAGCTTCGACGGGAGTGTCGCGCTCGGCCTGCACAATGTCCTTCGGGTTTCCTACTTTAGCAGCAGAGCGTCCGGCAACGTCTACGCTCCCAGCGAGCTCGGGTTGATCTCCCAGGTGTATCTCCAAGGGGATTACCTGGCCACGGACTACCATCTGGAAAGCTTCAAGATCGCATTCGATTACCTGACGTGGCCCTACCCGGTGAAGACCAGCAAGTTCCGGCTAAAGACCCGTTGGCAGATGCAATACATGCGGATCCGGACGGGTTTCGACGCGCCCTTGTTGCCGATCGTGGACTCCCTGGGAAACTCGCTTCTCGACGCCAACGGCAACCCTATCAGTTACGCCGTTTCAGCAACCCACGCGTTCTATATACCGCAGTTTGGCTTGGATATGCAGTATTGGGTGGCGCGTGGCGTCAGGCTGGAGATTGGCGGGGCGGGGTTTTCCATTCCACACCATCAAAACAGTTGGGATTTTGAAGGCTCGGCCAACTTCCGGGCCGGCCCCGTCGAACTGCAGTTGGGCTACCGCGGATATCACTTCAGAACTTCGGCGCAGCAGGATTTCTGGGTGCGCGGCACTATGGTCGGCCCTTTCGTCGGTCTGCACTGGTACTCGGATTCAATGTCTTCGAAGTAGCCGGGCGCGCGCGGCCTGTACCGCTAAGCGCCGCAACCTCCTCACCCGTCAGGGTTCTCCACTTCCCGATCGGCAGATCCGCAATGCGAACCGGCCCGATGGCTGTGCGTACAAGCTTTTGGACCTTGCTGCCAACGGCTTCGATCATCCGCCGGACCTGCCGGTTGCGCCCCTCGGTGATGGTCATTTCCAGGTACGTCCGTTTGGCCCCATCCCGCAGGCGATGGACAAGCGCCGGGCGCGTGGGCCCGTCGCTCAATTCCACGCCCTGGCGCAAACGCTCGACTTGTTCGTCGTCGAGGAGCGTCGCGGTCTTGATTTGATAAGTCTTGGGAACCTTGTGATCGGGATTCGTCACCGTCTCCGCGAAAGCCGTGTCGTTGGTCATCGGCAGAAGCCCGCTGGTATCCAGATCCAGCCGCCCAACCGGAAAGAGCCACGTCCCGGCGCCGGCGGTCAAATCGTAGACTGTCGGGCGGCCGCCCGGATCGCGGAATGTGGTCAGATATCCCTTCGGCTTGTACAGCAGGATGTAAGTCTTGGCAGCCGGCTGGAGCGGCTTGCCGTCTATGGTTATGCGGTCCTGTTCCAGATCCACCCAGTGGTCCGGATTAAGGACTACCTTCCCGTTCACGCGCACGCGTCCGGCGCCAATCCAGCTTCTTGCGTCGGTCCGCGAGCCTGAACCAGCCTTTGAAAAAGCCCGTTCCAGGGTCTTCAACGGACGTTTGGTCTTGCGCTTTCCGATGTTGGACATAGTGTCCTAGTCCAAGCGTACCAGTGCCAATGTTACAGTAGGCTAGGGTAAAACAAACGGGGACAATTCTGATTCGGGGCGCCCGCCACCTGCTCACGTTGCGTGGGCCCACCGGTCCGCGTTGCGGAGCGGCGATGGGCGAGCTCGGCCTGATTCGCGACGGATCTCTCCTGATTCGCGATGGCGAAATCGTGGAGGTCGGCCCCACCCGCCGGGTGGAAAACCTGGCTGAGGCGCGCAGAGCCGTGGACATCAATGCGGCCGGGCGCGTCGTCATGCCGGGATTCGTCGACAGTCACACCCATTTGGCGTTTCCACCGCCGGGAGCGGCGGGACTGGACACGGAGGCGGCGGCGCGCGAGATTCGCAAAACCAATGGCCAGCGCCTGGAGCGGCGTGCCCACGGCTATCTGGAAGCTATGGCGCGGCACGGGACCACCACCGTGGAAGTGAAGACGGGATGCGGTCCCGACGAGAGAGCCGAGATCAAAATCCTGCGCGTCCTTTCGGCGCTGAAACGGGTCCCGGTGGACGTGGTCCCGACGTTCCTCTTCCGGATGCCTGCGAGCAGTCACGGGGGGCCGTCGGAAACCGCCGGGGCATTCCAGGAACTCATGCCGAAGATCCGGCGGCGCGGCCTGGCGGCGTTCGCGGACGTTGCGTGGGAGACCGACGCATGCCGCCTCGCCGACCTCTTACGATACCTGGAAGTGGCGCGCGAATTGGGCTTTTCGCGCAAGGTGCATGCCGACCAGCCGAATGCCGTGGTGGCTATCCAGGCGGCCGTTGAGGGCTTGGCGTCGACCATCGATCATCTGGAGTGGGCCACCGGTTCCGATGCGGCCTTGCTGGCCGGTTCCAGCACCATGGCGACCCTGCTGCCGTATGCGTCGTTCCAGGGCGGGGGTCCCGGGGCCCCCGCGCGCGCGCTGATCGATGCGGGCGTACCCCTGGCCCTTGCCAGCAACTTCAACCCGCTGCTGACGCCCACGCTGAACATGCAAACCGTGGTAGCGCTGGCCTGCCTGCGAATGCGTATGACGGCCGCCGAAGCCATTTCCGCGGCTACCATTAACGGAGCTCACGCGGTGGGGCGCGCCCATCGCACGGGTTCCCTGGAACCTGGCAAACTGGCGGACCTGTTGATCCTCGATGCGTCCGATTACCAGGAGTTGGCGCGCCGTTTCGGCACCAACCTGGTGCGCATGACCATCAAACGCGGCGAAATCATCTACAAGGAAGGCGCGGTCTCGGGCAATCGAGCCGGTTCCACCCCGCTACGCGAGCGGCGCTGAAACGGTAAGCGTGCGCCGGCGTTCCTCGTGATACTGGGCTAAGGTTCGGTTGGCGCTCAAGATCGTGCCGAGTTCCTCCGCGATGCGCTCCAGGTCCGCGCCGCGCAGGACAACATACAGTTCGTCGTCGCCGATCTCCGTGTACACGCGGTTTCCGATGCAGCCGGAGCTTGCCACCGCGCCGTTAGCCAACGCGGCGGGGATGGCCATGCAGGTGGGGCGGCCGAGCAGCGGCAAGCTCGACATCGCGCCGGCGCGTGTGGCGGCTTCGGCCAGCAGCATGACGCGTCCCGGTTTCCCCGCCGCCAGTACTACGGCTGGAGGGACCGGCGTATCTCCCAGCGGCGCATAGATCACGGCCTTCGGAGCCGCGGGCAGTTGAAAGACGCCGGGAATCTCCTCCATGCGGATGTAGCCGATGCCGGTCATCAGGGAGAGCGTCTGCTGCAATTCGGGCATGCGCTCGGCCGGCAGCGCATTGTGAGTGTAGCCGCCAATCGGGCAGTTCAGGTGATCGGACGCCGTGGCATAGAAGACGCGCCCGGCGGCGGCAATCCGCCAGAAACTGCATGCGGAAGGTTCCGAGCCTTCGAACTTGGCGACGCCTTCGGGCGGCGCGTCCGCGAAGGCGATGGCCACCGGGCGCCGGCCCCCTCCCAGCGCCTCCAGGATATTCTCTTCGATAGCTTGATAATCTGGCATTTGTCTATTATGCACCGTGGGGGCTTTCGGCTTGGCCCGCAGGGCGCCAAACCTGCTACAACAGTGGAGTACCGTTCTTTTAGGAAATGGAGGTTCGATTCGCATGAAATGGTTGCGTTTTTGCGCCGCCGCGCTGGCCTGCGCCGCGGTGGCCAATGCCCAGAGCTTGACGGGCCGATGGGAAGCGCGCATGTACCAGGCCGACGAGGGCCGCAAGATGGTTCTGGCGTTGACCCAGCAAGGCTCCACGGTCACCGGCTATGTTTTGCAGCCGAATACCACGGGTGTAGCCATATTGGAGGGCAAGGTTGCCGGCAACGCGTTGACGTTTGCCGTCGAACGCGCGGGACGGGGCGCTCGTGGCGCCACCACGCCGCCCCCTCCGGTTCGCACCTCCTACAGCGCCGTTTTACAGGGCGATAAGCTCGTTATGACCGTGCCCGCTGGCGGCAGGGGTCTGCTGAACCCGATGGAATTCGCGCGCGTCTCCACGGCAGCGCCCGGCCCGCTGCCTCCGCCCGCGCCCAGAATTTCGCTCACTTCCTACAATCCGGTCCCCTATAACGGTCTGGCCAAAACGCCGCCGATGGGTTGGAACAGTTGGAATAAGTTTGCCGGGGCCGTGACCGACAAGGACGTGCGCGGAATGGCCGATGCCATGGCCGGCAACGGCATGAAGGCCGCCGGGTACATCTACGTCAACATCGACGACACCTGGGAAGCCGACCGCGACGCCAACGGCATGATCCGAACCAATTCGAAGTTCCCCGACATGAAGGCGCTGTCGGATTACGTTCACGGCAAGGGCTTGAAACTCGGGATCTACTCGGGGCCCGGACCGTTCACCTGCGCCGGCTACGAAGCCAGCATCAACCATGACACGCAGGATGCCAAGCAGTACGCCGCGTGGGGCGTCGATTACCTGAAGTACGACTGGTGCAGCGGCGGGACCGTGTACGATGGCGCGTCCATGACCCAGCAGGCGGCCTACGCCAAAATGGGCGAGGCGCTCCTCAAATCCGGACGGAAGATCGTCTTCAGCCTTTGTCAATACGGCCAAAACGACGTCGGCTCGTGGGGCGCCAAAGTGGGAGGCAACGCCTGGCGCACCACCGGCGATATCCGCGATACCTGGCAGTCCCTGGTTGACATCGGCTTCAACCAGCAGGTGGGGCGCGAGAAGTTCTCGGGTCCCGGCCATTGGAACGATCCGGACATGCTGGAAATCGGCAACGGCGGCATGACCACGACGGAATACCAGACCCACATGAGCTTGTGGTGCCTTCTGGCCGCCCCGCTGCTGGCTGGTAACGATCTGCGCAGCATGAAGCCGGAGATCCTGGAAATCCTGACCAACAAGGAAGCCATCGCGGTGAATCAGGACAAGCTCGGCAAACAAGCCGTGCGCGTCTCTCCGCCCGTCCCCGCCGACCAAGCCGCCGATACCAGCGTCAAAGAGCTGCACAACGCCACCGGAGGCGATCTCCAGGTCTTTTCGCGTCCGCTGGCCGACGGCGGCCACGCCGTGGGCCTGTTCAATCTCGGCGCGGCGACCGCCAAGGTGACGGCCAAGTGGAGCGATATCGGAATCAAGGGTTCGCACAAGGTGCGGGACCTCTGGACCCATGCCGACCGCGGCGCTTTTACAGGTGAGTTCAGCGCCGACGTGCCCTCGCACGGCGTCGTCATGATCAAGATCGCCAAATAACGGTCGTGGCGCACGCTTCAGCGTGCCGTGTCGAGCTTCAGCTCGACATTTTCGGTACGCCGCCGGAGCGTGGTCTGAAGCCCACGCCAGCACGCTGAAGCGTGCGCCACCCGCACCATGGTCGTGCTATGACCATCGATTTCGTTCGAAGTTGCTGCCGTTCCTTCCCGCATGTCGCCGAGACCGTGCAATGGGAAGACGATTTAGTCTTTAAAGTGGGCGGCAAGATGTTTGCCGTGATGCCGCTCGAACCCGCCCCCGTGCGGCTCTCCTTCAAGTGCTCGCCCGAGGATTTCGCCGATTTGACCGAGCGCCTCGGAATCATTCCAGCGCCGTATCTCGCTCGAGCCCACTGGGTGGCCTTGGAAAGCGAAGACGCCATCCCCGCTGCCGAGCTGAAGCGCCGCCTGCGCGCCGCCTACGACCTGGTTTACGCTAAACTCCCCAAGAAGACGCGCGACGCCCTGCCGTTGTAAACCCGCAAGCGCTTGCTCCCAGCTATCCGGCGGCGGCGGCCAGCGTGGCGCGGGTGGCGGCCATCGAGACGCGGCTGCCCGTAATTTGCATGCTCGCCGCGGCGCGGCCTCCGCATACGCGGTCCATGGCAATCAGGCCCCAGGGCTGCCCGAACTCGTCCTTGGTCTGGCTGGCGACATTCGCCAAATGTTTCGCCAGGTCGGCCCGCAAGGCCTTGAACTGAGGCGTTCCGGGGTCGGGATTCACCGCAATTTGCGCCTGCATGGCTGCCAGACGCTGCGCGCAGGAGCTCATGGCGTCGGCCCACCACACAATAACGCTATAGTCCGCGACGATCGCTTGAACCTGAGGTTCCGTCAAGTCCGGAAATAGCGGCGCGAAGTTGGCCTGACCGGCGCTGCACATGTTGGCCCAAAGTTGGTCGTCGGTTGCGGCTCGCAAGCGATAATCGTCCGCGGCCCCAAGGCGCACCAGCAACTGGATGGCTTGACGGCCGGCGGATTCGAACTCAGCCTCCGGTCTCGCGGTTGAGCCGTTCAGGAAGAGAGCGGAAGCGAGTCCGGCGTCATAGGAAGTCTCGGCGTAAGCCATGGTTCTGCCGAAATCGCTGGTGCCGGCGACCAACGCATCCTCCTGGCCGGGGTCCAGCAGGCCCAGGGCCGCGGCCACAACCAACTCGCGCCGCATCGTATCCGGATTGGTGGCCGCGTTCAACTCGAAAAACGAATGCGAACACTTGATTTCCGGCGCGGAAACAATGGTCTGGCTTCCGCGATACACGGCTGTGACCAGAAAGTTCTGCGCCAGAACATGGCGTAGCTTGGCTGTGTCGGCGCCGAAGGCCACCGTGGCTGCGGTCACGCTCTTCGCTGTGGCGGTGTCGGTAACCACGAGATCGCCGGTGGTGGCGTCGAAGAGCACCGTGCCTTGGCGCACCAACTCTGAAATGGATATGTAGTTGTAGATGCCCAGCAGGTTGAGTTTCCAGGTGACCCCGCTTTGGTGCAGGTTTCTAATGATGCTGCGAATCTCCCGGACGCCGGGCGGCAAGGCGGCGCCGCCGAGGCTGGAGAGGTCGGCTTGGAGCGCGGCTGTCAGCACGGCGGTTCCGGACTGGTCCAAGGCAGTGAGATCGAACTCGTAAAGGAAGGCCGCGTCGCGGGAACTGCAGGCCGTCAGAGTGGCCGTCATCGCGACTTCCAGCTTGCGCTGAGCCGACGCGCTCACAGCCGCTTGAATCCCGGAGATCTGCGCGGCCGGCACGCCGAGGGCAGCCAGGGATGCGGGATCGACAGCGGCGTCCTTGATTACAGCCCCCATGAGAGCCGAGAAAAGGTCCTCGCTGCCGATGCCGGCGGTCACGCCCTCACTCAGGCTCACCGATACGGATGTATTTGAGCCGTCCTTGCGATAGAAGCCCAGTCTGACAGTATTCGCATCCACCTTGCGCAGGCGCAGTTGGTAATCCCAATTAATCCCGAAGCTGGCGGCGACGGTCACGGAGCCTCCGGCCGATCCGTCCAAAGCGGGCAAGGAGTCGGGCAGCGTGACAGTGGCCAGCGGGTTGGCCGCCGCCCAGAGACTGGCGCTGCCGCTACAGGTCAGAGTGCCCGTGCCTTCGAGGGTCACTACCGCGCCCGGAGCCATGGCGCGCAGGTCGTCCACGCCGAACGGCACGCAGAAGTTTGCCAACGTATCCTGCACCGCCGCCAGAATTGTGGGCGCCGCGGGCTGCGTTTCGAACAGGCGGTAGTTGGCCAGCGATACGGTAGCGCCCGCCGTGAACCCGAAACAGAACTGGTTCACGGCCGCATTAATTCCAGGAGTGGCGGTGGCGGTGAGCACGATGGATACGTAGCGCTCGCCGCCACCCATCGGTATGTTGTCGCCATACCGGTCCGGGTCGAACAGGTTGCCCCCGGCAGCGGGGGGCACGCAGATGTTGAGCGTTCCACTAATGCCGGCGCACAGTTGCAGCGTCGCTGCCCCCGACGCGATGGCCACAGGATCGGCGAAATTCAGTCCCCCTTGAAGGCTTGTCACGGCCGGGTTCGCCAGCGAGAGTCCCGCCTGCGCCGCGAGGTTGAGCCCGCTCAGCGAAAGGCTGGATAAGTTCTTGAAGTACTTGGCCAACGACGAAAGATCGCCCGTAGCGACATCCACAGCGAGGCCGAACTCGTCGGTAAGGTGAATCGTAGGCATGTGGCTGTTATTCTATCGCGATGCGGCTGGGGACGACATCAGGGCCTTCTGCTTCTTCACAAATCCCAGGAAAATAATGAACAGAATCGCGAACGTGTAATCCGTGCACACCGTGATCCAGAAGATCTTAGCGACGCCGGTCTTGAACGTCAGCCAGTAAAGGTCGGGCGATGCGGATGCGATCTTCCCGGCAATGCCCGCCTTCACCAGGTTCTCGCTATTATATAGGTCCTTGTAGACCATATAATACATGTACGCGAAGACCAGAATCAGCACCATCCAACGGAAGTAATTCACCCCAGGCACAGGCGGATGCAGTCCTTCGACCGCGTACACCCAGTCGCCTAGAAACAAGAGCCCCACTCCGCCGATCACATTATGCCAGACGGCAATGGCCCAAAGTATTTTCCAAAAGCGTTCCGTTCCCATCGTGAACCTCCTTCCGTTCTCTCATGACAAGCCCTTTTCCGCGTGTTCTCTTTTTCCCCAGGCGGACCAGTCGCCGCCTTCGGTAATCCTGGGCGTCGGCTCGAACAGGTTCGCTTCACCGGCCGGCTCCGCGGTCATCTGCGCCTGATATCCCAGACTGGTAATGTAACGGTCCATCATATACGGGAACAGAACGCTCAGCGTGACAAAGAGCTTCCCGATCCACCCTACCCACACCTCGCGCCGCGCGCGTACCGCGCATTTCACAATGTCCTTCGCAACCGCCTCCGCGGATATTACCACCGGCAGCGGTTTCGCCGTGAAGCCCGTCTTGCTGAGCGCATTGTCGTAAAACGGCGTATCGATGGAGGGCGGGCAGATGGCGCACAGCGCGATGTTCGCCTTCTCGGTTTTCATCTCCACCCGGACCGACTCGGTGAGGCCGATGATGGCAAACTTCGAGGCGCTGTAGAAATTCTGCAACGGCAAGCCGCGCTTGCCCACCACCGACGCCAAATTGATAATCGTGCCGCCGCCTTGCGCTCGGAGCAGCGGAATGGCGGTCCACATTCCGTGCACCGTGCCGAAGAAGTTCACGTCGAACAGGCGGCGCGCCTCCTCTTCGGAAACCGTTTCGAACCGCGCGTAAATCGATACGCCGGCGTTATTCACCCAGGTGTCGATGCGGCCGTACGTCTTCATTGCCAGCGCGGCCAGGGCCTCCACCTGTTCCCGTTGCGAGACATCCACCTCCATCCCCACCCCCTGCGCGCCGGCCGCCTGGATTTCCTGGACGATGGCGGCCACTCCGGCGGCGCTCCGTCCACCTACCGCCAGGCGTGCGCCCCGTTCCGCGAACCGGCGCGCCGTGGCGCGTCCGATGCCGGAAGCCGCGCCGCTGATCACAACCACTTGCTGGTTTAAAGGTCTGGGCATTGTCATTGCCTCCATCAAAGAGTTTTCAGATACTCTATCAGCGCCTGTTTGTCGGCCTCATTCAGGCCAACGCCATATGTGTGACCCTGACTCGAATTCCCAGCGATCGATGTGTCATACCGGAAGCCTGCTAATTCGGCTTCTGGTCCGAAAGAGACAAAGCCCATGTTGGCCGGGTCGTAAACGTCATAGCCGCGGTAAAATACCTTGGAACGTTGGTCCGGCGGCTCCAGTAACTCGCGCATGTTCGGCACGGAGCCGTTGTGCAGATACGGAGCGCGCAGCCACACGCCGTCCAGAGGGACCGATAAGTAGCCGTCCGTTGCGCGGAAGTGGGAGAAGGCCCATGGATAACCCTGCGCCCACTTGTTGAAAGCGTCGGCCGAGGACTGCGGCCAGTGCTTGTTCCGGTGAGGATCGGTTCCCACTTCCGCCAGCGAAACCACCGTCCCCGTGCGCGAACCGCCGAAAGCGTGGCAATCGGCGCAGTTCTTGGCGAATATGGGCTGCCCCTTGGCCGCCAGGGTCTGGTCGATGGAGAAAGCGTACTTGGGCGCCGGAAGGTCCATCAGGAATTCCTGAACGCGGTTCAGGCTGGGGATGTCGATGGAGCTCTTGACCGCGCCCGCCGCCAGCGCCGCGCTGCGCACGGATTCCACCAGCGTGGTATTCAGCCCATCCGAGTGATGGGCCATGCCTTCGTGCGCGCGTTCGTGCCAGATAGCCATCATGTCCGTGCTGCCGATCGTGTGATCGTCCGGCAGCCGCATCACTTGCCTCTGGAATGGGTTCATATCCGTGCGCCCCGGACCCCAATCGGGCCGCGACGGCATCCAGTAGTAATCCACTTGCTCCGTCTTCAGGAGCTGGCTCCGCGTCGCGGGGATAATCAGGTAGCGGTACAGGACGCGGTCGATAAAGGGCATTTTGTAAATGGAGAGGATCGCCTGCATGATGGTGCGCGAGTTGAAGCGGTCGTCGTGCGCGCACGCAAACAGGAAGCGCACATATCCTTGCGCCTGAAAGCGGCTGCTTGGCCCTCCCAGGTAGAACTGCGGCTGCTCGTTGGGCGCCGTCCGCACCGAAGTGGTGTGGCACCCGGCGCAATTGACGCCGACGCGGGGAATGCCCACCGTCTCCTTGGTAAAACCGATCGGCAACTCCTTCCTCATTTCCCAGGTGGCCCCCAGTGAAACGTACCCGCCGGGCCCCGGAAGCTTGTCCGCGAAGATGCGCGGCAGCACCACCCAGATCCAGTAGGGCAGGCCGGCGGGAACCTCGACGCCGATCGATCCGTACTTGAAGTGCTCCGCGGGGTCGGCGTAGACCGTGGGAACGACGCGAAACAGCTTGTACCAAAAGAAAAAGCCGAAGCCCGCGCCGAGAACCACCACAGTCAGCGCAATGTTCTTAAAGCGTCGTGTTCGAAAGAAGGAAACGTGATTCATGAACGCCATCCTCCCCTATAGCTTCTTCATATACTCGACCAGCGCGTCCTTCTCCGCCGCCGATAACCGCGTGCCGTATAAGTGCCCGCCATTCCCGTTGCCAGGCAATGCGGTGTCATAAAGGAAGTAATGCCTGCCATTCTCCCCGGCAACGTCTGAAACGAAGCCGCCTTTCTTGCGGTCGTACACGTCGTACCCCCGATAGAATGTCTTGGGACGCTCCTCCGGCGGATCGAGCAAGTCGCGTAGCGTGGGCACCGAGCCGTTGTGCAAGTAAGGAGCGCGCAGCCACACGCCATCGAGCGGCATGTTGACGTAGCCGTTGGTCTTGCGGAAATGCGTGAACCGCCAGGGATAGCCCGCATACAGTAGATTCATGTTAGACGCCAACTCATAAGTGAAGGAATCCAACCGGCCGCGATCCGTTCCGATCTCTCCGATGGGCGTCACCTTACCTACGTATTCCTTTCCGAAGTCATGACACGCGGCGCAGGCGTTCTGATAAATCGCCGCGCCTTGCGACGCCAAACCCTCTTCGACCGCATACGGATACGCCGGCGCCTTCAGACCATTCAGCATCCAGCCTTCGATCCTTGTCACGGACTTGAGGTCGAGGGTCACCGGCGTCACGCCTGCGCCCAGGGCGGCGCTTTTGTCGCGCTCATCCAGGGACTCGTTGTTTCCGTCCCAATGGAGGTGCATGCCGAGGCGCGGCGTCTGGTTCCAAATGGACGGTAGGTCCGTGGCGCCCACGGAGTGGTCGTTGTCCATCGGGAAATTGAATTGCACGGTCTTATAAGGATTGAACGTGTCCACCCGTCCGGGCCCCCAGTCGGGGCGCGAGGCCATGAACGATAACTGCCTGGCGCGAAGCAGCAGGATCTCACGCGTCTCGTAAATGGCCTGCCGGTAGACGACTGTTTCGAGCGGATCGAGGCTCTTCCGCGCTTTGATCGCGAGTATCACGTTGTCGGCGGTGAACCGGCCATCGGTGACGCAGGCAATCAGGAACCTCAAGTACGCCTGCAAGTCGAAGGTGTTGGCCGGCATCCCCAGGTAGATGCGCGGCGTCGACGATGGAGTATCGCGCACCGTGCCTGTATGGCAGATGGCGCAGTTCATCCCGAGGCGATCGATATAGACCTTGCTGCGCCCGAACCCGATCGGAGTATCGTGGCCGGGTTCGTAGACGAAACCCAGTGAAGCGTAGCCCTTGCCGGGCAGCTTCTCCGGGAACATATCCGGCAGCACCGCCCAGATCCAATATGGTATGCCGCTAGCGGACGGGCCCGTGGCCGCCTCAGCGCCGATGCAGCCGTACTTGAAGTGATCTTCGATATCCGTGTAGACCACCGGGAAATTCGGATTGAAACGGCTGTACAGAAACAGTCCGGTAACATACACGACCATGACGATCGCAATCACGACCCATGCCGCCACATGCCGTTCCGCTTGCTCGATAGGTGTCACTGGTTCGGCCATGGTTAGTCTCCTCCCTCGGTGGCGACCGGATCGAATGGGGAAGGGTGGAAAACCGACATGATTTCCCGGATCATCCGGTCGTAGTCGCCATCGAACCGCGCAACCTCATAACACCCCAGCGGATTCTTGATGGCGTTCACCAGGCACTTATTGCAGTGAGTACAAGGGCGGTCGGGAAGATCCTTGCCGGAAGCGAAGATCTCGACCAGATTGCTATTGGCCACCAGCGCCCTGGCAATGCTGACGGCGTCGCAGTATCCCTCTTCGATAAACTTGCGGATGTACGACGCGGTCTGAAAACCGCCTGTGCATAGAACAGGGATGCCGAGGCGCCCTTTGATCTCGCGCGCCGCTGCCGCGTTGATCCCCTCGACGATGTCCGGTTTTGCGTGGTTCCAGAACCAACTGAAGATAGGACGCAGCGGCCGGTAGCGAAACAGCAGGTAGCGCTGCAGCGTGTAGACTCCGCTCGAAAGCATGACGTCAAACGTGCGCGCCGCCCACTCGATGGGAAAGCCGCCGGGGGGATTGAACGGATGCGGAAAAGAGTTCCCGCCGGAAACGTGTATGGCGTCCACCCCCGCTTCTTCCAGCCACTGGCAGATCTGCACGGTATCCTCGACCGTGTTGCCCTTGCCTGCCCATGGGAAGACCGCGTTTCCATAGTCCGCGCCATTGATCTTTGTCTGAAAGTGGAAATCGCGGCCCACCTGTTTGCGAATCTCCGCAACCACTTCCAGAAGAAAGCGAGCCCTATTCCGCAACGATCCGCCGTATTCGTCTTTCCGGTTGTTGATTGCGGAACTCAGGAACTGAGTGAATAAGTATCCGTTGGCGCTATGTGTCTCCACTCCATCCAGGCCCGCTTCGCGCGCGCGCCGTGCACCCTGGCCGAACTCGTGTACTGTCTGCCGAATGTCTTCCCTGGTCATCGCCTGCGGGACAAAGCCGTCGAAAGCTTCCGTTTTGCCGGTCGAGCTGAGCGGTTTGCGGAACTGGTTCTCCACGCCGGGAACATCCTGCTGGCGGCCGGAGTGGCTCAGTTGTAAGATGAAGCGGCAATCGTGCGCGTGGACTCGCTTACCCACCTCCCTCCAAAAGGGAATCTTATCGTCGGCATCGATCATGGCGTAGTTCGGCATGATGCGGCCGCGCACGGCCACGGAAACGAACGAAGAGAGAATCGCGCCCACGCCGCCGCGCGCGAACTTCTCCTCCCAGTTGAGGCGCGCATAGCTGCCCGAGCCGTCGAAGTTATCGAAGCGGCCGGAGATGTTCGAGCGGAAGATCCGGTTCTTTACCGTCAGGTTCCGGAACTGCAAGGGCTGGAAAATAATGTCGTCCGCCATGTTCTCACCTCGGTCAATTCTTCAGTTCCAACAGGCAGGTGCGTTCCGCGGTAAACGTGCGGCCTGCCGGCGGTCCGGATTTGAAGGAAGCCCGGCACGTGCCGAACAGCGTCGTGTGAATTTCGGTTTGCCTCTCGGACTCCAGGCGCGCGAACTGTTCGACGGCGCCGCGGGCTTCCACATCCACGCGCATTCCCGGCGCTCGCAGGGACGCTGTGAACACTAGCTGTCCATCTTCCATAACGCCCGCGCTGCCGATGCGTACGCGAAAAAGGCTGTCAAGCCCGGAGTTGAGTTTGTACTCCCTTCCGCCGAAAAACATCCACGCTGTCGGCATCCATCGGCCCAACAGGCGCGCGGCGCTGATTTCGATTGCAAGGTCGCCCGAATCGAAACGAGGGGCCGAAATCAGCACCCACCTGGCGCTCGCAAGGTCGCCCAGAGAGTAAGTGGAGCAGACCATCGGGGCCTTGGCATAGGTGGCGCCTTCGCAGTTAGCGCGCTCGAGAGTCCCATAGTGCGACCGGAAATCGGGGACATTGTCGAACCACCAACTTACCCAGGCGGGCACAAACCGCATGCTGCGCCCGTTCAGTCCGAAGCGTGCATCGATGCTCATGTTTTCGAGCGCGCTACGGCACCCCGCGGCATCCAGTTCCACGCCGTTGAGCGCCGCTTTCAGTTCACCCGGGACACCGCTCAGACTGCCCGGAGGGAAACCATGACGTACGATGCGCGGGGGACTCCCCTGGTGGTAAACAGCCAAGCGCGCAACCGATTCCTCCGGCCGGCTCACCAGGTCGAGCAGGAACCCGTCCTCTCCGTTGGTCGCGAAGATGTACCAAAAGGAGTATGGCGGCACGGTTAGTTCCCCACCTTCACGAGGTTAGTAACCTTGTTGGCAACGATGGGCTTGTCACTGTCCACAGTCACTTTGGTGGCGCGCGCAATCTGTTCCGCCTTATCCGAAGCGTCCTTCTTCGCGACATTTCCAGTCAGGACGGCCTGTAAGTCAACCACGCGCACTTGCACGTGGCCCGCGATTGCGGCGTCGGCTTCCAGCTTCCCTCGTATGGCTGTCTGCAACATCACGTCATCGGAACTGGAAGACTCCGGGTGAATGTACAGATCGACCGCCACGGTCCCGAGTTTCGGGTTCTTTTGGCACCCCGTAAGAGCGGCCAGCGCCAACACGAGGATCGGGAGAAGTCTCGGCATGGCCATCACGGCTCCATGGCCCTTTGAAAGGCATAGATCAGGTCCCGTAACCTGGGCGCCGGCTCGACCCCGTGCCCGCCCCAGTGAACGCGCACGTCGGAATCGACCGTAAGTCCGTTGACGCCCGGCACGCTGACCCCGCTGAGAGTGACTAGCACCGGCTCGGTCTGTACCTGGCCTTGCTTCACTTGGAAATCGAGCGCCATCCGCCGGTACTGCACGGCCCTGGGCGGAAATGACAGGTTGAGTCTGCCGGTCAGCAGTTGCAAGAGCACGCCGGCCGGTTTCCATGCCAGGCCGGTCTCCGCTTGCGCGATGCCAGGTAAATGCGCGCCATCCGCGGCGCTGTGAACTTGCGCCGAGATGTCCACATGGTCGAGCGCATGGACGCTTGAAGCATCCGCCAGCAACCGCGGCAGCGTCAACCCGGTGGCGCGAAAGCCTTTGGTGGCGAAATGAAACTCACCATCCAGGCGGTCTTCCAGGTACGGAGTGGGAAGGGCGATCGCCCCGGCTTCGAGGCCCTTAAAATTGAACGTTCCGAAGCTATCCACGCTGGCTGCGTCCGGCTCCCACCGAATGGCAGCCTGCGCCTCGCCGCCGGCATCCGCGGAGAACAGATCTCCGCGATAGCCCGTTCGCAACTGAAGCACCGGTCCATAACCGACCGCCACGCGAATCGCATCCGGGCCGGACGCCCCACCGAGGACATCGTAGTATGCGCTGTCGAACATCTCTCCAGCGTTTCCCGGATGCAATTGGTTCCGCAGAGCCAGCCGCACGGGAGTGTTCCACTCCCAGCGCTGCCCCAACGCGCCGAGATCGCCGGAGGAATCGAGATCGACGATCACATGGCCGTCATCGAGGCGCGTGGACGCGGCGAGGTCCAGCCGCCCGTCCACGCTTTGCTTACCCGCCACTAAGCTGTGAATCACGGTCTTCGCAGTGGCCCGGGAATCTGGGCCTGCCCAGTCGCCGTTCACCTCCAAATCCCAACGGACCGGATACGCCGCCGCGCTCTCACCGCCAAACACAAGGTTGGCGTTCCGCGCGTGTTCCAACAATCCCGCAGCCGCTTCCGTAAGCGGTCCGGTGAGTGGAGATGGCGCGGCGGATGTCAGAGCGAACTCGGCCAACGCATCGGCCGCAAACCAGGCGTGCTGCCTGCCCCCGTTCAGCGAAGCGGTGACAGACGGCGCCGAAAACGAAACCGTGCCGTTGGGAAGCGAGGGCCCCGCTACGTGAAATGTGGACGGCGCGTCTTGCCACACGTCGAAGTTCCTGCCCGACACCAAGGGGCCGGGCGCCACCGTGCCGGCCACGTCCATGGCGGTGAGCTTCGTCCCGGCGAAGCCCGCGCTGACCTGCAATGCCGCCACCGTCGCGCGGGGATCGACGCCATCGAGCGTCAGGCCCACGTCTCGCAGCAGCTTCCCCGTGTCGAGCGGCTGGCTCAGGGCGAAGTGGACCGCCTGTGGCGTGGTGGACACCACCGCCGCCAGCGGCGCAAGCAGTGTCGTGTCGGTCGTGAGGTCCGTCAAGCGCGTCTGCGCCGAGACCGGGAATTCCGCCCCCGCGAGTTTGACCCGCACATCCGTTTCCATCTCCGCGGATTGGAAACGCAGTCCCGGCAGCGACGCTTTGAGATTCCTCGTCACGATATTGTCGATCGTTACCGGTTCCCCGCCATCGGTGAATATCGAAATCGATTGCGGCGTCCCCTCGAAGCGAAACTTGATTTCGGATGGCACGGATGGGATCGCTATTGGCAAACTATCGAACGCCGGCGCCTCTGCAAAGTCACCGCGGGTGGACATGCGCAGCGTCGAAACCCGGTTCAATTGAAAGCCGCTGGGAATTTCGCCGGGCTTCAAGACACTCCAGCCGCTTGCAAATCTCACTGGCTCCAGACCCGTCACGGCGTCCCAGCCGCCGCTCGCCTGCAAGTCGTTGAGAGTGAGATCGACGGGGCCAATATCGGGAATCAACTGCGGAATGCGCACCTGTGCGCTCACGCCGGCCCGCAAAGGGCCTGCCAGCGAAGTCAGACTGCCCGACGCCTCCACCTCCAGCGCAATCGCTTGTGCCAGCCGCGTAGTAATGTGCTGCTGGATTGCGACTGGCTGGCTGGCTACTTGCCAGTCTCCGCTCCAGAGATTCGCCGACAGACGAATCGGCTTGGCAACTGCCAGGGACGGGGTCGAAAAAGTCGTTTCCAGTGTCAGCTTCTCGGGGATCTGTTCGCCCGACGTGGCGCCTGCCAAACGCAGTTCCGCGCCGGGGATGCTGGCCTTCACGGGGCCGGTCAGATTCAGGGCGCCGATCTGCGCCGTGGCCGAGAACCCGCCGGCATTCGGCCGAGTGAAATCGAAGGCCGCGTTGTTCAGATCGACTGCATTGCCGCCGAAGGCGTAGCGCGTCTTGCCCACTTGCGCCGCCAGGCTCAGCGGGCCGGCCGCGCAGAGCATGGGCGCGCGCGCGTCGACGGAGATTTCTTCAATGCTTGCTCCGCTCGCCTCTACTCCTTGTAACTGCGCGCTGGCCGCCAGCATCCGGGTCCACGTCGCGTTCGCGGAGGCTTTCGCGATCTTCACCGCCGCGCCAGAAGTGGTGTGGAAGTCGTCGATACGGGCGCCCTGCAGGTCCGCCGATCCGGTTGCGGTCAGCGGCGCCGGGGCGCCGGTCCAGGTCACGGCGAATTGCGCGGCGCGCCCGGTGTAATCCACGGCAGCCGTGGCAATGGCCGCCGGGCTCTTCATGCCCGCCGGGCAGGCCGCTTCCGGCAGGCTGCCGGCGCCGCTATTGTGGACGGATACGCTGGCGCAGAAAGCGATGGGAGGCGTCTTCTTCCACTGCGCGGGCAGATAGCGGATCTTCTGCAAGGCCGCCACGGATTCCGTGCGCACCTCGCCGGCCGCCGCCACCCGCTCCACGTCGAGAGTCTTCAGATTGGAGCCGTCGAGCGTCACCCGCAGGTTCGTGAGGCTGGCTTGCGGGACGGAGACTTGGGCGGAATTCGGGTGCCCGCAAACCGGCTGTTGCACGTCCGCGGTTGTGTCACGGACATCCAGTTGCGCAACGGACACTTGATCGATGGCCGGAATCCGCGGCGCCGCCACGGCGGGCCAGCTCAGCAGCAGAAGCGTTGGCAGCGCCAGCAGCACGGCCAGGATGTCCACCGCGGCAGGCTCCCAGCGCTGCTGCCATTCCCCGGCGCGGCGGTAAGCCAGCGCCCAAAGAGCCACGGCGATGGCCGGCGCCGCAATCGCGATGGCCAACCACGAATGTGTGAGCGCCAGCAGGGGAAAGGCGGCGAAGGGCGCGAGAACCGCGGCAATCCGCCACGCCGCCGCGGAGGGCGTGCGCGTCACCAGAATTTTCAGCAGCAACAGTAGCGCCGCCGCGACCAGTATGAACTGGCGCAGAAGGCCTTGCGCCGCCGCGCTCCACTGAACCAGGAAAGGAAGGGCAGCCGCCCCCATGGCCTGGAGCGCGCTGGCGGCCGCCTGCAAGCGCGCCGGCGCCAGGGAAATAGCAGCCGGGGTTACAGCCACGTGGATGCCGCGCGCTTGGGCGCTCTTCACCTCGACAGCCGGCGTCAGGGACGGCCCGAGCGTGGCGGATGCGGAATCCACCGTTGCGATATCCAGAACGCGCAGACCCTCGATGCCGCCTGAAAACGCGCCAGGCGAAGCCGTGAAACTTTGAACCGTCACCAGTTCGCCGGCGCCGTCGCGCCACACGATGCCCTCGCCTTGAATGGAGCGTGGCCAGTCGAACTGGACCGAATTCACACCAATCAGTTGCGGGCCGACGCGGATGCCGCTCACCTGGCCGCTTCCGGACGTGCAGACCGTGGCCGCGTCGATGCCTCCGGATGCGGCGCCCACCAGTTCCACATTCACTCCCCGAACGTCGATCTGGAACCCGCATTTCGGGAAGACCGCGACGGAGTCGATGGAATACCGCACGTGAAACTCGCGCTCCACCCACCCCCGCAGCCACGCCGATTGGGCCACGCGCGTCAGCAGCGGATTCCGCTCGCCGCGGAGAATCCCACGCGCTGTCAGCGCTCCCCAAACCGCGCCGGCCGCGAGCAGGAGGTACACCGCGCACCGTAGCGGGTGGCCGCGAATCCAGCGAGTGGCGTTGGCGAGCATCAGTGCTGTCCCCAAACTTGGTGGTGCTTCGCCTGCAAGTGGTAGAGACTCGGCTGGTAAAACTTCTCGTAATACTCGATCTCCAAATGCGACACTTGCAACCACACGCCCGGGACGTGCATAGCATTCACGTGCGCCGGAAATCGTCCATACGTGTCATAGATGTAATTGCAGATGTCCTTCACATACTGCAGCGTCTCTTTGGAAGGCCGCTCGGCGTTGCGCATGAAGTCGGCGGCGGCGCTCTGGGAGAGATAAGGCTTTGCGAATACCGTTTGGTCTCCGTACACGCCTTGTGGTCCGAATTTTTCCTCGTAGACCTGATCCACGGCGTCGTTCATCGACTTGACGTACGGCGGGCTAAGGCTTTCGAGGATGCCGTCGAGCCCCACCGGATTGGCCAAAGTCGTGGGCAGCGGCGGCCAGCGGCGCCACGTCTTGGGCTGCTGCATACGAAATCCCAGGCCGTACGTGCCTTTCGAAGGGTCTCGCTCGAAAACATAGGGCGCGCCGACGGCCGCGTGAATCCAGCCGCCCAGCCCCATGGAATGCGTCACCAGCATCAGGTTTTGGAGGTGGAAAAACGCTTCGAGATCGGTGCGCATGGTGGCCGCCAGGCCGAGCGGCAGGGGATAGTCCGACTGCAGCCATTTCTTTTGCAGCCGCTCGATGCCGGCCACCGGCTGGTAGGGAATCTTCGGAACGATGCCGAGCTTACTGCCGCCCCAGGCGAGCCACTCGATCAGCTTGCGCGGGCGGAATTTCGACCAATCGTCCAACACCAGCGGCCGCTGGCCATCCGGCTCGGAGATCATGATGAACAGCACGTTGATCATCTGGCGCGTGGTATCCACCACGGGGAAAAACACGCTGGTTCCGGGCCGGTTCGAAATGATCTTGTTCCAGGTGAAGTAGTACGGCCAGCGGCGTGGGAAATCCATCCGCTCGGGGTAGATCTTCCGCTTGACGCCCGCGGCCGCCGCGATCCAGTGCTGCTCGGTCCACTCCGCACGGTTGGGCGGAAACTCGCGCAGCCACGCCACGGCTTCGCGCCCCTTCTTCTGCTGGAGAAGCCAGGTGCCTTGGTCGTTGATCAGGAAGAAGTGCGTGGCCTGGGCATTGTCGGCGCTGCTCGCCGCCCTCGCGGGAATGCCCATCTGCGTGGTGGCCAGCAGCGGTTCGCCATCGGGATGCTTGAGCGGAACGTCGTGCAGGCTGAAGCCGGCCAGCCCGGTGGAGACGATGAGAATGGCCTCTTCCAGTTCGGTGAGCGGGCCGGGGGGATTCGTGCTGGTATACGAAAGGGCGTCGGCGTTCACCGAAGTCCCCTGGCAGATTCGCCGGGTGCGCCGCTCTGAGATCGCCGAGAGGAGCGGATACTTGAGCAATTCCGAGAGTCCCAGCGCGGGCGACCCGGGCTGGCCCTCCGCCGTTGATTGAGCGTGCTCCATGGACGTACGCCTCCGAGGGTGACACGCCCATCGACGCGGGCGCTCCCCGTTCTAAAATCCCTATCCCGCCTTCGATGCAGTCACAGCCGGGGCCGCGAGCGTGTCCGTGAACTGCGGGGTCGCTTCATCCGTGTCCTGGTAATACGACAAGGTCGCGCTGCCTCCGGCCAGATCCATGATTACGTAACCGTGCGTGTAGAACTCGCCCTTGGCATCCAGATCCAGACGCAACGGCGTTGCGGGAACTTCGGGAAACTTCGGCTCTTTGGCGATATCGGAATCGCTCATCGGAAAGGCGCCGTGGCCAATGCAGCGCGCCAGCACCCCCATGTACCGCTCATACACAACCAGGTTGTGTTCGTGCCCCCAAAGCCACAGATCGACCGACGGCAGCAGCGGCGACAGTTGCTGATTCAGATGATCGTTGACACTCTTGCCGCAGATATCTTCGAATGCAGTGAATAACTGGCTGTGGGAGAGCAGAACGGTACGGCGGCCGCCACGATTCTGAATCTTATCGGCAAGCCAGTCCACTTCTGTCTGGTGGAGGTAAGTAGGCTCACTCCCGTCGGGCTTGTTATCGTAGAAACCGGTGTCCATCGCCAGGAACTGCCATGCGTCGTTGCGCAAGCAGAAATAACTCGCAGGCTGACCCAGTTTGTCCAGCATCCGGTAGTATGGCGCGCCGCCGGCAAACATATCGTGATTTCCAGAGAGCGTGTAAACGGGGACTTTGGAAAGATCGAGGCTCGCCGCCAAGAGGTTATAGAAGTAGTTCTCCATCTCGAAATCGGTGCCGGCATAGTAGACGTCGCCCAAATGGATCAGGACATCCGGATGCTTGCGGCCGATTTGCGCGATCACCGTTTTCGCCTCTGCCTGACCCGTCCCCCAGTCGCCCACAAAGGCAACCCGAGCGTTGGCGGGGAGTTTCCCATCGATTACAAAGTCGCTCAGGCTCGTGTGGGTCCGATAAGGGATCTGCCCCTTGGAGGCGAGGAACTCCTGGTACTTGAGCGCCGTCTCTGCCCAGCGGGGGTCGCAGGTCCCCATCGTGTCAGTGAGGAGATCGAGGTAACGATTCGCGTCGGCCTCGCGCCCGAGAAGCTTTGCCTCACCGTAGCTTCGCGCGAGCGAAGCGCAGTAATTGAGTTGCTCACTCAGGCTATCGGTGGCCGGAGTGGCGCCAGAGGCCGCCGGCGCCGCTGCGGCCGCGACCATGCCGTGGCTGGAGTCGGGACGCACGATGGCCGTGGCGCCGGCGGCTGCGCGGGCCACCACCTCATCCACCGCGGACTGGAACAACGAAAGAGCCGGATGACGAAACTGCGTTAACTTCGGCATGGTTAGAGTGTCCTCAAGTACTCGATCAGGTCCGCCTTTTCGGCGTCTTTGAGGGCGGTTCCGTAGGCGTGTCCCTGGTTGCTGTTTCCGGGAAGCCCGGTATCCACGCGAAACCCAACCCGTTGGGCTTCGGGGCCATCCGAAACGAATCCGGCGTTCTGCGGATCGTAGACGTCGTAGCCGCGATAAAAAATGGCGGGACGGTCTTTATCGGCTTGCAGCATCGCCCGCAGATTCGGCACGGAGCCGTTGTGCAGGTATGGCGCACGCGCCCAGATGCCGTCAATCGGCACGTTGGCATAGCCGTTGGTCTTGCGATAGGAATCGAACACGAAGGGCGGATTGTCGATGGAGTGGAACTTCTCCACCAGGAGAGCCGTGAACGAGTCGAGTCGATGGCGGTCGGTAGCGATGGTCTCGATCGGTGTCACCTGCCCCACGTTGGGGCTGCCGAAAGCATGACACGAAGCGCACTCGCGGCCGAAAACCTTCTGGCCGCGATCGGCCGCGTCCTTCCGTATCGGAAAGGGGTACGCGGGCGGGCGCAAGGTCAAAAGAAAATCGGTCACGCGCTTGAAACTGGCGTTGAGCACGGTCTTGGGAGTCGCTCCAATCGCCATGGCCGCGGCGTAATTGCGCTCGTTGATGTTGTTATTGTTGCCGTCCCAATGCAGATACATTCCGACCCGCGTCTGTTGGTTCCAAACCTGCGGCAAATCCACGGTGCCGATGGTGTGGTCGTCGGGCAAATGGAAAACGTTGAACTTGGTGGGGTTGAATGTGTCGGTGCGGCCCCTGCCCTGTTGCGGCCGCGACGCCTGCCAGGCGTACCCGATCTTCTGCTCCACCAACCCCTGCTTGGTCCCGGGAATAATCAGGTAGCGATAGATCAGCGACTCAACCCAAGAGAGCTGGTGAATGCGATTGATGGCAGCGAGGAGGCTATCCGGGTTGAACCTCGGGTCCGCGGCGCAAGTGTAAAGGAATCCCTGAAAGGATTGCAGATCCAGCGTGTGCGCCGGTCCGCCGAGAATGACTTCGGGCTTACTCTCCGGCGTACGTCGGAACTCGCTGGTATGGCATAGCGCGCAATTGGCTTCCACGGCGTCGTATCCGATGTGCCGCCTGGAAAACCCGATGGGCAGATCCTTGCCATCCTCGTAAATCAGACCGAGAGAAGCCCAGCCGCCCGGCCCAGGCAGGTATTCCGGAAACATGTCCGGCAACACTTTCCAGATCCAGTAGGGCACGCGGCTGTCGGCCCCCAGCCCGATCGCTCCGTACTTGAAATGGTCTTCGACGGAAGGATAGTCGATGTCCGGCTCGGCCCGCATCAGGTGATACCAGAGAATGTATCCGCTCACGCCCCCGAGCACGACCAGAGCGGCCAAAGTGATCCGCACCGCCGGTCTGCACATCCATGTCCAGAAGTGCGAGAACAGTCTGCCCAGGGTTGGAGCGGCGCGGTTCCCAGCGGGCACAGCCAGTTGCAGGAGCACGCCCTGCGCCACGCCAAAGGCGCCGTCCCCAATTGCCCAGCCGACGAAAGACGGCGTCGTTCGGGAAATCACCACCCAAAGGCCGGCCGCCAGAAACCTCGATAGCACCAGCAGCCACGAATAGTCGGTATTGCGGAGCGGGTCGAGCGCCGCCGGCATGTAAAAGATGCTGAGAGTCAGCACCATCCAGGCGTGCGCCTGATTCCATACCGTAGGTCCGCCGACCGGCAGACCCATACTCATGTTGACGAAACCAGGCGTGAACAAGTCCTGGACGATGAACAGGAGGTTGAAGGCTATTCCGAGCCACACCACGCGGCTGAACCACCGGGCATACCCATTTGTAGCGGGCGCTGGGTTGCGTGTCGGCATCATAGGATCTCCGGTCAAGCAGTGGCGTCCAGATGCTTCAGCATCAAGGGATAAATGTCATTCACGGCATTCTTACCGTAGATGCAGTCGATGTGTCCATAGTTTGGAACCACGTGCCGGCTGTAGAGGGCGTCGCCATTGGCTTGACGCAGCAGATTGTAAGTAATCTCGGTGCTTTCCGGCAAGAAACATCGGTTGGCGGCGCCGTGAATGAAGCAGATCGGGATCGCCAGCCGGTCCAAGTGGGGAAGATAGACATCCGAGCCGTCGAAAGCGACCAGGTGTCCCGTGCGAGCCAGCAGCGCGATATGTTCGAAGGAACGGATGTTGGCCACTCCAAAGAGTTCGTGCAGCGTATCATGCGTGCCCTGGTTCAATTGTTCGTGCTGGTAGAGCGGAGCGTACATAAACGAGATCCGGTGACACACGGCGCTGTCGCACTCCTCGGTTAGCGCGACGGGGTATAGCTTCAAGGCTGCGTCATACAGACGCTCCCGCCAGTCGGCGTGCTGATCCACGTACGCCGTCAGAGACTCCACGCCGAGTTCGGCCAGGAAAGACGGCAGGTGCAGGCCGGTCTTCAGCTTGGTCATGGTGGGCGCGACGATGTGAGTGGCGATTTGCGAACAGACGGCCGAGCGCACGCCAGTGAGGCCCGCCAGCATCGCCATGAAGAACGTGGTGGAACCCCAGCAATGCACCACCATTTGAACGCTGGCAGAGCCGGTCAGTTCCCTGACCTTGGCCACGGCGGCAGGATAGTCCTTGGTGGCGATGTCGTCGCCGCTGGCGAGATCGGAGGAGGCCGGCAGCGCAATGCTGTTCCTGTAATCCAGCAGCCAGACGTCATAGCCGTGAGCGACCAGATATTCGGTCAGGTTGGTGTCGATGGTGTCGGTGGAATAAATCAGGCTGGAGACACCCAGGCCGTGCGAGAGAATGACCGGACCTTTCGATCCGCCCCGATAGCGAGTGAGTTGAAGCTGTACGCCATCGGAGGCGCCGAAGCCGTAGACCTCCGGCGCATCCACTCGAAGCGGCCGTTTCTTGCGCGGGGGAGCGTCCGGATTAAATAGCGTGGAGAGTGCGAAAATGCCGCCATAGGTTTGATACAGGGCGCCGGCGAAGAATAATCCGAATCGCGCCATGCCCAGCAGGCGCTGCTCCGCGTTGGGAGCGTTGCTCACCTGCATGGTAGTCATCTGCTTGGCGAAATCCGACGGCAGAATGTGCAGCATGCCGGTCCCCAAGACGGGCTTGGAGTCATCCGCGCCATCGTAGAGGATGATGTACAGAGTGCTGGTATCGTGCCAGATGTCCAGGACCGAATTCGGGCGCACGATTTTGTATCCGTGGAAGTAGTAAGTCTTGCCTTCCTCCGACCTCAGGGTCATGCGATAGACCATGTTGCGGGTATCCACGGAAGTCGGGTCGGCGACAAAGAGCTGGAACTCCCCGTTCTCGACAGACAAGGGCTTCGGCGAAAGCACGGGCGCCACGACGGAGCCAATCATCCGGGCTTTGTGCAGCGGATTCTTGAGCATGTCGTCGAGATCGTCCGAAATCACGGTCAGGGTGAACGCGAACGAAGAGCCATCGGCTTGGCCTTGGGCTGCGCCCGCCACGTAATTGTCCTTCACAGAGGAGGAATAGAATCCGCGCATGGTCTCCGTGAACTGGATGCCCATGGCCGCGGGTTCAGCCGGTTCCGGTTGGCTGGAAGGAAGCGTGTAGTCGATGTTCCAACCGTGGTCCTTGGCCGCCAGCGCGCAGGTGCGTTCCGCCATGGCCGAGATGGTCAGCAGCGGATTGACGCCGAGCGGCAAGGGAATTACCGACCCATCGCACACGTAGAGACCCTCGTGCACCTGGGCGCCCGTTATTCCCGAGAAAACCTGACCCTTGTGGTTGACCACGCCGCCCGTGGCGTCGTCCCCCATGACGCAGCCGCCCAGCGGATGGACCGTGACCAAGTCCTTCTTGAATAACTTACTCCAGAGAGGGTCGATGACATAGCTCCCCTCCAGAGGCTTGGTCGCGTTGAGCAGCGTGTCGTTGACTTTGTCGAAGATAGGCTCGGAACCTACGCCCGGCCAATCGAGCTGCAGACGGTCGTTCTTCAGGCTCATCTGGCCGTCGCCGGAATCGTGAGTCATCACCAGATAGGTTTGTGTGTCCTTGGTGGCCCCGCGATACGCGCCGCCCTCCAGGCTCTCCAGTTCCCTGATCTTCTGGGCGATCAGACTGGGCAGACTGGTCACCGTCTCTCTTCCGGCCGTCGTGGCGGCTGCCGCCAAGGCTCCCGGCATCAGTCCGGCGATGGCCCCCGGAATCGAGCCTTCCTCGACTATCATCCCGTCATTCAGGACGGGCTGGTTTCGAATATCGATGACGCCGGTGATGCAAGGGCCGACCGGCGGAATCTCACCCGGCTTGCGGTGTCCGAACCCCATTCCATTGACCGTGGCGCTGCCGTTGTAGCTGAATCCCAAGACGTCGCCATTGCCGGTGAAGCGTTTCCCAAGCAGGCCGGAAACCGGCAGACCCTGGGCTCGCGAGCGCAGCAGAATCTCCGTGGAGCCGATTGTGCCCGCACCCAGCATGACGATGTCGGCGGAGACAAACATGTCCGGCGCGTCGAACTTCTCGCGGCCTTCCTGCAGCGGCTGAAAGTGAATCAACCAACCCGCGCCGCTGCGCTCGATATAACGCACCAGAACCCGCGTGAAAATCTCGGCGCCGTGGTTGCTGGCGTCCGGAAGGTAATTCATCAGAGTGGTGTTCTTGGCGCCGTAGTTGCAGCCGGTGACGCAATCCCCGCACATGGTACATGCATGCTGCTGCACTCCCACATGGTTGATCATGTTTTCGAACGTCACGTTGATCGGAGTGCGATAGAACTTCTGTTGCAAATACTGCGCCGACTTTTCCAGCGCTTCCATCTTCGGTAAAACCGGAAAGTCCTCCGGATAAGGGTTCGGCTTGAGCATCTCCCGGGCGTGATCGTATCCCTCCTGAACCAGGGTGGCGAGGTCCTGGCGGACCTCATTCGGCCAGCGCATGTCGTCGAAAACCCGTGGTTCCGCTTGCAGGGCGACGTTGGCGTTCACCAGCGACGTGCCGCCCAGTCCGCAACCCTTGAACACGTTGATATCGTTGCCCACTACAAAGTCGTAAAGACCGGTAGGAGAGCCCACATCGGCGTCGGGGAGACGCATCTGCACCTCCCGCAGGGCTTCGACTTCCGTATCGGGGTACTCTCCGGGCTGAAACTCCTTCCCTTGTTCCAAAATGCAGACGCTTTGGCCCGCTCGTGCCATTCTGGACGCGGCGATGCCGCCACCATAGCCAGACCCAACGACTACGACTGTGTAATGGTCTTTGATCTCCTCTATGGGAGACGACAAACGCGCCATGCATGCCCTCCGATGATCTGGTAATACTATGCCCGTTTGGGGCTGGCGTCAATTTGCAGACGCCAAGAATGGTGCTATACCGCACAAACTCGGGGACTTACCTGTCCTGGGAGCGGCGCCCCGCAAGCCGTCCCCGGGGACTGGCATGGCATCTGCAGGAACGAAGCCAAATTCCTGCAGTCCTTTGTTTTTTGTCGCGCGCTTTCGGAGAAGAAACGAACCCAATTCGGACTCTCACCCCAAACTGCTCGCGCCCGGTTGCACGTTTGGCGAAACGAACCCAAATCCCGACCCCAGCCTCGAACAAGCCGTGCCCGCCAGCACGTTTGACGAAACGAACCCAAATTCCCCTCCAGGGCTGGGAAGAACGCAGACGACAGATCGGAAGAGCGTCGTGTAGGGAAAGAGTGTAGATCTCGGTG
>OBLW0100000249.1_pt1 | contig 46360 bp, 33 predicted proteins | sample 1520161 | NCBI WGS metagenome assembly OBLW01 (sample SAMEA3539309, study PRJEB22396) | soil metagenome | biome: tundra; feature: field; material: soil | place: USA | collected 2010-05 | depth 0.15 m
CTGTGTCATTTCTAAAAAGCTGGGCAACGGTGGACTCCTTGTTGTAACTGGTATCTGGCCCTTTAATGATGATTGGTCTATGAGAAAAACATTGGCTATGCCTTTACTTGGTCTTAATTCAATAACTACTTCTGCTCAAATGCTGACTCCATTATTAAACAACTATTCACAGCTTAATGCTGCCAGTAGTATCGACCGTGTTATAACATTCAGTAATTGCGATTCGCTTGCAACTACTGTCGGTACCGATAACTGGGTAAACAATTATCTCACTTCCTTCCCTGTTCATCCTGTTTTCAAGAGTGTCAACCTCCTTGACGGAGTAAGTGTTACACCACAATCCGTTACCGTAAATGGGAAAGAATATTATGGAAGCGGTTACTTGCTTCAGAGAATAGCAGACGCTACTAAAGGTGCACATTTTGAAACTCATCTGACTGACTGGCCAACTATTACACAACTGCTGTCCCCTTCTCTGCATCCATATATAGATAGTATAAAATTAACTTCAGCCTTTTTATCTCCTCAGGATTCAATTAAGGAATTCATAGAGGTTAATCCAAACCGTTCAGATCCCGAACGCCCCCTGTTCTTCCTTGGATCAACCAATTCCACAAGCCAGGTTACTATAAATGCAGATGTCTGGTTTAGCGGAATTCCGGAAGTAAAACATACCTCGTTTACTTATCCTTTTTCTATTGATACAATGAATACCTTAAGAGTTATCTCCTCAATGCTTGGATTTGAAAAACTAAATGGAATGTTGTTAAACAATAGTACGGACACGTCGGGTATAGTCAGTCAGGCATTAAAATATAATTTATTATGCGACTATACCGCACTTATTGCTTTAGAACCCAACGATACTATTCACTTTATGATTAATCCGTTTGATGAAAGCATATTGTCTGTTAATTTGGAAAGCATGTCGGCTACCCAAAGTCATAATAATGTTACCATTAGTTGGATCACAAGTACAGAAACTAATAACCTTGGATTTGATATCGAGAGAAAAACTGATAATAGTATATTTATGAAAATTGGATTTATCCAGGGAAAAGGTACAACTACTGTAAAACAATCTTATTCATTTACAGATAATAATCTTACATCTGGTAGTTACACCTATAGAATCAATCAAATAGATGTTAATGGTACAGTTCATTTATTGAAAGATATAAATGTAATTGTGGGAATGCCGACGGTATATTCTTTAGAGCAGAATTTCCCCAACCCCTTCAATCCTGCAACTACAATTAAATATCAGCTTCCAAAAGCAGGGTTTGTAACATTAAAAATATACGATATACTCGGAAAAGAAGTTGCTACCTTGGTCAATGAAAATAAAGTTGCGGGTAGATTCAGCGTAGAATTCAATGCATCCAAACTTCCCAGCGGAGTCTATATATATGAACTGAAATCCCCTGATTTTACTTCATGCAAAAAGATGGTGCTCACTAAGTAATCTGAATTATCTTTCCAATTTCTAAGGTCACTCTGATTGAGTGACCTTTTTATTTTTCGACAAATATATCTATTGAATGCTTCAATAATTATCTGTTAACTTATTACCCTATCTTCCCTCGTTCTTCATTGCCGGAGCTATATTCTTGGAAACAACTAAAAAGCCCCGGCTGTTTATAACCGGGGCTTTATTATTAAGTTATGTTATATAATGATTAGTTAACTTCCCACGTATTGCCGCTGAATAACAATTTCTCTAAATCCCCTTCTCCTTTCATAGCTTTAACTTCTTTTACTTGTCTGTGTATTTCACCATCAACAGTAGGTCTGAATATCTGTCTGAATACTCCCACCGGAGTTGGAAAATCAGGCGAATCAGTTAAATGCGCAAGTATAGTACTCCTGACAGGACTAAGATCAAATTCATCATGTACAAGAACATCATTAACACTATTACCATTTTCATTTATATTTATAACAGAAGGAACTGCTCCATCTATCTTAATCCCTTTCTCTTTATTCTTTCCAAATAACAAAGGCTTCCCCTGTTCCATATATAATAGCATATCATCCTTCACTGCTTTATCTGTAAGTGCGTCAAAAGTACCATCATTAAAGATTACACAATTCTGATAGATTTCAATAAATGCTATACCTACATGTTCAGCAGCTCTCTTTATCATCTGCTGCATATGCTTGGAATCCCTGTCTGTACATCTTGCTACAAATGTTGCTTCTGCACCTAACGCAAGCGACACCGGATTAAAAGGAAAATCAACACTTCCGAAAGGTGATGTCTTAGTCTTCTTTCCTTTTTCAGAAGTAGGTGAATACTGCCCTTTAGTTAATCCATATATCCTGTTATTAAATAATAAAACCTTTAGATCAATATTTTTCCTGCATGCATGTATAAAATGATTACCGCCGATACTTAGCAAATCCCCGTCTCCAGTTGCTACCCATACAGATAGTTCAGGATTAGCTATTTTAACTCCTGTCGCTATTGCAGGAGCACGTCCATGTATACCATGGAATCCATAGGTATCCATATAATATGGAAAGCGTGATGAGCATCCGATACCAGATACCCAGACTATATTTTCCTTTTTTACATCTACTAAATCCGGAAAAGATCTCTGCACCTGTGCTAGTATTGAATAATCACCGCAGCCCGGGCACCATCTTACATCCTGGTCAGTAGCAAAATCCTTGGCTGTTAATTTCACTTGTTTGATTTCTATATTATCTGCCATCAGATCTTTCCTCCTAATAGGTCAATTATTCTCTCTTCTATATCACTTGATTTGAACGGCAATCCCCTCACAAGATTAAATTGTTCAACCGGAATGACGAATTTACCCTTAATTAACATCGCAAGCTGTCCAAGGTTAATTTCTGGTATAAGAACTTTTTTGAAGTTCTTTAGAACTGTACCGGTATTAGCGGGCATTGGATTCAGATATTTTAAGTGAGCCTGGGATACATTAAAGCCTGCCTTTCTGCAGCGCAGTATAGCTTCTGTAATAGCACCAAATGTTCCTCCCCATCCAAGAACAAGTAAATCGCCCTGCTCATCTCCGGTAACTTCAAGATCAGGTATATCACATACCATATTCTGGATTTTCTGTTCCCTGAGCTTAACCATTAAATCATGGTTATCATGATCGTAACTAACAGCTCCTGTTATATTAGCTTTTTCAAGTCCGCCTATTCTGTGTTCCAATCCCGGAGTCCCCGGTTTAGCCCATGGTCTTGAAAGGAATTCATCTCTCAGATAGGTTTGATATGTTTCCTTGTCTGTCCAGAATTTTACTGGTATATCAGCCAATTCACTTACATGAGGAATCTTCCATGGTTCCGAACCATTGGCAAGATATCCGTCTGTTAATAAAATAACGGGACACATATATTTAATCGCAAGTCTGAATGCTTCTATTGCCATATAAAAACAATCGCTCGGAGTGGAAGCCGCTATAACTGCAAGCGGCGAATCTCCATTCCTTCCATACATTGCCTGTAGAAGATCAGATTGTTCCGTCTTTGTAGGAAGTCCTGTACTCGGTCCTCCTCTTTGCACATTAACAACTACCAGGGGAAGTTCGGTCATAAGTGCCAATCCGAGAGCTTCGCTTTTAAGTGCTAACCCGGGACCGCTTGTAGTAGTCAAAGCAAGATTACCGGCAAATGAAGCTCCTATGGCAGATGTAATACCTGCTATCTCATCTTCAGCCTGAAATGTCTTAACACCAAAATTCTTATAGTTGCTTAAGTACTGTAATATTTCAGTCGCTGGTGTTATAGGATAGGATCCCAGAAACAGCGGTAGTCCGCTTTTTACTGAAGCTGCTAAACAACCAAGCGCTGTTGCTTCATTTCCTGATATGCTTCTATAAACCCCTTTAGGCAACTGAGCAGGTTCAACCTGATAACGTATTGTAAAAAGCTCTGTATTCTCTCCGAAATTATAACCTGCCTCAAGTGCACTCTTGTTTGCTTCTATATATTCCGGCTTACTCTTAAACTTATTCTTTATCCATTCAATTGTCTGATCCAATGGTCGGTTATACAACCAATACATCAATCCCAATGCAAAAAAGTTTTTGCATCGCGAGATATCTTTCTGGGATAATTTAGAATTCTCTAACGCCTTAAATGTTAATGTAGTTATTGGAACAGGATAAATTTCAAATCCCTCTAATGAATTATCCTCAAGTGGATTGGTTTCGTACTTCGCAAGCTTTAAATTCTTTGCATCAAAAGCATCGGTATTCGCAATAATCATCCCGCCTTGCTTCAGCTCGGGAAGATTCTTTTTAATAGCAGCTGGGTTCATTGCAACCAAAATATCAGGTCTGTCCCCTGGTGTATGTACATCCATGCTTCCAAAATGAAGCTGAAATCCACTCACACCGTAAACAGTCCCAGAAGGAGCTCTGATCTCTGCTGGATAATCGGGCAGTGTACTCAAATCATTCCCCCAAACAGCAGTAGTATCGCTGAATTGGCTTCCGGTAAGCTGCATACCGTCCCCTGAATCTCCGGCAAATCGTACAGTTACCTCTAAAAGACTTTGAAATTCTTTTCCTTTGATCATATTACTCTCTAATAATGCTTATTTTAGTCATTTTGAGTATCCATAAACTATGCCACTTAATAATTAAAATATTAGACCATCTTTCTTTATTTATTAAGCCAATATCCGATGGAAAAGATATCAATAGCAGAATAATTATACAATACATTCTCAATTCTGAAAACAGGATTTTATTATCTAAGAATGGAGTTTGTGCTCAAATAGCGCAGTAAAGTTCTCTTTTAGCCTATTATCGAATCGAATAAATTTCAGAATTCAAAAAAAAATATATCTGCTAATTTATATGTATTAAATTATTATCTATAAGTCTTGTATTGCCTACTTTAGCAGCAATAAGGCAGTAATAGTTCTTTCCTGTTTCTAATTTATCAATTTCTTTGAAAGTTTCTGCATTTACAATTCTTATATAATTAAGATGTATAGATTTTTCTTTTATGAAATTATTATTAATTTTCTTAATAATTACAGCTGTATTCCTTTCACCTACATTAATAATTTCTTCAGCCTGCTTTAATGATTTATTTAAAAGAAGAGCTTTTTCTCTTTCCTCTGGGCTTAAATAAACATTCCTTGAGCTCATTGCAAGTCCGTCTGGTTCTCTGACAATTGGACATATTATCACTTCAATCTTATACTTCAGGTCATCTACCATTCGTTTAATTACTGCCGCTTGTTGAGCATCTTTCTGACCGAAAAAAGCATAATCCGGTTTAACACAATTAAATAAAATAGATACTATTGTTGTCACACCCTTAAAATGAGTAGGGCGGAATTCCCCTTCTATAATTTTTGATATATCACTCACATCAACATATGTCTGAAAATTTTCAGGATAAATTTCCTTTACTAAAGGATAAAAGAGATAATCAGTTCCCGCTTCTTCCAGCATTCTGGTATCACGCTCTGGATCACGTGGATATGTGTTGAAATCTTCATTCGGTGCAAATTGTGTTGGATTTACAAAGACAGATACTATTGTAATATCGGCTCTTTTTTTTGACTCTTCGATTAAAGAAAGATGTCCTCTGTGCAGAAATCCCATTGTAGGTACGAACCCGATGCTTTTCCCTTCATTTTTTAATTTATCTACAGAATTGCGGATTTCGTTAATAGTAGAAATAGTTTTTATTGTTACCTCAACTTACTAAAGTAATAAGATTGTGAATAGTATTTTTAAGTTCTTTCCGGGGTGTAACGATATCTATAAATCCATGCTCAAGAACAAATTCAGATTTCTGAAATCCCTCAGGGAGATCTTTTCCAATTGTCTGTTTTATTACTCTCGGACCAGCAAAACCAATCAGTGCCTGAGGTTCAGCAATATTAAAATCCCCCAGCATTGCATAGCTTGCTGAAGTGCCACCTGTAGTAGGATCCGTCAAAACTGAAATATAAGGAACTCTTGCCTCTGCTAATCTTGCTAAACGGGAACTTGTTTTAGCCATCTGCATAAGTGAATAAGCTCCTTCCATCATTCTGGCTCCCCCGCTTGCCGAAATAATAACCAACGGGATTTTATTCCTATAACACCTGTCAATTAATCTGGATATTTTCTCTCCGACTACCGAACCCATACTCCCGCCAATGAATTTGAAATCCATGCACCCGAAACCGATTTCTGTATTGTTAATTCTCCCCGTCCCGGTTCTTACAGCATCATATAAACCGCTTTTTTTAATTGTATCCTGAATACGTGAAGTATATTTCTTTGTATCGGTAAATTCCAACGGATCTGCAGAACGCATCTTTCTATCTATCTCTCGGAAAGATCCTTTATCCAGCAGAATATCAATATATTCCTGGCTGCCAATTCTAAAATGATATCCACATTTAATACAAGTCCAAAGATTCTGTTCAAGTTGTTTTTTATGAATAATTTCTCCGCAACCCTCACATTTTTCCCATAACCCGTCCGGGATATCCTTTTTTAGTGTATCCGGAGAAATATTTTCTTTCGATCTGTTGAACCAGGACATTATTCTTTCTCTCTGATTATATCAGCAAAAATTAACAGTAATTTATTAGGTTCTTTAGGGTCGTTTGACTGTATGGTGATATTCCGGTTCATTTTCCCTTCCCGATCCTTGGTATCAAGTTCCACTCGGAGAGTCCCTTCCTCTCCCGGTTTAAGTGTTTTACTGCTTATCGATGCAACAGTACAACCACACGAAGTTGATACATTTTTTACCTCAAGTACCCCTTGACCGGAGTTTTTGAACTTAAATGTGTACTCCACAACCTGACCTTCTTTAACAGTGCCAAAATCGTGTAGTGTTTCTGAAAAATAAAGTTGTGGTGCAAGTAAACTATCCTTCACTCCAGAAATGTCAAGTACGTTGCCAGTAAATTTGAATTTTAATTCCTTATTATTCGGATCGTTTGTTTTAACATAAATAAATTTCTCCTGTTTCCCATTCTTGCCGGCAGAATTAAATTCAACCTTTATGTTTATTGATTCACCTGGAGCTAATTCATTTTTATCGGGTTTAACTGCGGTACATCCGCAGGATGCATGAACATCGGTTATTTTTAATATATCACCGCCGTTATTTACTAACGCAAAGTTATGTGTTGCAATTTGACCTTGTTCAATTGTGCCGAAATCAAATTCCATCTGTTGGGACGATGCTTTTGGTCCGACAACCTGAGCACATGCAATAAATGTAAAGCAGAGAATAAGAACTAAACTATACCTAATCATTTGTTGAATTCCTTTACAATAAAATTTTTAAAGTAATTTGGTTCTAATAAATCATAATTAAAAGTTTTATATTCAGCACCATATAAAATACACCACTCTGCAACATATAATGGACGCGGTGCAGAATATTCATTATCCTTATTAATTGCATTCCCGAATATTGGATATCCTTTGGATTTTTCCAATAATTCTGAAATGTTAATTATCTGCAGCTTCTCTGCAAATATATAATTATTAGATTTAATATGAAACCGGGCGTAATACACTTCTTCCACATTCACTTTATTAGCAATTATAAAGTCTCCTCCTTCAATACGTACCCGAAGGATTTGAAGTGCAAGAGCTTCAAATGTTGGAACTGGGCATACTTGAAGCAAACTGCCGAATGCTAGCCCCTTTACTGCAGAATAACCAATCCTTAATCCTGTAAAAGAACCGGGCCCCGAGGAAACGGCAATACATTCGAGATCCTTTAATTGAATCCCAGCGAAATTTAATGTTTTATCAATTACATCAAATAACATTCCGGAATGAGAATTCTTGAAATTAACAATTATTTCAAAGTATTTTGAATGATCAAAATAAACTGCGGCACCGCATAGGTTCCCTGAAGTCTCAATTGCTAAAATTGGTTTTATATTCATAAACTAATGAAATGAAAATCTCTGCTGATATCATCCTTTAATGTAATTTCGATTTCTATCCTTTTATGAGGGAGTACCGAGGGAAAAAGATTCCCCCATTCTATAAACTTAATGGCCTCCTTATCATTCATGTATTCATCAAATCCAATATCATAAAGCTCCTTGACCCTTTCTATACGATAAAAATCAAAATGATAAAATTTCATGTCACCGATATATTCATTTATCAGGGCAAAAGTGGGGCTACTTGCTCCATTGATATTAAATGATTTTAGAACACTTTTAATGAAATAAGTTTTGCCAGTACCGAGATTCCCAATTAGGATTATTGCTTGACCAGGTTTCATTAAAGTGGAAAATTCAACAGCTAATTTTTTAGTATCCTGCTCATTATAAACTTTATGTTTTGAAGGGAAAACCAAATCTATTTGGGTTCCATTGTAATTACCGGAAGTATCATTTCTTCCATAGAAATACCTCCATGCTGGAATGTATCCTTATAATAGGTAAGAAATTTATGATAATCTGTGGGATACACAAAATAAAAGTCCTCTTTTGAAATAATATAATTGATTGTAATGCCTCGTGTAGGAAGTTTAAAATCAGCTGGATTCTTTATATAAACTGCATATTTCTCATCAATTTTAAGATTCCGGCCGTATTTAAATCTCAAATTAGTAGAAGCCTCCCTATCTCCCAAAACCTTGGCCCCTCTTAGGCACCTGATACTGCCATGATCTGTTGTAATAACAATCTTAACATTTTCAATTTTTGCCAAGGTTCTTAAAGTTGAAAATAAAGAGGAATGCATAAACCAGCTATTCGTAAGAGATCGATATGCGGGTTCATCAGGAGCAATTTCCTTTAAAATATCGGAGTCAGATCTTCCATGAGCAATCATATCAAGGAAATTGATAACCACTGCTGTAAGATGTGTATTCTGATACGATAGTATATTCTGCTCGAAATTTCTACCCACATCAGGATCAATTATTTTAAGATATTTCAGTTCGTTCCTGAGTTTAATCTTTTTGCGGTCAAGTAGATGCTGTAACAATTCTTTCTCATATCTGTTCATACTTTTTTCATCTTCAGCCTCCTCGCCAGCCCAGTACTGTGGATAATTTTTTTCAATTTCAGAAGGATACAATCCACTAAATAACGCATTTCGGGCATATGGAGTGGCAGTCGGTAAAATTGAGTAATAATAATCTTTTTCTATCTTGAAATATTCGCTTAGATGCTTTTCCATTATCAGCCATTGATCAAGTCGAAGGCAATCGATAACAAAATAAAAAACTGATGAATTTGATTTTTCGATATTCTTAAGAACATATTTACTTGTTATCTCTGGTGTTAAAGGAGGAGTGTCAATATTACCTGTTGACGTTATCCACTTTCGATAATTCCGTTCAACAAATTTAGAAAATTCCTTATTTGCTTCTTTTTTCTGATCATTAAGCGTTTGTCTTAAACCAATATCAGGATGAGTATCAAGTTCCATATCCCAGTTAACAAGTTTCAAGTATATTTCATTCCATTCTGCAAAATCCATTTCATTCAATAAGGAGCGGGATATCTGGTTAAAATCCTGCAAATAATCTTTTGCAACATGCTGACCGGAGATTTTTTTCCCTTCAAGAAGTTTTTTACAGACAAGAAGAACCTGGCTGGGATTTATCGGTTTTGTAAGATAATCATTTATCTTGCCGCCAATGGCATCTTCCATTAAAGTTTCTTCTTCACTTTTTGTTATCATTACAACAGGAAGGTTTGGATATAAGTCTTTGATTACTGCAAGTGTTTCGAGCCCTCCCATACCTGCCATATTCTCATCTAGGAAAATCAGGTCAAAATCATTTTCTTTCACAGCAGAAATTGCATCTTCCCCATTTGTAACTGTATCAACCTCATATCCTTTTTCAGAAAGAAAAATTATATGAGACCGGAGAAGTTCGATTTCATCATCAACCCAAAGAATTTTTTTTAATTTCATAAGAGCATATTCCTTTAGAGGAAGTGAATAAATAATAATATTCCACCTTAAATCAAAATAGTAAGAAAGTATTTAGCATTCATCTTTATTGAATAGAAATATGAACATCCAGACCCGCTTCATTAGTCGTAGAGGGTGTAATATTGGATGGCCCATCAGGCTGTACAGAAGTACGTGTGTAGAAAATGGACAAAGTAACTTTAGAACTAAGAGTATATTTAATCCTTGGCTCCATGGAGATTCTTGTAGTCCCATTTTGCGGGGCACCCCCTGCTACAAAATTGGACATATCATAGTTTACACTCGTATTATTAGATTTTGTGTAAGAGAAGCTAAATTCTATATCATTTTTTAAAAATAAACCGAACAATGGAAGTTCAAAACCAGACTTGGAATATCCTGCAGTTATACCTATCTCATTGGAAAATGTTTCAATAATAGCCTTAGTTGTGATACCAAGATCATAACTTGTTGTTGTAGAGTATTTAACACTACTAATAATATTGCCCCCCCAAAGATCAGCAAAAGTTAGGTTCAACCCTAAAAATGGTGCAAATCCATAATCAATTTTCTGTGATTGTTTCTGCTGAACACCGTCAGGGGTAATATTCCATCCTTCAGTATAACTTGAAACATATGCATGGTCGAGAGAAACCTTTTTGGCAAATGATTTAAAAGGGAAATATTTTTCTAACCCATCCCATGTAATCCTCCAGTTAGGTCTTGGAATATAATCCGCAATATTTTTAAGAAATCCGATCCTTGAAAAAATGGGAAGGCTTTCAAATCCTTGCACAAATGCATTGGACAATGCATCAGGATCTGTTGATTGTGGATCATATTTAGCAGCTACTTTCTTTATGCCACTGTTAAATGCACTTAAGAAAAGTACTGGCGGAAAAGATAAAAAGGATCTTGATAAAGTTCCTGAAACAGACGGACTTCCGCTGATTGAAGAGTTCCCCTGAGCGTCTGTGACAATGGTTGTAGATTTATTTAGAGACCAGGCTACTTTCCAGGTAATATCAATTTTTGCCCCCTCCCATAATGGCCTTTGAGTTTTAATATCAACGCTATTCCTTTGTGAAAAATTATCACTAGCATTAACAGTATCAGCTCTTCGACCGACATTACTACTTAATCCCAGCATGAACAACCTTGAAGGTCCATTATTATCATTCTGAGTAATACCCCAAAAGTTATAAAAACCTGTACCACTTCCATATAGACCCGACTTTGAGATACTATTATCGTTTGTAAAATTGAAAGCAAATGAGTCATAATCAAAAAAGACAATTCTTATCATAGTTTTCGTCAAGAGCAGAGCAGTTTTAACAGGTGATTTTTTTTGGATAGCTAGATTGGTAGTATCTTTTGTATTCGTGCTATCTGTTAATCCGACTCTGCTTTTAATCGAATCTTTAGGTGGTATATTAACTTGATTATCAGGGTTCGAATTTTTATTTTGTAAATTATTATCATAATTCTTAAACTCTTCTTCAAAATTCCTTTCACGACCTCTATGACTAAAAGAAATTTGACCTTGTCCTTGCAGTCTCCGATCCTGAGGATTAGATTCAGGAACATCAGCAAATAAACCCTGGGTTAAGGATTTCCAGCTTAAGTTCAAACCCAGGTTAACCTTGGAAGTGTTGCCAGCACTTCTTCCTGCATTGCCTTGTGAAATATTATACATCCATTGATATCCGGCAGAATAGCCTGTCTGTATTTTGAAATACTTTGCAATATCCCAAAATGAAGGGAGTACAGGATTAGTTCTGATATCAACAGTTTGTTGATAATTATTATCAATACCAAAGAATGCACTTTTAAATATATCCCTCCATATCTGACTTTCCAATCTTTGCTGATCCAGGCTGTTTGTTTCAAGATAGGCGAGAGTAGAATTAATATTTACACTATAATTCGTACTTATATTCAATAATCCCCCTTCGGTCATTTTCCAACTCAAATTGAATCCTCTCTGAGCAGTAAAATCACGGGAAATAGTTTGCTGCGGTAACATCCCAGTTTGATATTCCAAAACTCGGGTAACATCCGTTGTCCTCATTCTTCTTAAAGAAAATTGAGCTGAAAGGTTCTGCGGAAGAAAATAAATCCGGAACTTTTTATAATCAGGCAAAAAAGCAAATATAGTGCTAAAAACAGGAAGATTAGCAAAATCAATATTATAGTCGGGACTAATATTCAACCCATAACTTGCATTAACATTCCATTGCCAACTTTTATCATAAAGAACTGTTGGACTCCGACTAAAAGTTGTATTATAGTTAAACCCAAAAGCGAGATTATTAAACGTATCCCTGATCAACCAGAAATTGGTGGGGATCTTAATCTTAATATTGGAAGCTGAGTATGAATCTGAAACATTAATTGTTTGTGACTCGGTTATGACCTGTTCCGGAGTTTTATACCTATCCTGGTAAGCAGCAACGCTTGTCAAAATATCAGTACCGGGAAGATAAAGTGGTTTACTTATAGATTCTGTATGCGAATAGCTTAATCTTAAACTGCTTTCAGGAAGATTAAAAGGGAGCAATTTAATTAAATCCAAATCAGCAGAAATACCCCAGTTATTAGATGCTATTCTTGAACCAAACCTATCTGATATTTTATGGAAGAAAGGGTTAGTCTGACTCATCGTAAAATTAAGAGTCATCAGGTCGGCAAATTTCAATTGAGTGGCAACGCTGTATGCCCACCCAGGAGTTTGGTCTGCACCTATAACTCTTAATTCATTAACCCATATCTCACCAGATAAACCTCTCCGAAGTCTGGGACGGCTGGGATTATCAGTATTAATCACTCCAAACAACAGAAATTGAACTGCTGTCAGAGTTGGGTTACCTTTAACTGCATAAAAATGACCTGGTTTCCCAGGAACAGGTTCCTGAATAACACTATGGGCAGAATCCTGTTTCTGCTTTAATGCAGTAAGATCAGAAAATTTAATATCAATTTCATTCCAATTTGGTTTAACAGGTTGCCTATATTCATAATAATTTAAAGTATCACCCCCGAAACGGAAATATACCTGTGAAAATGATCCGGCAGAAGTATCGGATAAATCACCGTTAAGAGGATTCATATCACCATGGACAAATAATTTCATTTCAGAATAATCAAAAACATTAAGCGGCGTAATACTAGGAATATATTTGACGGTTTCACGGGATTGTCCTGCTGGTAGGTCACTTACAATCAGATCTAATGCCTGTTCATTTTCCAAAACTACTTCATTCGGATTAGAAAGATCTCTTTGCTGGGTAACTCCCGGCGGGCTATAGTAGTCCGGATTATCCTCAATATTTTTAACAGAAATTGTCAGTATAGAATCATTTGGATTAACTTGCTGCCATTGGTTACCAACAAGGTTAAATTCAGCAACTGTCAGGTGCATAGTTTGCGCAACATCGGTAGTAAATAATCTAATTGTTTCTATGGAAGTGAGACTGGGATTACCATAAGCAAGTTTATAATCCTTAAGGGGAATCCTATACAGAAACCAGCCATGACCTACTCCCCCTCCCTGAATATATTTATTTGTACTTGCAATAGTGTCAAGTGGTATTTCATACCGGAAGTATGAATTTATAACATCAAGATTTCCGTTCATATTAAGGTCTTCAGTATCAGGAATTCTTCCGATATCAGTTAAAATAGCATTTCCTTCAGTTCCATTTATATTAAAATAATCTGTAATGGGTCTATTAACATTGGTAGAATTCTGGAAAGAAAAATCATCACCTGCAGGATCACTTTTTGTACTATGATATAGCACTCGTTCTTCAGCATCAGTAAGACCGTCAAGCCCATTGTCTTCACCAGGATCAATAAGATTATTGTAGGGAGGTTTGTCTTCAGTATCAAGAATTCCGTTAGGAATCACATCTTCACTAATCCTGCCCAAGTCAATATATAACTTTGAACCAGCAGGACATCCTTGAGGATTAGCCCAGAACTCAATATACTGCATATTTTGATCTACTAAATTATTGGCCGTAGATGAAAGAAGTTTCATTATTCCACCCCAGCTTTTTCTTGGATTTGTATAATCGGTTGGTTTTATAGTTTTACCATATCCGGCATATGTTCCGGGGGTGTCGGGCATATAGACATAATCCAGTGTCGCCTCCTGTTGATCTGCTTTAGCCACTACTTTTTTGGTTCCCCATAAATCCATAACTGTAACCGGAGAAGGAGTAATTGAGAACCAAAAAGTTTTACCTTTAAATGCCATAATTGAATCTGCATAATTATCAGCATTTAAAAAACTTGAAAATTGTGGGAGTGCATTGGGAGGACTGAGATCCTTCCAGGCAGTATAGGAGACGCCAACAGGAATAAGTTTTTTGGAAGCTTCAAAATCATCAATATATGCTACACTCTTTCCTTGATCAGAAGGAATTGTACTTTTTATCGTATTAGGATCAGGTTTGATATATGCATATTCTCCTGTAACTGAGAAGGACGACATTTCTTTAGTGGAAATAATTTTATCTAATCCCTTCGTAATAAAGGGGAGATCGGCCCCGGTAGTAAAGTCAATGCCATAAATGGTATTGTTGAGAGGTTCTTCTCCAATTCTTACTTTTTGAGATAATGACTGCTCATTAAGATTGAGGATAGAGAAACCTAATTTAGTTTTATTTGAAAAATTAAAAATACCTCTTAATCCGAGAAGGGTTTTCGAGGCAATTTGGAAAAGATCGTTCTGTTCAAAAGATATTTTAAGGTTTGCACCGGGAATAAGTGCAGCATCATTTTGAATAGTTAATTGCCCGGTATTATAATCGACTATATAATCGGAACCAAGGGAAAGCTGCCGCCCATTTAAGATTACTTTTACAGAGTTTTCAACAATATTAAAACCAAGCTGGTATACAGATGAAACATCGCCGGAATATTTTCCTGTTAAGAGCCATTTATCTTTTGTCGGAACCTGACTTGCAAAAGTCAGACTGGTATCATAAATTTCATTAAAGCTCATGTCAGAAGTAAGCCCACTCGGAAGATTTCTACCAAAGGGCTGAAGAGTAGGGAAAATAATTTCACCTGTTGCGGGAAGAATAGTAATATTAGGCCGCCAGTCAAAAATGTTATCGGGATTCAAATTTGTCAGACTTGCATCATAGAGGTCCAGCCCGAATGCTGTTAAAAACCTAATTGAATTAAGATTAGTCGCCGGTTCCTGTCCTTCTGTCTCTCTTTTGATCTCAAAATCAAAGCCTTCCTGCTTAATATTCCTTCCACCAACGGCGTATATATTTTTAAGCTGCAGTTTCCAGGCATCAGTATATTGTGGTTGAAGATATGCAGGCTTAACCAACTTAAGAACAATCTTTCGATAAACTGCTGTATCATTTGCGGTAATAAAATCACCATAAAAACGATCATCTGTTGGACCAGGACCCTGGTCCTGCCTAAAAGCAACAGCTATAATATCATTATCATTAACCTGGGTTTTAAAGGATATGAAGCCAGTTTCCGGATGAAGAATATAATCATCCCCATTTGTCAGAAGAACAAATCTTCCTGTCGCACTTTGACCCTGAATTGGATTTATTTCCGAATACAGTGAGTCAGGGTAAGTTTGATTAGCCTGTTTACCGCTTAGATTAATAAATGCATTAGCATATCTTTCCTGAGAACGATTACCTACTATAGTTTGAACTGATTTCCAGACTTGAATATCGACGACCCTATATAGCGGATTTATTACAGGTATTGCCTGTCCAAAATAGTTTTTAAAAAGATTTAGATTAGTGTCAGCATAATCTGCATGCAGGAAATAATGGTTTGTGGAATAATTATAAGCCCGAAGCTGGAAAGTCTGAGACGTAGAACCTCCACTAACATCTACTTCCTTAATTTCCCCTTTCTTTTGGCTTGCCAAAGCAGTTAAATTCAAGGGACCAAGTTTTAATTGAGCCTTAACACCAAACAAAGCCTCGCTACCGCCAACAAGAGGAGAGGTCTCTAGTGAAACGTTACCACCTTCAATGCTCTGAATAATTTCATCCTCATAACCAGTATATTTTATTTTTAATTGATTTTCATAATCAAAAGTTCTTTCAGTATTCCAGTCGGCAGTAATATTAAGTTTATCGCCTATAGTACCGTTAACATTTATTTGGACTTCTTGTTTAAAATCGGGTTCACTCGTGGAGTTTCCAAGGTTAGATGCGGTTACTCCTTCAGTAGTTGTATTTCTCCATGCGCCATGAATATCAACAGCACCACCAATTTTCAAACTAATCTTTGGTGCACCGAAAATTGTTAATACTCCACTGCTTGGTAGAGGAATTTCAAAATCCGTAAAATCTTTAATAAATTCGCCCAATCCTCTTTTAGTATCATTAAGTTGGTACTGATAGGCAAGGTCCTCCCATGATTCCCTCCTTTTAGTCCTGATCATTAAATCTAAATATTCTTCAATAGGAATTCTAAGAAGAATTTTAGTCTCCTGTCCGCCGTTGGTTTCTCTAAACTCAACGAATTTGCCGGTGGAATCAATTTTAGCTGTTCTCTGTCTTGCATTATCGGAAGGTTTTACAAAGAAGCCCGATAATTTATTCCTTTTATATTGTACAACAGGCGAATCATACCGTTGATATTTAAAATATTTTATTCGAGCAGTTGAATCGAGTGCTCTCAAATCCTTTTTTACAGTATCTTTTTTAGCAAAAAGAGTATCTTTTTTTACAAATCCGGAATCCTTACGGGTAGTAAATTTCAAACTATCATTCTTATTAACATTCGGAGTATAATTTCCATTGGATGGATTGTTGGTATTTATTGTTTGCCTGATATTGTTTTTGCCTGTGTCGGACTGAACAGAATTATTCAAACCAGGATTAATACTTATGTTGTTGTTCAGGGTATTTTTATTTCCGCCTGAATCGGGAGGAACAGAGATAGGAATTTGTAATTCTTTAAGGGGTTGGGAACTGGCAATGTTGGTCTGATTTATAGGTCCATTAACATGTTTTGGATAATTGTTTTCTAAAAGATTAAAACACGCATCTACCCAAATTAATTTATTGACCTGAGAAATATATGGAGAACTAAAACCGAAATTAATAACTGCAATAGATATTACAGCATATAATATAGTTACGCAGATACTCTCCCGCACTAACTTTATGAATCTCTTTTTAATAAGGAAACCCAACTACAAATTATTAATTTTTTCCTAAGAGTATAAAATTAACTATATATCCTCTATATTTTATTTATTTACGGAAAAAAATTAGTCAAATAAAATAAAAGTTACAATAAATGTTTTTAATTATCCCAAAACCTGACAATAAATTTATGCGTTTAATATAAATGATTTAGGGTAAATTTTTATCACTACTCTCTCTTTATAAATACGAACTTAGCCGGGGAGTTTTTAATTTGTGAATGGAAACTCAAAAGACAAGCTGTCATTTCTGACAGCCTGTTTTAACAATTTATCTTTTATGGATGGGAAGATATTCACGTTTTGCAGCGCCAGTATAAATCTGTCTTGGCCTTGAAATTCTAATACCCGGAGTTTCTTTCATTTCTTTCCACTGAGCCAGCCAACCGGGAAGCCTACCAAGAGCAAACATAACAGTAAACATATTGGTCGGGATACCCATCGCCCTGTAAATGATGCCGCTGTAAAAATCGACGTTTGGATATAATTTTTTCTCAATAAAATAAGGGTCCTTTAAAGCAGCTTCTTCAAGGTTCTTAGCAATTTCGAGGAGAGGGTCATTTATTCCAAGGAGATTCAATACTTTATCAGCAGATCCTTTAAGGATTTGGGCGCGGGGATCGAAATTCTTATAGACTCTGTGTCCGAATCCCATAAGCTTGAACTTTGATTCTTTATCTTTAGCATAATTAATATATTTCTTATAATCACCCCCGTCCTTTTTAATATGTTCAAGCATTTCAATCACTTCTTGGTTAGCACCTCCATGTAGCGGTCCCCATAATGCACAAATTCCTGCTGATATTGTGGCAAATAAATTAGCATTACTGCTACCAACCATTCTAACAGTAGATGTACTACAGTTTTGCTCATGGTCAGCGTGAAGAATCAGGAGAAGATCGAGTGCATCTTCAAGAACTTTAGGAACTTCATAATCTTCGGAAGGCACAGCAAACATCATATGAATCATATCGGCAGCAAATCTAAGATCATTCCTGGGGTATATAAAAGGTTGTCCTACTGATTTTTTATACGAGAAAGCAGCTATGGTTTTCAATTTTGCGAGCAACCTGATAATATTCAGATCATAATTTTCAGGGTTATATGCATCGGGATAATATGCAGATAATGAACTTACCATTGCAGAGAGAATCCCCATAGGGTGTGCAGAAGGAGGAAATCCTTCAAAGAATTTTTTCATATCTTCGTGAATAAGGGTATGATGAGTCAGGTCATATTGGAATTGCTCCATTTCTTTTTTTGAGGGCAGATGACCATAAATCAGCAAGTAACTTACTTCGATAAAATTTGAATTTTCAGCAAGAACTTCTATCGGATATCCCCTATATCGAAGAATTCCTTTCTCTCCATCAATAAAAGTTATGGCACTGAAACAAGAGCCAGTATTCCCATATCCGCTGTCCATAGTAATAACTCCAGTTTTATCACGGAGCTTGGTAATATCTATGGATGTTTCACCTTCAGTTCCTGTTGTGGAAAGAAGATCTAATTCTTTATCCCCTATTAACAGTTTTGCGGGTTTATCTAAAATTTTTGTTTCCATTTAGGCTTTCCTTCACTAGTAGTTAAAGAATAATATTTATTGATTATAAACTATTTGATACCCCAATGTTGAATAATTATACCATTGAGGAAAAACATTTTTAACAATGAGAATAAACTAATTATTGTTGATCATAATATCAACAGATAAATCCTGATTTTTATTTTGAAGTTTACCTAAAGAAGTGCAGTTTTAACTTATGAATTATTCATATTTTACACATTATGGATACAATTAAAGAAAATCATCTAAATATTAAAATATGGAAACTGATTTTGGCTATTTTACTAGTCAATGCATCGGGACTATGTTTAAGATATTTTAATCTAAGTACTTACCTTATCGTATTCGGTTTCCGCTTTCATCTCAGTTTTGTTCTTCCATTTGTTATTGTATTCAATTTAAATTTTCTTCCTTTTATAAAAAGATGTTTCCTCAAACCTGAATGGAGAAAAGCTTCCTTCTATTTTATTTTAATATTGTTGCCTTTATTAATGGAAGCATGTGGTTTATATATTCTCCATAAAATATATCTCGGAGATCCAGAGTATTTTTATGAATTCGGAATATCATCAATTGCTGACTATCCTATATACCTGATATGGAATTTCCCACAGATGATTTTACTTTATTTCTTTTTGATATCCGTTTCATTCAGATCAAAGTTTAAGTTTATTACTGTTGGTATTGTAATTTTTCTTCTGTTTAGCTTTGAATTAGTCCCGATTAATAAATCAAGTATTCACTTCTGGGATTTGGGAATCTTAATTTCTTGTTCCATAATATATTCTATTCTTATCAACTATTACAGAAACATATACTGGTTTGGCATATCACTTTTCACACTTCTGTGGTTTGCAATCCTAGCATTTGGAAGCAATTCAAAGACAATGATTAATTTATTATTCGCTTCACAATACGACAATTGGGATGGTTTTTTTGAAGTTGTCAAAGATTATATGCCATTTACTTTGCCAGTTTATTTTGTAATAGCTTTAATAATTTCCTGCATTGCTTGTTTATTATTAAGTAAACACAATACGGATATCGGCAATCATTAAAGTGAATGCAAGATATAACAAGAATTAATAATAGCAAGTAAGGATTGATTAAAATATTATGAACCCCCGCTTTTAGCGGGGATAATAGTATTTAGAGGCATTCATTTTCATCTTGAAAAATTTAACCAGGGGACAACTTGGCCAAGCCAAAAGGAAAACACACCCCATACAATCCATAAACCGAAAACCATACCATAATATTTTCCAATTGATTGAGACTTAAACATTTTTGAATATGCGATACTCAGAATTATAAAACTCCATATCAAAATAAAATCCACCTTTGAGAGGATATATCCGGTAATTGTGGCTTTATCGGAATTTATCACTGATGCTAAACTGACATCATTAATAAGTCTTCCCAAAATATATGATAAAACCGTTGCAAGAATAATCTGAATCATCCCTATATAACTGGTCATCCCGTTTGCTACCAAAGCAGCAGCATATGTGCCCTCCCCTTTTAACGCAAACTTTGCAAAGAGGAAATAGACACCAGAGATTATAAAAAAGACAATGAATCCGCCAATAATTATTCCGACATAACCTAAAAATTGGAATATTGGTTTATTCATACTTTCCAAACCCTGATTCAATTTTTCTTCTTTTTGGTCAGAAGTAATCTGCTTTTTTTCAACTGCAGTATTTAGGCTTTTTTCCATACTTTCTTTCTGCTGTTGTTTAACCTGGTATGCTAGATCCGGATTTTGCATAATTAAAACTCTGGATAAAACAACGATAAATAAGAGTAAAGTTATCGGCAAAAACCAATCTATAGTTTTAGGAGTAAAACCAGACATTTTTTCAAATGTTTTCTTAGGTTCAGAGAATAATCCGATGATTTTATCAGAATGACCGAGCTCAGTTTCTTCCTGGATTTCTTGATTAAAGTTTTCCATAAAATGCTCCTGGCTATAATTTGGGGAAATATAATTAAAAAGTTATTTATACTTTTTTCAAAAGGCAATAAAAAAGAATAATTTTATTGACAATAAATCTGAAAAGAGAATAAGGTTTATTAAATTTAGCTATAAAGATATTCTTAATTATTTAAGTTAAATAGAAATGAAAACAATAATAGAGCCTTTTAAGATAAAATCTGTAGAACCCATCCGGTTTACAACCAAAGAAGAAAGGAAAGAAATTCTAAAGAAAGCAGGGTATAATCCTTTCATGATTCATGCAGATGATGTAATTATTGATCTCCTAACGGACAGCGGAACCTCGGCAATGAGCGCAAAGCAATGGGCAGGAATTATGGATGGAGATGAAGCCTATGCCGGATCAAAGAGTTTTTATAGATTTGAAAAGCAAGTGAAAAAGATAACGGGGATGAAATATATAATCCCAACTCATCAGGGAAGAGCTTCAGAGAAGATTCTTTTTTCCATCGTTGGTGGGAAAGGAAAATATTTTCCAAATAATACACATTTTGATACAACCCGCGCTAATATTGAATTTACGGGAGCAGAAGCAGTAGATCTTCTTAATGAAACAGGCAAGCATCCAGAGATAAGGGCAGACTTTAAAGGAAACATGGATGTTGAGAAACTTACTGAATTTATTAAGAAAACAGGAAAAGAGAATATCCCATTGTGCATGATTACTATAACTAATAATTCAGGCGGTGGACAGCCGGTTTCTATGCAGAATATTAGAGAAGTTAAGGAAGTCTGCAATAAATTCGATATCCCTCTTTTTATTGACGCATGCAGGTTTGCTGAGAATGCTTATTTCATAAAGAAAAGAGAAAAGGGATATGCGAACAAGCCGATAATCGAAATTGCAAAGGAAATATTTTCTTATGCAGACGGCGCCACTATGAGTGCCAAGAAGGATGGTCTAGTAAATATAGGCGGATTCCTTGCATTGAATAATGACGATCTGGCAATGAAGTGCAGAAACCTTTTGATTGTAACTGAAGGATTCCCGACTTACGGCGGGCTTGCCGGGAGAGACCTTGAAGCAATTGCGCAAGGTCTTGAAGAAGTTCTGGATGAAAGTTACCTTCAATACAGGATAAGAAGTGTAGAATACCTTGGTGAAAGATTAGTAGCTGCAGGAGTTCCGATTATTGAACCCCCAGGCGGGCATGCAATATATATTGATGCCAAGAGATTTCTGCCTGACATTCCTGCAGAGCAATTCCCAGGACAGTCAATTGTTGGATCATTATATGTCGAAGGAGGTATTAGATCAGTTGAAATAGGAAGCGTAATGTTTGGCAAGTATGATGAAAAAGGGAGACTTATACCTCCACCGATGGAATTAGTGCGTTTAGCTATTCCAAGAAGAGTATATACCCAAAGTCATATTGATTATGTACTTGAAGTAATAATAGAAACGTTCAAGAACAGAAATAACCTGCGCGGATATAAAATCTTGTATGAGGCTCCCATGTTAAGACATTTTACCGCAAGATTTGAAGTGATCTAATGAAGCTTCACCGAAATTATACATTTTCAAATAATCGCCAGATATGGAGAATTGTCCCTGGTGGGGAAGGAAAACTAGTTATAGAGGAAAGAGATCTATCGACAAGAGCAGTATTTTTCAGCTGCATCGAAATGCGTACAGGTAAAGTCATTCTTGACAGTCTACAATTTGAAGAGAAGTTCTGGATAGGGATTGAAGACGTTTATAAAGATGTAATCTTTTTTCATAGATACAATAGACCTGACATGCCCTGGCATTCGGACATAATTGCATATGATATAAATAAAAAGGAACAGATCTGGCATTCCGATGAGTATATATTCTCATTAGTTTATGATGAAAATCTTTATTGCTATAAAAATAGATATGAAGGGAGATCTTATTATAAGCTGAATTATAAAACCGGGAAATTTATTGATGATCTTGGTGAAAATAGCAATGTCATCGCCGGGCTAAAGGAATTTAGAGATGCCGAAATCTATAACGGATATAAATTCCCCGAAGTATTCAACCATTCAACTGGAGACATAGCTGAAATATTTGATGAGATTAAATTAGAAGAGGTGATTACAGGCAAAATTGATTATCTAAAAGTAAACGATTTGTTATTGACGAGCTATCACAGGGTTCTTCATAAAGGCAAGCTTCAGAACTGTTTTAAGGCACTTGATATTCGTCTAAAAAAGGTTATTTTTAAAGAAATCTTAAACAAAGAGATTATTAATTTTATTCCGGATTCCTTTTTTTTGATTAATGATTTAATCTTCCTGTTAAAAGAAAAAGAAAAACTATTTGTTTTTTTAATAACTGATTAAATTAAGGTTTATATGCAACTAAGCGAAGAAGTAAAAAAAGTTCTGCTTCTAGCGGCAAGGGAATCAATTAAATCTCACCTTGATAAAAGTAATCCAACTAAAATTGATTATTCGCAATATCCAGAGCTTTCAGAAAAAAATAAAGGTGCATTTGTCACTTTGACCAAGCACAATGAGTTAAGAGGCTGCATAGGATATTTAGAAGCCCCAGATCAAACATTATTTGACACGATATACGAAGCCGCAAAACGCGCTGCCTTTAATGACCCCCGATTCCATCCCATGGCGGCGGAGGAACTGCATGATATTAATATTGAAATATCTATTCTTTCCCCATTTCACCCAATTAATGATTATGAAAAAATCAAAATAGGATTACATGGCCTTTTGCTAGACGAGGAAGGAATACGAGCATTGCTACTGCCACAGGTAGCTACAGAACATAATTTTACCTTACAACAGTTCCTTACTGCTATATGTCAAAAGGCGGGTATAGATTCATATTCCTGGCAGAAAAGGAAACTGAAACTTAAAGTATTTACAGCAATAGTATTTTCCGAAGAGGGGAAAAGGAAGGGGGTATATGACTCAGCTTAGACATCCATCAGCTGCTGGTTATTTTTATCCCGGAGACAAAGATAAGCTAAGAGAACAAATAGACTGGCTTTTAAGAATCGGCGACAAAGATAAGGTGTTGAATAATATAGCCGGACTTGTGGCACCACATGCAGGATATATATATTCCGGAAGAACTGCCGCATTTGCTTATAATTCAATAAAAAATAAAAACTACAAGACCGTAATAATAATTTCCCCCAGCCATAAAGAATATTTCCCTGGAGTATCAGTTTATGAAGGAGACGGATATATAACCCCCATGGGTGTAGTAAATGTTAATAAGAAGATCGTCAAGCAATTGACGGAAGGAAGCATTAATGTTTTCAAAGGAAATGAGGGACATCGCCAAGAACATGGTGTGGAAGTACACCTCCCTTTCCTTCAATTCATTCTTCAGGATTTTAATATAGTTCCTATTGTGATGGGGGACCAGTCAAAAATATATATCGATGAACTTGCAGAAAGGATTTCTGATAGTATTGATGAACATACACTTATAATTGCCAGTTCAGATCTATCACATTTTTATTCACGACATATTGCTCAAGAACTTGATTCTATAGTAGAGAAAAGAATAAATGATTATGATTACGAGGGATTATACAGGGATCTTGAGTATAAAAGATGCGAAGCTTGCGGCGGCGGACCAATAATTGCCATGATGAAAGCGATTGACCTTAAAACTAAGAATAAATCGATTGTATTAAACCGGAGCGATTCGGGGGACACGACAAAAAACATTGATGAGGTAGTAGGCTACCTTTCTGCAGCGGTATATAGTTGATGAAATTCACTAAAAAAGATAACCTGATAATTATAGGCGCCGGAAAAATTTCCAATTCGTTATCACCTGCGCTGATAGATGCCGGTTATAAAATAAAATCAATAATCAGCAGCAAGATAAAAAAAGCAGAGGAACTAGCTGTTAAACTTCATATTAAAGATTATTCAGATACTCTGGAAAGCTTAAAAATAAAAAAGGGAATATTCATACTGGCAGTTCCTGATAATCAGATAAGAATAACAGCGGAAAAAATATCTAAATTAAAAATGGATTTCCCTAACTCCCTGATTATTCATCTTTCCGGTTCTAATGATATTTCTTTATTAAACAGGGTAGCGTTGAAAAAAGCACACACTGCCTCATTCCATGTAATGCAAACCTTCCCTTCAAGACGGAGAAGAGATATAAAGAAATCTTTCTCGGCGATTGAGACAAAGTCTAAGGAAGCGTCTGACTACCTGGTTAACCTTTCAAAAGATCTTAAATTAAATCCATTCCTAATTGATTCAAGAAGTAAAGTAATTTATCACCTTGCAGCAGTATTTGCCTCCAATTTTATAAACGCAGTTTTATTTCAGGGTCAGCAGCTATTTGAAATCTTAGGATTAAATGGATACTCTTTTAACGATATTTTTGCATCATTATATTCTTCTACTATCAAGAATATAAAAAAAACTAGTCCGGCAGCAGCTTTATCAGGTCCAATTGAAAGAGGAGATCTGGATACCATTAAAAAGCACATAAGAGAGATTAAAAGAATTTCATCTGTTAAACCAAACATTTTATCGTCATATATATCATTATCTTTATTATTAATAGATGCTTCGGCAGTGAAATCCGGAAAGTTATTCGACCGCCATATGGAAATCAAGGACTTTTTAGCTAATGAGTGTAGTAAATTCAAATAATATTAAAATTAAATTTGTAATTAATATTATTGTGTAAGTTACTTCATCTTTATATTTTAACAACTAAAAAAAATAGGACTAAAAATGGGTACATTACCTCCTCCGGCAACGAAACTGTTTCCCCAAGATTCTTTAGAAAAGAAGGTTTATAATTTAGTAGATAATTTCAGAGAATATTTACCTATTGAGAATGATAGGAACAGACTTGGCTTTGCTTTATTCAAATATGTTACTAATGAAGGAGATGAACCGAGTATAACATTAAAATCAACCAAGGTTAAAATAGAAGGCATTACGCTACAAGATCTTGTAAAAAAGATTACAATAGAAATTGATAAAATAAAGAGTGGGTTAAAATAGTTTCCTTTAGAAGCTCTGCTATGCCGTTTCAAGGATACATGCAAAGAGCAGTTTATTCATTAACTGACTTTGGTTAATTCCTGATCTTTATATTGCAATTGGTATAATTTATAATAAATTCCACGTTTTGCAAGCAGTTCCTGATGATTTCCAGTTTCTCTGATTTCCCCTTTATGCATAACTATGATCTTATTTGAGTTCTGAATAGTTGATAACCTGTGAGCAATCACAATAGCAGTGCGTCCGATAAGAAGTTTTTCTATTGCTTTTTGAATTAATATTTCAGTTTCAGTATCAACTGAAGATGTGGCTTCATCAAGGATCAGTATTTGTGGATCATAAGCCAAGGCCCTAGCAAAAGAAAGGAGTTGTTTTTGTCCAACACTTAAAGTAGCACCTCTTTCTTTAACTACTTCATCATATTTAAAAGGTAGCAGATTGATAAACTTATCAGCGCCGACCAGCCGTGCTGCTTCTTCAAGTTTCTCAAAAGGAATATCGTCATTATTCATGCTGATATTCGATTTAATAGTTCCGGAGAAGAGGTACACATCCTGCAGGACGATAGAAATGTATTTTCTAAGATCTTTTTTATCAACATTTTTAATATCAATACCATCAAGATAAATTGATCCTTTATTGACATTATAGAACCGTGTCAGAATATTTATTATACTCGTTTTACCAGCGCCGGTAGCACCGACAATGGCAGCGGTTTCCCCAGGATTTATTTTAAATGAAATATCTTTAAGAATATAATCTTCATTGTTATACGCAAACCAGACATTCTTAAATTCTATTTCTCCTTTTAACTTAGGGAGTATAGAGGGGTTTACGGGATCTAGGACAAAGGTTTTATTATCAAGCAGTTTAAATATTCTTTCTGAGGAGGCCATGGCTGTCTGCATAATATTATATTTTTCGGCAAGATCACGAATAGGTCTAAAAAACATTTCGAGTAATTGAATAAAAGCAAACAGAACCCCAATTGTGAGAGATTTATGAAGCACCTCTCCCCCGCCATACCAGATAATTAAGCCAATTGCTATTGAGCTAAGGAATTCAACTCCAGGATAGAATATTGCATAATAAAAAATTGACTTTATATTAGATTCCCGGTGGTCTGCATTTATTTCCGAGAATCTTTTAAGCTCTTCTTTTTCCTTATGGAATATCTGGACAATATTTATTCCTGTTATATGTTCCTGAAGATAAGAGTTGAGTCTTGCAAGATGAAATCTTACATCTCTATAGCTATCCCTTACTTTTTTTCTAAAAAGAAAGGTTGCATAAATCATTACAGGCATGACTGCTAAGGTAACGAGGGATAATTTTACATCCATAGAGAACATAAAAACCAGTATCCAAAGAATAATAAATATGTCACTAAATACCATTACGATGCCAGATGAGAAAAGTTCGTTCAGTGATTCAGCATCATTTGTAACTCTTGTAACTACCCTTCCGATTGGCGTCTTGTCAAAATATTTTAAGGCGAGCTTCTGGGTATGGGCGAACAGCTGCACGCGAAGATCATAGATGGTTTTTTGCCCCAGTAACTGAGTAAAATATGTAAGGAAATACTGAGTTACGGATTGAAATATAAGTGATGCAAAAAGGGCAAGACTAATCCAGAACAATCCATTATAATTTGATTTGGCGATATAATTATCAATAGCAATTTTTGTAAGCAAGGGTCTTAGTGGCTGTAAACCTGCAACAACAAGATTGATCAAGATTGCCAATATTACATATTTTTTATATGGTTTTACATAATGAAGCAGCCTTTTCATAAGGTTAGCATCATATGCCTTACCTAATATTTCATCATCATTTTTATAATCGTTAGCCATAAACTTAATTTAATTCTTCCAATTCTTTTTCCAATAATTGTTTATAGTGGAGATCAGCATAGATACCGTTCATTTTTATCAATTCTTCGTGGGTTCCTTTTTCAGCAATTATTCCTCCTGATAGGACAATGATGATATCTGCATCTTTCACAGTAGATATTCTATGACTGATAATTATACTTGTTTTGTTTTTCATAAACTCTTTGAGGTTTCTTAATATGGCTTCCTCGGTATTTGTATCTACTGCTGAAAAAGAATCATCGAGGATGATTATACGGGGATCGATAGCAAGTGACCTGGCAAGGGAGGCTCTTTGTTTCTGTCCTCCCGAGAGAGTAATCCCTCTTTCCCCCATAATGGTATCGTATCCTGAGGGAAAAGATTCCACATCTTTATCGAAATGGGCAATCCGGGATACCTCCTGAACTTTATTCTTATCTATTTCACGCAGACCGTAGGATATATTATTTAATATTGTATCTGAAAACAAAAATGATTCCTGCTGAACCAATCCAATATTTGTTCTCAGAACTTCAAGAGGAATATTTTTAATATTAACATTATCAATCAAAACTTCGCCGTCAGTAACATCATACATTCTTGGAATAAGATTAATAAAAGAAGTTTTCCCTGAACCTGTATAGCCCATTACAGCGATTGTCTGTCCTTGTCCTATTTCTAAATCAACATTCTTCAGGATATAAGGCAAGTTCTCCCCATATCTAAACGAGACATTCCTAAATGTTATTTTGCCATTTATTTCTTTTATTGAATAATTAGTTTCCAAACGATCATTTATTTCATAAGGTTCAGAAAAGATTTTATTCAAACGTTTCATGCTTGCTTCAGCCTGCTGAATAATATTAGTAACCCATCCGAAAGCAATCATAGGCCAGATAAGTTCACCAAGATAGACAATAAATGCTGCTATCTGTCCCAAATTCATTTCGTGTTGTATCACCTTAATACCTCCAAGCCAGACAACAATAATCAATGAAAGTCCGGTTATGAGAAAAAGGATGGGCATAATAAATGCCTGTATTTTAATCATCTCCATATTCCGTTTCACATAATCGCTGCTCAAAACCTTAAATAAATTTGTTTCGCTTTCCTCACGCACATAAGATTTAACAACCCTGATGCCTGCATAATTTTCCTGTGCCATAGTTGTTAATTCAGAAAATTTCTCCTGAATAAGAGTAAACTTCTTATGGATCAATTTTCCTACCCTGTAAACAGCATAAGATAAAAAAGGAAGAGGGAGTAAGGCATATAAAGTAAGGGACAAATTCAATGAAATCAGAATAGGGATAATAATTAACAGGGAAATGGTTGTATCAATTGAATACATTACTGCAGGACCGATAAACATACGGACAGCATTTATATCGTTGGTTGCATGTGCCATTACATTTCCCGTTGAATTATTCTGGAAATATCTCAAAGGAAGAAGCTGAATATGTTTCCAGAAATCGTGACGGAGATCGTATTCAATTTCCCTTGAAACGACAATGATTTTCTGCCTGATCATATATCGAAAATAACCAGCAAACAGAGAGGTTAACAGAACCAATAATGCATAATGAAATAATACTCCTGAGGCAACAGCAGGTTTTTGGAGTTCATTTATAGCATTTTTAATTAATAGAGGAATGTATAATGACCCTGCATTTGATAGAATAATAAAAATAAAACCCCAGAACAGTTTTACTTTATAAACGGCGAAATATTTTTTTAATGTTAAAAGGTTTTTCATAAATAAGGATTAACTAATCTATAATTTCAAAACCGGTATATTTCTGTAAAACCTTTGGAACTATGATTTTTCCTTCTGGGGTTTGGTAATTCTCAAGAATTGAGACCATAAGCCTGCTTGTAGCAAGCCCGCTTCCATTTAACGTGTGGATAAATTCCAGCTTTTTTGTTTTTTCGTTTCGGAAGCGGATATTAGCTCGTCTTGCCTGGAAATTCTCAAAGTTACTGCAGGAAGATGACTCTAGCCATTTATTTTCTGCAGGAGACCAAGTTTCAATATCATAACATTTAGCTGCCGAGAAGCTTAAGTCGCCAGTGCAGAGCAATAATAACCGGTATGGAATCTGGAGTTCTTTAAGAATATCTTCTGCGTCGTTAACCAATTTTTCAAGTTCGTCATATGAGGTTTCCGGTTTAACAAATTTTACCATTTCAACTTTATTGAACTGATGCACGCGCAAGAACCCTTTTGATTCTTTCCCGTAAGAACCGGCTTCCCTTCTGAAGCATGCTGAATAACCGACATATTTTATAGGAAGATCAGCTTCATTTAATATTTCCCCTCTATATATATTTGTTATCGGAACTTCAGCGGTAGGAATCGGGAACAGATCATCTTTTTCAATAAAGTACATATCTTCTTCCATTTTGGGAAGCTGTCCAGTGCCCTTCATAGATTCACGGTTAACTAGGAACGGAGGAAATACTTCGCTGAACCCGTGGTGGTGAATATGGTAATCGAGCATAAAGTTAATTAATGCTCGTTCCAAAGTTGCCCCTTTACCAAGATAAAGCGGGAATCCAGAACCTGATATTTTAGCACCTCTCTCAAAATCAAGTATCTTAAGCTTTTTGCCAAGTTCAATATGATCCAGTACTTTTCCATTGTTTTCAAAAGAAAAGCCATCGGGTACCCAGACCTTGGTTTCAACATTTTCTTCAGCAGAACGTCCAACCGGAACTGATTCATGAGGTAGGTTCGGGAGATACATTAAAATGTTATTTAGCCTTTCTTCGACATCGCTGATTAGCGAATCATTTAAGCTAACCATATCGGATAGTTTTTTCATTTCTGCGAGAAGATCTGTAGCATCTCCACCGGATTTCTTAAGCTGGGCAACCTTAGCTGAGCCCTGGTTTCTGCTGGCTTTTAATTCTTCAGTATGGGTGAGACGGTCTCTTCTCGTTTTGTCAAGTAACAATACCTCATCGAGGCGATCTTTTTCATTTTTATTCATTATTCCCTGTCTTACTTTATCAGGATTTTCGCGTATATATTTAATGTCTAACATAAAACTCCTAAGTTCAATAATTATTTATTTTACTACGATATTATAAATTTTATTAGGCACAAAGATTTCTTTTATCACAGTTTTTCCATTCAGATGTTTGATGACCTTTTCGTCATTAAAAACAATTTCCTTAACTATTGCCTGACTGCTGCCGGCAGGAACTTCCTGAGTGCTTCTTAATTTACCATTCACCTGAACGGCGATATTAACATTTTCCTGAATCAGAGCGGCGCTATCGTAATCATACCAGACCGGATTTTCGAAAAGGGATTTCTTATTACCAATAATCTGCCAACATTCTTCTGCAAGATGAGGAGCAACGGGTCCAAGTAAGACAGCAAATCTTTTTAATGTAAATGCCTGAATATCTTTTGAACAATTGTCAAGATTTTTAAGTTCATTGATAAGTTCCATTAAAGAGGCGATGGCAGTATTAAACCTGAAGTTATTTATTTCCTCATCAAACTTCTTAATAGTATGATTCAACTTCTTGTAAACTGATTTTTCTTCTGCAGACAATGAAGGTATATCATAAATATCTTTATCCGAGGCACCGGATAAAATATCCTTATATTTATTGAACAGCTCATAAGATCTCTGGACGAAGCGGTCGGAGCCAGATATTCCTTTATCACTCCAATCCCCCCCTAATTCGTAAGGACCCATAAACATTAGATACAGGCGGAAAACATCGGCGCCGTAAGTCAATGTAAAATCATCGGGATTAACCACATTTCCTTTGGACTTGGACATCTTAGCACCCTGGTTAGTTATTGTGCCCTGATGGATCAAATGACTAAAGGGTTCGTCACTATTAGTCAATCCAAGATCGCGAAAGAACTTATGTATGAACCGGGCATAGAGTAGATGCATAGTAGCATGCTCGGCTCCTCCTACATACATATCCACTGGTGTCCACTTATCAGCCAGTGTTTTACTAAATGGAGCATCTGCAATCTTAGGATCAAGATACCGGAAATAATACCAAGATGAATCAACAAAGGTATCCATAGTATCGGGATCTCTTTTAGCCTCCGCACCGCAGGAAGGACATTTAACATTTGTAAACTTCTTATTTGCTGCAAGCGGAGATTCACCTGCCGGTTTGAATTCAACTTCATAAGGCAATTCAACCGGAAGATCTTTTTCAGGAACAGGTACTTCGCCACATTTAGGACAATGGATAATCGGAATAGGAGTGCCCCAGTAACGTTGACGTGAAATCAGCCAATCCCTGAGACGAAAATTTATTTTTCCTGCACCTAACCCCTTTTCCTCCAAATGTTTTATAATATTTTCTATTCCCAATTCAGAATTCAGTCCAGTGAAGCTGCCAGAATTGATCATAGTTCCAGTATCGGTAAATGCTTCAGTGAGTTCAGATTTTTCATCAGTACCTTCCTGAAGAATAACTTTTCTAATTGGAAGATTGAACTTCTTAGCAAATTCAAAATCCCGATCATCGTGTCCGGGAACTGCCATAACGGCACCTGTTCCATAAGTAGCAAGGACATAATCGGCAGTCCAGATAGGAACCACTTCCCCATTCATCGGGTTTATGGCATTTGCGCCGATAGGGACACCGGTTTTTTCTTTAACAGTAGAAGTTCTTTCTATTTCAGTTAATGATTTTACAGATTCTTTATATTTATCGACAATCTCCTTATAACCGGGAGCAGTTAATTTATTTACTAATTCATGTTCAGGAGCCAGAACGACATAAGTTACTCCAAATAAAGTATCGGGTCGTGTAGTAAAAACTTTAATAGTTTCTGAAGAACCTGAGACCTTAAAAATAACTTCGGAACCTATGCTCTTGCCAATCCAGTTGCGCTGCATGGATTTAGTTTTTTCAGGCCATGTTATGTTATCGAGTCCAGTAAGTAGTTCTTCTGCATAATCTGTTATTTTGAAAAACCATTGAGTAAGGTTTTTCTGAACTACAAGGTGACCGCATCTTTCGCAAGTGCCATCAGAAAGAACCTGTTCATTGGCAAGAACAGTGTGGTCGTTGGGGCACCAGTTAACAGGGGCGTTTTTCCTGTAAGCAAGTCCTTTTTTGTAAAGCTGAAGGAATAACCATTGATTCCATTTATAATATTCTGGAACGCAGGTCATGAGTTCCGAACTCCAATCGTACATGCATCCCATTTTAAGAAGCTGTTTTTTAATATCAGCTATGTTGGTCATTGTGGAATCGTATGGATGGATGCCGGTTTTAATAGCGTAATTTTCAGCGGGCAAACCAAAAGCATCATAGCCGATCGGTTCGAAAACATTATAGCCTTTAAGCTTTTTATACCGTGCCCAGGAATCGGTAGGTCCGTAGTTGTACCAATGCCCTATATGGAGTTTTGATCCAGAGGGATAAATAAACATTACAAGGGTGTATAATTTTTTATCGGTTGAGCTTAAATCGGTTTTACTAACAGAATGATCTGTCCAGTAATTCTGCCATTTAGATTCAATTTCAGTAAAGGGATATCTCATTTCAAATCATATATAATTAGAAAAGAACAAAAATACCGAAAAGGGGGGGTAATTCAAATGTAATGGAATATTTAACACTATATTATATTTATACGGCAGAAAAGGGGGAGATATTTACCCCATAATAGTTTGATTTAGGGTGGCAAAAAAGTGAGTATTCGACAGTATATAATAGAGGAGACTATGTTTTCAGGTGAGAGAGTAATATTTAACGGGGGGGGCATGATATTGTATGCCCTGAGAATTTATCAGATATTGAACTGCCTGGAATAAGGTACTTGAGGTATGACATAAGTATTGTAAGATGAAATTGAGTAGTAATTGTGTAGGGAAACGCGCACCAAATGCGCTCGAAATGCGCTCAATTCAGTGCGGGAATAAAAATATTCTGTCAAAAATAATAGTGCCGATTACATATATGGAATAAATAAGGTATGAGATTCCCACCTTCGAGGTTAAGGAAAAGAAGTTAAGGAAAACCTCGAAGGATGTTAGTTATTAAGTTACTGCGTTTTTGTAGTGGTTGATAAGGGGAGGGTTGGAGGGGGTAAAGAGAACGGTTATAACGTCAAGACGGCAGTCGGTATTTTTGACATGGTTATCCAATAAATAATAATTTGCCATTCTTTTTAACTGCTTTGCTTTTGCAGGGGTGATTGCATATTCAGGTTCACCGTATTCAAGACTTTTTCTTGATTTGACTTCTACAAATACGAGGTAGTTTGTTTCATTGTCTTTGGCGACAATATCAATTTCGCCTTTGTGGAAACGATAATTCCTTTCTATTACTTCATATCCATTTTTTTTAAGATAATCAGAAGCGATATCTTCGCCTTCATTTCCGAAGGACTTGTTATTGTTTTGTTTCAAGTTCAATCTCATGTGAATTTACTTCAAACAAAATATTCCGTAAGAAAAACATCCTATGTAAAGGAGAAGGACCAAGTGTTTTAATGGCAGTGATATGTTCCGTTGTTCCATATCCTTTGTTTTTTGACCAGCAATAGTTAGGATAATAATGATCAAGCCGTTTCATTATTCTATCCCTAGCAACCTTTGCAATAATTGACGCTGAGGCAATAGCAAATGATTTTGAATCCCCTTTTATTATGGGTATGGAATAGACAGGATGATTCAATCCTTTGTTGCCGTCCACGAGAATTAGATCAGGTTTGATTTTTAACCTGTCTATTGAGGTTGTCATTGCAAGAAGTGAAGCCTGGAGGATGTTTATCCTTTCAATTTGGATATGGGAAATTACAGACACCGAACATGTGAGACATTTTTCAATTATTTGGGGGAGCAGGTCTTCCCTTTCCTTTTCTGTCAGCTGCTTGGAATCATTTACGCCTTTAATCCAGACATCCTTGTCGAATATAACAGCGGCGGCTACAACTGGACCGGCGAGGGGACCGCGACCTGCTTCATCAGTCCCAGCGATGTATCTTATTTTATCAGTTAAAAAGGAATTGTCGAAGTTTTTCATCTGCCGATATATAATGCTATTAATCCAAAGACCATATCTAATTTTAGAATAAAAGAAAGCTTGCGCATGTTTTTATGGGAATCATCCTTTGAAAGTGAGATTAAAAAATAAATAAGAACGGGAATTACAAGGATGAGAATAATAGCAAAATAATAATTACCGTAATTTCCGATTGTGTATGGTAAAATTGTCAATAGTATAAGGAGTGTACACAATGTAGTTATGGTATTTTTAGCAGTTTTAACTCCATACTTTGAGGGAAAGGAAATAATGCCTACGCGAATATCCCCTTCCGCATCTTCCATATCTTTTACAATTTCTCTTATTAGATTTATTAAGAAAGCAAAGAGGGCAGGAATAATAGAATGGTAAAAACTATTAACGACAATCCCTCCATAAATAAATACTAATCCTGTTAATAATGAAACGACAAGATTTCCGCCAAAGGCAATTCGCTTTAGTTTATATGAATAAAGATAAAGGAGAAGTATTGCGAGAAGATTAACAGCAAAGTTAAGATTCGAAATATATAATGAGAGGATTAAGGAAACGGTAAGTAAAATAAAATAATACATGAAAGCGGATTTAAGGGATATGATACCAGACGGGAGAGGTCTGCCCGGATGGTTAACCTTATCCCCGTTCAGATCACAAATATCGTTTATAATATTGCCTGCCGACAAAGTTAATGACGCAGTTATAGCTGCAAGAAATACTTTGACGGAAGAATATTCACCCTTATAGCTTAAAGCAGCAGCCACAATGACAGTGCAAAAAGTAATTAAGAAATTAACAGGGCGAACAATGTTTATATATGCAGATATTTTCTTCATTTATCAGAATTCATTTATTATACCAAAATGAATCTTACCTTGGGAAAAAGAATCGCCCTGTCCCAAGGCAAAGCTGACACCAAGAACACCTAAACCGGTTTCGATGCTTAAACCAAAACCATATCCCAGTCTATAGTCTTCTTTTTTATCAGCAGCTTCATTAAAATAATAACCTGAATCGAAAAAAGTAAATAAATAAGAGCGTCGTGCTAATAAAAATCTGTATTCGATGTTAGACCATGCTATTCTTGATCCGATGAATTGGTTTTCAAAATAACCTCTTAAAGTTGAAGTTCCGCCTAAACGATAAAGGTCACTAATCTCAAAAGATGTTCCTAATAATTCCCTTCCATGAATGCCGAAAGCCAGTACCTGTCTTTTGAAGAATGAATAATATAAACCGAGGTCAACCTGGACACGCTGAAGATCAATTTTGGTTTGTGTGGTTGAAATAATTAATGAAGCAGGACCAGAAATAGTTTTCTTACTATACGAATCCAAGTTATTAAACAGAATACCTCTTGTAGGGGCATAGGGATCATCGCGAGTATCATATTTCAAGCTAACGCCCGTAGTAAGAGAATGGGAATTAAATACAGGAGGCACATAAGTGTCATTTATAGTTGGAATAACAACATCGGAAGATAATAACAACGACGCAGAAAAATCTTCAGAAGCAAGAAACTCAATACTTCCTTCGAAAGATCTTTGCACATAGGAGGAATCCTGTTTGGTCTGAATCAAAGAACCAGTTAGATTAAAAGGATAACCAAGAAACCATGGTTCGAGGTAATGAAGTTCAAGAGCCTGAGAGGACCTATCAATCTGCTGCCATTTGATTGAAGCGATTCTACCTGTACCGAAAAGATTTCTAAGGTTAACGTTAACGAGACCAGTCAGATACCCAGGCTGATTATTTGTGCCCGGAATATAGCCGAGTATTCCATCAAAATTATTAGTTTCTTTTTCCTTAATGTTAACAACCAGAACCCCTTCATTTTTAGAATTAAGATAAAAGGAAGGAGTACTGACGGGGTCAAAGAAGCGGAGCCGGTTTAGTCTATCGGGAAGCTCTTCAATTTTCTTCTGTGAATAGGCTTCACCTGTTTTTATTCTAAGTTCTCTAGTTATTACGTAATCCTTTGTTTTTTTATTACCTGCAATTTCAATTTTATCTATATTGTTTTTTGTTCCCCTATCAATTTTTAATCTTACATCCGCATAATATTTCCCGGAAGAACTATCAGAAAAGAAATAGACCGAAGGTATGATAACTTTTATAAATGGATAACCAGTATTTTCATAAAGCGTAAGGATGTTTCCTATGTTATCCTCAATATCATATTTGTTGAAAATCTGACCTTCCATAAAATCGAATAATGGAATTACATCAAGGGAATCTGCAGCATTAGCATTTTCGAATATTATTTTATTTACATAAGCAGGTTCGCCATCTTTTACAGAGATTTTCAGGTTTGCTTTCATAGAATCAATGACAATGAGGGCAACATCAAAAGTACTATTTATATATCCCCGAGCTGCAAAATTTCTTGCTAGTTTGAATTTTACCGAATCTTCAATTCCCTTAAAGGGTTTACTGCCTAAAGATATGCCTGTCCATGATATAATATCAGAACTGCCAAAAGCTTTACTCCCTTTTACGTCAATATTATATATAGACTGATGGAATAAAAAAGAGGTAAGGAAAATAAGGTTTATTAAAATTCTACTGAGGTTTAACATCAATTACTTTCATTTTTTTCCCAATGGGAGTAATAATAACGGATGTTTTAAATTCTTCAAAGCCCATTATCTTTACATTACAAACATCAAAAACTGAAGCGTTAGCGGCCCCCAATGCTACGGCTGTTTTTAGTGCATCCTCAAAGACCAAATCATTATGCCAACCGTAGGCGATACCTGCTGTAAAAGCATCCCCGCTGCCAGTTGAATCAATTGTTTTAACTACCGAGGGTATTATTTTGAAATGGTAATCGAAATTAGCAGCAGAGAAGGGATTGGCACCATCAGTCAAATAAATCTGTTTTATATTCTTTGAATAAAGAGAAGAAAGGAATTTATTTTTCTCATCTTCACTCTGCAATTTTATATTGAGGGATTTTTCAATTTCATCAATGTTATTATGAATTATTGTAGGAGTAGCATCGAAACAATTAATAAGATGATCACCATAAGTATCACAGATTACAATTTTATCATGTTTATTGGCGCATTCAATTGCACCCGGGAATATTGAATCAGTTTCACTACATGGGGAGCTTCCAGAAAGGATGACCATTTCATAATTCGGAATCATTTTCTCAAGCTTAACTTTGAATTCGTCTGCTTCCTTTTGTGTTATAATTGAATTCATACCAAAGCAGGAAGTTACTGACCGACCAGACTCATCGATAAGAATTAGTGCTTCTCTTGTTTTAGCTTCTGTGTGAATCAGAACAGATTTTATTTCTTCCCGGTGCAAGACATCCTTGAATTCCCTGCCACTAGTTCCTCCTGAAAAGGATAATGCGAGGTTATCGATCCCAAGATTATTAAGCTGTCTGCTTACATTTATCCCCTTCCCTCCTGATTTAACTTCAATTTTGCCATTCCTGTTTACAGCACCATTTTTTATAGTATTAAAAGCAATCCTTCTTTCAAGCAATGGATTGAGAGTAACGGTTAAAATCATAATATTTTAATACCTATACCGATACATATCACCATACATCGGAGTAGTGAGCCTATAGTCTCCAAAACCGGTTTCATCCACAAAAATAAACTGCTGATTCATATCATAATATTCCCAGATTTCATAAGGCTTTGCATCATAATCGAAGGGATGCCTGTCAATATTATTAGGCGGACCTAGTGTAATATAAACCATTCCCCGATCGCTTCTCCATCCTTCCATAAAATAGGTGAAATTTTCATTTGCAAAATTTATTCTTCTGTAATACTCATCAAAGACCCGGTTATCCTCTTCATTAGGGTTAGGATTTTTCTTTTTCCAAAACTCAAGATATCTTTTAATTTTTTCTTCTTTAGTAGGAGCAGATTCGATATAACTTTTTTCTGAAGAAGAAGCGATATAAACAAGCTGTGCAACTGCTTTATCGAGATCATTTATTGCTGAGGGAACGCCAGCCCATCTTGAATTAAAGGATTTTAATGTTGAGGCGGTCACCTTATTATTGGTATCTTTAAGAGTAACACTAATAAGATAAGTACCCAGTCCCAAACCATTAACCTTTAGGCTATGAAATATCTGAACTTTTCCCGAATCGATATAGCGGAAAAGTGTGTCAGAGTATAATAATTTTTTTGCCTTATCGCTCACATCAAATTGAAGAATTATTCTGCCAGGTGAATTAGAATAGATTTCAAAGAATAAGGGTATTCCATCCTTCTGCACAGAGATATCCCGTGTGATATTAGGAAGAATTTTATTGCTGCCTGCGACCATGGTCTGCTTTGCAATAAACATGATATCGCTTAAGTTGGGAAGAGTATTAAGATCCCTTATTGTGAACATATTATCGATTGAAAATGTTTTCCTGGAATCTTTATCTTCGATAGAAGTTCTTATAAAATATTTTCCAGAGGGCAGATCGAAAGACTTTATACTTATATTGTAGTTACTAGGGGAAGTAGTATGAGGGAATTCCTTAACGTCAATTTTTTCATCCCAGGATTTCTCCTGAATCAGCTTTTCTTTATCCTCAGCAAAGACAGAAATAGTTGCAGTAAATTGCGATTCGAATTGATCAGCTTTTTTAACGAATTGAATTTCGTTGTAAGGAACCTGAAGAAAAACATCTAACCTGGTCATGCCCGATTTAGAAGAACGGAAATTCAGAAAGTCCTGGAAGTATTTTACTTTTACAATTCCGTGTTCTTTTTTGGAATCTTCAATCTGAGCAAAAGCGGAATAAAAAGCTGCGGTAATTAAAACCACAAATAATATTTTTATCATTCAACCCTCCAGTTACCGGGAAAGTTCAGCAAAGAGATCATATTCATCAAAATCATAGACCTCTACAGCGTAAAACTCGCCGGTCTTAATATTATTATTTTTTACTGGGATCAGAACTTCGCAGTCAACTTCGGGAGCATCCCTGTATGAGCGCGCTATAAAATAATCTCCTTCGATCCTATCTATTAAGACATTTAATGTTTTACCCAAATATTCATTGTTTATTTCTGTTGAAATCTCTTTTTGAATCTCCATAATCTTATTCTTGCGTTCAAGTTTTATCTTTTCCGGAACCGGATCACCAAGAATAAAACTTGATGTGTTTTCTTCAACAGAAAAAGTAAAGACGCCAAGCCGATCGAACCTTATCTCTTTAATAAAATTACACAAATCCTCAAAATCTTTTTCAGTTTCATTTGGATAGCCGGTTATAAAAGTAGTCCTAATAGTTATACCGGGTATTCTTTTCCTTAATTTAATTAGTAATTCCTTTGTCTTTTTTGAAGTAACACCTCTCCTCATTGATTTAAGAACAGAATCAGAAATATGCTGCAAGGGTATATCAACGTATTTGCAGATCTTCGGATTAGAGACAATAGTATCAATCAGATCGTCAGGAAATTTTGAAGGATAAGCATACATGAGCCTGATCCATTCGATTCCCTCAATTTCACTTAGGTGATTTAATAAGTTGCTGATATTTCTTTGGCCTGAAATATCAACTCCATAGTCTATAGTATCCTGTGCTATGATAACAAGTTCCCTAGTACCTTGAGAGGCAAGGAAACGCGCTTCAGACAAAAGATCTTCAAGAGGTCTTGACTTATGCTTACCTCTCATTAGAGGGATAGCGCAAAAAGAACATGGATGATCGCAGCCTTCAGAGATTTTAAGATAAGCAGAATGGGCAGGGGAAGAAAGGAGTCTTTCTCCAAGGAGGTTATATTTAAGCTCGCCCCCAAGTTCTTTTATAATGCCCTCATAATCTTCGGTGCCGAAATAACGGTCAACATCCGGAATCTCTAATTCAAGATCTTTCATATATCTTTTAGAAAGGCAACCAGCCACAATCACTTTTTTTATTTTTCCTTGTTTTTTCAGAGAAACTGCATTTAATATTGTATCGATCGATTCCTGTTTAGCCGCTTCAATAAATCCGCATGTATTTATAATTACAGTACCTGCTTCATCGGGATCATCAACAAGCTTACAATTGTTTAAATTAATCTGGTTCTTCAATCGTTCAGAGTCAACAGTATTTTTAGAACATCCTAACGTGATAACACTAACCTTATCTTTAAATTTCATCCATCACTTTATATATATTAAATAGAGAAAAATAACCGGAGCAGTTAACAGGAGAGAATCAAACCTGTCGAAGATGCCCCCATGTCCAGGGATAATATTGGAAGAATCTTTGATCTGCGCATCTCTTTTCAAGAGTGATTCAACGAGATCTCCTAATTGTCCTATTATTCCTATTATAACTCCCAATACAATAATAGTATTCCAATCAAGAAAATCAAGTACAATAAATTTTGCAGCGATCATTGTTAGAACTGCGAACACAAAACCAAAGGCAGCACCTTCCCAGCTTTTTCTAGGACTAACCCTAGGAAAGAGTTTATGCTTACCTAAAGCCGTGCCTCCATAATAGGCTGCTGAATCACAAATCCAAATTGAAGCAAGTATAGAGATGACAAGGAATCCCCCATTATTATATTGTTCTTCGAGAGGAGGATAGAATTCTCTTAATCCTACAAGTGAAGCAGCAAAAAGTCCCATATAAACGACACCGAATAAAGTGCAGCTTAAATTATGAATAGCAGAACCATTATTCCTGAATAGTTCCAGAAGGCAAACAATAACTGCATACAAAATCAGGAAATGATAATTATCCAGAGGGAAGTGGAAATATTGATTCAATACAACAAATAAAATTCCGAGAATTCCGAACCACAGGTTTATGTTCATCCCTTTTGTTTTAGCCATCATACTGAACTCATAGAATGATATTAGAGCAATTCCCAAGGCAAAGGCAAGAAAATAATATTTACCAAAATAGCAGACTGCTAAGATTAAAGGAATTGCTAAAACAGCTACTATAACTCTTGTTAAGCTGTTACTAAGAGGCATTATTATTCCGCTTCCGGTTCATCTTTTTCGGGAACATTCAGAACAGTTTGTATAAAACCAAGAGCATCATGCAAATCTTCTTTTTTAACCATGAGTTTAACAACAGAGAAGTCCCCAGGAGAAGGGAAATTCCTATCCTTCTGGGACAGAATAGCAGAAGTAATGCCAGCTCCATCGAGATTGTCTTTTAGCATTTCGACTTCATATTCCTGGTTGGAAGTAAAAGCGACAACCCAATTTTCCTCAGTCCAATCCTCCGGTTTAATGTATAAGTCTTCATCAACAAGAGCCTGATGACAATCGGGACAGAAGGTTATTCCTTTTACATATTCATAATTGCAATTAGGGCATACTGGCATAATTTTTCCTCATTTCTTTTTGTGAATAAAATCGTTTAATCAAATATATAACACCAATAAACAATATTAATAAAATAATAACCATTACGAAAGCAGATTTTAGATCAATATTAGTATCCGGAATATTATCAAGCATCTTCTTATCCCCCACAATGAAATACATCATAACTGCAGCGAAATTATTCAGAAAGTGAAGGAACATCGGAACTAAAATTGAATTGCTTGTATAAGAGGCATATCCGAAAAAGAAGCCGAGAGCAATTAGCGGGATCAAGTCATAGGGATTAAAATGATAGAGCCCGAAGAAAACAGCCGTAATAAGGGCAGCCCAGAACGGTTTCATCTTGAATTCAAAGCTTCTTTGAATAAAGCCACGGAACATAGTTTCCTCACATAAAGCCGGGACAAGAGCTACAACCAGAATTATTAATCCTCCTTCAATAATAGAGTTTGGTTTTAATAAATTTCCATAAGTATTTTCCACAAAATCGTTTAGCTTATCCAGTAAAGTTTTAATCACATTTATTAAATGGTAGTGCAATGCAAGCTGATTGATGCACCAAGTTTGAATTTCCAAATAATACTCAAGAAGTGGAGTTAATACAACTATTCCCAAAGTAAACAGGGATAGCTCCTTTATATTAGGAATTTTAACTCTTAAAACGCGTGTAATGTCGACATAAAACCATTTAGTAAAGAGAAGGGCGGGCAAAAGAATGAATAAAACCTGAGCAGCCATAGTCATTAATCTTACCGAGTTAACCGGAGCATTTTCAATCTTCAGCCCAAAAATCAGTAAGGTAATCATACCTCCGACGATCTGGTAGAGGAATAAACCACCGATGAGTCCGATAAATGCAGCGGCAACCGGAGAAATTGCAGGTTTTATTTCACTAAGCGAGAATTCATCTACCGGAGGAGTATATTTTATATCTTCTTTTTGATCTAAATTTTCATTCATTATAAGGCCGAAACCAGGAAATGTTATAGTGTAAATTAGTTATAACTTATATAATGAACAAAAAGGGATGGGATAGTTTCTAACATATAAAACAAAAGCCGCTTGTGTTTAAGAGGCAGCTAGGTAATAAATTGTAATAGTATATGGTTTTGATTATGTCATACTATTTCAGGAGAAGCATTTTCTTAGTGGAGATAAAACTGTTTGCTTTTAATTGATAGAAATAAATCCCACTTGGCAGATTAACTGCGTTGAAATTAATGTCATATCTGCCTTTGCTTTGATATTGATTGACCAAAGTTTTTACCTCCTTTCCAAGCCCATCAAAAATAATTAATGCAACAGGACCATCATCTGGTATTTCGTAATGGATTATGGTTGAGGGGTTAAATGGGTTGGGATAATTTTGAGAAAGAACAAATTGTTCTACTGTATTTGTACTTGAATTTACTGAAGCAATATCATTTGAAGTGCCCGAGAGGATTACCTGTCTTGCAATCATTTGCTGTGCGCCATTGTATTGTCCTATATTTCTTACATTAAACGAAACCTTAAAGCTGCCGTTCATTCCCGGTTTAAATGTTACCGGAACAACTAAAGAATCATTAGGCTTAATTGTCACCGGCACCTTAATATTTGTAGTAAACGATGAGTCGTTGCAATAGAATTCATTTATGGTGACTGTGGTATCATGCCGGTTAAAAATAGTAAATTGTTTTACCAGCGAATTTCCCATAGTAACTTTTCCAAAGTTAAGAGAGTCAGAATTCGTAGTAAACAGATTAGTTTTCCATTGATACTTCAATACTCTATAGGTATCAAAATAAGTTAGGTAGCTTAAATCATAAGCAATAGAATCATCTGGAGTAACTTCAGTAACCACAGGATCCCAATTTTGTCCCCATGAAATAAGTCTGTTGCCGTTGGGCATCTCTTCCACTGAGCCTTCCGTTAAAGTATAGATGTTATCATGATAAATGCGGTATACAAGTGTAGCCGTTTTATTTACTTCATCAAGTTTATATTCTACTGCACTAGAAACCTGCATAGGATGATAATCCCCATTATCAAAAAGGCTGATATCGCCGTTTGAAAAGCGTCTGATATCATGCTGACGAGAAAACCCCAGATTATCATTTATAAATGTGAATTGATTGTTCCTACCCCCCAAACGCCAGATAATATCCCCTGTTTTATGATCAACTTTTGTAATCTCATCCAGGTTTCTTGCTGAGATCAGAAGATTTCCGTCGTTGTCAAATTCAACTGCATTGAAGTGTGAAAAATCAATTTGGGGCTGTGTTAAATCTATTTCGGGATCTACATCAGTAATATTATAATGAGCTAGCGCATCCCATTCAAATATTAAATTACCGGCTGGGTCATATTCCTGCAATGCGCCGTCAATAATCTTAGCATCCGAATTCCCTCCAGGTACAATCTTGCTCATATCCATTGTGACAATTCTTTTACCGAATATATAATAACTACCATCCAGCAAAACACGCAGATCATGAACATCAGGAGTAAATCCATCAGTAGTATTAAAAATGCGAACTAAGTTAAGAGAACTATCCAATCCATAACAATTGACGGGATAAATAAAATATGTTAATTCACCATCCGGCTGAAGATCAAAATCATAAATGTCTCCGCCCACGTATCGATAAAAAACAGGCGTACCCTCATTATCTACAATTTCTAAGTATGGTGAAGGAGACAGGAAGAAATATCCGGGTGAAGGATTATCGGATTTATCTATATTAACAAACGGCAAATATGATGGTAATGAAGTATCGGCTATAGATACCAATGAAGATTTTGGAGTAATGCCTACTTTATTTATAATATTTCCTTGTCGAGTTAATATATGGCTTTTAACGTATGCATAAGATGAATCAGGCATGATAGGATTTATATATTGATATTTAGCATTATTCTGGGCAGAAATTAAGCTTGAATAAAGGATAAGAATTCCTATCAATAGGATAAATAACATTTTATAAACCAGTTTTCTCATGAGGAACGTTCTTAAAATAAATTTTTAGATCGTTATTTAAGAAGCATCATCTTTTTAATAGTAAAAAAGTTTTCCCCTTTAATCCCGGTTGCATTTATTGAATAAAAATATACACCGGATGATAAATTCGAACCGTTCCACCTTATCTCATAATTACCTGGTTTTTTCATTCCATCTACTAGTGTTATTATTTTTTGCCCGATTACATTATATACATCTATTCGTACGTGGCTTTCCTGCGGAATTGAATATTGTATTGCAGTTGAGGGATTAAAAGGATTGGGATAATTTTGAGATAATTCATAGCTATTAACAGTGTTGTTAAGTTCATTAACACCGGTAACACTTGACGATATTGAAAAAGTAGAATTACTTAAGCTGAATAGACTGGAATTGCTTATGCTGGATATCATAACTTTATAAGCTGAATCCTGCGGTAAATTTGATGACACGTGCCATTGAAAGGCATTGGTTCCGGAAAGAATAGAATCAGCAATGAGCGAAGCAATAATACTCCCCTTCATTAGTTGTATTTTTACCGTATCAGTTATATTAGATTCCCAGCGAATTACATAAGTTGAATCTAAATAAAATTTTTCTCCGCCGTTTGGAGATAATACTTTTATAAATGGAGAGGCTGTATTAAAATATTCTACATTTGACCAGTTGCTTGTCCCAGCAGAATTTGTATTATTCAGGCGCCAATAATAAGTGGAATTATTGTTAACCGGACTTAATACAAAGAAAGTTGAAGTTAAACCTGGATTATCCACTACCGGACTACTGAATGATGGATTTGTGGAAACCTGTAAATGATAAGTCTGAACAATACCACGAGTACCCCAAACTAATTTTACCGAAGCAAGTCCATTTACAATTGCGCTGTCCCCGGGAGCTAATGGAACAGGTGCGTATGCTGAATCAACTGTTTGCGGTACACCGAATGCAAAATCGCCGAAATTCGTCGTGTTAAAGGTTAATACATTCTTTGTAGAATCATAACTCGTCGGAAGTGGAGTAAAAATATTACCGCTGTTCAATCTTGCATAAACAGTAGTTGCTTTGGGATTAGTAACTGCCGGATAATCGTAAAGATTAACCTTTACCTCGCCGGTATAAGAAGTAATCCCCAATCCCTTAATATTGAAATAGTTTGATACCATTAACGGTGGAGCCGCTGTAAACGAAGGATTTATTGGTGCATAATTATAGCCGGTAACAGTTGTATATGCATAAAGAGAGGAATTGAGCTGATCAAACTTAATTGTAATTCCGGTCGTATCGTTAAGGCTGTTAAAATTATAAGTATTACCCTGCAGAACTTGCATTGTAATATTTGCTTGCGGAGTCCCGCTTACCCAGGGAAGTTTATAAATCCTGTAAGATGCCTGCCCGGCTGGGAGGGAAAATTCAAGCGCGATAGTATTATCAGGATGAATTTCAGTAAACACTGGCGAACCAGATAAACTTCCAAGTCCCCATCCAATTAAAGTATTACCGTTTGGTAGTCTTTCTACAGAACCCATTGCAAAACCATAAATGTCAGG